>PVMS01047597.1_pt1 | contig 18188 bp, 14 predicted proteins | sample 1853461 | NCBI WGS metagenome assembly PVMS01 (sample SAMN08582032, study PRJNA380276) | Marine sediment metagenome, whole genome shotgun sequencing project. | isolation source: ocean sediment barecode stripped | collected 2017 | reverse complement strand
TGAAGCGCTTGACCTGCCGGTGATCGGTCAGCAACACGCCCCCAACGTCGTCTCCTTTTTGCGCAGTTCCAATATCAATGTCGTTGACGGCCCGGACACTCGTGCTGACGCGCTGGAGGCGATTTCCGACGGTACACACAGTGTCATCGTTGTGATTAGCGAGTCATTTGGCGACGACCTCGCCGCAGCTATTCCGGCAACGATCGAGGTAATAACTGACAGGTCGAATACCCAGGGGAGAAAGGACACACGGCGCGCCCGTGGCGCACTGGATTCCTACAACCGGCAACTGGCAGCGATGCGCCTGGCCTTACGCGGTGTCAGCCCGAACGTGATGCGACCGTTGAATATTGATGAGGTCGATGTATCAACACCGAGCGGTCGATCCGCGATGCTGCTTGGCATGCTGAGTTACTTTTTTATATTTGCGTTATTAATGGGTGGCATGAATCTCGCGATTGATTCAACGGCGGGCGAGCGCGAACGCGGCTCACTCGAACCACTCTTGTGCCTGCCGGTGAAGCGCGACCACCTGATCTTCGGCAAGATTTTCGCCGCCTGCCTTTTTATGTGCATATCCCTGGCGCTTAGCCTGACAACTTTCCATTTCACGCTGAAATTCCTGCCGTTGCAGGAACTCGGTATGACGCCTAATTTCGGGCCTGATGTAGTGGTCATCGCTTTTTTGTTGCTGGCGCCTTTTGCGCTACTTGGCGCCGCGCTGATGACGCTGGTCGCCTCTTTCACCAAGAGTTACAAGGAGGCGCAAACCTGGCTAAGCGTTGTGCTGCTCGCGCCCACGATGCCGATTCTTGTCGTGTCCATTCTGATGGTGCGCCCCAGCACTTTATTAATGTTTGTACCGAGCCTTAGCCAGCATTTGTTGCTGGTCGGCCTGATCAAGAATGAACCGATCAATGGTTTGCACGTTGTCGTTTCAGTCGTTGGAACGTTGTTGCTTGGTATTTTGTTTACCTGGATCTGCGCCCGACTGTATCGGCGCGAAGGTTTGCTTGGATAGGTTTAGAGCGCTGAACCTGATCTTATGAATCGTATTCGTTGAGTTTGAAGCCTGGCGTCTTTTTTGTTTAGGGACAAGCGGAACCCGGTCAGCGGCAGATCGCGTTACTCAGGGTACGCTGGAAAAGTAGATAACGGTCCCCGGTAGAACAGGTTTTTGTGCGAGACGCGGCCGCTCCGATTCCTTGAGGCTTATGTCTATGCCTTTCTTCTGCATCCACTTGATCTGAATCGCCAGTTTCTCAACCAACGTACTCGACTCTTGAGAGAATTCCGCCACGGCGGGCAAAGCTTTGCCAGCAAAGGCGTCTCTTATCAGGTGTCTGAACGGCATATCTGTTAGTCCATCGGTTACAGGCTTCTGACTCTACGCCTGAAGGGCATGCAGCAAGTCGACGGAGTTCACAGAATTATGTTAAAGATTGTTGAGGTCCGTTTTTCCCAATAGTAGTCACTCAAATGGCCAAAGCCGTCGGCGACATGACGGCCAGCGGACAGCAGTGCGATGAGTGATCGAAGTCTGCCGAATGGCTATGCCATATACAGTCAAGCGCACTTTCTTCTACACATTCAATCCTGCTTGCCCACCAGGCATCAATGGAAAACGCAACAAGAATGCTGGCTACAATTGCAGCACCCTCTACGGCGAGTTATTTGCACCGGATAGCTTAAGAGTTCGGCACAGAATGTGTTATATGGTTATTGATGTCCGCTTCGGCTTACGGGCGCAGCGAAACCCACATCTCGCGGCATTCAGCGTTCGCTGCAGTACCTGTCATACTGCGCCTCAAGATTTTCCGCCCTTATTGACTCTCTGCGAACCAGCTCGCAGTCATCGCTTATCTTGCAGCGTTGATGATCGGTTACCTCGCTATGCATCTGTTGACAATCGATTGTCATACCGTAGTACCAATCCTGAATTTCCTGCTTCTGTTCTGGTACGAAGATCCAAGCGTACAGAAAGCCGAGTACGAGTACTGTAGCTATTAAACCGATCAATTTATTTATCAATACCATTCAATGGTCTCGAATTTCATTGTCCTGAAATCAGGCAGCTGTGCGCACTGCACACCAAATCATATAATCTTGTCGATACCAACAGCGTGCTGCGCTGTTGGCCTCTTTGGTTAATTCTAGCTTAATGACCGCTATGAAGCGGGCAAAGGTAGACGCTGTTACCTGATCAAACTGCGATGGATGCCCGTCTGGACAGTTTTTCGTTGCTCAGTCGTCGAAACTCCTCTATGCAGCATGGATGGTGACCGACAAGGTTGCCGAAGCTTCATGCACTTCGGGTCAATAGCTGAATTTCCAAAGTCCTTGCAACGTTAGTAACGAGATTGAACGGCGCTCGCGATATTTCATAGCCGCCGGTTAGCCAGCTAAAGGGGCGGCAGCGACTTGAGATAGGTTGCGATTGCCAGACGATCTTCGCGAGTCATGCGGCTAGTGCTGTCTTCAATTACCGCACCCATTTCACTACCACTGAAATCGCCGTCGGGCAGCATGCCGATGTCCAGGAAATACTCGATATCTGACACCGACCAGCGGCCGATACCGTGTTCCTTGTTCGGTGTGATGTTTGGCACGCTTTCGTCTTCGCTGAAATCAGGATTACCGGCGAGCTCTGCATCCTGCAGTAATGCGCCGAGGCGCCCTCGCGGCGTATGACACTCACCACAATGACTCAGGTGACGTACCAGGTAAGCACCACGATTCCATTGCTCGCTTTCTTCCGGTTCAGGCACGAAACGGCCGGCATCGAAGTAGCTTAGCTTCCAACCACCTGCTGCCAGGCGCGACGACATATAAAATGGCAGATCGTGCTCAGGGCTTTGATTGACCGCTGGTTTCAGACTGAACAGATAAGCCTTGATTGCCAGCGCGTCGGCACGAGAAATACCTGTATACGCAGTGAACGGGAACGCCGGAAAATAGTCATCACCCTCCGGGCTCAAACCCTCCCAGAGCGCGGTTACAAAATCATCGTCGGTCCATGCACCGATTCCCGTCGCAACGTCGGGTGTGATATTGGGTGAATAGAAAGTACCAAATGGCGACTCCAGCGCCCGGCCACCCGCCATGGGTCGTGCGTCATCCTTGTCTGCGGTATGACAGGTAACACAGCCAGCTGCGTGCGCGAGATATTCTCCCTTCGCGACCAACTCTTCATCTGCCGCGATAACCACTCCAGCAAAAAACAGGGCGGCCACGCATGCGGCCACCCTGACTTTCGCTCTTTTAGTCATGCGCTACGCGAAAATCATCATGACAACCTCGACAGGACATGCCGACGTTGCGGAACGCTGCGCCGATGGCTTCGCTATCGCCACAAGCATTGCCTGTTATCTGGGAACAGCCGGAGAAATTCTCGGCGGCTATCCAGAAAGCTGCAGACGCGACAGCCGCATTCAAAGAGGCTGTCAGCGGTGGCGATAGCGAAGCCATCGGCGCAGCGTTCTGGATAGCCGCCGAGAATTTCTCCGGCTGTTCCCAGATAACAGGCAATGCTTCGGAATCGTCAACAATTGACCCCTCCTGGAAGATGTATTGCATCTCTGCTATGCCATTCGCCAGACCGTCAGCGTGAGCTGCAAGTTGACCATGGTCATCAACCAACCCGCGGACCATCATGGAGGTCGCGCCTATGTGACCTTTCAATGAGGTCATAATTGAAACCCGGTAGCCTTTTGCATCTTCGGCTGTCGTATCAGCTACCACCGGTGGCGACATTCCAAATGCCGCCACCACAACCATGAAAAAGCCTGTTGTTCTCTTCTGCATTGCTTGCTCCATAATATTGCATACCTGTTATCAGAGCGCGAAGAATAACGAATGGTGGTTTTGTGTACAAATTATTGTGTTGCGGACAGTAACGGCCAGATGAATTATAAATTCGTGCAAGCTGGCCGGCTACGATCCTGTTTTCTGCAGGCAACAAAAAACCCCGCACATGGCGGGGTTTTTTGTTATTCAAGTTGTGCGTTTAGTTGCCGAAGTAGAACCGGCCACCAACATTATACCCCGTAGCATCGTCGTCGAAGCTCACGCTCGCACCCAACGCAAACGAATCTGTAAAGCTGTACAGAACGCCTCCGCCAAACGCCGTGTTGTCTCCGCCGTCACTGAAATCAACGTAGGAAATTCCAGCATCGACTTCAAGTTTGTCGGTAGCGGCCATGCGCAATCCGACGCTAAGGCCGATGCCATTATCATCAATGCTGATCAGACCAGGTGCTGACAGTTCGATATACTCATAAGAAATCCTGGCAACCAGGTCGATCGAATCCGACAATGACGTGTTATAGCCAAGACCCGCGTTCCACGTTGTAAGATCGACGCTCGAAATATTGTCCTCGATCTCGCCAACGCCGTAGCCGGCGAAAACATGGAAGCTGTCACTGACCGCAAATGATCCATCAATACCGAAGATATCGCTATCGGAGCTGAAATCATCGAAGTCAATCTGGCCATAAGTGGCAGTTACCTGGTTGTAGTTGAAGCCGTCTGCATAAACCGTAGCGGAAAACGCAAACAAAATTACTAACAGTATTGAACGCAACATAACGTTCTCCTTTTGTGCCCAAGAAAAGTGCGAAAAATCACACCGTGGACACAGGCTAACGGGGTTCACATTGTGGTGAGCGACCCGGTTCACACATTTCTGGAAAATATTGGCTGCGGCCGGAACATTTGTGAAAAATGTGCACTGCGTCATGCGCCGCGTGCTTTTTGTTGCCGCAAAGCAACATAAAAAACAACTTTTTCCCGGGGCTTTTGACGTTTTTTGGTGATTTGGTGGGTTATTTGCCGATGCAGAATTGCGAGAAAATCCGCCCTAAAAGATCGTCGCTGGTGAACGAACCGGTGATCTCTCCCAACGCACCTTGGGCCAGCTTTAATTCTTCTGCGAGCAACTCACCCGCCTTGTCCGCGAACAGTACTTCCCGACCGCGCTCGAAATGGCTTGCTGCCAGATTGAGTGCATCCACATGGCGTCGCCTGGCAGTGAATGCACCCTCGCCCAGATTTTCATAGCCCGCGATCTGCCTTATCGTATCCCTAAGCGCATCCAGACCGGCGCCGGTTTTCGCCGAGATGTTCAGGACCAGCGGGTCGCTGGTCAGCACGCCTGGTGCTTCGTCTGTTACATCCGTCTTGTTACGCAAAATGATTACTGGAATGTTGTCTGCAATATTTTCTTCATGATTATTTTCCAGCGGTTCCGTTGTATCCTGAATCCACAGGACCGCGTCCGCTTTTGTTAAGGCCGCGCGAGCGCGCCTGATACCTTCGGCCTCGATCTGGTCCGGGTCATCGCGCAATCCCGCAGTATCAACCAACTCAACCATGAGCCCATCGATGTCGATACTTTCGCGCAGGATGTCGCGCGTCGTCCCCGCCAGCTCGGTGACGATAGCGGCTTCGTGTCCGCTTAGCGCATTCAGGAGACTTGATTTTCCGGCGTTGGGCTTGCCCACGATAACAACCTGGTAACCGTCACGTAATACGCTGCCAATTCGTGTTTCTTTTTTTAAAGCAACAAATGCTTCGGCACACCTGGTGATTTGTTTCTGCAGTCGGGCATCATCCAGAAAATCGATTTCCTCTTCCGGAAAATCAATCGCTGCTTCAACGTGCAGCCGCAATCGAGTGAGTTGCTCCTGAAGATCCTGCACCGCTTTTGAAAAGGTGCCGGCGAGAGAACGCAGGGCCGCTCTTGCGCCTTGGGCGGTGCCGCTGTCGATCAGATCAACCACCGCTTCCGCTTGTACGAGGTCCAGTTTGCCATTCAGAAAAGCGCGCTTGGAAAATTCCCCGGGTTGCGCCCGGCGTGCACCGATTGCGACGGCGGCATCCACCAGTAACGACATCACCAGTGGGCCGCCGTGACCCTGTAACTCCAGCACAGACTCTCCAGTGAAGGAATCAGGCGCGGGGAAATACAGCGCAAGGCCTGCATCGACAGGCGAACCATCCGCTGCACAAAATTCTGCGATCGTGGCGTGTCTGGGGGCAGGCAACGCGCCCAGCATGCGCGACGCAATCTCTTCTGTGCCGGGCCCCGATATACGCACAACACCGATGCCGCCCTTCCCCGGCGGCGTGGCTAAAGCCACGATGGTATCTTCGATGTAAGCCGGCGCTCCGTTCATGCGGCCCTCCGGGGTCAGGACTTTTGTTTGTCTTTGTCTTTGTACTTATCTTTGTTCTTGTCTTTGTTCTTGTCTTTGTTCTTGGTTTTGTTCTTCTTGCCGCCCTTACGCGCTGCAGCTTCCTCGTGAACAATCTTGTTGATGTACCATTGCTGTGCGATCGACAACCCGGTATTCGTCACCCAGTAAAGCACCAGGCCCGCCGGGAAAAAGGCGAAGAATACCGTGAAGATAACCGGCATTACCTGCATGACTTTGGCTTGTATGGGATCTGCCGGCGCCGGGTTCAGTCTTTGCTGGAAGAGCATCGCACCGCCCATAATAATCGGCAATATGAAATACGGGTCGCGCGATGACAGGTCGGTTATCCACAGCATGAACGGCGCCTGGCGCATTTCCACACTTTCCAGCAGCACCCAGTAAAACGCCAGAAAGAACGGCATCTGGATCAATATTGGCAGACAGCCGGCAGCCGGGTTGACCTTTTCCCTTTTGTACAGCTCCATCATTGCCTGGCTCAGCGCCTGGCGATCATCTTTATAGCGATCCTGCAAGGCCTTCATGCGCGGTTGAATTTCACGCATCTTGGCCATGGAGCGACCGCTTGCTTCGGTCAGCTTGTAAAAGACCATCTTGATCATGATGGTGACCAGGATAATCGCTAAGCCCCAGTTGCCGACCACCGAGAATACTTTGCTCAGCAACCAGAATAGCGGCTGCGAAATAATCGTCAGCCAGCCATAGTCTACTGTGAGCTTGAGGCTGTCATCGATTTCTTCAAGCTGTTGCTGCAACTTGGGCCCCGCAAAAACGATCGTTGCAAACACGTGCTCTGCACCACTGCTTATGGTCTGTGCCGGACCAATCAGGCTGGCTGTTGACGTGTCACCATGCACCGAGACGTTAAATCGATACTCTGCATCAACTGGTGGAATAATTGCTGACAGGAAATGATGCTGAATTGCGCCGATCCAGCCCGCCTGCGCGGTAAATGCGACTGATCCGTCTGAAAGCAGGTCGCCACGCTTTAGTTTTTCGGACTTTTCACCATCGTAAATAATGGGGCCGTCAAAGGAATAGGTATCGACATCGAACATTGATCGCTCGACTTCTATCGAGCGTCTTTGCAGTTGTGCGTACTCGGCGCCGCGCCAGTCGGCACCGCTGTCGTTGCTGACGCGCTGCGTGATATCTATGCGGTAACTGCCACGTGTAAAGCGAATTTCCTTTTCGACCCGGATGCCGTTGCCGTCGGTCCATTGCAGCGGCACCACAAGCTCTTGCGCACCGCCAAGCTCATAGTGCGTCGCTGCAGTCTTGAAAATCGCCAGATGGTTTGCTTCCTCGCCATCTCCCGCGGCCCGCAAACCGGTCTGCACCAGGCCAAAATTTGGCGCGCCCGGATTAAGCAACTCTACGAGCTCGTCAGGGTGGTCTTTTGTTATCGGGTACTTGTTGAGAGACACGCGTTGCAGGGTTGCGCCGCGAGTGTTGATGTCGACCTCCAGCACATCGGTCACGACACGGATGATGGTGTCATCGGCCGCTGACTCGGCCATCGTTGCTGTTTGTGCTGCTGGTGCCGGCGCCTCTATTTGCGGGGCGTCGAGCGAAGCATCGGTTGTTGCCGGCGCTAGTGAAGGCAGGCGGTCTGCATCATTTGGCGGTTGCAGAGTTTCATCGGCGCTTGCCTGGGGTGCCCCGGCCGATTGCGGACCATAGTCCTGCGTCCACGACTGGTAGGTCAGCCACATGAGCATGCCGAATGTTGCCCATATAAGCAGGCGTTGATTTTCCATTTAGTGTTTTCCTACCTCACCAAGCACTGCGTTTCGACATCTTTGCCAGTGTGTTTCCAGGCACTTAAAAAGTTGCTCGTTGTCCGCTTGGGCGGCTGCCGGCCGATTGAGTACAACGATGTCCAGCCCTGTAAGCTCCGCTTTGTGACGCCGGAAAGACTCTCTGACAACCCGCTTCAGGCGGTTACGGCCCGTCGCGAGGCGACAGTGCTTCTTCGCAATGGCGAGCCCTAGTCGCGCTTCGTGTTCTTCGTTTGCCCGGCAGAGCACCGTGAACATCTTATCGCGGCTGCGTTCAGCTTTCTTGAATACCCGACTGAATGATGCGGCACTGGTAAGCCGGCTGCTTTGTGTAAAGCGCTCGTCCATGTTTTCAGCGGTTGTGTTGTTGCTGTTCGTGACTCTCGTGATCGAGTGTTGCTGGCGCTACGGCGTAAGCTGTGCTCGCCCTTTCGCGCGGCGGCGTTTTATTACGAGACGGCCGGCTTTTGTCGCCATGCGGGCTCTGAATCCGTGGGTGCGGGCCCGCTTAATTCTGCTGGGCTGAAATGTGCGTTTCATGAGGATGCTACCTGGTGGTTATTTGCGCAATTCCAGCTGCGCCGATAAAAATTGTCGAAGGGGCCAAGCCCTCCTCCAAGAAGGCCGGCAAGGGTACGCGGGAGGCCCTTTTCTGTCAATAGAATAAGGCCTTATGTGTATTATCAAAAACGTTGCGAACTTTGCTGCAAATGGCGCGGTGCAATAGCGCTACGGCGTCTGGCGTAGCCTGTATAGACGTTATAGACTGCCCGGTCTCGAATAATTATAACGTGCGCCGTTGGAACCCCGGGGAAACCTTTGCAGGCCGAAACAACTCTATGGAATCGCTGTGTCCGCGACCTCCAGGCTGAACTGCCCGAGCAGCAGTTCAACACCTGGATCAGGCCGCTGCAGGCCGTGGAGGATGGCGAGACTCTCAGACTGCTGGCGCCAAACCGTTTCGTCGTTGACTGGTTACAACAGCACTATATCGAGAGAATTGTCGAGTTGATCGACGATGCCGGCAGCAAGAGCGAGCTCGTTGTCGAGGTCGGTTCGCGACCGAAAGCACACGCGCCGATCGCATCCACCAATATAATCGCACCGACACCGAGACATGCTGTCACCCCGGTGGCCAGCCGCCTGAACCCGGATTTTTCTTTCGCTAACTTCGTCGAGGGCAAGAGCAATCAGCTGGCCCGGGCTGCGGCCTGTCAGGTCAGCGAAAACCCCGGTAAATCGTACAACCCGCTGTTTATCTATGGCGGTGTTGGCCTCGGCAAGACTCACCTGATGCAGGCTATTGGTAATGCGATGCTGGCGAACAATCCCAGGGCCCGGGTGAGCTATGTGCACTCGGAGCGCTTTGTAGGCGATATGGTCCGTGGCCTACAGCACAACACGATCTCTGAATTCAAACGTGCTTATCGCTCGCTGGACGCGTTGTTAATCGACGATATTCAATTTTTTGCCGGCAAAGAACGCTCCCAGGAGGAATTTTTTCACACCTTTAACGCCCTGCTCGAAGGCCAGCGGCAAATCGTTTTGACGTGCGACCGATTTCCTAAAGAAGTCAACGGTCTGGAGGAGCGCCTGAAATCGCGTTTTGGCTGGGGCCTTACGGTAGCGATCGAGCCCCCAGAGCTTGAAACGTCTGTTGCTATCCTCAAGAGCAAGGCGGCCAATGATGGAACCGACCTGCCAGACGAGGTCGCGTTTTTTATCGCGAAGCGTATTCGCTCTAATGTCCGTGAACTTGAGGGAGCATTGCGCCGGGTGATTGCCAATTCTACTTTTACTGGCAGACCAATCAGCCTGGATTTTGCCAAAGAGGCATTACGTGACTTGCTGGCTTTACAAGAACGCCTGGTCTCGATTGAAAACATTCAAAAGACAGTTGCTGATTATTTTAAGATTCGCGTCGCAGATTTACTTTCAAAGCGTCGCAGCCGGTCTATTGCCAGACCGCGGCAGATTGCAATGACGCTGGCAAAAGAACTGACAAACCACAGCCTTCCAGAGATCGGTGACGCTTTTGGCGGCCGCGATCACACAACGGTTTTACACGGATGTCGTCGTATTGCAGCGCTTCGTGAGACGGAACTACGTGTGCGGGAAGATTATTCGAATCTGTTGAGAACTTTGACAGGATGATGTGGATAAGCGGTGCATAATTCTTGACGAGTACTTTACACACAGGTAATCCACAGGTCGCGAGCAGAAAATACCTCTTTTTCACCATGCGATTTGATGCTTTATGTATTTGATTTTAATAGATAAAAAATAGTTATGCACAGGACTAAGGTCCCTTAATAATAATAAGATAAGATTTATTTCCAATATTTATAAACAGGTGGAACCAATGAAGTTAACCGCTGGGCGCGAAGCACTTTTGAAACCTTTACAAGCTGTTATAGGCGTTGTTGAACGCAGGCAAACGATGCCGATACTGGCGAACGTCTTGCTGGTAGCTAAAGACGGCAAGGTTGCTATTACAGCAACTGACCTGGAGGTAGAGCTGGTCGCAAGCGCAGAGGTTGAAGTAGATACGGCCGGTGAAGTGACAGTTCCAGCGCGAAAATTACTGGATATTTGTCGGGCCTTGCCGGAAGACTCAAGCATATCGATCAGCCTGAGCGGGGAAAAGCTGATGGTGAAATCGGGGCGGAGCAAGTTCTCGCTGACGACGCTGCCCGCAGCTGAATTTCCGACTGTGGAAGATATCGATGCGGGTCAGAGCGTAGAGCTGTCGCAGGCATTACTGGGCAAATTGCTCGATAAGACGCATTTCGCGATGGCGCAGCAGGATGTACGGTATTACCTCAACGGGCTTCTTCTGGAAACCGGGAAGAAGTTCTTGCGCGCGGTCGCAACGGATGGCCATCGGTTGTCGCTGTGTCAGGTGGAGTTGGACACGGGCAAGCTGTCGGAGCAACAGGTGATAGTGCCACGCAAGGGTGTGCTGGAATTGCAACGGCTAATGACTGGCGAGGGAGATCTCAAGGTAGAGCTTGGCACTAACCATATCCGCATCCACCTGGATGGCAATCGATTTACGTCAAAGCTGATTGATGGCCGTTTTCCGGAATACGAGCGGGTTATACCCAAAGAGACCGATAATCAGTTAACGGCTGATCGAGAGCTGCTGAAGGGCGCGCTGCAGCGCACGGCCATTTTGTCGAACGAAAAATATCGTGGCATTCGCCTGGTGATCAAATCCGGCAGTATCGTCTTGCAAGCTCACAATCCAGAGCAGGAAGAGGCGGAGGAAGAGCTGGAGGTTTCCTACACTGGTGATGACATAGAAATCGGTTTTAACGTCAATTACCTGCTGGATGCTCTGGGTGCTATCGAGTCCGATGAGGTAACACTTGCTGTGGTAGATGGTAATTCCAGCTGCCTGCTGCGCGAGCCAGGCAACGACGACTGCAAATACGTGGTCATGCCGATGCGGCTCTAGCGGGCCCGGCGCAAGCAACGATCGCCTTAGGCTGGTTTAGTCGCTTGCCGCTAAACAGCATAAAAATCACCGATTTTCGCTGCCTTCAGTCTGCAGAGCTGCAGCTGGACCCGGGTAATAACCTCATCTACGGCGCAAACGCATCTGGTAAAACCAGTCTGCTCGAGGGCATCGCGTACCTGGGGCGTGGCCGCTCGTTTCGCGGTGCGTCAACGCAGGACCTTATCCATTACGGCGCCAGCGAGTTCGTATTGTTTGGCAAAACGACCATCGGTGCGCGTGAGGTAGCACTGGGCGTTCGGAATAGCCGCCTGGGCCTCGAAGTACACGTTGATGGCGAGAAAAGCAGCGGGGCGGCTGCTTTGGCGGAGATGCTGCCCTTACAGGTAATTGACCCGGATGTGCACAACCTGGTGGCTGGGGGGCCCGAGGAACGCAGACGCTATATAGACTGGATGGCGTTCCACGTGGAACATGGTTATCTCGCTCAATGGCGGCGCTTTCGCCGGGCGCTAAAACAGCGCAATGCGGCGTTGCGAGAAGGCGCTGATCGCAGCGCGCTGGCCGGTTGGGACAAAGAGCTGGCCGAGGTCGGTCTCGAAGTGCACGAGGCCCGCTGCCGGGTGCTGGAGATCGCCAGACCGGCGCTGGAAGAGGCGGGCACAGCGCTGCTGGGCAACGGGGTCAATTTCGTCTACCAGCGGGGCTGGGCAGCTGATAAATCACTTTTAGAGGCCCTGGCGGCGGCGAGTGAGCGCGAGATGCAATTTGGCAGTACCCAGACGGGCCCGCACCGGGCGGACATGAAGCTCATTTATGATGAACGGCGGGCTCGAAAGCGGGTGTCAAGAGGGCAGCAGAAGCTCCTGGCCTGTGCATTGATTGTTGCAGCGGTCGAGGTTGTGCAGGCTCATCTGGAGAGGCCGCTCCTGTTGTTGCTGGACGACCCAGCCGCAGAGCTGGATGCCAACTCCCTGGATCGGCTGATGTCGCGCGTGGCGGACCTGGGCTGCCAGGTAATCGCGACATCGCTGGTGGTGGACAAGAGCCTCTTTCTACAATCGCCGACCCTGTTCCACGTGGAACAGGGGGTCGTGCAAAAGGCGGGATAAGCGGGTCCTTGTAGCGCAATACGGCCTTGCAGCCATTGAAAATATCATTGTCGTTTCTGCGCTTTTCCAGGGTCTGTTTCTCACTTAAAAAACCAGGCAAAAAAGTGTCTTACGGGCAGTTTCTAAGACCCTTTATTTGGCAGTAAATGATACAATACGCCGGCTATTCTCCGAGGACTCAGAATGACCGACAACATAGAATATACTTCCAGTAATATCAAGGTGTTAAAGGGCCTTGAGGCCGTCCGAAAACGACCGGGAATGTATATCGGGGACACCGACGATGGCACCGGATTACACCACCTGGTTTTCGAGGTCGTCGACAACTCTATCGACGAAGCATTGGCCGGCCATTGCAGCGTCATTACCGTCACAATTCACGCTGATGAATCTGTAACCATTACCGATGATGGCCGCGGTATACCGGTCGATATCCACCCGGAAGAAGGGCGCTCTGCGGCAGAAGTCATCATGACCGTTCTGCATGCCGGCGGAAAATTCGACGACAATTCCTACAAGGTCTCTGGCGGCCTGCACGGTGTCGGCGTGTCCGTGGTCAACGCGCTATCTGAGCATCTTGTCCTGACGATTTACCGCGACGGCGAGACCCACCAGCAAGAATACCGCCACGGTGAGCCGGTAGAACCATTGGCGGTGATAGGCAAAACCGACAAAACAGGCACAACATTGCGTTTCAAGCCCAGTTCGGAGACGTTTAACAACATTGAATATCATTACGATATTCTCGCTAGCCGACTGCGCGAGCTGTCCTTTCTTAACTCCGGAGTCCGCATAGAGCTGCGCGACGAGCGTGAGGAAAAGGAAGATGTGTTTGAGTATGAGGGCGGCATCAAGGCCTTCGTCAAGCACCTCAATCGCAACAAGACGCCGCTACACGCCACTGTCATTAATCTTCAGGACGAGCGCAGTGGCGTCGTCGTTGAAGCGGCGCTGCAATGGAATGATGGCTACCAGGAAAACATGTTCTGCTACACCAACAACATCCCGCAGCGCGATGGTGGTACCCATCTGGCGGGTTTCCGCAGCGCTCTGACGCGAACCCTCAACAGCTACATCGAAAAAGAGATGTCCCGCCACAAGGACAAATTCACGCCAAGCGGCGACGATGCCCGTGAAGGACTGACAGCGGTGCTGTCCGTCAAGGTCCCGGACCCGAAGTTCTCGTCCCAGACAAAAGACAAATTGGTTTCATCTGAAATCAAAGGCATCGTTGAATCAGCAATGTCGGCTCGCCTCGAGGATTTCCTGCTGGAGAACCCGCAGGAGGCGAAGATTATCGTCTCCAAGATCATCGATGCCGCCCGTGCCCGCGACGCTGCACGCAAAGCCCGCGAAATGACCCGCCGCAAAGGCGCACTCGACATCGCCGGCTTGCCGGGCAAGCTCGCGGATTGTCAGGAAAAAGACCCGGCGCTCTCCGAGCTGTTCCTGGTGGAGGGCGACTCCGCTGGCGGTTCCGCCAAGCAAGGCCGGGATCGACGCACACAAGCCATCCTGCCGCTGAAAGGCAAAATCCTCAACGTCGAAAAAGCCCGCTTTGACAAAATGCTCTCGTCGCAGGAAGTTGGCACCCTGATTACCGCGCTCGGCACCGGCATTGGCAGAGATGATTTCGATGTCGAGAAGCTACGCTATCACCGCATCATCATCATGACTGATGCTGATGTCGATGGCTCACACATCAGAACATTGCTGCTTACATTCTTTTATCGACAAATGCCGGCATTGATAGAACGCGGCCATATCTACATCGCACAGCCACCACTGTACAAAATCAAGAAAGGCAAACAAGAGGTTTACGTCAAAGACGATGCCGAACTAAACGCGCATCTGTTAACGGCAGCACTCGACAAGGCGTCCTTGCACGTCAACGCCGCTGCACCACCACTGTCCGGAACCGCTCTCGAATCCTTAGCGACCGAACACATGACGGTAGAAAGTATAATCAAGCGACTGGCTAAACGTTACGACGAGACGGTCGTACGCGCCTTAAGCACACTGCCGGAAGTCACACCGGAGATGTCCGAGGATCTCGATGCGCTCGACACCTGGGCCGGACAATTGTCTGCGGCGCTACCGAAAGCAAGCAGCAAACGAGCGGTAAATGGCAACGGCGGCACCTACATCGCTGAACTTGAACGTGGTGACGGAGAAGGTGAGGGCGTAAAAATTGCAATTCACAAATTGCAACACGGCATAACCACTACAAAATACCTCCCCCGTGAACTATTCGACACTAACGAATATCGTCACATCATGTCGCTGGCAAGCAAACTTAAGGACCTGTTGGGCGCCGGCGCGTATATAGAGCGCGGTGAAAAATCAGAACCGGTTCAGTCACTGGCCCGAGCCGTTGACTGGCTAATGAGCGAAGCACGCAAAGGCCAGTCAATCCAGCGCTACAAGGGGCTCGGCGAAATGAACCCCGACCAATTGTGGGATACAACAGTTAACCCGGAAACCAGACGCCTGATGCAAGTCAAAATTGATGACGCTGTGAAAGCAGATGAAATTTTTACAACGCTAATGGGTGACCAGGTAGAGCCCCGCAGAGAGTTCATCGAGAAGAATGCACTGGCTGTTACAAACCTGGATGTCTGATCGGAAAAATCAAAACGAGTTATGACCATAGGAGCGGCACTGCATTTTCAAATAAAGAACCTCGCAAAAAAACAAAAAGTCTAAAATTTCTCACCGGAGGATTGAATGATCACACGTGAGCAAGCGGAACAAGCCGCCAACGGCGTTCTCAAGCAACCCGAGGCAGTGCTTAGTACTCGACAGGAAAAGATGGCCAGGCAAGCAGCCGCGGCGCAAAGGCGCTGTGAATCGCCACTGATTCCCGCCCTAACAGCAGCTTTTACGACAATTGCCGCTTTAGGCTTCCTGGAGAGCACTCTTATCAGCGCGTTGCTGGGTGCTGCCGTTGGCGGTCTGTTTGGTTGGGCAGCGCGCAGATCCTGAATTCGCAAAACAGCGCGATGCCTGGAAAAATTCATTTGCTAACTCAAAGTTAGCAGGACAATGCTGGTGTGAAGTTCGTTTTTTGTATTCGCCCGTATTCATGTCGGAAATGGACGGCCTGTTAACAAATAACCTGTGTTAATCCGAGGAAGCAAGCCGGTCTTATGCTGACCGGTCCATAATGAGTCAATCAAGCTTTACTATTTCGCCGTCCTTCATCACAAACACAACCCCCTCCATAACCCTGATGTCGTCAAGTGGATTGCCCTCCACTGCGATAATATCCGCAAGCTTCCCGGCTTTCAGTTCCGCACGATTAGTTACACCCAACAAATCGGCGGCATTAATCGTAGCCGTCTGCAGTGCATGCAGCGGCGTCATTCCACGCCGAACCATCGCGTAAAATTCTTTGCCTGTCTCGTAGTGGCGCAAGACGCCGGAATCCGTACCAAGCGCAATATTGATGCCGGCATCCACAGCCATGCGAAAACTCTCTTCTATGTACGGATTTAGATAGTTGCTTTTGTCAATCGTATCCTGTGGCGTGTTTTCCGGTAGCGGAATATCTGTCAGGTAAATCGTGGGCACGTAATAGGTGCCGCGCTTTTTCATCTCCTTAATAATCTCAGGCGTCAGCATGGAACCATGCTCAATCGATGCAACACCAGCTTTAACCGCAGCCATTATTCCCTCGCTGCCGTGAGCGTGCGCCATGACTTTCAGGTCATGCCTTGCCGCCTCCTCCACGATTGTTCGAAGCTCTGCATCGGAATACTGCTGAGCGCCGGGCTGGGCTCCTGCAGAAAACACACCGGACGTCGCGCAGACCTTAATGACTTTGACACCGTGTTTCGCCTGGTAGCGCACCGCCCGTAAAATTTCATCGATACCGTTGGCGATACCCTGATTGGGTCCGAGCTCCATGATTCCCGGCGCAAACCCGGTTACGTCACAATGACCACCCGTGATAGAGAGGTAATGACCTGCAGGGTAAATCCGCGGGCCTGTGACGCGTCCGGCATTGACCGCGCGCATCAATGCAACGTCGGGGAATCCGGGCCACGCTCCGGCGTCTCTGACTGTGGTAAAGCCAGCCTCAAGTGTTTGCCGACCGAAGGCTACTCCATACAGGGCCCAGTCCGCGGGCGTTTCTCTGACAGCTGCCGTCGTCCAGTGATCGCCAGTGAAAAAATCCAGTGTCAGGTGAGTATGCATGTCGAAGAGACCGGGCAAGATCGTTCGGTCACCAAGGTCGATGGTCTCGGCCCCGGTTGGCAGTATCTCAGGATTGACGGCCGCAATCCTGTTGCCCTCTATAACTATCGCAGCTGGACTGATCAGCTCACCCGACGTCACATCAATCATTCTGGCTGCACGAATGATTTTCGTATCAGCGAACGATTGGTTGACAAGGACAGTGCACAGCAGCGCGAGCTGCCAGACAAATTTTGTTTTTTTCATGTTTTTTCCCGCCAGGTAGCGATTCGTTTGTCTCACAATCCAATCATTTCGCCGTCTAAAGGGGCGTGGGTGAGCAATCGGTGAGTGGATTCCCTGACAACAAACAACCTCCATGGAAATCCACGGCCAGTTTACTAAACTTCATGTATCAATATGTACTGTTCCTTGGGTTACCCAGTACATATAAAGTCCGACCAGAAACGCGGAGTAAGCAAGTTGTCCCAATACGCTTTCAGAACCGTAGCGTTTTACACAATGGGCACGCTATTCCTGCTCGCGCTGACATCGGTGGGCAGGTGCCAAAATACCTCAACCGTGGCAGAAAACTCTGGGCCCACGGAGCCAATAGAAGAGATTGTCGTTTACGGAAGTAAGTCGCTATTGCAGTTTCGTCTTGATCTATACAAAGCTGAAGAGGCTGTATTTGACCTGTTCAACTCCCTCAACAGCGACGATGAATTCGATATCCATTGTCATAAAGAGATGTTCATCGGAAGTCGTCTCCAACGGCGCGTCTGCAAACCTAACTATGTCGACCTGTTAACAGCAGAAGAAACCTCCCGCTCGCGGTTGCCTGGTGCAGGTGGTATTAGTCCGACTTACGCTCACGCTGTGACGAAAATTCGGGAAAAAGACAAGTAGTTGATTGAAGAATTGGAATCACTGGTCGCCGAATGGCCAGATCTGCGCAAGGTCCTCAGGGAATTTTCTGATGCAAAGCAACTATTGGAAACCGAGCAGCAGAGAAGGTGTGAGGGTCGACAGATCCTTTGCGATCAATAGCGACTATCTGGGGAGACCTGATGATCGTCGCTTGTTTCGTTATTCTCCCTGCCCCTTGAACCGGTCATTGAGATAACATCGGAGAAAGACGCACTAATTACAATTTCGACAGATGAGGTAAGAAGAATGAAAATCCGAAATACAGCGATACTTTGCACACTGGGTTTGGCCGCACTGGCCTCGATCAACGCCCATGCCGGCGATACCCGGACATATATCGATAAACGGACGGCATCCGACGAGGGTGTTGCGCCGTTCAGTGGTGCAGTTTTGGTCGGCGATACGCTCTACCTGTCGGGAGCGCTTGGTATTGATGAAAATCGTCAAGTCCCAGACGATTTTCATCAATACCAAGCGCTCCCGACAGGTAGAGCGTATCGCCGACCAAAAC
>PVMS01141625.1_pt1 | contig 18206 bp, 14 predicted proteins | sample 1853461 | NCBI WGS metagenome assembly PVMS01 (sample SAMN08582032, study PRJNA380276) | Marine sediment metagenome, whole genome shotgun sequencing project. | isolation source: ocean sediment barecode stripped | collected 2017 | reverse complement strand
CCGAAAGCGACGCCACTATGCCGCTCGGCGAAATCGGTGAAATCTGCTTTCGCGGGTACCACGTGATGCGGGGTTATTACAATCAGGCGGATAAGACCGATGCAACAATCGACCAGGCCGGCTGGCTTTACTCGGGAGATATGGGTGTCATGGATGAAGACGGTTATCTCCGTATCACCGGCCGACTTAAGGAAATGATTATCCGTGGTGGTGAGAATATTTATCCACGCGAGCTCGAAGATTTTTTATTTACCCACCCCAAAATTGCCAAGGTCGCGGTGTTTGGTGTACCCGACGAGCGTCTCGGTGAACAGGTTGCTGCCTGGATTCAGCTACACAGTGGGGCAAACGCGAGCGAAGACGAGATACGCCTGTTCTGCAAGGATAACATCGCGCATTTCAAAATCCCGCAATACATCCGATTCGTCGACGAATTCCCGATGACCATCACCGGTAAGCTGCAAAAATTTAAAATGCGTGAAGCAATGCAAAAACGTCAGCAATAAAGTCGCATGACCGAATGCCCTGACCGGGACGCTTGTTAGTAGAGTTGAAATTACAAATCGACCCTGGCAGCCTTATAATGGCTAATTCCTACAGGTATGCGATTATCTCACCCAGGCCTTCAACCCGGATATCGGTAAATTCCGACCAGTCGACGTCACCACGGGTATCCACATGTATCGTCGCTACCCCCGCGCCCTTGCCGGCTTCTAGATCGTAGAGGAAATCCCCGACCATGACGGTATCATCGGCGTCAGCCTGCCAAAACTCGAGTAAACGCTTAACGCCATCGGGTGAGGGTTTCGGAATACAGGAATCGCGATCCAGAATATGATCCAGCGGAAAAAAGTGATCGATCTTGCAGGCTTGCAAGGTATGTTTAACGACCGGCATGGTGTTGCGTGTAAGAATTGCCAGTTGGCAACCGCTGGCATACAATTTTTGCAATAATTCGTTGGCGCCCTGCATCACCGAGGCCTTGCCAGCATAGTAAAATTCGAGTTCATTGAGCACTTTCCACAAAGGCGCAGCCTCGCTTTCCGGCATCGCCTGCAAGGCTTCGAGAATTGGCACCTGCGGCGCCAATCCCAGTTCACGGCGCATATGTTCAAAATCGTGCGCGCTCACGGTCAACGTGCCGTCGAGGTCAAATATCCAGTGACGGCGATGTTTAAGCATATTTGGGTCCAGCATAGGTAAATTGATATCGTAGGGGATTTGATTGTTTCATTGTAATATCACGGTTTGGCAATTTAGCAACAGGGGACGATGATGGCAATAAAGGTTGGTGATAAGCTACCTTCGATCGACTTGCAGCACAAGATCGACGATAAAGTTGAAACGATAAACAGTGATGAACTGTTCGGCGGTAAAAAAGTTGTTCTGTTCGCCCTTCCAGGTGCATTTACCCCCACCTGCTCGGCGTCACACCTGCCCGGTTATGTGGCTTTTTCAGACCAGTTGTTTGACCGGGGCGTGGACCGCATCATCTGCCTTTCGGTTAACGATGCCCACGTCATGGAGGCCTGGGGTAAACAGCAAAACGTCGACGACAGGGTGATGATGATCGCCGACGGTAGCGCCCATTTTACCCGGGCGATCGGGCTGGAAGTCGATCGCGATGCCGCTGGTATGGGCATACGCTCGCAGCGCTATGCAATGGTAGTCAACGATGGCGTAGTCGAATTGCTCAACCTCGAAGCGCCGCTGAAATTCGAAGTCAGCGATGCCGAAACCATACTAGGGTGTCTCTGATTAATCTTTAACGAAGAACTGTTATGCCCGTTCGCAAAGGACCCAGTAAATTTGTCGATGCTGCCTATGATCTCGATGATGAAGCCAGCATGGTCGAATTTTACCAAAAATGGGCCGCTGACTATGACCATCAGATGCTCGATGAGCTTGGCTATACATCACCAACCAAAATTGCCCAACTACTTAGCGAGCACTTGCCCGATACCGCATCGACGGTGTTTGATATCGGTTGCGGCACCGGTTTAACCTGCGTATTCCTGGCCAAAAGAGGTTATACCAATCTCGATGGCATCGACCTCTCGCCCGACATGGTTCGTGTCGCTGGTGAACGCGGTATTTACCGGGAACTGCTGGTGGGCGACGTCAACCAGGCTCTGGAGCGTGACGATACGAGTTACGACGCCGTTATTTCTTCGGGAACTTTCACCCACGGACATGTTGGTGCGGAGCCACTGGATGAGATATTTCGAATACTCAGACCAGGTGGCATTCTGGCCTGCACCGTGCATCAGGAGCTGTGGACATCAATGGGATTCGAAGCCAAGTTCGATACGCTTGTCGATCAGGGCATCGTGAGTCACGTCAGTTCGCAGCTGGGCAGTTATTATCAGGACGCTCCCGTCGAAGGTTGGTTCTGCGTCTATCGAAAAAACGCCTAGTCTGCATATTGCGGGCTAACTGGCATCCCGCAGGGTGATAAAGTGATCAAGCAGTGTGGTCACATATGATCCTGCCGGCAGCGCCACTTTCAATACCAGCGATTGATCTTCGGCATCGTAATCAAAGCTAAGCTTAGCGGCAGCAACGCGCAAGGGGCGCATTTGCAGTTTCGCGCCCTGCTGATCCAGGCAACGCGTTATTTCCTTGTGCTCGGCAAAAATCTGCGCTTCGATTGAATGGGGCTCCCCCGTTAACAGGCAACGACCTGAACCATACAGGCTGGCAGTGCTGGCAATATCCAGGTCCTGGTATCTTGCGACCAGTTTGTCGTCAACCTTATCGGAAAATATCGAACGACTGCCTCGCAACATGAACACATCTCCCGACAATGGATGTGCCCAGTGCCCCAGACCGATACGTCGCGCCAGAATCTGGTTAAACAGGTAGCTGCGCAACGATGACAGCAAGATACTCTTACGCGAACGTTTCAGTCTTCGTGTATTGAGTTGTTCGAGGGCCTGCCTGACATTATCCTGTTTTCGACCAAACCGCTGGGCACCAAAATAGTTCGCAAATCCCTGGTTAGCCACGCATTGCAATTGCGCCCTGGTATGATCCGGCAAACTGGTGACTTCGCGTAAGCGCAGCTGGAAAGAATTCGATTTGTGCGTGCCTGGTCGTAGTTTCTTGTGGTGTCGGGCCTGGCGCAAAACCCGATATCCATCGCCCTCGCCGAGATCAGCCGGTGAGAGTTTACCCGGCAGATGCAGACTCAACCATTGGTGCGTGAGCGCGTGCTTGTCCTTGAGCCCGCTATAGCCAATAAGCTGAGGCTTAAGCGAGTAGTCACGAGCGATCCGGGCAATGAGCTCCATCGTACTAAGCCCGGTTTTTTCAACCCATAGAAATAGGTGTTCACCCTCACCTTCGGGTTCGAATCCCAGTTCCTCGGTCACCTGGAAATCTACCGGACTGGATTTGAGCACACCGGTAATAATTGGTGATCCGTAGGGGTAAGCCAGTCCCTGCTCCATCAGCTACGCGCTTGCACGGCCACCTGGTTGCGCAGGTAGTTAATACTGGCCTGCCTGGCATCAACCACAAGACCTTTTTCTATGCCCGCTTTGGCCAGTTTGAGTAAAGACCTGGCATCAGGCAACAAATTGATATCAACCGGAAAATCAACACTCTCACGCAACTCGTCCAGCCAGCCATGTCCAGCACCACATTCGATGCTTGCGTCGATATCGATATCACAGGCCGCGCTGAGTTGTTCGGCACCTGCAAGCCGGGCACAACCCTCGCTGTCCCGGTAGTAGTTTGCCCAGTATATTTCCTGCATACGTGCATCCAGCGCTACCAGCGTATTACTATAGTCATTTTGATCCAGGCAAACCTGGGCCAGCACTGCGAGGGTCGAAACCTGGAGTAACGGAATACCCAGTGCGAGCCCGACGCCCTGAGCCTGCGCGGTTGCGATACGGATACCGGTAAACGAACCTGGACCATTGGCGAAAGCGCAATGGGATATCGAATGCTTAGGAATTTCGGATGCGGACAACACCGCATCCATCATCAGCGGAAGGAGCCGCGTATGCTGTCTTGGCGCGAGTTCAAACTCGCTGAAGATAGCGCCGTCTTCACGTAATAATGCTGCGGAACAGGCTTCGGTAGAGCTGTCCAGGGCAAGAATATTCACGCCGATGTAAGGTGGTGCTATTGCAGTGTTTCGATAACCTGCCGGGCATCACCAACCAGAGGATGGTTCGGATTTTCATCGATAAATTGCTGCATCACGATCAGTGAACGTTCGTTTTGACCGATACTCGCGAGGCTAACACTCTTGCCGAACAATGCATTGGGGCGCATGTTGCTTTGTGCATACTCGTTGAGGAAGTCATCGAATAACTCCACCGCTGCCGGCAGATCGCCTTTATCCATTTTATGCTGCGCCTGGCTGAATTTTCCCAGTTCCTCCTGGAAACTCTCATCCTGGGTCAGATCAGCTTTCCAATAGGGTTGCAGCAGCGTATCGGTAGATTCGGCACCGCGGATTCCGGCAACATATGTCTGCGTCGATTTGGCCGATTGTCTTTGCGTCGGATTAAGTGCTTTCAGATGTGCCCAAACGGATCTAAATAACCCCGTGAACACGCTATGTGAACTGGATTCGGTAATAGTAGTCGCGTTTGCGATGACCGGTGCATTAACGGAAATACTGCCTACGCAAAATATAATGATCAGTAATTTCTTCATACCTAAACCCTGTTATTGACTCAGCAACTTGCTATAAGCCTCGTGCTCTTTTTGCAAACTTGCGTTCAATTCCACTGCCCTCTGATAACTGGATCTCGCTTGCTTTAAATCACCAGCCTTGTACTGCGCCATTGACAGGTTGATCCAGATACCGCCATCTGTCCTGTCCAGCCTGGTGGCCCGGGAGTAATAATCAATCGCCCTAGTATACTCTTTTTGCAGGTAAAAGAGGTTACCCCGATTAGTAATTACTGCACTATTTTCCGGCGCAAGCTCTTCCAGCGCTTCAAATGCAATCTTTGCATCTTTATATAGTCCATACCGCGCGTAGAGGATAGCTATTTGTAAACGAGCGTTGATATTACCGGGATCATTGGTCACCATGGTCTGGTATGGCAGCACCAGCCTGTCGACACTTTTTACCAGTAGTATGTTTAGTGACTGATTGACCAGGCTTTCGGTACGCGCCTTTTCGGGCAACTCGATCGAATAGCTGGCCTTGCGCAGGGTTACTGGCTTATATTCCTGCCAGGCCTGCTTCAAATCGATGATATCCAGTTCATTTGCAGCCAGCGCAAGCTGGTATTTATTCGCACCCTCGGCCCAGGCCTCAATAAAACTGGTATTCACCATGGTCGCTTCGAGAGGAATCCAGACTCTTCCGTCGCGGATCACCAGCAGGCTCGAATCCTGGCTGATCAACCCGGCGTCTTCTGCCGGAATGCCAGTATCAAACATCAGGAACAGGTGCCCGGGTATTTCGATAAATGCGGTTCTAATTCCCAGATTTTCAAGACCCGCGCTGATCAGAACCGACAAATCGTCACAATCCCCGCTTTTCAGACGCAGGGTTTCGCGCGGGAACTGCACATAGTCGATTTGATCGTCACGCAGATCGGTAAACGGGGTATTAGGATCGATGATGTAGTTGGTGCCAGCCGCCGTTAGGCCGCTGAAATAAACCATCGCCGTAACCAGTTTTTCGTTTAACGGACCCGGGTCTGGCTGGAAGGTGTTGATGAGCTGGCGTACAAAATCTCTGAGAGTATCGTCCTTCGGTGTGACGAAGGATCCCACCATGAAAGAGTCACCCCAGATAATTGCGTTCTTGCCATATATCGTCATCGGCTGGGTCAACGAAATATCGTCTTTCTGGCCATCGCGCAGATAAGTCAATTTCACTTCCACCTGTACCCCGGTGTCCTCGTCTACATCTAGAATCCGGTTGTTGAAGGTTGCCTTGATCGGGATTTCCCGGATTTCACCTCCCTTGATCATCGGGATTTCGACTGAAGTCGGAAAATCCATGAATTCCTTGATTTGAAAAGAGAGTTTCAGGTTGCCATAGTCGGTGGCGCTGACATTTTGCAGCTTGACGCTGCCAATCGACTGATCCTGGTATTTTTTATAAGCAGCCGAGAAAACCCTTTGCAGATTCAAATCGGACAATAGCAACTGCGGTGCATTATTGGCGAATTCCAGTGACTTCTTACGTTCAGCAAAAGCAATATTGAGGACCGCCCGGTTTTCTTCCGATGGGTCGAGTTCAACCGCTTTTTCAAACTCGGTAACCGCGTTATCGAATGCACGACGTTTGCTATAGAGACGACCCAGCGCGATATGCGGATCTGCCCAGGACGGTCGTATCGCAGCTGCCTTTTCGAGATGTTGGCGAGATTCATCGAAAAAATTAGCCTCTTGATAGACACGACCGATTCGATATTGCAGGTCAGCTGATGCGGTATCGAGATTAATCGCTGTTTTCAAAATTTCGATTGCCGAGCCAGTCTTGCCCTGTTGATTGGCGATATCGGCCTGCAAAACCAGCACATCGATATCTTCTGGGGCAATGCGTGCTGCGGCTTCAACGTGGATGGTAGCGGTTCGATAGTTGCGTGACGCAAACTGACTGCGCGCATAAAGCGTATTTGCCAACAATGACCTGGGGTCAAGCACTATTGCTTTATCGAGGAAAGCATCGGCATCCGCATAACGCTGACGTTCAAGTTCGATCTTGCCGGCGAACAGGTATAACTCGAATGCTTCCGGGTTATGTCTGATACCCGTGGTCAGAGCCTCCACTGCATTGGAAAGTTGATCGATTTCGATATAAGACTGCGCCAGCGAGACCCAGACATCAACAACACCGGGTATTTCTTTTCCAGCACGGGTCAAACGCAATACCGCCTCCTGGTAATTACCCTGTTTTACAGCAATCTTTGCCAGCAGGTAATGCCCATCACCTTTGGTGTCCTTTTTCGTTGACAGTTTCAACGCAATAGTGCTGGCTTCCCGGTCACGGTCCAGGCTGAGTAATGCCCTGGCCTTGCCAACAGCCGCCGCACCGAAATTTGGTCGCGCCCGGGACACCGCATCATATTGTCGGAGCGCATCTTCATAGTCACCCAGTTCGTACAAATCCGCTGCAATCTGAAGGCGTATTTGGTAACTGCCCGGATTGGTTTGCGCTATCGACTGATAAGTCGATAGTCCTTTTTCAACCAGGCCTGCTTCTATATAAGCACGACCCAGCAGGTATCTAAGCTCGGCATTTTCCTGATGTAGCGCCAGGCCATCTTCCGCACAACTAACCGCACCTATCGCATCGGCGAGCTCAAGACTGATCCGGGTACAAATCACATATGGTTCGATATCGGCTGGACCTTGTGCCAACACCTCATTGATCAACGCACTGGCATCGAGGTATTGCTCGAGATGGTATAAAGCCAGCACTCGATAACGAATCGCCCTGTTACGGTAGGATTCAATTTCTTCCAGTTGTCTGAACTCGGCAATGGCGCGCGTATAATCCTTTAACCGATACAGGCTCATACTGAGAATGTCACGCGTAGCTGCATTGTCCGGTGAAATTCTCAACAGTTGGTCCGCGAGTGTGACAGCTTCGTTTAGTTCACCCGCCTGGTACAACGCAGCGATCCTCTGGAAATAATTTTGCTTAGGCGCCGATGGTGCCGCGTTTATTCCGTGGGCGCTCACCGACACCACCCGGAACCAGGCAAATTTGCCTATCGTGCTAACCCACAGTTTTTGCTCCAGCCCGTAACTGGTCGCAATTTTTTCAAACGGGCCATCCTTGTCGACCGCGGCCTGGATTTCGTATTTGGCGATCAGCGGTGACTCGCTACTACTCCAGCTCAGATCTATGGTTTCTTTATTGCCCGAGACCTGCAAGCCGAAAGCCGCGTCCGGATACTCGAAAAAATCAAAGCGGAAATTCTGCTGTAGAGCAGAGTCGTTCACATAGACACTGTTGGTTGCACCTGAAGCCACCGATATCGAAGTCGCCTGTTCAAAATATACCAGCGTCCCATTTTCTCCTTCGGCTCCGAAAACCCTGTCGCGTTTACGATCTTTGTAAAGCCTTACCGAATACTCATTGAACGCCGTACTGGCAAGCGCATAGAGCCTGTCCTGCTTGTCGATATCCAGACCATAAAACCTGGTGACCTTGTTAATCGGCGCTTCATCCGCGCCTATTGTCGCGACCGGTTTTCGATCCTTGCTGATAACATGAATGGTGCCCAGGGTACCACCGTCGGCAACATATATATTTTTCTGGCTATCGACCACAATCAGTCCTACTTCGACGAACAGTTTTTCTCCTCCCTGGCTGGATTTGATTTCTTCGATAAACTTTCCATCGTCAGCAAACACCTGCAGCCGATTGTTACCCTTGTCGGCCACATAATACAAACCACCATGGATGAAAACATCGCTTGGCTGATTAAAATCACCTGCCGAGGATCCGTAACGGCCGATAGTAAATAAATGCTTGCCATCGTGAGCAAAGGCATGCAAATAGTTTTTATCCAGCACCGCGACAGTTTGCTCACCGACATGGAGAGCGGAAGGGGCGCTAGCTTGCTCGGCAAACTCGCCAAGTTGCGCACCATCGGGTCCTAAAATCACGATTCCCTGCTCCTCGGGTCTGATACACAGGGTTTGGTTATCGATAAAAGCGTATACCGCCTCACAGGACGCATCAATCCTCGCGCCGAACTCCAGCAGATCTCTGGCGACTGGCACCGCAAAACTGGTTTGATCGAGCTGAAACACTTCGACTTTCTTGTTCTTTTTGTCGAGGACCGCAAGTTGCCCATGCGCATTGACCGAGAGATAGGTAATATCACGGTATTGCAAACGTGCCTTTCCGAATACCCCGAATACGCTGATCACTTCGCGTTTGCGCCAGTCAAAAATTGATATTCGGTTGCTTACCCTGTCACCCAGGTACAGGGTCCCATTCAAATCTGTTGTCATCGCACTAAATTCGGGGGTACCGCCAAAAAGCTCCTTTAGCTCACTCGATTCAATTCGTGAAATCAGATTCCCATGCAAATCGAATATCGACAGACGATCCAAACCTTCCAGAACATAGATATTCTCCGCGGCATCGATGCTGATATGGGTCGGCTTGAGCATATCTTTGCCACTGGAGCCGTGTTTGCCGAACCGGTGTAAATACAGACCCTGCTGATTAAAAACACTGATTTGCCTATTTCTTACATCGCCGACATAAATTTTGTTATTGATCGATACAGCCACAGGTCCGGGACCCTTGAGTTCCCCGGGACTGTTACCAGATTGAGAAAAGCGGGTAATTCGAGTTAAATCCGGCTCGAGAATAGCAACCCTTGCTGAGCCTTCGTTGACGACAACGAGGTTGCCATCGGCGAGCACATCTATTCCGCCAAGATCGGAATCCTTGAATACAGAGGGCGTTAGACTGCTGGCCTGGATATGGCCATCAGTAATTTTGAGGATAGTCCCTTTTTCCTTGCTGCTGACATAAACCACACCGTCATCGGTAATTTTCAAGCCGGAGGCATTTTCCATGATCTCGGCGTAATCTCCGGTCTCGATGAAATGCAGAATTTCGAATGCCTGAGCCTGGCCTGCAAGGCTGGACAAGATAACAGTCAGAATTATTCCCAGGCTTTTGGGCAGTACTTTCATGGTTATGCTTTTCGTTGTTACAGTGTCTCCTTTTACTCGAAATGCCAGGAGTTTTTTGAGGAGTTCGCTAACTGGCGATTCCTCGTTTACTGTTTTTAACGAAATTGACAAATTCTTCGACCTCAGGGTATTTATCACACAATGGCTGCAGGTTAGCAAATGCGTCCTGTTTTGACTCCCTGGACTTCAATAGTTCACGAAATGATTTGTGTAAAGCACGTATCAAATCAGCTGAAAAGCCTGTTCTTTTAAGTCCTTCCTTGTTGATGCCGATTACCTTGGCTCGATTTCCGGCTGCGGTGGAAAAAGGAGGGATATCCTGTGTCACTACCGACCCGAGACCGCAAAAGGCTTTACTTCCAATCTGGATGAATTGATGCACCGAAGTAAAACCACCCAGTACCGCGTAATCCCCGACCTCGACATGTCCCGACAATGAGGCCGCATTGGCAAATACGGCATGATCACCGACCACACAATCGTGGGCGACATGGCTGTATGCCATAAATAGATTGTCGCTACCGATAACGGTTTTTCCACTGCCACCATCAGTACCACGATTCAGCGTCACGTATTCACGAATAACGTTGCGATCGCCGAGCAGCAGCCAGCTATGTTCTCCCTGGTATTTCTTATCCTGCGGTGCTTCTCCAACCGAGGCAAATTGAAAAATTCGATTGCCACAACCAATCTTACAGGGACCCATAACCACGACATGAGGGCCAATGACCGTCCCGGCACCGATTTCCACGTCTGCCCCGACAATACTATAGGGTCCGATTTCTACATCGTCCGCTATTCGAGCTTTAGAGTCGATTATAGCGGTTTGGTGAATCATAAATCCCGATCCTGGGCCGAACACATCATTTCAGCTTCCGCAACCACCACCCCGTCTACCAATGCCTTGCACTGATACATGCCGATGCCGCGCATATTGCGTTTCAGGGATATATTCAAAACCAGCTGATCACCCGGAAACACCTGGCCTCTAAAACGAGCCTTATCGATGCCAACCAGCATGTATAGTTTGGTTTTATACGCGTCACCCATTTCTGCAAAAGCCAGTAACCCGGTCGCCTGCGCCAGGGCTTCAAGAATCAGCACACACCGGGCATAACCGGCTTGTCTGGGAAATGCCCCTGGAAATAAGGTTCGTTGATACTGACATTTTTAATCGCCGACAGGCTTTTCCCCTGCTTGAGCTCAACCACCCGATCAACCAGCAAAAACGGGTAGCGATGCGGCAGTAGCTCCATTACCTTGTTTATATCAAAATCCAAATCAAATCCCCGGTTAGGTTTAGTTTGAGTACCATTCGACTACTTGCTGGATTTATCCAGCCTCGCTACGGTCCGTGCCAGTTTGTCCAACGATTTGTAACGTGCGCATACGCGATGCCAAATACTATTTTCCATCAATGGCGTACCGGATGAGTAGACCCCGGGTTGATTGATATCCTTTATCACCATGGACAGGGCAGTAATCATCACATTATCCGTCAAAGTTAAATGCCCACCGATCATCGCGCCTCCCGCAATCTTGCAGTGGCGTCCAATATTCGCGCTTCCGGCAATTCCGGCACAGGCTGCAATCGCTGTATGCGCTCCAATACGGGCGTTATGGCCAATCTGTATCTGGTTGTCGATCTTACATCCACGTTCAATTATTGTATCGTCAAGCGCACCCCGATCGACGCTCGTATTGGCACCGATTTCAACATCATCCTCGATTACAACGCTTCCGAGTTGCGGAATTCTATGCCATTGCTGTTCATGTTCGACCAGGCCGAAACCATCGCCGCCGATAACAACTCCCGACTGAAGAATGCAGCGATCACCCAGACTAACTCCACGACCTAACATGACCTGGCTATGCAAAAGACATTGTTTGCCAATAACCGCGGACCGTTCAATTACTGTACCCGCACCTATCGAGGTATCCGCGCCAACTTCGACATCATCCTCGATAACCGCGAGGGCACCGATGGTAACTCCACTTCCAATTTTGGCACTACTCGCTATTTGTGCCGATGGATGAATACCCGCTTCGGCTCGAGCTTGCGGCTCGAGATCAAGCGCCTTGATAGCCCTGACAAAACTGTATTGCGGGTTCTCTGACAACAACAGCGCCTTCGCTTCAACCACGGTCGCCAGTTCAGGGGGCAGAATGACAGCGCTACAATTGCTCGCGTTAACAGCATCGACATATTTCTCGGACAAAATAAAGCATAAGTCGCCAGCGGAGGCTGATTTAGACGATGCTACGTTGTTGATGATCAAATCGGCATCGCCACGGAATTCTAGCTCCAATGTCTTGGCCAGTTGTTGCAGGTTTCGACTCATGTAATTATTAATGCGTGGTCTGGACGAAGAATCGGCCTAAAATCTGGGGTTAGCTACTGAGCTTCTTCATTGGTATCTGACAATTGCTTTAACATTTCGATCGTCTCTGTGGTGATATCGATCTGATCGGAGACATAGCTTACGCCCTCTGTCAGTATGAGGTCGAATTCGCCATTATCCCCCTGCTTTTTCAGTACATCGGAAATAACTCTTTGTAAATTACGAATTTCTTCATTACGGCGCAGGTTCTGGTCCTCCCGAAACTCCTGCTCCAGAAATTTCAACTGGCTGATCTTGAGCCGGATCTCCCGTTCCAGTTTGCGCCGCGCGTTGGAACTGAGCTCACCATCTGTTTTCAACTGCTCTTCCAGCGCCAGAATTTCCTGTCGCTCTTCCTTTAATTGTGCTTCGCGAGGTTCGAATATTGCCTTCAGCCGCTCTTCAACTCTGCGTGCCTGCGGAGCTTCTTTAAGCACTCTGGCGGTATTGACGAAACCGATCTTGTATCCTGAGTCCTGCGCCGACACTGTCTGCATCGAAGCCAGCAATACCAGTACAAAAAATGAGTGTACAAACCTGTTCAAAATCATCACTAAAACGATGCTCCAAGCGCGAACTGAAATGGCTGGGTATCGTCACCAGACTTGTCATTGATCGGAAACGCGTAGCTAAACTCTATCGGACCGATAACCGAGAACCACTTGGCGGAGATTCCGACTGCTTGTCTCAATTCGGCGGTTTCATAATCATCATAATCCATAAATACATTACCCGCATCAAAGTATACCCCAAGCCTGAAGGTATCTGAACTGGCCAGCGCCTCGATCGGAAATAAAATTTCAGCAGAGGTTATGACCTGCAGATTGCCGCCTTCGGGATCATCCTCGCTATCCTTTGGCCCCAAACTGTTAAATTCGTAGCCCCTGACCGAGCGCACGCCGCCCGCGGTATACTTCTCGTAAATCGGCAAATCATCGGTATCTCCATAACCATCACCGTATCCAACCCGGCCCTTGAGGTTGCGCGTAAAGAGATCGCTCAACGCATAAGCGGTTAAATGTCGATATCTCACTTTATAGTAATAAAGATCGCCTCCCTGGAGCTCAAGTGAAATACTGTTGAGACTTCCCGATTCGGCAAAAATTCGCCGGTTTCGTGTATCCTTGGCCAAACTAATGATGCTAAACGCAGTCTCGAAAGTGTCGCCATCTACATCATCGCGGGGTGTAGAACTATTGTATTTATCGCTGTTGTCGATAACGAAGTCGATCACCTCGTCTGACGACGAACCGGTAGTCTTGAAATCATTTTGCATCACACCAACCTCCAGCCTGAGTCGGTTAAACTCGGATAGCGGAATACCGTAGTCAATTGACGCGGTTGCGCGATCGATTTTGTAATTACTGGTATTGTTTTCCGATGAATCGGTTTTACTGTAACTGAAATTGAAACCTCGACTGACTCCGTCCGGCGTGTAATAAGGGTTTTCGTAACTAAATGAATAACGTTGCGAGGCAGCGGAGTTATCGAATGCAAGTGCGACCGAATTACCCGTACCGAAGATGTTTTCGTGCTTGAAACCAAGATTAAAGATGACACCCTGTTGCTGAGCAAAACCGAGACCGACGGTCAAATTTCCAGAAAATCGTTCGGTCACCGTGATCTCGAGATCAACCAGATCATCCGAATTGGGTACTCTTACCGGTTTGATTTCCACCGATCCAAGGTAATTCAGACGCTGTAGCCGCACCCGCGAACGGTCAACTTTCGAACGCGTATAGACTTCCCCTTCCAGTTGACGCATTTCGCGACGCAGCACGGTATCCTGGGTTTTTTCATTACCATTGAAAGTAATATAACGAACCCGCATTTTTTTGCCCGGTTCGACCAGAAACTGTAAATCAACTGTCCTGTTCTGCTCATCGACATCAGTCAAAAGGCGGATGTTCGCGAACGCATATCCGTCTTCACCGAGGCGTTTTTGCATAGCGGCTGTTACTTTATTTATTTCCTTTCGAGAAAAAACATCTCCCTTGTGGAAGCTGATCAGGGCACGCATCTCCGCGGCATCGACCACCATTTGACCTGCCATCTCAATACCGCTTATCGAAAATTGCTCACCTTCGAAAATATTGATGGAGAGGTTGATGTCCTTTCGATCCGGGCTAATAGTTACCTGTTGAGAATTGACCTGAAACTGAATATAACCTCGATCAAGATAATATGATTTTAACGACTCCAAATCCGCGACCAGTTTCGAGCTCGAGTATTCATCATCGGCGAAAAAACCTGAACTGGTTGTCTCGAGTTGAAAGACATCGAGTAAATCATCTTCATCGAAATTTTGGTTACCGATGATATTGATAGATTTTATGGTCGCAGAGATACCTTCTGATATTGTAATATCTATCGCGATTCTACCTTCATCGAGGGATCGCCACTGGGCGTCGATGCTGGCGGCATATTTTCCCAATGAATAGTAAACCTGTTGCAGTTCGAGCTGAATTTTCTCAAGCTTGTTCTCGTCGAATATCCGCCCTTTAGCTATATCGACCTGATCCAGTGCCTTTTCCAGTGATTCATCGTCGATATCATCGTTACCCTCGAAGTTAACTTCCGCGATCGAAGGTCGTTCTACCACTTTAATGATTAATACATTACCGCGCCTTAACAATTCGATATCGTCGAAAAATCCTGTCGAGTAAAGCTCGCGGATGATGGCTGGCGTACGTTCAATTTCGAGCGTTTCACCCACATTTATCGGCAAATAGCTGAAAACCGTGCCAATGGTGATTTTCTTGATACCGATAACTTCAATACTTTCCACTACAAAGCTGTCGGCTTGCGCCCAGCAAGACACCGACAACAGTACCAAAGCACTGATCCAGACGGAAATTCTCAAATTTACTCTACCAGACGCAGCAAGTCGTTATAAATGGCAATCGACATCAGCCCAAAGAGCAGCAGGATACCAATTTTCTGCCCGATAATTTCTGTTTGTTCCGACACCGGACTGCCTTTGAAAATTTCAACCAGGTAATAAAACAAATGACCACCGTCCAGCATCGGTACCGGGAGCAGGTTCAATACACCCAGACTAATGCTGATGATCGCAAGGAAGCCAAGGAATGGTTCCAGCCCAATGCGTGCTGAAACTCCAGCATAGTGCGCAATCGTAATTGGACCACTTAGATTTCTGACGCTCGCCTCGCCGGTAACGAGCTTGCCCAATACCCGCAACGTAAGCCAGGTCATGCGCCAGGTTTTGTCCACGGCTTCGACGATTCCCTGCAACGGGCCGTAGCGTTCGGTAACCATCATTTCACGGCGTACAGCCTCGGGAATTTCGATTCGATTTCGCACCCCGATGTAACCATAGGTTTCACCGGCTTCGGTACGACTGCGCGGGGTAATTGTAAGCTCGACCTCCTCGCCTTCTCGCAACACCCTGAGTCTCATTTCCGTTGTCGCATTGGCACGAATGTGCTTCACCCATTGGGTAGCATTTACGATAACAATACTGTCGAGCGATATAATTTTATCTTCGGCCAGCAGACCGGCCTGCCGGGCTGCGCCATCAGGCAGAACTTCGGCGATAATCGGTGGAATATCCGGTCTCCAGGCTGATATCCCCAGGTCTCGCATCAGATTGATTTGCTCTTCTTTCAATAACTCCAGTTCCCTGATATCAATAACTTTGTCGCGAATCTGCAAGTCCTGACCCTGTACCTGCAAAACGATCTGCTCGGCACTTATCGATTCTTCCAGCATCGCGAAACGGGCTCTTTCCCAGCTTGGAGTTTTGATTCCATTCACCGTAAGGATAAGATCGCCTTGCTGAACCCCTGCTGTATAGGCCGGGCTGGGATTACTGATTTCGCCGACAACCGGTTTGACGCCACTGACTCCAACCAGAAAAATCAGGTAATACGCAACAATCGCAAACAGGAAGTTGAACGCGGGCCCGGCGACTACGATGGCGATACGACGCCACACCGATTTTTGATTGAAGGCTCGTGCCAGTTCATGTTCCTCAACCTCGCCTTCGCGTTCGTCCAGCATTTTCACGTAACCGCCAAACGGGATCGCCGCAATCACATATTCAGTCTGATCTACACCCGACTTCCAGAGCAACAATGGCTTGCCAAAACCAACCGAGAATCGCAGCACCTTCACCCCTAGCTTGCGCGCAACCCAGAAATGGCCGAATTCATGAACAGTAACCAAAATACCAATGGCTACGATAAAAGCGAGAATACTGTAAATAATACCCAGGAAGTCCATGACGATCAGTTTCCAGGTTCAACTAGTTCGCGCGCCAGACTGCGCGCACTGGAATCCGCTTGCAAGATCCCCTCCAGCTTATCTGCCGGTCCTGTTGCTGCTTGTTCCATAACGTTAGTAATCAACCTCGGTATCTGGGTGAATTTGATTTGTTCATTTAAAAAATACTCAACCGCAACCTCGTTGGCGGCATTCAACACTGCCATGCTGGTTCCTCCCTGCTGCCAGGCATCTCTTGCCAATATCAGACAGGGATAACGGGCCTCATCTGCAAGTGTGAAGTCTAATTGGCTTACCTGCAACAAATTCAGTGGTTCAACCCCGCTTTCGATTCGATCGGGCCAGGCCAGGGCATGAGCAATCGGAGTGCGCATATCAGGATTACCCATTTGTGCAATTACCGAGCCATCGGTATAGGCAACCATGGAATGAACAATACTTTGCCGATGTAACAGGATTTCGACATCCACATGATCCACCGCGAACATCCAGCAGGCCTCGATCATTTCCAGACCCTTATTCATCATGGTTGCGGAATCTACCGAAATTTTTGGTCCCATATCCCAGTTCGGATGGGCACAGGCCTGTTTTGGAGTTACATCTTCCAGATCTGCCAGATCAAAATCCCGAAACGGCCCGCCTGAACCGGTCAGAATAATTTTACGTACCCCCTGCCCAGCAACGCCTTTATCGATAGATCCGGCAGGCAAACATTGGAAAATTGCATTGTGCTCACTATCTATCGGCAACAACTCGGCGCCATGCTGCTGCACCTCATCCATGAACAGGGCGCCCGCCATAACCAACGCTTCCTTGTTGGCAAGCAGTATCCGCTTACCCGCACGAACCGCGGCCAAGGTCGGCATCAACCCCACAGCACCGACAATCGCCGCAACCACCACATCGACTTTGTCAGCTGCGGCCACCTCGGCAAGTCCTGCCTCACCTGTCAGAACCTCGGTAGCAAGATCTGCTATTGCTTCCGCCAGGTGCTGTGCACTGTCGGCGTCACGCATGACCACGAAGGGGGGTTCAAACTGGCGGCATAATTGCTGCATTTTCTGGTAATTGCTATTCGCAGTCAGCGCGTAAATTGCGTAAAGATCCGGGTGACGAGCGACGATATCGAGCGTGGATTGCCCAATCGAACCGGTCGCGCCAAGTACTGTGAGCCACTTCATAGTGAGTTCACTATGAAAATTCCGGCGACAAAAACCGGCGCCGCCGCTATCACGCTATCGACGCGATCGAGCACTCCACCGTGTCCAGGCAACAACTTGCCGCTATCCTTTACCCCGGCCTCTCGTTTGAGGATACTTTCAAATAAATCACCGACCACCGAGATCAGTGAAGTTGCGAGGCTAATCAACAAAAATTGGGGTAATCCGAGGCCCCAGCCCGAACTAAGCTGGTAGACACCGACAATCCACACCAGGTTGGCAAGCAGACCGCCGATCAGGCCTTCCCAGGTTTTACCCGGACTAATGGTTGGCGCCAGCTTGTGTTTGCCAAACTTGCGGCCACTGAACTAAGCCCCGATATCGGCTATCCACACCAGGCTAAACAGGTAAAGCAGCATCCCCGCGCCATACACTTCGTTCAGATATACGAGGTCATGCACGCAAATCCATAATAAATCCAGGCCAATGCCCAGCATTAACACTCTGGGCAACAAAGGCCAGTTGCCGTTATAGCGATAAGCCAGTAATCCAAATGAAATCAGTACCCAGAGCGCGAGCCCAGCCAGCGATTGCCAGGAGATCAGTAAGGGATTAACCACTGCTAACGAACCCCAAAATAAGGTCACGAATAACGCCGCCGCCAATGCGGCAGGTATATCAGCCATTTTTACTGGCCTGCAACTGTAGTGGCGCAAACTGTAGTGTCCGGCACTGTAGTGCCGGACACTGTAGTGTGCGCCACTGTAGT
>PVMS01025021.1_pt1 | contig 18212 bp, 31 predicted proteins | sample 1853461 | NCBI WGS metagenome assembly PVMS01 (sample SAMN08582032, study PRJNA380276) | Marine sediment metagenome, whole genome shotgun sequencing project. | isolation source: ocean sediment barecode stripped | collected 2017 | reverse complement strand
CGAGGGTGTAGAAATGGTCATGCCTGGGGACAACGTGAATCTGGAAGTTGAATTGATCACCCCGGTGGCTCTGGAAGCGGGCAGTCGCTTCGCTATTCGCGAAGGTGGCCTGACTGTTGGCGCCGGTGTCATCACGGAAATATTGAAGTAAGGATTATCTGGAGTGGATGTGGCGCCGTTCCTGAATTTGAGGCGACACCTGGATTGAAGAGGTACTTATGAGTCAGAATATACGCATTCGTTTAAAAGCATACGATCATCGAGTACTCGACCAATCGGCGAAACGAATCGTCGGAACGGCGGAACGAACCGGAGCTCAGGTCATTGGACCGGTTCCTCTACCAACCCGGATTGAAAGGTTTACGGTGAGGCGCAGTCCGTTCATTGATAAGGACTCGCATGAGCACTTCGAGATTCGAACACATAAGCGATTGATTGATGTGATCAATCCTGATTCCAAGACCATCGATACGTTGATGCGGCTTAACTTACCGGCCGGCGTAGATATCGAAATACAGATATAAGTGAAATGAATTACCTGTGAAATCTGTGCGTTTGTAATTAGCTAAACGCGACTAGATTTCCAACCGGTAGGATGATGCAGCTCTTGCCTAGTGGCTGACAGTCCCTGGAGGTTGAAAATGAAAGGATTACTGGGCTTCAAAGTGGGTATGACCCAAATAATAAATGACGAGGGCGTGGTATCGCCAGTCACAATCATTCAGGCGGGTCCCTGCTTTGTTACTCAAATCAAAAATGAATCTACTGATGGCTATAGTGCTATTCAGATCGGATTCGGAGAAGTCAAAGAAAAACGTCTGACGCGGGGCCAGAAGGGTCACTTGGGTCTGCTTAAGTCCGATAAAAAGAACGGAAGCCGCAGAGAATCAAAAGGTATCCCCCCGGTCCGTCACCTGCGCGAATTTCGCACCCGACAAGCTGCGAGCTACGAGATCGGCCAAATACTCACCGTGGAGCAGTTTGAGCCAGGTGAGCGAGTCGACGTAGTGGGCACATCGAAAGGCAAAGGCTTTGCAGGTGTGATGAAACGTCATGGCTTTCATGGTGGGCCTAAAACCCACGGCCAATCGGACCGTTGGCGGGCACCAGGATCCATCGGCGCGACCTCCGGTATGTCGCGCGTTATTAAGGGCCAAAAAATGGCGGGTCGCATGGGCAATGCCCGCGTTTCATCACAAAACATTGAAGTCGTTCGCATCGATCTAGAGAGACACCTGCTTGCAGTAAAGGGCTCTGTGCCCGGCTCAAAGGGTGGTCTAGTTATGATTCGCGTCGCGGCGAAGGGTTAATGGAGAGGACGAGATGAAAGTATCAGTTCTCAACATGGCAGGGTCAGAAGTTGGCGAAATTGACTTACCCTCTGCCATATTTGAAACAAAGATAAATCGTGGCCTGATGCACCAAGCACTGGTACGCCAACTAGCGAATGCCAGGCGCGGTACGCATAGCGCGAAAACGAGAGCCGAAATTCGGCGAACAACCGCTAAGTGGTATCGTCAGAAGGGAACGGGTCGGGCACGACACGGCAGTCGTCGCGCTCCGATTTTTGTTGGTGGCGGTGTCGCTCATGGGCCAAAACCAAGATCTTACCGCAAGGATATGCCCCGGAAAATGCGCCGAGCTGCGCTGAGGTCTGCGTTATCCGCGAAGGCCAGCACCGGAGATATCGTTGTTCTCGATAAGTTAGATGTTGATCAGCCTAAGACCAAACAGATGGTAAGTTTACTCGATGTATTAACAGGCCAACAGAATGCCTTAATTCTGATGTCGGGCCAAAATAGAAATGTTGAACTCTCTTCGAGAAATTTGCCGACGGTGAAGGTATTGCCAGCGACCTACTTGAATATTCGCGACCTGCTAGGCTATCAAAAAATCGTCCTTCCTCTACCGGCCTTGGAGGTTATCCAGGCCTATTTAGGAGATGGTGACGGCGTGCCTGAGGTTGTGGCAGTTGAAAGCGTGGCTTCCTCAGCGGAAGAGGAGGAATAGTTGATGCATTGGCGAGACGTTATACGTAGACCAGTAATTACCGAAAAAAGCAATTATCTGGTTGACGCACTTAACCAGTATACCTTTATCGTTAATTCAAACGCGAATAAGCTACAAATAAAGGAAGCGGTTGAATTGGCTTGGCCAGACGTGACAGTTGAGAAGGTCCGGGTATCAAATATGCCGGCCAAACGAGCACGACGCTGGCGTCGAATGACTGTTCGACATGCTGGATATAAGAAGGCAATAGTAACCCTTGATCCTGGAAGCAGTATAGATCTCTTTGAAGGAGTTTAAGCAGGGATGAGGCGTAACGTATTAGAACAGGGTCAAGTTCCTGAGCAGCGTTGCGTTATGAACGATATCTCTGGAGGAAAAGATGCCGATTAAAGTATATAAACCGACGTCACCGGGCCGCCGTGATATGACTGGCCAGACGTTTGAAGAGGTCACGCGTTCTTCACCGGAAAAGACCTTGACAACAGGCTTGCGTAAGCGAGCTGGCCGAAATTCAAGAGGAAAAATAACAGTTCGCCATCGTGGTGGCGGACATAAGCGGCGCTATCGAAACATCGATTTTCACCGGGACAAGTTTGACATCCCTGGAACGATTCGCACGATTGAATATGATCCTAACCGCTCAGCTCGTATAGCATTGGTATATTATGACGATGGCGAAAAACGATATATCGTTGCCCCACTTGGTTTAAAAGTAGGCGACCAAATAATTAGTGGAAATCGGGTCGATATTAGACCAGGAAATACACTGCCTCTTCGCAGCATTCCACAGGGAACGATGATCCATAACGTTGAGTTACAAGTTGGCCGTGGCGGTCAGCTCGTTCGATCGGCCGGAACCTCTGCCCAATTACTGGCGAAAGAAGGTGAGGTTTATGCCATAGTTCGCCTGCCTTCGGGAGAAGAGCGATTTATTCGGCAGGAGTGTCTAGCTACAATTGGACAAGTCGGTAATGTCGAACATGGTAACATCAAGCTTGGCAAGGCTGGTCGTAAGCGTCACATGGGTATACGTCCAACAGTGCGTGGTTCGGCCATGAACCCGAACGATCATCCCCATGGAGGCGGCGAAGGCCGCTCACCGATCGGGATGCCTGGTCCGAAAACACCTTGGGGTAAACCAGCACTAGGTAAGCGCACGCGTAGAAATAAGTCAACCGATAAATATATTTTTCGCCGCCGTTCTAAGAAGCGCCGGTAGGAGAGTTAGCGATGTCACGATCTCTGAAGAAAGGGCCATATATTGACCCTAAACTGCTCTTAAAAATTGAAAAGCTAAATGCCTCCGGTAGCCGGCAAGTTTTACGAACTTGGTCGCGTTCCAGCAGCATTTTCCCGCAAATGGTGGGACACACGATTGCGGTTCATGATGGACGCCGTCATGTTCCAATCTATATCACTGAAAATATGGTAGGCCATAAGCTAGGTGAGTTCGCCCCTACGAGAACTTTCCGAGGTCATCTTCCTCGTTCTGAGAGGAAGGGAGGTCTCCGGTAATCATGGCCGATATATTTGAAGTAAAGGCGAGTGTCAAGCATATTCCTATCTCGGCTCAGAAGGTACGCTTGGTGATAGATGCCGTACGAGGGAAAGGAGCGGAAGAAGCGCTAGATATCTTACGTTTTCTACCTAATAAGGCCGCCGAGCCGGTATATAAAGTCGTCGCTTCGGCGGCGTCTAATGCCGAGCAAAACTATGGCCTGGAAATTGACGAATTATTTGTCAGTAAAATTTATGCTGACGAAGGACCGCAGCACCGTTTAGCACCCTATGGTGGACGATTTGGCGCGCGAGGGCGATTTAAGCCGATTCTTCGCCGATCATCCCATGTTACAGTGGTTTTGGCTGAACGTGAGGCTGTGGACTACGAACTCTAAGGAGGAACGAACTTGGGACGCAAAGTACACCCTTATGGATTTCGCTTAAAGACGATTCGCGATTGGAATGCTCGTTGGTTTGCTGAAGGCCAAGAGTATCAAGATCTGCTGCTTGAAGATTTCGCCATACGACGATTGATTCTCGCGGAACTGCCGAGAGCTGGTATCTCTAAAATTGAGATTGAGCGCTTCCCGAATCAATTGCAAATTATCGTCTGGACTTCAAAGCCAGGCATAGTCATTGGCCGAAAAGGGGCGACCGTTAAATCCCTTCGTTCAAAACTACGCGATCTTACAAAGAAAGTTGTCAAAGTCGACGTTGAAGAGATTAGTGCTCCTGATATAGACGCTCAGTTAGTGGCCGAAAATATTGCTGGTCAGTTGAATCGGCGCATTTCCCATAGCCGGGCGATGAAACGCTCGATCTTGCAGGCTATGAGGCAAGGAGCAGAAGGCATTCGAGTCGAATGTGGTGGTCGCTTGTCGGGTGCAGAAATGGCCAGGAAGGAACATATGTCTGAGGGCCGCGTACCACGCAATACATTGCGAGCAGACCTTGATTATGGCTTTAGCGAAGCCCTAACATCGTTCGGTAGAATCGGGGTCAAAGTGTGGATTTACAAGGGTGAAGTTTTACCTCAGAAGGTTGAGGCAACTGACGTTTACATTAGCGATTAGAGAACAAGATATTTGTTGAGGCTGTGGACGGATTAATAGAATCTATTCGTGCTCAGACCATGAATTTTTGGAATTTGGAGAACAGATCATGTTGATGCCAAAGCGCGTGAAATACCGCAAACAATTCCGAGGTCGGATGAGAGGTCTGGCTAAAGGCGGTACGGAGCTGCTGCACGGTGATTTTGGGCTTCAGGCACTCGAGCCTGGCTGGATAACAAGTCGTCAAATTGAGGCTGTCCGGCGAGCGATCGTACGTCATATGCGGCGCCGGGGTAAATACTGGATTCGGACATTTCCAGATAAACCGGTCACTGCAAAACCGGCGGAAACGCGAATGGGCAAAGGCAAGGGTTCAGTCGATCATTGGGTGGCAGTAGTGAAACCGGGTCGAATCATGTTCGAAGTTGCCGGTGTACCTGAAGATTTAGCTCGCGAAGCATTACGAAGAGGCAGTTACAAATTGCCCATTAAGACTCAAATCGTCTCGCGTGAAGGTGGATTCTGATGGCTCATATTGTGGAACTTAGAGAAAAAAGTGACGAAGAGATAGAAGAAATGTTGGAAAACGCACACGAGGAAATGTTCAACCTGCGTTTCCAGCATGCCTCAGCTCGATTGGCCGATCTTTCAAGGCTGCGGGCAGTTCGTCGCGAGGTGGCCCAACTCGAGACTGTACTACATATGCGTGAATTGGCTATTGAAAGAGCAGCAATGCAGCCGGAAGTTGCTCAGGCATTAGAAGGGAAAGAATGGTTCGCCGAGGCATCATACAGTTATGAAGAGAGTGCCTGGCAAGTAAATTTTAATGATGACGATGATGAATTAGCTTCGGCCCTGATTAATCTAAACCAGAAAAAACCGAAAAGCCGGCGCGGTCGTCGGCAATTAGCTAAATAGCGACGGACTTAAATTAGGTTCGATATTTAATAGGACGAGGGTCCATGAGAGAACAAAGGAAACGATTAACCGGTGTTGTCACCAGTGACAAAATGGACAAGACAGTGGTTGTGTCGGTAACTACGACAAAGCGACACCGGCGATATAGCAAGGTGGTCCGCAGAGTAAAAAAGTATCAAGCTCATGATGAGAGCAACGAATGTCAGATTGGCGATCGGGTCCAGATCATCGAATCTCGACCAATTAGCCGAAACAAACGTTGGTCCGTTGTAACCATCATGGAGAAAGCACGCTAGTAAGAGGCAAAAACGATGATTCAGCAGGAGAGTCGCCTAAAAGTTACGGACAACTCCGGAGCTCGCGAAATCCTTGTAATTCAAGTTGTGGGTGGATCGAACCGCAGATACGGCGGTGTCGGTGACGTGGTCGTAGGAACGGTAAAAAAGGCCGTCCCTAATTCGCCGGTTAAAAAAAGTAGTATTGTCCGCGGTGTCGTAGTGCGAACGAAGAAGGAATACCGGCGCGAAGATGGCAGCTATATCGCCTTTGACGATAATGCGGTTGTGTTATTAGATGGAGATAGCAATACGCCGGTGGGTACGCGTGTTTTTGGACCAGTTGCTCGCGAGTTACGCGAAAGAGGATATGGCCGAATCATGTCTCTAGCACCAGAAGTGTTATAGATGGAGAATGTCCGGCCAAAGACGATTGGTGATGGTATCGAAGGGAAGACGGGTTAGATTGAAATGCGCATAAGAGTTGACGATGAAGTAGAAGTGATTGCCGGAAACGACAAAGGCGTCCGAGGTAAAGTGCAGCGAGTTGAGTCTGCCAAGAATCGGGTTGTAGTGGCAGGCGTAAATATTGTCAAAAAACACCAGAAGCCACAGCAAACCGGCGGTCGATCGACCGCCCAGGGCGGTATTATAGAATTCGAGGCACCTATTAACGTCTCAAATGTTTTGTTAATTTGCCCGCACACGGGTGAGTTAACACGGATTGGCGTACGACGCGATGAAGATGGTCAGCGCGTTCGTTTTTCGAAAAAGAGTGGTCAGGATATTGACTGATTGCCGGTTTTCGCTCATGCACGCATGACATGATAACCAGCAGTAAAATTGAGAAGGGAAATGAAATGGCACTAAAGCCGTTGCAGGAACAATATAAAGAAGAGATCGTACCGGACCTTATAAAAGAATTCGGTTACAAGAGCGTCATGCAAACACCGGGGCTTGAGAAGATTGTTGTAAATGTTGGCGTAGGTGAAGCATTGGAAAATGCCAAAGCCATTGATTTTGCTTTGAACGATATCACGCTGATTACCGGTCAGAAACCTGTGGTGACAAGGGCGAAAAATTCGATTGCTGCTTTTAAATTACGCGAAGGAAGGGCCATAGGAATTAAAGTAACTTTGCGTGGCGAACGTATGTGGAGTTTTCTAACGCGATTGATCCACGTGGCGCTTCCTCGCACGCGTGACTTTCAAGGAGTATCACCTGATTCATTCGACGGTCGAGGTAATTTTTCTTTGGGATTGAATGAGCAGCTGATTTTCCCGGAAATTGACTATGATTCGATCGATAAAAGCCGGGGTATGGAGGTCAGCATCGTGACTTCCGCCCAGACAGATGAAGAGGGGCGTAGCTTGTTGGCTCATTTAGGAATGCCTTTCCGTCGTTATGCTGACACGGAACGGTTTTAAGGAGATTACTATGGCGAAGAAGTCAATGGTTGCGCGAGAAGGTCGCCGCAAATATAAGGTCCGAGTGAGAAATCGTTGCCGGCATGTCGATCCACGATCGGGAAATACCTGTGGCCGTCCGCGTGGATATATGCGGCGCTTTGGATTGTGTCGGATTTGCTTCCGAGAAGAGGCGCTGAAAGGTAATATTCCAGGCGTAGCTAAATCAAGTTGGTAGGGGTAATAATATTATGACAATGAGTGATCCAATCGCCGATATGCTTAGCCGCATCCGAAATGCAACGATGCGCGAACGCATGTCTGTATCAATCCCGCACTCTCAAATGAAAGAAAGAGTGGCGGAAGTATTGAAGAACGAAGGGTACATCCAAGAAATTCAGATTATCCCGGACAAACCGCAGTCGGCGTTGCGCTTGCGTCTCAAGTACACAGGTGGGCGCCGCAACAGGCGTCCGGTTATTACAGGACTGAAGCGCGTCAGCCGGCCTGGTCGACGAATGTATGTCGGCAAAGGTGAAATTCCCTGGGTTCTGAGCGGCATGGGCATTGCCGTACTGACGACCTCCCAGGGCGTGATGACCGACCAGCAGGCACGTCGCCTTGGTATTGGTGGCGAAATCATCTGCGAAGTTTGGTAGACGGAGGATAGGTATGTCACGAATAGGAAATATGCCGATTGAATTGCCGAAGGGTGTCAAGGTTGATATCAAGGGAAACCATGTTGTTGTCTCTGGCTCGAAGGGTAGGCTGGAGCAGTCATTTAGACCAGAGATAAGTATCAAACAAGACAAGGGTGTCGTTACCCTCGACCGATCTAGTGATTCTCGGCAACATAGAGCGTTTCATGGCTTGACCCGAGCCTTGTTGAATAACATGGTCATCGGAGTTAGCGAAGGATTCGAACGCAAGTTAGAAATCGAAGGTGTAGGCTATCGAGCCGAGATGAAGGGAAATAATCTGAACTTAAATGTTGGCTATTCCCACCCAGTCAAAATAGAACCACCGAAGGATGTTAAGTTTGAAGTGGAGAATCGGGGAAAGTTGATTACTGTTACCGGAATTGACAAACAGGTTGTGGGAGAAATCTGCGCTAATATTCGAAAAGTAAGACCGCCAGAGCCGTATAAGGGCAAAGGCATTCGTTATCAAGGCGAGTATGTTCGCCGCAAAGCCGGCAAGGCTGGAAAGATTTAGGATTTGTTTATCTTGGTCGTAGTCACCCTAATTATAATTTCCGGTGACGGCGGGCCAATCAGTTATTTTATTAGAGGTTTGATAGGATGTCAGCCAAGAGTCGAATAGCACGAAAAAAGCGTCATCGCCGGGTAAGAGCTCGGATAATAGGCACAAGCGACCGACCGCGTCTAAACGTATTTCGTAGCCTAACCCACATATATGCCCAGGTTATAGACGATAGTGTTGGGCATACTTTGGCAGCGGCGTCGACGTTGGATACGGAAATCGCTAGCCAGGTCGAAGATAAAGGGAAAAAAGAACAGGCAGCAGTAGTTGGGCAAGTTGTAGCTGAGCGCGCGAAGAAAGCTGGAATTGAAGTAGTTATCTTTGATCGGGGCGGTTACCGATATCACGGCCGAATCAAAGCGTTGGCTGATGGTGCCCGCGAGGGCGGATTAAAATTCTAAAAGTTGGAGTAAGTTATGGGTCAAAGACGTCAGAATTTTGCTGATCGAAATGAATTTGATGAGCGCATAATCGACATCAATAGGGTTGCCAAAGTTGTTAAAGGTGGTCGTCGTTTTTCCTTTCGAGTGGTAGTCGTGGTTGGTGACAATAAGGGTAAAGTGGGTTTTGGTATTGGCAAAGCCCGATCTGTACCTGATGCGATACGGAAAGCTATCGATGCAGCACGAAAAGATATGGATTCAGTCGTTATGGTCGGAACTACGATACCGCACGAGATTATCGGCCGTCATGGTGCGGCCAAAGTGCTGCTAAAGCCAGCCTCACCTGGCACAGGAGTTATTGCTGGAGGCGGTGTGCGGGCAGTGATCGAGGCTGCCGGCTATCGCGACATCCTGGCAAAATCATTGGGCAGCAGCAATGTACTCAATATAATTCTTGCGACCATGAATGGCTTGCGTGAATTGACTGATGCTCGGGCAGTGGCTGCCGCACGTGGTAAAGACGTGTCCGAGGTGAGTCCCTTCTGGACCCGTGGATAGAGCCCGCTTGGCTGGAGTAAGTAACAATGACAGATAGATTGCGCATTACCTATCGGAAAAGCTCGATAGGCCAGAAAAAGAATCAGAAAGCAACTATTAGAGCGCTGGGTTTACGAAAACTAAATCAAACTGTGGAGCATGACGATAATTCAGTGATCCGCGGTATGGTGAACAAGGTCAAACATTTGGTGACCGTTGAAGAGGTAGAATAAAATGAAAATTAACGATCTGCGCCCTAATCGAGGCAGCAAAAAGAAGCGCAAGCGAGTAGGTCGTGGTATCTCCGCTGGTCAGGGTAAAACGGCCGGTCGGGGTACCAAAGGACAGGGCGCGCGTAGTGGTGGCGGCAAAGGAAAATATTTTGAGGGTGGTCAGCTTCCGTTGGTTCGTCGTTTGCCGTTAAAGCGTGGATTTACGAATATCAATAAGATAACATACGCGCCGATCAACGTTGGTAAGTTGGATGATTTCAAAGCCAACACCGAGGTAGATCCCTCTTATTTGGCCGCGAATGGTCTGCTAAAAAAGAGCAGTAACCCAGTGGTTATTCTAGGAGATGGTAAATTGTCAGTGTCGTTAACGGTGACAGCGCATCGTTTTTCAGCATCAGCTAAAGAAAAGATCGAAGCTGCTGGTGGCACCGTCAATATCATTCCCCTGGGCTAAGCCCAGGGAAGTAAGGATTGCCTTGAACCTGATGGAGAGATTTGAATGATCGAATCAATGCGGGCAGCATTTGCTCTGCCTGATCTGCGCCGGCGGATTCTGTTTACGATATGGATACTCGTTGTCTATCGTTTAGTAGCCAATATACCTGTACCGGGCGTTAATTTAGAAGCCTGGCTGGGTTTCGTCAATGCGCAAGATACCAATACAGGCCTGCTTGCGGTACTAAACTTGTTATCGGGCGGCGCGGTTCGTACCTTTTCCGTGATGGCCATGGGTGTGTATCCATATATCACGGCATCGATTATCATCCAGCTGTTAACGCCGATTGTTCCACAGTTGGAAGAGTTGCAAGCTGAAGGTGAAACCGGCCGTAACAAGATCAACCGAATAACGTACTACATAACGATCCCACTGGCCTTTTTACAAGCGGTCGGCCAGATTCGATTGATTGGATTTAGTATTCAAGGTGGGCTAGAGACAATTTTGCCCAACTTTGGTTTGGATTCGGGCAGTTTATTGCCAACGTTAACGACTTTGATAGCGATGACGGCCGGCACAATGTTTGCCATCTGGCTAGGTGAACAGATTACCGAACAAGGTATTGGTCAAGGTATTTCCTTGATCATCTTTGGTGGGATCGTGTCCCAGATTCCGGCCAACCTCCTAGGTCTGGTTAGCTTGCCAGATCTGACGGCCAGAGTTTTCTCGATTGTTTCTTTTATTATTCTAACGGTGTTAACGGTGCTGGTGATCGTCATTATTCAAGAAGGGCAACGCAGAATACCTGTCCAGTATGGGCGGCGTGTGCGTGGCCGCAAAGTTTATCAGGGACAAAGCACGCATATTCCGTTGAAGGTCAACACCGCCGGTATGATCCCCATCATATTTGCCCAGTCGATCTTAACTTTTCCGGCGCTAATCGCGCAGTTCTTTATTACAAACGAGGGCGGATTTCTTGATAGTTCAGCTCAATGGATCAACTTACAATTTGGCACCCAATCCACATTTCTTTACTGGTTCATTTACTTTATATTAGTCGTTGGATTCACCTTCTTTTATACGGATGTGATGGTTCAACAGCAGCGCCTTTGGGAAACGTTACAGAGGCAAGGTGGATTTATCCCCGGTATCCGACCGGGAAAAAAGACCCAAGATTACATCATGTCTGTCGTTCGCCGTATTACGTTGGTTGGCGCAGTATTCTTGGGAGTCATCGCCATATTACCCGGTATCTTGCAGGCGATCGCAAGAATATTTCGAATTCCGGGTATTGAACAAAGCGCCCTGGTTATCACAGGCGCCGGTCTTATCATCGTCGTAGGTGTGGTCATTGACACCATGCGTCAGTTAGAAGCTCAGCTGATAATGCGTCATTACGAGAGCTTTATATAAAAGTGAATACAATCCATGTTATTCGTGGTTCTAATGGGTGGACCTGGTGCCGGTAAAGGCACCCAAGCTAGATTGTTGCAGAAGACGTTTGAAATCCCGCAGGTTTCGAGCGGAGAATTGTTCCGAGATAATATTAAGCAAAAGACAGAGTTAGGTCGAATGGCCAAAGATTTATCGATACCGGCGAATTGGTGCCGGACGACGTTACTATCAATATGGTTCGTGACAGACTTTCGGCAGCGGACTGCCAAGATGGCGCCCTCTTGGATGGTTTTCCGAGAACGGTATTTCAGGCGGAATCGCTAAAAGAATATTTGGGTGAAAAGAAAACAGAAGTCACTGTCGTTCCCTGTATCAATGCCGACGACAATGTCTTGCTGCGGCGGCTGGCTGGGCGATGGACTTGCAGAAAATGCGGTCATGTGTTTCATGATGTTTTCAGCCCGCCTAAAACGGCGGGAAAATGCGATTTTGATGGAAGCACGCTCTATCAGCGAGAAGATGACACGGAAGTGACACAGCGACGGCGAATTGATATTTATTTTCAGCGGACAGCTCCCTTGCTGAAGTATTATGATCGGCAGGGATTATTAGTAGAGATAGATGGTGAACAATCCATCAACGCAGTCCAGCATGATCTGGTGGCGGCGATCCGACAAAGACAGAGTCTTGATAATCGCCACCGGAATGGAGTTTAATCATGAAAGTAGCATCATCCGTAAAGCGTCGATGCCCTAAGTGCAAAATTGTCAAACGAAAGGGTGTTGTACGCGTGATATGTGTTAATCCAAATCATAAGCAGAGACAGGGGTAGTTAATTCAGGCCTCGGAATTGGGTGAAATCTTATTCTGAGCCAGTGGAGATAAAATGGCACGAATTGCAGGTGTGGATATTCCCCGCGACAAGCGGGTTCAAGTTAGTTTGACATATATCTATGGTATCGGCCGCAGCACGAGTAATGCGCTACTGGCTCAGGCCAGCGTCAATCCGGATACGCGTGTGAAAGATTTGAGCGAGGCAGACGTCTCTGAACTTCGCCAGCTCATAGATGCCAATCTGATGGTGGAGGGCGATCTGCGACGTCAGGTACATATGAATATCAAACGACTGTCGGAAATTGGCTGCTATCGTGGGAATCGCCACCGACGTGGTCTGCCAGTTCATGGACAAAGAACCAAGACAAACGCGCGGACAAGAAAGGGTCCAAAGAAAACGGTTGCCGGTCGCGGTCGACGTAGAGGCGCTAAGAAGTAGGAGAATTATTGAATGGGACAGAGAAGAAGAGCAACAGGTTCACGAAAACCGAAGAAGATGGTGCCCCAAGGCGTGGTGCATATCTATGCAACCTTCAACAATACGATTATCACCATAACCGACCTGGATGGAAACACTGTTACCTGGGCAAGTGGCGGTAGCTTGGGCTTTAAAGGTTCAAGAAAAAGCACGCCGTATGCTGCTGGATTAGCTGCGCGCAATGCCACGCGAGCGGCCATGGACGGTGGAATGCAAGAGGCTGAAATTGTCGTTAAGGGGCCAGGTCCGGGACGCGAGTCCGCAATTCGGGCAGTGGCCAGTGCCGGTCTATCGATCCGCTCTATTAGTGATATAACGCCTGTACCCCATAATGGCTGCCGGCCGCCGAAGAAACGCCGGGTTTAAAAGGAATAGTTTGTTTATTTTATTGAGAGGGAAGAAGGGTTGCCAAGCCTGTAAACCTCTTGGGAACAATTAAAAGCGTAGGAGGCTTAAGTTGGCTAGACATACAGGTCCCGTTTGCAAACTCTGCAGGCGGGAGGGAGAAAAATTATTTTTGAAAGGGTCGCGTTGTTTGACCCCAAAGTGCGCGATTGAGAGACGTTCCTATCCGCCTGGTCAACATGGGCGAAGTAGCCAGTATCGTCGCGGACGTGCTTCGGATTATTTGCTTCAGCTTCGAGAAAAGCAGAAGTTGCGCCGAATTTATGGCGTTTACGAGCGTCAATTTAGCAATTACTTTAAGCGTGCGGAGCAGCACGCCGGATTGACGGGCAGTAATTTGCTTGTATTGCTGGAAAGCCGGCTTGACAATGTCATTTACCGATTAGGTATCTCAGACTCTCGGGCCCAGGCAAGACAGCTAGTATTGCATGGCCACATTGTGTTAAATGGACGAAAGACGAACATTCCCTCTGCATTGGTCAACTCAGGCGATAGCATTTTTGTCCGCTCACAAAGTCAAAAGAATAATTATTTTAAGGCACTACGCCAGAATCTGGATGATCGGCAGGTGCCAAGATGGTTGAGTTTGGATGCAAAAAACATGTCGGCGCAGGTTATACAGCTGCCTACACGTGAGGATATCGACGTATCAATCAATGAACAACTGGTTGTGGAGTATTACTCCCGTTAAGCATAGGGCTATTTGGTTTGGCCATTAGCACAAAGAAAATATGTCTACGAAAAAATTACAACTACAAATGAATGATACTGTCGGGGAGGTTTTATTTTGTCAATAACAAGTTTAGTCCTACCGAAGATAGAAAGCACGGCAATGTCGCGCAAGTATGGTAGGTTTACCATAGGGCCATTGGAAAGAGGATATGGCACGACGCTAGGAAATTCTTTACGTCGTGTTCTATTGGCCTCTTTGCCTGGCGCGGCGGTCACATCAATTCGTGTAACTGATGTACCACATGAGTTTTCTGCAATTCCCCATCTTCGAGAGGACATGATGGAATTGATCTTGAACATTAAGCAGATTCGAATGAAACTTTATGACACAGATAATGTGCGTCTTAGAATTGAGATTCGCGGAGCTGGAATTGTTACAGCGGCCGACGTCCTGACACCGTCAGAAGCGGAAATTATTAATCCTGACCAATACCTCTTTACTGTGGATTCGGACAAGGCCTTCCTTGAGATCGAGATGACTGTGGAGACCGGACGAGGCTATTCGCCAGCTGAAGAAAGAGGCCGCTTACCTATCGGAGAGCTGCCTGTGGATGCATTGTACAGTCCGATTCAACGAGTTGGATATGAGGTCGAAAAAACGAGAGTAGGCCAAATGGCGGACTTCGACCTGATAATCATGGAAATTTGGACTGATGGCAGCGTTAAGCCTGAAGAGGCGCTCGCTCAATCGGCCCAGATTATGGTCCAGCACTTGCGACCAGTAGCCGGCATTAGCGAAGAGAGCTTGCTGCCAGTTGAAGAGCCAGAAGAGATCGAAACGATATCTGATGAGCGGTACGAAACTCCAATAGAACAGCTAGATTTAAGCGTCCGAGTATTCAATTCACTAAAACGAACCGGAATAACCAAAGTCGGTGAGTTGCTGGATATGCTCGATAAGGGTGAAGAAACGATGCTGGCAATCCGCAATTTCGGTGATAAATCTCTCCAGGAGCTGAAGACTCAATTACAGCTTAAGGGATTTCTAGATGCCGATGGTGAAGCGGTAGAGGAATAAGAGGAAGATATTATGCGACATCGAGTCCATGGCCGAAGGCTAAGCCGGGATATGGCTCATCGTAATGCGTTGCGACGGAATATGATCGCTGATCTCATTACGCATGAACAGGTGCTTACAACTGAGGCTAAAGCAAGGATGCTCCGCCCATCAGCGGAGAGGGTAATAACGATAGCCAAGCGTGGATTGGCTAAAGGTCAAGATGATCCGGCAGCCACAGTGCATGCGCGGCGCTTAGCAGCCACCCGAATGGCCCGCCATCGCTCCTATTCTGATGACGATGGGGATCTTATCGAAATCGATACGCTGCAGAAGTTGTTTAACGACGTTGCACCGCGCTATGCAGATCGGCCGGGTGGATATACTAGATTGGTGAAGATCGGTAAACGTCCGGGTGACAACGCCAAAATGGCTGTCCTGATGCTTGTCGAGGATGAGTAAAGAATATTGAACATGATGGCGACGAATTGCCCTGGCATCTTCAGGTTTGAAGCTGGTCAGCAAAAACAGTCATGCGCTACCGCGCTCTAGTCGAGTATGATGGCACAGCCTACAGCGGCTTTCAGCGGCAACTTGCTGAGCCAACGATTCAAGGTGAAATTGAGAAGGCCCTGGAAAATATAAATCGCCTTGCTGTACCGATAGTTGGTGCAGGTCGAACAGATAGTGGCGTTCATGCAACCGGACAAGTTATTGCCTTTGATTTGAGCTGGCGACATGGAAATAACCGTCTTCTGAAGGCGATAAATGCAAATTTACCCAAAGACATCGTTATTTACGAGGTAAAGGCGACAAACGCGGAGTTTCATCCTCGTTTTGAGGCCCTCAGCAGGTCATATACTTATTACATTTACAATCAAACAGTCCGTAGTCCAATACGAAGACAATGTAGCTGGCATGTAGCCCGGCCGGTTGACCTTGATTCACTGAATGAGGTCGCGGCATTACTCATCGGTGATAACGATTTTGCTACTTTTGGTCAAGCACCGCAAGGGAATAATACAAAGCGCCGAGTGATGAAAGCTAGGTGGTTAAAGAAGCAGCAGTTACTCATTTTTCGTATTGAAGCTAACGCCTTTCTGTACCGTATGGTGCGAAGCCTCGTAGGCAGTATGAAGGTCGTTGGAGAAGGCACATGGACAGTAGCAGATTTTTACAATGCTTTTATGGCACGAGATCGCGGTAGAGCTGCGAAGACAGCACCAGCGCAGGGTTTGTTCCTGACGTCGGTAAGCTATGCATAGCTTTTTGAGGAGTACATATTATGAACAAGACCTACGTAACTAAACCGGCCGAAGTAGAACGCAGCTGGTACGTGGTGGATGCGCAAGGGAAAACTTTTGGTCGGTTGTCCTCGGAAATAGCCAAAATTTTGCGTGGAAAACACAAACCGATATACAGTCCTTCAGTTGATTGCGGTGACTATATCGTGGTAATTAATGCTGAAAAAATCCATGTTACTGGTCGAAAGAAGGATCAAAAATTTTATTATCACCACTCTGGATACATGGGCGGCTTAAAGCAGGTATCTTTGCGCGATCAATTACAAAACAATCCGGATAGGGTGATCATTTCGGCCGTGAAAGGCATGCTCCCTAAAAATGTTTTGGGGCGCAGCATGATCAAAAGACTGAAAGTATATGCGGGATCCGAGCACCCGCATGATGCACAACAACCAGAAACGCTGGAACTACTCTAGGAGAATTAAATGGAGATTGAAGGTCGACAGTACTATGAAGGGATTGGACGTCGCAAGACTTCTTCGGCTCGTGTTCGTATCTACATGGATGACGAGGCCACCGGTGAGTTTATTGTCAACGGTAAAACAGTAAAAGAATTTTTTCCCCGGATGGGAGATTACAATACATTAATGGGACCGTTAACTGATACCGAACTGATCGGTAAAGCGGATGTTACCGTCCTGGTGCAAGGAGGGGGGATAACCGGGCAAACTGCTGCCGTTCGACTGGGCGTTGCCCGGGCATTGGTGAAGTTCGATGAAAATCTTCGTAACTCTTTGCGTGGTGGCGGGCACATGACGCGTGACCCCCGTATAAAGGAAAGAAAAAAGCCCGGCCTAAAGCGAGCACGCAAGGCCCCTACTTACACCAAACGCTAAACTGATGACGTGCGGCAATTGGATTATGGTATAAGCCAATATTTAGAATTAGTGCTTTTGTATTTTTTCTGGCACCAGATAATCAATTATTTTGAAGGCGAGACAATAGTGCTCGCCTTTTCGTTTTCTAGGCAATGAAATAAGGATACAAGATGGGCATCACAATTGTCGGTTTAGGACCTGGTGACGGGCGTTATCTAACCCGTGAAGCATGGACAGTCCTCATAGGAACCGAAATTATCTATCTGCGAACTGAACGTCATCCTGCGGTCGCCGACTTGCCCGATGACACGGTGAAAATTAGCTTCGATCATACATATGAATCTGCTGATAGTTTCGAGGAAGTATACGAAGAAATCGTAAAGCATATTCTCGCCTTGGCTCTTGAATATGAGAAACAGGGAAAAGAGCTTGTTTATGCAGTGCCTGGACATCCCTTGGTAGGTGAAACAACTGTTACGATTTTGGCATCTCTAGCAGAAACAAGAGGAATTGGTATTCGGATTGTGCCTGGTCTCAGTTTTATTGAGCCAACCTTGCAGGCGGTTGGAGCGGACGCCCTTGATGGATTGCAGCTTTTCGATGGTATTGAAATAGCAGGATATCTTCACCCCCTTCTTAATAGTGATATCCCAATGCTGATAGGTCAGGTTTATGGAAAACGGTTAACCAGCGAGTTAAAGTTGGCTTTAATGGCTCATTTCCCAGACGATCATGAGGTTATTTTGGTCCATGGTGCAGGGACAAGTGAGCAAAAGATAGAACGACTACCTCTCTACGCTATCGACCGGAGCGAGGAACTTGCTCATTTGACCAGTCTTTTTGTTCCAGCCTTTCCCTACTCGAGCACCTTACCTGCCTTAGCAGAGACAATTGCCTATTTACGTAGTCCGGATGGCTGTCCCTGGGATCAGGAGCAGACACACCGAAGTCTTCGCCAGGGGTTCCTCGAGGAAGCTAGTGAGGTATTAGAGGCAATAGATGAACAAAATGCCGATGGATTGCTCGAAGAGTTGGGCGATGTTCTTTATCATGTCGTGATGCAAGCCCAAATCGCCAGTGAGCAGGGGGAATTCTTGTTGAGTGATGTGATTGCTGGGATTGAGGCTAAGCTAAAAAGGCGCCATCCACACGTATGGGGAGATCTGCAGCTGGCTAATTCAGCTGAGGTAATTCTGAATTGGGAGAAGCTGAAAGAACAGGAAAATGGCGGTCAGG
>PVMS01101833.1_pt1 | contig 18214 bp, 17 predicted proteins | sample 1853461 | NCBI WGS metagenome assembly PVMS01 (sample SAMN08582032, study PRJNA380276) | Marine sediment metagenome, whole genome shotgun sequencing project. | isolation source: ocean sediment barecode stripped | collected 2017 | reverse complement strand
TATTCGATCAAGCAATGCGGATACAGTCGGTGCTAATTCGACGGTGTGATATTGTTTGCTCACCCACACCATTTCACTGATGACTTGGTTGCCATCATAGAGCGCTACGCCGACTTCCTGTGTAGATGTATCGATCGCCAGCAACATTATAGACCGCCATATATGCGTTGTCGAAAATTGATCAGCAGGTTTTCATAATCGGAGCCACTTGCTGAAAAAACCAAATCGCGCTGGTTGACGTCAACCATTCTTAAGGAAACCCATAGATACTTATCAGGTAATGCTGCCTTTATTCTTTCTGCCCATTCAACAACCAGAGTCCCTGATTCTAAGAAGATATCCAAATCAAGCTGCTCTGCTTCTTTGGCGTTCTTCAAGCGATAACCATCCAAATGATAGAACCTGCCTCCATCTAAGCGGCGATATTGATTCACCAAAACAAATGTGGGACTTGTGACCTGGTCTAACGATCCCCATCCTGCTGCCATGCCCTGCACCAGGGTTGTTTTGCCCGATCCCAGATCCCCTTCCAAGCACACAACATTGCCTACCTTCAAGAGTGTACCGAGACGAATGCCCACTCGTCTTGTGTATTCAGTCCCCCGGCTGATGAATTCTAAGGAATTTTGATCAAGGATCGGCATGATTGGATTATACGCTGTGCTTTCTACTAAGTGAAGGGCGATCCATCTCAGAAATTGAATTAATTTATTCTTCTTTTGTATGGTCAAGACTTCAATTCAAGATTCGCCAGGGAAGCTGCCAACCTTTTTAAACCCACTCCGGCAAAGAAGACATCTACAATTTCATCGTCATTCTCAATTCGGCTGTTGAGCACGAGTCCTTCACCCCAAGTCGGATGTATCACTGCCGTACCTGCCTGGTATTGTTGTTCGACTACCGTGGAAGAGGCAGTATCCATCTTCTGCCACCTCATTCCTTCAGAACGAGAGGTTCTGGAATATCTTCGAGAGCGATCGCTTTCCGCTATTAAATCATCAGGGATATCCCTTAAGAAACGCGATTCATCTACCGGCTCAGAATAACCAAACGAACTTCTATTAAGCGGTAAAACCATATACAACTTGTCTTTTGCTCGCGTAATGCCTACATAGAATAAGCGCCGCTCTTCTTGCATCCCTTCTGGATCATCAAATGAACGAATATGAGGCAGCGTTCCATCACTAAGACCGACAATAAACACTATGGGAAACTCGAGGCCTTTGGCTGCATGCAATGTGAGTAAAGTTGGTACTTTACCTTCGATATCTAGAGTATCCTGATCGGATACAAGTGCTACTCGTTCTAAAAATTCCTCTAAGTTAGCCTCCTTGAACTCGTCGGCTAAGCGGCGCAATTCCATTACATTTTCCCAACGGTCATGCCCTTCATCAGTGCCATCGTCGATATAATCGCGATAGCCAATGTCATCCACGATTAAATCCATCAATCCTAGAGGCGTTAGCTCGTTTCTATTCTCTTGCCATGAAGCGATTAATGCTCCAAACCTGGATAATGCAACACCCATGCGATTAGTGAATGAATCAATGTGACCGGTTTTGCCTGTCCCTAACTCAATCAAGAGCATGCCTGGAGATACACCAAGTTTTTGTGCGTTTGTTCTTAAAGCGATAAGGGTCTTTGTGCCAATTCCTCGAGCAGGAGAATTGATCACTCTAGACAAACTTATCTCATCATTTGGATTGTGCACAAAGCGCAAGTATGCGATTAAATCTTTAACCTCACGTCGACCGTAAAAACGTTGTGCCCCAACCAATTTATAAGGCAAATTGGCTCGCAAGAATGCCTCTTCTAATAGACGCGACTGGGCGTTGGTTCTGTACATCACCGCAAAATCACCTGGGTTTGCAGCTCGACGCCCTACCAATGAACTGATACTGTCCACAACATAGAGCGCTTCTTCACGGTCGTCGTATGTTTCGTGTAAGACAATTTTTTCTCCTGAATCACGGGAGGTGATTAAATTCTTTGGCGTTCTATGTGGATTTCGGTCTATCACTGCCATGGCGACATCCAGGATGGCTTGAGTGGATCGGTAGTTTTGCTCTAACAAAATTTTTTGAGTCTCGGGATAATCTTCCCCAAAACGCAACACATTTCGGTAATCAGCTCCGCGCCAGGCATAGATAGATTGATCGGCATCACCAACGACAAATATATTATTATGAAAGGATGCTAAATGCTTTAGGAGTTGGTATTGAGCCAGGTTAGTGTCTTGGAATTCATCTACCAACACGTGTTCAAAACGGCGGGAATATTTTTCTTTAACCTCAGGGTTCTCCTCCAACATAAGTGCTGTCCATAACAAGAGGTCATCAAAATCCACACCATTATTCGCTAATAATAATTCCTGGTAGCGATGGAATATGCGCTTTATGACCTCATCGCGATAATTCTGAACAGGATAATCATCCGGCAGGATTAACTCGTTCTTAGCTTTGGAAATTGAAGCTAAAACGCTATGTGGTTGGTATCGTTTTTTATCTAAATTGAGATCGAGTAAAGCGCGTTTTACTACATTGACTTGATCATCACTGTCGAAAATCACATAATTTGATTGAATCGGCAAGTGCTCAGCTTCTATTCTAAGAATGCGAGCGCAAGTCGCGTGGAATGTACCCAGAGTTAATCCCCTCAATTGGTTTCCCACTAATTCGATTACCCTGTTCTCCATCTCCCGAGCAGCTTTATTCGTAAACGTCACTGCGAGAATGTTGTATGGATTTACCCCCATCTCCTCAATTAAATAGGCGATCCGATGAGTAAGGACACGCGTCTTACCTGAACCGGGTCCTGCTAACACAAGCACAGGACCCAGCCCTGTACTTACCGCTTGTTGCTGGGCGGTATTTAATTTGGATAAATTCTCCATATGCGAGGATTGTAACGTCTGGAAGGTAGCATGTCAACATATGCGCTCGATATGGTATGGCTTGCTCATCTGGAATAGAATATAATCATTATTGTGAAGTATAATCCTCCAGATATTAAATTCAACCACTCTATTAGATAAATCTAAATGGAAAACCAAATATTTTCCCATTCATGTGAGAATATGTCCGAGATCGCAGATGGAACTGTTGCATTAACGGTCACCTCTCCCCCGTACTGGAATGCCATCGACTACGATATTCACGCTGATGACAGCGATCAATTTTACCGCACCAGGTCTTATTCAAACGATTATTCAAGTTACCCAGAATATTTGGATTGGTTAACGAAAATATTTAATGAAGTGCATCGGGTAACCAAACCAGGTGGATTTTGTGGGATCGTGATCGGGACTGTATTACTCGACGGGGTTCTGTACCCGGTCCCTTTTGACCTGGGTGCAAAATTAACAAATGAGGATTGGTTATTTCACCAGGACATTATCTGGCATAAGTGCACCGCTGGTGTTAAAAGGGCTGGAGTGGCGATCCAGAAACCATTCCCAGGGTACTATTACCCTAATATCATGAATGAATATATATTAATATTCAAAAAACCGGGGCCAAAAATATACCTCGAACGCACTCCAGGAGAAAAAAACAGCGCCAGATACATGATCGATAAATTGTTCACACTGGAAACAGCTAACAACATTTGGCATATCGCCCCCGTTCCACCAGGATTTATCGAGCATCCTGCGCCCTTCCCCGAGGAGATCCCACACCGCCTGATCACCCTGTACTCCTATCCGGATGAAGTTGTCCTGGATCCCTTTACCGGATCAGGTCAGACTCTCAAGGTTGCTCGGGCGCTTGGTCGGAATTTTTTTGGTTATGAGACTATCCCAACCTACGCAGAATTAGCTAAAAAGAGAATTGATGAACCTCTATCTATTCGATCAAAACAGCTGGTTGCGATCTTTAATAAAATACCGCCTGGAGAAAAACCTGGCTCAAGTCATTAAGTTAATCCTTTGAATCTTTCCTTTTATCAATCACCCTACGATCCAATTTCGCCCTATCAGGGAGCCTATGAACTGGAACATAATCGGTCATAATTGGGCTGTTGAGTTACTCAAGCAACATGTCAACAATCGAACCCATCGACATGCCTACCTGATTACCGGCCCAGAGAGCATCGGTCGGCGTACATTAGCATTACGTTTTGCCCAAGCTTTGAACTGTCCACAACCGCTAGAACCTGGAGAGCCTTGTTTGAGTTGTCGTACTTGTGACCAGCTCGATCGAATGGTTCACCCTGATCTGTCAATTGTTCAAGCTAAAAATATTGGTGGCACATTAAAAGTCGATCAAATACGTGATCTTCAAAAAGGTCTCTCATTGTCCCCGTATGATGCCCAGTTCCGGGTGGCGATTCTGCTGCGATTCGAGGAAGCCAATCCGTTTGCTGCCAATGCCTTGCTAAAAACTCTAGAGGAACCACCATCACAAGTAGTCATTATTTTAACAGCCGAAAGCGCTGATAGATTAATGCCCACCATCGTATCACGCTGCGAAATCTTACGCTTGAGACCCGTGTCCTACTCAAGGTTGAGCCAGGGATTGCAATCGAAATGGGACGTAACGGCTGAAGAAGCTGATCTACTAGCTCACATCTCTGGTGGCAGACCCGGATACGCCATTCGGATGCACCAGGAGAAAGGGCTATTGTCCCAACGTATTGAATGGTTGGATGGATTGCAGCATCTCTTATCAGTGGACAGAGTTCAACGATTTATTTATGCTGATATGCTGGCAAAGGACAGGGAAACATTAAGGGAGTTGCTGACAGTTTGGCTTTCTTTTTGGCGAGACGTGTTGCTGCACTCAACGAACACTTCCGCACCAATAACCAATATCGATCACCAGGAAAGAATAGAAGAATTGGCGCATCACATCGGTCAGAATAAGGCTTTCGATCTCGTCGTATCTCTGGAGCGTCTATTCATTGACTTGGATCATAATGTCAATCCTCGCTTAGCGATTGAAGTTTTCATGCTGGATTTGCCATATTTGGATCCAGCTTCCATTTAACATCCTCCATTTGAGCATCAATGCTCAATATTAGCCAAACAACAAATATGCTATACTCGTGGAGGGTATAAATCATCGTATTGAATAATCTTTTCAAGCAGAAACTAAAGAAGATTACCAGATATTCATCAGTTGAAATCAATTGGATTTCGTGTGAACAGGAACAACTTGTCCGGGATTCAACCTGATTAATTACATATTTGATCATGCAACATAATGGGGAAGAAACTATCACTCGTGCAACTCTGGATCTGCTTTATAACATCAGCCGTGAGTTAACAGCAGCTCTTGATCTGGACACTGTCTTACGAAGAGTGATCAACTTGTCCGTGAGCAATGTCGGTGCGGTCAATGGCAGCATCATTGTCTTAGATGAATCTGGATTGCCGATTGAGGGAGTTATCAGTGTTGGGGAGAGAATGATCGAAGCCACACAACAGCTCTCTGATGTAATTGATAAGGGCTTGGCTGGTTGGGTGGTGCGTAATAAGCAGGGTGCGCTCATTTCTAATACCAGCAACGATGACCGTTGGATGCGTCGTCCCGATGACGCGAAAGATCGAACCGGACCAAAATCCGCGGTTAGCGTGCCGATTATCGTTCAAGACCAGCTGGTGGGTGTCATGACCCTGGTGCATCCTTCTCCGGATACGTTCACACAACAGCATTTTGATTTGATCCAGGCCATCGCTGACCAGGCAGGAATTGCAGTATTGAATGCCCGGCTTTACGATGAAAGTCAGCGTAGAGCTCGGGTTATGACCGCTCTGGCTGAAAGCGCATCTGTAATTACTGCCAGCCTCGATCTCGACGAGGTCTTACAGCGCATTCTCTCACAAATCAGTAATGCCTTGCGAGTTGAGGTCGTCTCTCTCGCTCTCATTGATCCCCCGGGTGATACATTGACTTTCCAGGCATCCTCCGCAGGAACGGAAAACAACCTCATCGGTAAATCGATCAGAATGGGTGAGGGTCTGGCTGGCTGGGTAGCGAAACAAGGTAAGGGGATGATCATCCGCGATGCCTCCCAAGATGATAGTTTTCCATCTGATTCGGGGCATGTTGTTGATCCAAATGTCCACGCCATTGCTTGTGCCCCTCTCAGGTCGCGAGGTCGAGTGATCGGCATCTTAGAGGCTATAAATCCAGTTGAAAATAAATTTGATCCCGATGCTCTAGAAGTTCTAACAGGTATCGGCAGCTTGGCTGGTACCGCAATCGATCATGCCCAATTATTTGAACAACTCCAGACCGCCCACCAACGTTACCACGAACTATTCCAGGATAGCATAGATTCAATCTTTATCTCTGATTGGCAAGGGAATATCCTTGAAGTGAACCGCCAGGCAGAGATATCGACCGGTTTCGAGCGCGAAAGCTTATTATCCAATTCGATCGACCGATTGCTTACCATCGACCAGGAGGAAGTAGGCGCAAAGTTTAGTAATCTGATTCCAGGTGAAATGCTATCTTACGAGTCCCTCCTGGAGACAATTCATGGAGAACAGATTCCAGTACTGGTTTATACACGTTCTATTATGGTCGAGGATGGCTCGAATTTACAATGGCTCGCCCGGGATATCACCGAACGTAAGAAATTGGATATGTTGAGAGATGATTTGATATCAATGATTTATCATGATCTTCGTTCCCCACTGGCAAATGTAGTCTCCAGCCTGGATGTCTTTAATGCCATGCTACCTCAGGAAGGCGATCCCGCTTTTCGCTCATTACTCAACATAGCATTAAGATCCACAGAAAGGATTCAACGTCTGACTAATTCACTTCTCGACATGCGCCAGCTTGAATCTGGACAGCCTGTGGTCAACCTGTTCTCTACCTCCCCTGTTTTACTTGCCGCTGATGCAGTAGAAGCAGTATCCCCAGTAGCAGAAACTAAGAACCAAATCATCACTCTTTCTCTCCCTCCAGATTCCCCACCCGTTATGGTTGATGGGGATATGATACGCAGAGTTTTGATTAACCTTCTCGAGAATGCGGTCAAATACAGTCCCCCTGGAGGTGAGATTACATTAGGAGCAGATATCGCTTCAAGTTCGGCTCAATTATGGGTTCATGATTCAGGTCCTGGCATACCTGCTGCCGAGAAAGAGTATATATTCGATAAGTTTGCCCGGTTAAACCCAAAGGGAAGCCAAAAAGGATTTGGATTAGGATTAGCATATTGTCGACTCGCGATCGAAGGACACGGAGGCCGCATTTGGGTTGAAAGCGAACCTGGTCAAGGTACCCGATTTTGTTTCACTTTACCCCTTGTCAAAAGCTGACTGGATGCCAACAGTGTGTTAGACTTTTCCTTTAGCAAGTAATTCTCAACAAGCCATTGGGAGTGATCATGCACCAAATTTCACCTGGTATTTATTATGAGGAAGCTTACTCTGGAGTCACCCTCGGTGCCTTATTATTACCCCACGGGACGATCATGATCGATGCACCGCTGCGTGCAGAAGATGCTCGATCTTGGCGAACCGCGCTCAACAATATAGCGAGTGGTTCAAGCAGAATTCTCGTCAATTTGGATTCACACCTGGATCGCACTCTCGGTTCACGTGCCCTGGACTGTGCAATCGTAGCGCATCAAACTACTGCACAAGTGTTTCGCAACCGTCCTCCGGTATTTAAGGGTCATACTGCTGATAGTGGTGCGGAATGGGAGGTAAGCAACGATGTGTTCGGCACCCGTTGGGCGGTCCCTGACGTTACCTTTTCAGACCGCTTGCATTTCCAATGGGGTGAACCGGAGGTAATCTTAGAACATCACCCAGGTCCAACATTAGGCTCGATATGGGTGATAATCCCATCCGCAAAAGTAATTTTTGTCGGTGATACTATTCTATTTGACCAACCGCCTTTTCTCGCATCTGCAGACCTCGAGGCTTGGATAGATTCCCTCGTTCTGTTAAATAACTCTTATAAAGATTACATTATTATCAGTGGACGAGGTGGCCCGGATGGGATAAATGGTGTTCGAGCCCAGCTAGACATAATCAAATACATTCACCGAGCACTGGAAAGATTAGCAAAGAAGAATGCACCACCCGAAAAGACCGAGGGGATGATATCAAGGTTGATGGCGAAGATGTCGATACCAACTTCACGCCGTGAGCATTACATCCAACGTCTCCGACATGGACTTTATTACTATTACTCACAACATTATCAATCAATTGAATCTATCAGTTAAACTGAGCCACAGTTTTCCTCCAATGATATGTCAAAAATAAATCAGCAGCCACTTTACGAACTCACACGTGGTGAGTCAGTTGAATCGGTTCATTTTGGTTCAATTGCAATATCCAATAACCGAGGTCAATTAGTCGCCTGGTATGGAGACCCTGACACCATCACATTCTTACGCTCTTCAGCTAAACCTTTTCAGGCGCTCCCTTTCATAGAAGAGAATGGAGGCAGCTCATTTGATCTTTCCCTTAAAGAGATCGCCCTAATTTGCGCATCGCACACTGGTACAGATGAGCATGTCTTAGTTGTTCGATCTATCCAGGCGAAAACCGGTATCAAGGAAGCCGATTTAAAGTGTGGAATCCATCCGAGCTTCGACCAACAGACCGCTGAAGCGATGCGAGAACGCGGTGAAGAACCCTCTCAAAATCGGAATAATTGTTCCGGTAAGCATACCGGCATGCTTGCCTTCGCAAATATGCAAAACTGGTCGAAACAGGACTATATTGATCCGAACAACCCAGTTCAACAGCGTATCTTGAAATCATTTGCCGAAATGAGTGGAGTTTCAGATGAAGAAGTTCTAATCGCAATTGATGGCTGCTCTGCACCCAATTTCGCAGTTCCGCTGCGAAATGCAGCATTAGCATATGCCCAGCTGTGTGACCCTAACCATCTCCATAATGCCCGGTCTGAGGCTTGTCGATCCATCACTACTGCCATGACAAGCTTTCCACTCATGATTGCAGGACCGGGAAAGTTTGATACACGGTTGATGGAGGCCTCCGCAGGTCGCATAATCTCAAAAGGTGGTGCAGAGGGCTACCAGGCAATGGGGCTGCTTCCAGACAGCCTCCGTCCTGGTTCACCCGGTTTGGGTATCGCTTTCAAAGTCTCAGATGGAGATTTACGGAGCCGAGCTCGACCTGCAATCGCCTTGGAAATCCTGAATCAATTAGGAGCTCTCTCAACCTCTGCGCTGGAACAATTGGCAGAGTTCGGTCCTTCTCTTCCCATAAACAATTGGCAAAAAACTCAAGTAGGTCTGACTAGACCGGTTTTTAACTTAAATCGCGAATTACCTCTTTAAGCCTAAATCAAACCTTTTCTGTTCAATGGACCCCAACGACTTCGCATTAACTGTTCATCGCAGGCTTATCGATTATTATGGTTATCCGACTTGGCGAAATCCATTACCGCCAATCGATGAATTGGTCTCCACCATACTTTCTCAAAACACAAATGACACGAACCGCGATCGTGCTTTCCAGGCATTAACTGAACGCTATCCAACTTGGGAAGAAGTCCGTGACGCTGATCCTGCACAGCTGATTGATACGATTCGGTCCGCTGGGCTTGCTAACCAGAAGGGACCTCGCATCCAAAACATACTCCGGGAGATAACTGAACAAAGAGGTGAGCTTGACCTCGATTTCCTGGCGGAATGGTCGACTGAAGATGCCCGCGAATGGCTAATGCAGTTCAAAGGGGTTGGGCCAAAAACAGCTGCCATAGTTCTTCAATTCTCCCTTGAAAAGCCGGCTTTCCCTGTTGATACACATATCTACCGGGTCACAGGCAGGTTGGGAATTCGACCCGAGAAAATGACATCTGATAAAGCCCATGATTACCTTTCCACGTTATTCCCCTCCGAAACTTATTACCCCGCTCACCTTAATATAATTCGTTTGGGTCGTGAGGTTTGCCAGGCTCGAAAACCGAAATGCTCCATCTGTCCCCTTCAGGATTTATGCGCTTATTATGCACAGCTTATCCGTGATTCTAAATCACTCAATGGAACAGCTTAGGTTGGCTCTCTAATTAAGGGAGATTATGAATATTTATTTTGCTTGTTCAATCACTGGAGGTCGTAAGGAAGAGAGTATTTATCAGGTGATCGTGGACACACTAATATCAGACGGGCACGATGTCCCCACTGCGCATTTATCCAGGTCGGATGTGACCGTGATGGAAGACATCGTTGATCCTGAGGAGGTTTACACACGAGACATCGCCTGGATCGATATGTGTCAGGCTTTGATTGCTGAGGTGAGCACACCATCCCATGGGGTCGGATTCGAGATCTCCTATGCTCTCACAAAAGGAAAACCCGTGTTGTGTCTCCACCAACAGGGTATCCGCATATCAAAAATGCTTTCAGGAAACAACAACCCCGGTATTCGAATTCGCGCATTCCAGGATTCGGAGCAAATTGTCGCCATCATCAGAGATTTTGTCTCGACTACAGGTGAAAATCTGAGCGATTCAGCTGTCGTGAGTAATATCACCTAGAACTAATGACGATTGGCATTCCACGAACAAAGAGTTTTTGTGTAAGATATGTGCAGAACAAGACGGGTATTAGGAGACATCCTGATACTCATCGCTGTTTCCTCCTTTGGCGAAAGCCTCCGCTGGGTCTCCTCACCGCCCCGGCGGAGGCTGTTTTAATGTAGGATACTTTCAAAATCCAGGAATTTTGTTAGAGTTATATAAATATTGCCAAATAATGCTTGACTTTGCATACATGGTGGGAATACAATCTAAGTAGATCTACTAATGTTTTGAAGACAGCCTATGAAGGGAGATTCACCCTTCAAGGATTTATATATGGAGTATAAAGATTATTATAAGATTTTGGGTGTCGAACGAAAAGCCAGCGGAGATGAAATTAAAAGTGCTTATCGAAAATTAGCGCTAAAACACCATCCAGATCGAAATCCTGGTGATAATGAGTCAGAAGAAAAATTTAAGGAAATCAACGAAGCCTACCAGGTCCTGAGCGACCCAGAGAAGAGAAATCGATATAATCAATTAGGAAATTCTTACACCAACTGGCAGCAGCATGGTGGAAGTCCTGGTGGTTTTAATTGGGAGGATTGGTTTGTTCAAAACCCTGGGTCGGGAAATGTACGGGTGGAAGTTGGCGATTTAGGTGATTTATTCGAAGGGGCTGGTTTAGGTGGTTTTTCAGATTTCTTCAACCGAATTTTTGGGGGTATGTCTGATAGGGGCACTTCTTCTCGCCGCTCTGGTAGTACATTCCAGAGAACAAGTTCTGCTCCTCAAGCGATTCAGCAACAAGTACCCATTAGCCTGAACGAAGCTTATCATGGTACAACTCGTAGGATCGAACTCGACGGCCGCCAGAAAGAGATCATTATTCCACGCGGCGCTCGAACTGGCACCAAAGTGCGCCTATCTAAAGCTGTAGCAACTGCACCTGGTAATCCTAAAAGCGACTTATTCCTGGTCATTCAGGTTTCTGATGATGCCAGATTTGAGCGTAAAGGGGATGATTTAATATCAGATATAACAATTGACCTTTACACCGCGGTCCTGGGTGGAGAAGTGACGGTACCCACACTTGGAGGAAATGTTCTGTTATCCATTCCCAGCGGCACACAATCGGGCCAATCCTTTCGACTTTCTGGTCGCGGCATGCCGCATCTCAAGGACCCTGAATCGTTCGGCGACATGTATGCAAAGGTGAACATTCAGATTCCTCGTAAACTTTCATCTAAGCAAAAGGATTTATTCTCTGAACTTAAAGAATTGAATTAGCATTGAATTAATTCAACTCATGTTCCCCTCAATTAGATGAGAACCAAAACCAATGCAAAACCATATCCTGAAAGGAATTCCTTTAATGAAGAGAAGTAGTAAATTATTGGTAATTATTGCGCTAATGTCCCTTTTCGTATTTGCCTGCCAGACAATCAATATCACACCAACAATTGTGGCAACGGATAGCCCCCCTACACCCACAAGCACGCATTTCATTGAGGAGATTCTCGCCGAAGCTCCAATTGTGGCTGTCCCCCAGGTCACAGAAGCTCCGCTGATATCACCCTCGACTGAAAACCAAGATCTTTTAGTAGACATTTATGAAAAATCAAATCCCGGTGTGGTAGCTATTCAAGTGCTCACTGAAACTGGAAGTGGGCTGGGCTCCGGATTTGTATTCGACGATGAAGGTCACATCATCACGAATTTCCATGTGGTTGAAGGTGTTACCGATCTCGAGGTGGATTTCCCAACCGGTTTCAAGACTCGCGGGGAGGTTGTTGGTATTGATACTGATTCTGACTTAGCCATTATTAAAGTGGATGTTCCAGCTGAGGAATTACACCCTCTACCCATGGGAGATTCAACGAAATTAAAGGTTGGCCAAACTGTTGTCGCAATTGGCAGTCCATTTAGATTCAATGGTACGATGACCACAGGTATCATCTCAAGTCTGGGTCGCACCTTGGAATCTTTGCGCCAGGCTCCTGGAGGTAATAATTTTTCAGCTGGTGACATTATTCAAACAGATGCTGCAATAAATCCAGGGAATTCTGGTGGCCCATTACTCAATCTTGATGGGGAAGTGATTGGGGTTAATCGCGCCATCCGTACATTCAACTTCACCTCCGATTCAGAACCTTTGAATTCTGGTATCGGCTTTGCAATCGCTATCAACATTGTCAAGCGAGTGACACCTTCATTGATTAGTGAAGGAAAATATGATTATCCATATCTTGGCATAAGCAGCATATCCGATGTAAGTCTTCTCCAACAAGAAGCGCTGCAGTTGCCGCGTTCTGCTGGCGCGTATGTAACGACAATTACACCGAATAGCCCAGCAGATCGAGCGGGTTTACGTGGTGGAACAGTTCCGACGGACTTTCCCACGTTATTATCCGGAGGGGATCTGATCACTGCCATAGATGATGAAACAATCCGCACTTTCAATGACTTGCTCTCTTATCTCATCCACTACAAAAATCCTGGAGATACAATCACATTGACCGTATTGCGCGATAACCAGGAGATTGAGGTTGAGCTCACCCTTGGAAAACGTCCCTGATATCAGATTCTTGTAATCCTTACCTTTACAACTCTTTTGGTTTCTTGTTATCCAATCCAAACACTAGAGGAGGTGCCAATGTTTGCCGAACATGATTTACGGGAACTGTTGGAGTTCAAAACCATTCATCCAGTGCTGAGTGTTTATTTGAATACAGATCCATCACAAGGAAGTGCTGATGCATATAAACTTCGCCTTCGAAGCATGTTAAAAGATATTAGCTTAGAGGAGGAAGTACAAAAAGTAGAGAGCTATTTCGACTTCGAGTTTGATTGGTCGGGTCGTGGGGTAGCAGTGTTTTCTTGTCAGCCAGAAGATTTTTTTAGGGCGTACACATTCGCTGTACCGATTGAGGATCGGCTTCGGATCAGCGACAGAGCCCATGTGAAACCCCTTGCTGATTTACTTGATTCTTATGGTGGATACGGTGTAGCCCTCGTGGACAAAATCGATGCGCGTCTGTTTTACTTCCACCTGGGTGAATTGCGTGAGGAAGAAGAATTATCAGGCGAGAGCGTTCGCCGAACCAAAAGAGGGGGTGGATCGCAATCCCTTGGAAGAAGAGGGGGCACTGCTGGTCAAACAAATTACTCTGAAGAAGTTGCGGAGCGTAATATCAAGGAAGCTGCTGATTTTGCAGCCCGCTTTTTTAGCGAGTATAATGTTCGCCGGGTTTTGATCGGCGGAACCGAAGAAAACGTATCCGTTTTTCGGAATCACCTCCCAAAATCTTGGCAGAGCCTCGTCATTGGAACTTTCCCAATTAGTAAGAACGCCAATCAGACAGAGGTTATGCAGCGTGCATTAGGTGTGGGCCAGGAAGCTGAACGCATTAGACAAGTAAAGCTTGTACAAACTATCGTCTCTAATGCAGGAAAAGGGCGGGGTGGAGTAATAGACCTTGAGGATACGCTCAACGCTGTCCATGATGGTCGGGTTCACTCTTTGGTGATTCGAGAAGGATACCGCGCTCCTGGTTTCCGTTGTCAGGGCTGCGGATACTTGACCTCCGAGAAATTAGATAACTGTCCATTTTGTGAAAACGAATTCGATGAGATCACTGATGCCGTCGAACTAGCTGTCCGCAGGGTGATGCGAAATAGCGGTGATGTTGAAGTTTTACATGGTACCGAAGATATCAAAGACTTCAACAAAATTGGGGCTCTCTTAAGATATTAATATCCCCCGTGGCTGGTCTAAAGGATACTTAAATACAAAAAGGGAAGGAATCAGACCTTCCCTTTTTGCTGATTTACAGAGTGCTGCGTAAATAACTAAACCAGAATCCTGAATTATGAAGACAATTCGTTAGATGCAAGTTCAGGAAAATATGCAAGAAGCAGTAGATTATTAATTTACGCTTATCTCGATCTTCTTCGGAAGGTGGTCTTCGGCTTTTGGAACACGCAAGCTGAATACACCATTCTCAAGACTGGCTTCTGCTTTGGCAGGATCGAGAACAGTTGGCAGCGTCAGCTTCCGTCCGAATCGCCCGTTAGGCAATTCACACATCAGGTACTTTACGTCTTCCTGTTCAGTATCCTTAAACTCACCCTGGATCGTCACTGTTTTATTCAGAATTTCAACATCAATATCCTTGGCCTCTACGCCCGGGATAAGAGCAGAAATCGTATATGCTTCATCGTCAGACTGAACGTCAACTGCCAGGACCTTCTCTCTCTCTGGTAATTCAGATACATCATAATTCTCATCGACGAGCCGATCCATTGCTTTTCGCATTCTGGCAACTCGGCTGTATGGTGAAACGTAATAAGTCATCATCACAAAATTCTCCTTGAATTGTTTATCGATTATATACAGAATAATACTGTACGAGTATCAGATAAACGCAAAAGGAGTGTTGGTTTTTTATTAGAACTTATCGCTTGATATCCTGAGAATCTTTCCTTGCTAGAACGATTAAATAAGGTGAGTTTGCATCGTAAGTAGATTTATCAAAGTTTCCAAAAATCTCGAGCGGAATGAGATCAGCTGCACGCAGATCATTTAGGATCTCTTCAGGACTTTCAATGATGTGTCTCGTCTCGATTGTGTTTCTCTCTACTTGTCCATCAGGGAGCAGTTGATCATAATGCCAACGGAAGATAATTCTGTTGTCGAATTTTTCCCACTGGCTGCTGACTTGTATAGGATCGCCCGTAATGGGATGTGTAAAAACCTCTTCCATAATAGACTCGCTCGATTCGGGCAAACCCTCTAGCTGAACCGGATTCGGGACGCTGGCAGCAAACACCCCATTCTCAGTCAAATGCTCGAGAATTCTAAAGTAAACCTGCTGGCGGATGTCCTTCTGTATTGTGCTGAGTGTATTACATGCCAGGTAAACTAACGAAAATTTCTGATCAAGATGAAAAGCAGACATATTGGCTTGGAATATATTGATTAACCCAGACAACTGGGGCGCAAGTTGTTCTCGCAAGAATGTCAATCTCTCGAAATTAATATCCAATCCGATTACCTGACAACCATCTTCTGCCAACGGCACCAGTAACCGCCCAGTTCCACAGCCAAGCTCCAAGATCGATCCCTGCTGAAGTTTAGCTAACTCAATCCAAAAATGCACGTCTTCAGTTTCGCCCGCGTGATGGAGGTGATAAATCAATGGATCAAATTGCTTGATCAGATTCATAAACACCTAGGCGCTTCAACGCAAATATTAGAACATTTGTCGATATTGATCATCGAAATAAATTATAGACTACATTGCAGTCTCGTGAGAAATCATGACTTATGAATGATAATTCTGATTTCAACTCTCTTCGATGATTTGTTTCATTTTCTGGAAATCTTTCATTCTGAATACTATTAATTTGTTCATAGGGTGACATTTTCGCTGAAGGATAACAAAAAATACGCAGTTTGATTGACCGGCATTAGTCTCCATGTTAAACTTGAGGATTGCCATGCGTAATATTTTTGTTATTCTTTTTTCAGTAACTCTGGTTATTCTCACAGCACTAAAGGTTGATGCCCAGGAATCAGCACAAACAGATGATGTTCATATCACCATCCATTCTCCAGTTCCTGGTCAGGCACTACAAGGCACAATCCTGGTTGAGGTTGATATTAACGTGGAAGGATTTTTATCAGCTGAATTGAGTTTTTCGTACTCCGGAGATCAACGAGACACATGGTTCCCCATCAACGAATGGGATGATATTCCCTCTGATGGCTTCAATGCTGAATGGGATACAACAACCATAACAGATGGGGAATACAACCTGCGAATTATCGCCATCACTGATAACGATCAACTCGTTGCTCTTGTCCCTGGAGTTCGGGTACGAAATTACTCGCCAATTGAAACGAACACACCATTACCCACGTCAACTCCGGCCCCCGCAGACACGAATGTGCCGACGATGACGGCGATATCTACGATTACACCTGTCCCATCCACCCCCACTCCGCTGCCGCCTAATCCAGCACAAATCAACAATCGCCAAATCACCTCAAGCATCGGAAGTGGAGCAATAATCGCACTTTCAGTATTGGCATTCATTGGTCTCTATCAATTCATTCGCAACAGGCGTAGAAAAGATGAATAAGCATTCGCGGCTCTCATCTAAATCTGCCGCGCTGCAACCGGACTTCAATCATGGATCAGACAAACAATAATCAATCTCCTTACCTGATTACCGGCCTAGGCAATCCCGGACGCCAATACAAATTAAATCGACACAATATCGGTTTCATGTTGGTAAACCGTCTCGCAGAGCGGCTAGATATCGCTTTTACCCGCATGGAATCGAGGGCATTGGTTACGAAACATAAATTCCAGAATCGATCTATCATTCTCGCAAAACCTCAAACTTTCATGAATCTCTCCGGACAGGCGGTCGGGGCATTAGTCAAATATTACAAGATTCCCCTAGAGAACCTGTTAATCGCCTACGATGAAGTTGACCTGCCTCTGGGAGTTATTCGATTACGTCCATCAGGAGGTTCGGCAGGGCAAAAAGGGATGGTATCGATCATAGACAGACTCGGCTCTGAAGATTTTCCCCGCTTAAGATTGGGTGTTGGACGACCCCCTGGGCGCATGAATGCAGGATCATATGTGTTGCATGATTTTTCACGCCAGGAGGTAGAGTTTCTCCCTGAGTTCCTGGATCGAGGTGTCGAAGCTGTACAGACTTTTATTACCCAAGGTTTGGTTGAAGCCATGAACCGTTATAACGGTCCTGGATACGAGGATTCTGATTGATTAGCTTAAGATCACATCCTTATTGAACATATTTGATACACAAGCGGTAACTTATGCTCCATGAGCAGCTTATCCAACCCATAATTGATTGTGCGAGCGATTTAATCGCTGACCTGCGGGAACATGGGGATCATATTATTCACACTGACCAGAACTCTTCAGCACCTGGTCTTCCCCGGTTTGGATTACGCCGTTCTGCTCGCCTGCCTATCCTCGCAGCAATTTACAATGAAGTTAAACGCCCTATCTTGTTATTGTCAGATAGAACGGATCATGCCTTCACGATCTCGGATGAGCTGTCCCTTCTAGCCCCCAGCGCGGATCAATTTTTCTTCCCTGAACCTGGGCCCTTATTCTATGAAAACGCTCCCTGGGGAGAAAGGACTCGTCGCGATCGTTTGGTGACATTGACGAATTTTGCATCGTATCATGTCCCTGGCGCCCAAACTCCACAGTTCCCACCATTGGTCGTCGCACCTGCCCGTGCTGTGATGGCACTTACCATCCCACGGCAAGAATTTCTTTTGTCTATGCGCACAATCAAACCAGGGCAAACCGTTCAATTGAACGAAATTTTGCGCGACCTCATCTTACGCGGTTACGAACCGGTCAACACGGTTGTTTCACCTGGTCAGATAGCTCGACGGGGAGGGATACTGGATATTTGGCCCCCTGCCGAAACACAACCAGTGCGAATAGATTTTTTTTGGCGATGAAATTGATGATATGCGTTATTTTGATCCTTCTACACAACGCTCATCGCATAAGATCGAAAAGATTCTTATTTCTCCTGCCCGTGAATACCTTTTGCCTGAGATCCACGCCGAGCAGAATGGCGATGGATCAGGTCAATTTAGTGAATTCGATATTCCAATACTGCACCCATATTCTGCCAGTATTCTTGATTACCTACCACAGGGTTCAATAGTGTTCATAGATGATTTGCAT
>PVMS01140071.1_pt1 | contig 18227 bp, 23 predicted proteins | sample 1853461 | NCBI WGS metagenome assembly PVMS01 (sample SAMN08582032, study PRJNA380276) | Marine sediment metagenome, whole genome shotgun sequencing project. | isolation source: ocean sediment barecode stripped | collected 2017 | reverse complement strand
TGAAGAGACACTAGATGCATTAGATTCGCTAGTTCAGGAAGGAAAAATTCTATATTATGGCACTAGCGGTTTGTCGAGTTGGCAAATGGCAGAAGTTGAGTGGACAGCACGCACGAGGAATTTCACTAAACCGACCTGCGAACAAGCTCCTTATAATATTCTTGACAGACGCATCGAAAATGATCGCGCGAGCTTCCTACGAAAATATGGATGGGGCCTTATTACCTGGTCTCCATTGGCAGGAGGCCAGCTTGTTGGGAAGTATAAATCAGAAAATATAACTGAATTTCCCCCAGGATCCAGGGCAAGCAAAGATACAAGATTTCTCTATCGAATGAATCATGATTCTATTAATATTTCAAATCGATTTGTAAAAATATGTAAAGAAGCAGGCCATGAACCAGCACAAGTTGCTATTGCTTGGTTGCTCCATCAATCCATCGTCACTGCTGCAATTATTGGTCCTCGCTCTAAAGAACATTTGGATTCAGTATTACCTGCAGCCGATTTGAAATTATCTGCTGATATTCTATCGAGGATTGATGAGCTAGTTCCACCAGGGACTGCTGTAGCTGATTTTCTCAGGCCTAGCACTGCTTGGAATGTAGGGCATTTGCCAGGACTTGCTAAATCTGAACAATAATAGCGAGCCAATACAGATTTGAGAATCAAGAGTTAGGGAGGAGGTTCAAATCATTTTCATGCACCAACTTTCCTTAGCTAAATTTAGTTTTTGTCCAATATTAACGATTTGAATAAACCCATCTAATAATTTTCTGGAGGACGAAATGTTAGAACTAGCCCGAAAATATCAAGACCAGATCGGTGTTTGGCGCCGAGATTTCCATATGCATCCCGAGCTAGGATTTAAAGAAACGCGCACAGCTGGGATTGTTGCCGATGAGTTGCAAAAAATGGGGATCAAAGTGCAAACTGAAGTTGGGATTACAGGTGTAGTCGGGACCCTGGGGGAGGGCAAGCCAGTTGTTGGTATTCGCGCAGAATTGGATGCCCTGCCAATTCAGGAAGAGAACGACGTCTCTTACGCCTCCCAAAGCCCGAATGTGATGCATGCATGCGGTCATGATGCTCATATGGCTATTTTGCTGGGGGTTGCAAAGATGCTTTCAGAAATGCCCGATCGACCACCAGGAGAGATCCGGTTCATCTTCCAGCCAAGCGAGGAAAACGTTGACGAAGAATTAAAGACGGGGGCAATGAGGATGATTGAAGATGGGGCTCTCGAAGGGGTTGATAGGATTCTTGCATTACATGTCATCAGTGAAGTCCCTCACGGGCTAGTTGAAGTTGTTTCTGGAGTCTTATCGGCGGAAGCGGACACATTTACAGGGTCGATTATTGGAAAAGGTGGACATGGCGCTCGTCCTCATGAAACTATAGACCCAATATTTATTTTGGCTCAAGTGATTAATGCCATTCACGGTATCCGCGCCCGACAGATCGATCCGCTTAACCCCTCAGTCATCTCCTTGGGCTCTGTTCATGGGGGATCTGAACCCAATTCTATTCCTGATAGAGTGGTTTTCAATGGAACCATCCGTAGCTTTGATGATGAAACGCGAAAACAATTAATTGAAGACCTTGAGCGGGCTTTGGCTGTCTCCCGTTCCTTTGGTGGCGATTACACTTTGAACATCGAAGGCGGATTACCAGGGATGTATAACGATCCTGAGCTTGCCGAATTGACTATCCAGGTTGTTATTGATCTGGTAGGTGCAGAGAGCCTGAAACCTGGAAAGGCTGATACAAGTGCAGATGACTACGTTTACATGACCCAACTGGCTCCGGGGGTGATGATAGCATTGGGAGTTGCTCCAGAGGGTATCCCCCGCTTCCACCATAGCCCAAACTTTGATATTAACGAAAATGTTTTATACATAGGAGCTGCAATATTAGCTGAGACAACTTGTCGTCTCCTGAAGAATATATGATTTCTTGATGCCTATTTAACAGAGTCAGAGAGTAATAATCCCCGAATAGGAAATTTTATTATGGGCTATAGTCTAAGAAGAACTAATCCTAATGAGATTCATGTTTCGCTTCTCCTTTTTTTAAAAACAGTGTTAGAGAAAATAGAAACAATAGGAAATTATGAGGTCTAAAAGTGTATTTTTTCCACAATAATATGGGAGTCTAGATAAAAATTGATATCCAAGATAAAGGAGATATCCATATCAAACCATCTCTTTTTTAGTAGGAAAGGATGGAAATAATGGATTGCATAGAATGATTTTCTTTGAAATTGTCAACTGTAAAGACACAATGGACACCTACGTTCGATAACGTTAAGCTGCAAGTTCGATTCTTGCTTGGATCACAATAATTATAATAATCCTGATCCAATTGGACTGCCAACATTTCTCATAAAAATATTCTCCTTTATACATAGCACGCATGTTCTTATTAATGTATAATAGTTGTATTAAATATCAATGTTGTTGGAGAAAAAACATGGAAAGCGATGCGCTTTTCACACCAAAACAAAAAGATGCTTATGTTGCAATGGGGCAATATAAATATGTGTTATACGGTGGTGCTAGAGGAGGTGGAAAATCCAGATGGCTGAGATGGGCCCTCTTGGGATATCTAATTGAAAATTTCAGGAACACTGGAATCAAGAAAATCCGTGTGATGCTTGCATCTGAGACCTATGAAACACTATTGGATAGGCAAATTAATAAAATTGAAGTTGAGTTTCCCAGAGCATTCGGGAAAATAAAAACGACTAAACGTAATGGTCTAAGTTTTTATCTAAACGAAAACTTAGGTGGCGGAATATTAGCATTTAGGAACCTTGATGATCCATTCAAATATCAATCTTCGGAGTTTGCAGCGATTGGCGTAGATGAACTAACAAAAAACCCTAAGAAAACGTTTGATGTTTTAAGAGGTTCGCTTCGTTACCCCGGGATTCCACATACACCATTTATTGCGGCAACCAATCCCGGAGGTATTGGACACAGCTGGGTCAAAGATCTTTGGGTCGACAAAAATTTTGATCGATACCCAGAATTAAGAAAAGATTCGAAACACTTTTATTTTTTGCAATCGTTGCCCAAAGATAACCCATATTTACCAAATGAATATTGGGATATGCTCAATAGTTTGCCAGAAAATCTTAGAAAAGCTTGGGTCCAAGGAAATTGGGATTCCTTTGATGGTATGGCTTTTCCAGGTTTTAATCGTAATAAGCATGTTCTCCCCAAACCGATCACTCTTCCAGATTATTATCCGAGATGGCGGGCTATTGACTGGGGCTTTACCAGTCCTTTTTGTTGTTTATGGCTTTGCAAGGATCCTCAAAACGGAAGAATTTTTATTTATAGAGAGTTGTACGAAAAAAACTTAACCGATTTACAGCAGGCTCGTACCATTAGTGAATTAAGCCCCTCCACGGAAAATTTAAGGATTACTTATGCTGATCCATCCATGTGGGCAAGAAAGAATTTGAAAAACGAGGTAAGTTCTTCTGCAGATGAGTATCGCAACAATGGAATTCCTCTCACGAAAGGCGATAATGATCGATTGAGTGGCAAAAGAAAAATAGATAGATTACTTGAAAATTTAGAAGATGGTTACCCGGGCCTTTTGTTTTTTCCTAGCTGCAAAAATTTAATCCGGACTATTGGATCTCTTGCTTTAAGTAATATCAATGTTGAAGATGTAGATAACTCTCAAGAAGATCATGCTTATGATGCCCTGAGATACGGATTAACTAAAAAAGAAAGACACGCTGTAACCGAAACAAGATATGAGACCGAATCGCCAATTGCAAGGATTATGAGAGAAACAGATTTGTTTTAATCTTCAACTAAGAATTATTTTGAATCTACCAGTCTCCAGCGCAAGGGTTTGTCGAAATCGCGAATGAGCATTCCCTTGGCTTCCAGATCTAGCTGCACGGTCTTGGCCCACCAGCCGGCTTTGGCGCCGCCCGGAAAGAGCTTTTCAGGCAGATGCGGCAGCACGGCCATACGCATTTCGTTTTGGGTGAGGCCCGGCGGCTCAGGATGCAATACCAATAGTAGGGCTTCCTTCATGGCGAAATACATATCGGCGCGCACATTGCTTTGCTGGCCGGGATGGTTCACATTTTCAACGGTAATACGCTTGGGCTGAGGCATGCTTATTCTCCTTTCTCATCTTTGAATTCAATGTAACCAGGAATAGCGACAATGGGAATAGAATCAACGAGTTTATTAATTTCCAACTATTCTCTAATGGTTTAGACGAAAATATGCATGCAAACACAGATTTTGGAACAAAAAAAAGAGCCGTCCTTTGGACGGCTCCTCTATAAAAGCACTCTTCAAAAAAGTTAGGCGGCAGGTAATGCCATTAAAACGAGAATCACAGCTGTAAGCTCGAAGCCCACTAGATGGGCCAGACTTTCAAGGGTCCAGAGGCGCGTGCTGTTGCCACGGAACATCGAGTTGGTAAGGGAAGTGAGGGCAACAAAGCCCAGCCATGCCCAGAAAGCCACGCCAAGGGCGGTTGCCATTGTGGAAACGTCCATTGCGCTCATCATATTCCATAGCACTATGGCAGCTACTAATGCGCCCAATGCTGGAACTACATACATAGTGGGGCTTGCTTCTGTGTTATCCATATCAACTCCGGAGGCTTCGGCCCATTGCTTACCAAATAGCGGCCCAAACCATAGAAAACCTAGGACCATATTGGCGACTGTGGCGACGATAATGGCTAGCCAGGGGATGTTTTCGAACATAAATGCTTCTCCTTTAGACGAAAAATATTAATAACTATATATTTAATTAATTTTTTAGCCATTTATTTTCGACAATAAAAAGTTCGCTTAGCTAGTGGAAAAAAGTGGTGATATAGTTGGGAGTTCTTGCGCTCATTTCCGCTTTGCAGTTTTCATTGATCCTCAAATGCGGCAAGATCTGGATCGCTTTCGCCCTATCCTTCCACTGATCCAGAGAGGAGACCTATGAACATTCGCTATCGAAGTTCAAACAGCATATACATTCTCATTTTCCTGACAATAATCATCGCTTCCTGCGGCGCGCAAACACCTGAGCCAACGGCCACTGCGACACAAACTCACCCTGCCGCTGCCACCAACACAGACCTACCCTCCGAAACCCCAACGTCTTCAAACACACCGACACCCAGCGATACGCCCACGATCACTCTGACACCCACAGCAGCGCTTTCGCCAACGCCAAGCGAAACGCCCACACCTGAGCCAGTTATTGCCCTAGCCGTGCGCAATGGTAATTGCCGCGTGGGGCCTGGTGAGGCTTATGTCCCTGTGAGCGTATTTGATGAAGGCGGCGAAGCGCTTGCACAAGGACGCGATTATGATGGCGATTGGGTCTGGCTGCAGCCGCCCGATTTCAATCAGCGCTGCTGGGTGCATGCCGGCAACATGGAATTCAGCAGTGATCTGCAAACAGGTGTGCCCTTCGTGGTCACCAGCGTGGTAACCAATCCGGAAGTGGATGCGCCCACCGGCGTAACAGCCCAGCGCAATGGCAACTCGATCACTTTCTCCTGGAACGCTATTTTCCAGACCTTTGAGGTGGGCTATCTGCTGGAAGTGCGCCAATGCCTGAACGGCAATTTGGTTGATTTCGCTTACGCTACTGGGGGCACTTCCATCACGCTAAACGATACAGATGATTGCGGAGGCGGCGCTTTCGGCGAATTGCGCGGAAAGAACAAACTGGGCTATTCAGCTGCCGTGCGATTGCCCTGGCCATAAACCTCACACTAGAAGGCATTTTAATAGAACGCTAAGTGTTCTTTATTGCAAGAATATTCGCTCACAGAAAAAGCCCCGCATTAGCGGGGCTTTTTTCTATTTAACTTTCGAATACATGAATACGTCGCGCGGCTCAGGGCTTAGATTGGGGTGGATCAGATAACGCCTAAGAAGGCTTTCATGGTGCATGCCAGCTTTTTCCATCACGCGTGCGGAGGCCAGATTTTCGGTGTCGCATATGGCCCAAACGCGCACGATCTCCTCTAGCCCCAGCGCCCAATCCACAAGCGCTTTGGCGGCTTCGGAAGTATAGCCGCGGCCCCATTCTGCACGCTCAAGCACATAACCGATATCAGCCTGGAAGCCATCCATACGGATCTCGACCATTCCCATCAATCGTCCATCTTCTTTGCGCTCGATCACATATGGGAAAGCGCTGCCCGCCTCCCAGACCTTGAGACAGCGCACGAGAAAGGACTCAGTATCAGCGACCTCTTTAGGCGGGGGGAAGAGCAGGAAGCGGCGCACTTCTGCATCCTGCGCATAGCGCTCATAAATAAGCGCGGCATCTTCGGGGCGCGGCTTGCGCAAAGTGAGGCGCGCGGTGAGGATTTGTTCGGGGGCGGAGATCATAGCTAAGTTGGAGAATGCATAAGAGCATTCTACAAAATCGATTTATCCTGATTTTTCATGATAAATCGATAAGCCATTTGCCATCCTTCTGCACGAGCTTGTCATCAAAATACAGCTCGCCTTCTGTGCGCAGGTCTTTGACCATATCCCAGTGAATCGCGGATTTATTATGGCCAAGCGTTTCAGAATAACTGTTGCCCAGCGCCAAATGAATGGTTCCGCCAATCTTTTCATCGAATAGGATGTTGCTGCTAAATTCCTTGATGGAAAAATTGTTGCCAATGCCAAGCTCGCCCAAACAGCGCGCGCCTTCATCAGTATCAAGAATTTTGTTGAGCTTCTCCTGGTTGTTGGAAGAGGTGGCTTCCACCACTTTGCCCTTCTCAAATTTCAAGCGCACATCATTAAAGGACATCCCGTAAATAATGGCCGGGAAAGAATAATAAATGTGGCCTTCTGTACTATCTTCCACAACCGATGTAAATACTTCCCCATCCGGCATGTTGTATTCGCCAGAAGCATCTTCTGCTTTGCGCCCTTCAATAATCATCGTCAAATCTGTTTCAGCGCCCACAATGTGCACCATTTTTGTGTCATTTACAACTGCAACCAACTTCTGTTGCTCCTTCTTCATGGCGGCCCAATCCACTTCGTTGCAGGCTTCAAAAAGGAAATCTGCATAATCAGAGAGCGACATACCCGCATCCATCGCGAGCGCTTCAGTGGGGTATTGCCCAATCGTCCAACGCGTATGATCCACGCGCCAGGTTGTAATCGGACGCAGAGCTGTGTAATATTCGGTTTGCAGATCAGGATCGATCTTACTGAGGTTGCGCGTATTGCGCGGCGCATCCAAAATGATGAATACATCCACATTATGGATCAAATAATCATAGAGCTTGGGCAGCTTTGTGCGCTGTTCTTTGTTGCTGTGCTTGAGGAAGATCTCGAGCATATCGTCTTCACCCAGATCAGGCTGAAAAACCACTTCCGCAGCGCCAGCTTCCAAACAAAGGCGATAGACCTCATAGAGCAGCGGCTGAGCAAGGAAGCCAAAGCGGATCATCACGCGCTCGCCGGGCTGCACATTGACGGAATAATTGACGAGGATTTCAGCTAGTTTTGTAACGCGTGGATCAACAAGAGACATCTATTTTTTCCTTTGAAGGGTGAAGGTATTGATTGTAATTCAATTCAGTCAGTACATTGCCTATGGACTTGGCTCGATTAGATAAATACAATATTGTTAGCGTTCTATCAAGAAAAGAACTGTTTTTGGGAGGAAAAATCTTTAAAAGACTGCTTACACTCGTTTTATTTTTATGGGCATGTTCTCCCGTTATTACAAGTGTAGAGTGGGATTTGAGTCAATATGTGCTTTCAATGGAAGAATTTCCCCAGCAAAGCGATTCATTCTTTATTTCGAGCATAATTGAGCAAGATCATCAAGAATTAATTTCAACAGCCCAAATAAATATTCAGGAATCGCACATTGAGGATAATCATTTGGATTGGGTTCATGCAAGATACGCACATCGTGACACTGTATCTTTATTCAATTCTGGGATTCTCATCTATATTGATCGTTTTGCCTCAAAAGAGGGCGCTGAAAAATATTTTTCGGAAGCGAAATTCGAAGATTTCAGCCTTGAGGGCTATGCCTATCGAGAAATCACTTTGGGAGCAGATCAAGAGGCCAAGCAAATTGAGATATTTAATCTAATGAAAAATCCCAATCAAATAATCCATGCCATAAGTTTTCAGCACGCAAATGTCACTGTGCTGGTTTTTGGACATGGTGACATTGAATTTATTTCGGCCGAATTTATCGAAGAGATAGCAGCTTCTGTCCCGGAAAAGATAGTCAAGAACTAATGGGAAACGATTTAGTTCTTATAAACCAGCAAGGTTTTGCTGCTCTCACCTTCCAGTACCTGAACTTTTTGTATTTGTTCATCGCTTAGTTCAGCATATTCAAGGCCAGGTTCGATTGCCATAATATGCACATCCATTTCAGATTCCAGAGCCTTTACCTTGCCAACTATTTCTTCGCTGATCTCGCTGATCTTATACATGTGTAATCCTTCACTAATTATCGAGTTACAAAATTATACGATGAATTCAAATGAATCTGAAATTATTTTAAGCCTTTTCTGATAATGTAAAGAAAGTACCGAACCTTCAATAAGTATGAATTATTTGAGAATAAAAAGAGGATGGGTTAAAGCATATTATAATTTGGCTCTTCGCTCCTATCTTCGTCCTAAATCTAATTAACCCAGGGAGTACACAGTAATGCCTCGATTTTTAATTGAAGTATCGCACGACGACAATCTTGAAGCTTGCCAATTTGCCAAGCGGGCCTTCTATCGAACAGGTTCTCATTTCTTGACCAACGCCGAATTTGGTTGCCCCGATGAAGTTCATAAAGCCTGGTTGATCGTTGAAGTGGATTCCAAAGATGATGCCGAACGGATTATTCCACCAGATTTCCGCAAAGATGCACGCATCATCACACTGGAAAGATTAGATCCCAGTGATATGGAAGATATGATCGAACACCACGTAAATTAGAAAGAATTCTTATCTTGCCAACAATGCTAAATAAATTTGATGTCATCATCATAGGCGCGCGCGTGGCCGGCTCTATCGTGGGCAGCCTTTTGGGCGATCAAGGCTACAAGGTGCTGGCCCTTGATCGAGCGCGTTTTCCCAGCGACACGCTCTCCACTCACTTCTTCCGCGCCCCCTCTTTCCGCTCATTCGATGCCATTGGTGTGATGGATGCGGTGGGTAAGAGCGCACCCAAACTGAGGGTGAACTACAACGTGATCGATGGCATCGTTTTCCCCGAGCCCGTGGATCGGCCAGACGATTACCCATTCTTTATGAATATCCGTCGCATCACGCTGGATGAAATCCTGGTCAATCGTTTGAAAGCCACGCCCAATGTCACGATGATCGAGGGCGCGCGCGTTCGCGACATGATCTGGGAAGATGAACGCATTGTGGGCGTTGAATGGAAGGATGATGAGGGCAGACATAAGGCGCATGCGCGCGCAGTAATAGGCGCGGATGGCGCTCGTTCATTCCTGGCAAAGGAAGTAGATGCGCAATTCGAGCACAATGACCCTGTGACGCGCACAATGTACTACGCCTATTTCAGCGGGATCGAAGCTCATGAAGGCCCTGCTGCAGAATTTCATTACAATGGCAACGAAATCGGCTATGTAATGCCCACAGACGCTAACCTCACGATATTGGCTATTTCAAGCCCCATTGAGCATTTTGCCTTATTTCGCAGAGATCCAGAAGGACATTTGATGGATCGCTTGCAGGATATGGAGGAAATCAAAGAGCGGCTACAAGCGGGAAGGCTTGAATCCAAAGTGATGGGCACCGGCACGATCTTTTCCTATATGCGGATTCCTTATGGGCCGGGCTGGGTGCTGGTGGGAGATGCAAGCATGGCGCTGGATCCCTGGTCCGGGCAAGGCATTGATCAGGGCTCAAGCCATGCTGTGATGCTCTCGCAACATTTGGGCGCGTATCTGGCAGGCGAAATTGAGTGGGGGGATGCAATGAAAAACTATCATCAAGAACGAAATGCCTTTAGCAAAAAAGCGTATCGGCAAACAACGAAATTCAGCTCCGATCTGAGGCCGATGACTGCCTCGGCTTTAGCAAAACGGGGTCTAAAGCATTAATTCGATACCGCTTTGTGGGGGAATATTCCCATTTTAAATATTTGCGTAAAAAGGTCTATGGCGTTTCACCCCCCTTCTAACTAACATTTGTCCCTAGTATTGCCCCAACAAAGCTTTCATAATTCTTTTACCCACGAAATTTTTCTCAAATTGGGCTTTGGGAGGGCTTTATGAAAATCGCATTTGCATCCAATGATGGCAGTAATATCGGTGCGCATTTCGGTAGAGCGGAATTTTATGTCGTAATTGAAACGAATAAGCGTGAAATTCTTAATCGCCGACTAATGAGCAAGATCAGCATGGAATGCAATTGCTACAATGAAAAAGGGTCGCACAGCAATGAAGAAGGAGAAAGCAGGGAGGTCTTCGAGACGATCAAGGATTGCAAAATACTGATCGCAAATACTATGTGCCCTGGCGCTTATCAGTGCCTGGAAGAATTAGGTTTGCAAATTGTGCTGACAGAATTGGTGAAAATTGATAAAGCACTGAAAGCCTTCTTAGATGGCAAGCTCATTCATAGGCCTGTCCTGCTGCAATAATTCATTTTTACACCGACATTCAGCTTAAAAAGAATGGAACAATGACGATTATCGCTTTTCCCTATTTTATTACATGGATAAGGGGCTGAAGTTGGTATCTTTATCAAAGACATCAATGCCTTCGACGCGCTTTAAGAAATTAACAATCAGATAGGTAAACGGTGTTGCCAAAGTTTCAAAGGCAACTTTGATCAACCATTGCGAGAGAATGGCAGTACGCAGATCAGCGCCTGAGAAAATACCGGCGAAGGCAATACTAATAAATATTGCAGAATCAACGCCTTCACCAACAATGGTTGAAGAAATCGTTCGCAGCCATAGCAAGCGACCTTCGGTTCGCACTTTGAGCTGGGCCATTATGTAAGAATTGAGGAACTCGCCAAAGAGATAAGCAATGAAAGAAGCCAGCAGCAGGCGCGGCGCGAAGCCAAGAATAGCTTCAAATGCTTGCTGCGCAGCTTCAGCGCTATCATAGACAGCCGCATTCCAGAAAGGCGCGGCAGGCAAAGCCCCAGCCAACCAAATAGCACCCACAGCCAAAAGATTACAAAAGAAACCGGTCCATATCGCCTGCCGGGCGCGTTTATAGCCATAAACTTCTGTAAGTACATCTCCAAATATGTAAGCAATTGGGAAAAGAATCACCGCCGCAGGAACAAAAAGGCCAAAGAGGCTCACCAATTTGACGGCAATGATGTTGGAAACTACCAGGGTGGTGACAAAAATGGCGGTGAGAAATGTAAACCAACGCGAATTTGTTTTGGCTGGCATATTAATCTCTGACCGCGGTTTTTGCAGCGGCTGTCTTGACATGTTCAGACTCAACCGTGATGCCAATGCCCCCACGCACATTGAAAATACCGCTTACCTTGATGTAATGCGGATCGAGAGCTGCACGCAGATCATCCAAAATCACATTGATCAGGTGTTCATGGAAGACGCCTTCATCGCGATAGGACCACAAATAGAGTTTGTAAGATTTGGATTCGACGATTTTTTGATCCGGGACGTATTCAACGGTAATTTCAGCAAAATCGGGCTGGCTGGTAGCCGGGCAGATACAAGTGAACTCTTTTGTATTCAAAGTCACCAGGTAATAACGGTCGGGCGTGTGATTTGGGAAAGCTTCTAACTTCTTACTCGGCTTTGCTTCCTTGCCAAGCATTGTCAGCTCGCTTAGATCTTCTTTATGGGTAGTCATTACTCTTTCCTTTCTGCGAATTACAAAATGAGATTATAACGTTGGGAAAACGTTACAAAATGATATGGTTAATGGCATGTTCAAGAAACTGCTTGCATTATTCGCATTGTTTTTGTTTTTATCCGCCTGCACCTCCTCATTAGAAACATCCACTAACAGTAGCCAGACAAGCACGGAAAGCAGCACTTCGCCCCCTATTGGGGCAAGCGATTCTGGAAACACAACAAACTCAGAAGCCGTCACCGACAATGAGGGAAGCGCTCAACCGGTAGAAATTGCGCCGGCGGGCGCAAGCTTCATCACCTATATTGAGTCAAATGGAATTGGCAAGCTCGCTGTACAGGTGAGCTTGCCGGATTCTGGCCGCTACTCAGATGGCGCAGGCATCGTTGTTGAAGTGAACACATTTTTTACGCCAAAGGTCGATTTCTATCAGAGCGTAGATGCCAATGAAATTGGGCTAATCCATATCAGCTATCTATGGCCGGGCATCAGTATTGCGGGGGCTGCCAGCGAGGGCAGCTATGATTATGGCGGCGAAGAATCTATTCAGGGCTTGCACGATGTGATTTTGTTTGCCCTGGGCGAGCTTCCCAATGCTGAAGGCTTCTTTCTCAATGAGCTTAGCGCGATCACGCCACTATTCGATAATGTGGGCTTGTATTCCTACTAATAAGAGAATAAGCAGCCAAAGACAATCTGTAATTTTGGAAGTTGAAGGGGAACTGGTATGCTATTTTGCATGTATAAAATATTCAATGCACTAATACTTTTTGCTTTGCTGCTCTCAGCTTGCGCCCCTGCCCTGCCAGCAGCGACTGCCACAATTACGCCCAGCAACACGCCGCCTCCGGGATCAACGCTCACGCCCACTTCCGCACCCAGCCCTACCCCGGCTTCCGTCAATGAAGATCGTTCGGGCTGTGTGATCAGCGCACCCCCAGCCAGCCTGGATCTGGACCCCGATTACGCAAAATATTGCGACGCCAACGGCATTCCTATTCTAGCGTTGGCTCCTGTTTCAGACAAAGCCATTCGCCAGGCCTATTATCTGGTGGTCAATTTTTTCGCAGCCATTCCAGATTTTCAAAAGATCATGATCGAAAAAGGCGCGATGCTGGCTATTTACGGGCGAAATCAAACGGTGCGCGATGTGCCGGCGACCTATACCTTTTCGCTTTCCACCATGCCTAATGTGGCGGGATTGGGCGGCACGCTCAGCCAACCTATCACTGTGACCCACGAATCGGATCTGGATGGGTATTGGAAGCCATGCAATCGGGTGACGATCCACGAGCTGAGCCATGCCCTGCGCGATATTGTCCTGCTTTCCAATGTGCGCGGCTTTCTTTCGAATTCCAATGGCACTTTTGCAGACGGTGTGAGCAAGGGATTATGGGAAGGTGCTTATGCGGGCACAAATGCAGATGAAAATTGGGGCGAAGGCTTGAACGCCTATTTTAGTAGCTATGCAGACGCTAGTGGCACCAACTATGTGCGAGATCGTGCCGATCTGGCAGAATACGATCCCGGGCTCTTTGCTTTGATCGAAGGTGTTTTTAATGGCTTTGATTGGGCCCCCACCTGCCCCTGATTCGGTCACAGCCCAGCTTGGACAAAAACACAGTCTCATTTACAATATCAGCAATAGCTTTGATTTAGGTCCAATCGCCCAATTGTCTTGACGGCTTGGCCGTGAGGAGAGTGACCATGTCCAAAGTGAGGCAGATCCTTGAGAATAAGGGCCATGATATTTGGTCCTCCAGCCCCGAAAATAGCGTTTATGAAGCGCTTGAATTGATGGCTGATAAAAATGTGGGCGCTTTGCTCGTATTGGAAAAGGGCAAGGTGGTCGGGATTTTTTCGGAGCGCGATTACGCCCGCAAAGTTGTGCTTAAAAACAAATCCTCACGCAACACATCCGTGGCCCAGATCATGACCAGAGATGTGGTGCGTGTTGACGCCGATGAAAGCATTGAAAGCTGCATGAATAAAATGAGCGAGCACCGTATTCGTCATTTGCCTGTGATGGAAAATGGCGAGCTACTAGGCATCATTTCTATTGGGGACCTGGTTAATTTTGTTATTTCCGAGCAGCAATTTAAGATTGACCAGTTGGAAAGCTATATCCAGGGCAGCTAAAACTTGTTTGTAAATTAGTCGAAATTCTGCCCTGGCTGGCATTTACCAAAGAAATAATCGATTTCATCGCAATAAGAGCCGTCTGCAAAAGAGCATGTCATCTTTCCACCACGAGCTTCGAGCTGAAAGCCCTGCTGATGGCAATAGCTTTCTTCCTGGCCACAAAGACCCTTCTGAAAATCAGCCTCTTCGCATTCTTTCTGCTGGCCATATATGCAAACAACGTAATTATCACAGGCATCATCTGAACGCTGATCAGCTGTGTAACCCATTCCTGCACAGTACTCCTTAAAACCATTTTCGCCCGAGACTTGAACAGCTTCCAGGACAACTGGCGCACTTTCGGCCTGAGCTTCCTTGGTGGTGCATGAAGATAATACACTTCCGAATAAAATCAGGGATATCAACAGATGTTTTGAATTCATAGTACTCCTTATGGATTTACATTTCTGGAATCGCTACTGGCAAAGATATTCTTTGAAGGGGAGGACCTACGACCTCCCCTTCGGGAGGAGATCCCAAATGTCTAATTGAGTTGAATACTCAAGTAGTCATTTTCTAAAGAAAGTGGAAAGCTTGTCAGTGTTTCATCGGCAGGGCCTGACAGCACCTCACCTTTATAATTAAAGGTGGAGGAGCTTACGCTGCAGCATTCCATTGTCATTGTTCCTTGGAGCGGGTCTATGCGGCGGCCTGCATGGGTGCAGGCATTTTTGAAAGCGTAGTATTTGCCATCATCGCCAAAAACGACCAAAACCGAAGTATCAAGAGCCTCGCCCTCAATGCGCACAGCGCTGCCCAAATCATCGAATTCCGGCAATTTGGATAGATCTAATACAAGCTTGCTATTGGCATTTTCCAGCTTCCAGGCACCCTCGATTTGAGGGAAATCAGTGCGTGGCCGACCCAAAACTCGATCAATAAATGTTAATTTCTGTGGATCCTTTGAAGCACAACTCGCCAAGAGAAAAGTGGCCCCGGTTGCCGCTGTGAGTTTGAGGAAGGAACGACGAGAAAATTCATCCTTCTTTTTCAATTGTTTTTCCTAAAGATTGTGGGTGGGGGGCTTTGCCCCCCACCCTTGATATTACGAACTTGTTAATTCGATCTACGAATCAACCTTTGCGATGCATGTAGTCTTCTTTTTCATTCCAGAAGTAGTCAATCAGATCGCCATCTACATCTTCGTTGAATCCTATAGGATAGCCAGACATATCATCCAGATTGAGCATGAGCTTATCCAGGCTACCAGATTTAGCGCCGATCATGATGCGCGTGGCATCGTGCAGCCAGCCTTCAGGTTTGTTGAATGGACAGATTGCCAAACAATTTGCACAACCAACACCAGACGTATTCCAATATATATGGCATTCCTTTTGCCGGACCTGCCATTTGTTAACGCCTACCGTGTTGTTTGTATCGTAATTCTTAAAGCTCGTTGTGGGCAATTCTTCTATTGTTGGAATACAACCGCTTGGGCAGCCTTCCGCGCATTTGCCACAAGCTTCACAAAATTCTTTCACACCAAAGGAGATCGGGCTATCCACATTCAAGGGCATATCCGTCATAACTTTAGCTAAGCGCACACGCGGGCCGTATTTTGGAGTAACCAAAAGACCCATTCGGCTATCTTCGCCCAATCCAGCAGCAATCGCCATCGGCACACTTAAACCAGTGTCGTTGCCCATTGGGATGGCCTGATAGCCCAGGCTGCGAATGAACATTGCCAGTGAGGGAGCCACAAGTGCCATCTTTGTGTAACCCTGGCCTGCAGCAGCACTATTCACGCGGTTGACACCGCCAGCTCGGAATGCATCATAGTCCATTTCAATTGTAAAAACGATGACGCGGTTCAAGCTTTTTGGGATTACTACTTCTGACGATTCGTCATTATTGATCGGGGCAGGAACATCCTTGAAGACCAATGGTTTAGCTGTGTCAGGATTACGCCCAATTGATCGATAGAAGAAATTTTCGTGTGTTTCAATTACGCCAACATCGGAAGCACCAAAGAATAAGGTAGCCTTTTTAACATAATTGGTCATTTCATCTACGGTGTAGCCTTCTTTTCCAACTTTAGGAAGGGTATTGGCTTCTTCTACCCAGCCATAGGAATTTGCGCCACGGTTTCGAGCCAGCCACCACACAGAATTACTTAATTCATAGTCAAAGCGGTTCCATCCAGGAACGCCCGCAGCAGTTTTCTTCGCGCCGTTGTCTGATTGGCTGCCTGCGGCTTCCCTCCTGGCAATGTATTCCTCATTCCAAGTGTTCTGTCCAAAGGCATTATTGTATGCATGAAAACCAACATAATCTGCGTTGGTTTCGAAGGGCCAGCTATTTCCTGAAGCTTTCGTACGAATCAAGAATCCACCATAGCGTTCTTCTGATTCGATGAGATTGTATTCTCCCATTTTTCCAACCATATGCATGGCCGGAAGTGCTGCAGCAGCCATGCCTGCAACCTTTAAAAATTCCTTACGGTTCATTTTTTCAGTCATTTTCGTCTCCTTATCTCAAAGACGCCTAAGCGCTCTTCGGTGCGATCACGTAACGACCCACTAAAACGGCCCAGATCACAGCGATGATGGCCATGATGCCGCCCATGAAGGCAGCGCCTGATGGAAGGCCTTCAGCCAGGAAGAGTACGATCACTTCCACGACAGAGATGGCATAAATGAAGCCCAAAACCGTGAGGGTCCATTCCCACCAATTAAGTTTGATGCTTTTTTTGTTGAAATTGTCGATGAGCAGCATGAAGGCCAACATGGCCACTGCTCCGATAATAATTTGTATCAGCATTGTGTTCTCCTTAAATGTCAAACGGTAATTCTCTTAATAATTTTATTTCTTGATGAATCAAGTACTTCCCTGGGTACCTCCTAAAATGTCCCTAATTCCAGCATCGCAATTAATGGTGCCAAAAAGTTGTTAAATTGCGATGCGGGGGGAATCGTGGGTAGACAATACTTTCCGTGGATATATTAGTGCTAATCATCACAATAGATTAGTGTCATCCCACATTGTTTTTATTGTGACAAATATCACATGATATTTTCGGATTAATTCAGGCGTTTTGGCACTTTGACCCCCAAATATGGGTAAATCTACAATTTGTGACTGAAATTACGGGGGTCATGCGTAACTAAAGCCCACATTTGGGGTTTGAAGTATTAATGCACTAGAAAAATAATGGATGAAAGGCTGTTAGCAAGCTGTTTTCATCAAAATACTATTTTTTTTATTAGGCATTTGCTCCTCCTCCTTTTTCCATAGAGCCCCTTTTGGGGCTCTTTTGTGTTTCCCTGCAGCCCTCAGAGATTGAAAAATTAAATAGATTACTATGGCTTTTATCGAATTTTTCCGGAGCTCGGGAATCGAACAATTTTCCTAGCGAATGAGTAGTAATAGAAATATCGAGGTGTTTATGAAATTATTGTTCCTGACCCTATTTCCTCTTCTTCTTCTGGCAGCATGTGCCAGCATCCCTGCTGAAGCAGCAGCCACGGAGGAACCCAAACCCACTCTCATTCCAACACCCAGTGGTCCCACCGCTGGGGAGGAACGCATGGATGATTTTGGCATCCAACAGGTTTATGTGCCGGCTGGCTCCTTTCAAATGGGCACGGAAGATCCGGATGCTTTTAATCCCCCAATTTGGGCCTCCCGTGAAAAACTCAGCGAGGAACCTGTCCACGAGGTGCGCATCAGCCAGGGCTATTGGCTAGACAAACACGAAGTGAGCAATGCCCATTTCCAGGAATTCGTGGATGCAGGCGGCTACGAAAAGTCGGATTATTGGTCCGTTGATGGCAAGGCCTGGTTAGCAGAGCAGGATCTGAGCGCATTGCCACTCGATTGCCGACCCGAAGATGGCCCACAGCATCCAAGAGTATGTGTCACCTGGTTTGAAGCGCAAGCTTATGCTGCATGGCGGGGTGGCCGTTTGCCCACTGAGGCCGAATGGGAATTTGCCGCGCGCGGACCTGAATCGCTGCATTATCCCTGGGGCAATGAATGGGATCCCAATAATGCCAATGTTGTTGGCAGCACAGGATTGCTGGCTGTTGGCAGCCTTCCCGAGGGCGCCAGCTGGGTGGGCGCGCTGGATATGAGCGGTAATGCGATGGAATGGGATCAGGATTGGCTCGATTGGCGCTATTACGAAGAGCTTGAAGGCCTGGACCCGCAAGGGCCAGCCGAGGGCACAATTAAATTAGAAAAGGGTGGCTGGTGGGGCTCCAATGCCT
>PVMS01032520.1_pt1 | contig 18235 bp, 17 predicted proteins | sample 1853461 | NCBI WGS metagenome assembly PVMS01 (sample SAMN08582032, study PRJNA380276) | Marine sediment metagenome, whole genome shotgun sequencing project. | isolation source: ocean sediment barecode stripped | collected 2017 | reverse complement strand
GCACCGGTATTCATTTTTGAGGCTACATCCACAACCTTTCCCAGGGGTACGCCCCTACCGTAGTCACGAATGGAGACCCTGTATTCATCAATACTCACTTCAATGGTCTTCCCAAATCCCATCATATATTCATCAATGGAATTGTCGAGCACCTCCTTAAGTAAAATATAGATACCATCATCTGGAGATGAGCCATCTCCCAGCTTCCCGATATACATACCCGGACGCTTTCGGATATGCTCCTTCCAGTCAAGCGTACGGATGGTTTCTTCTGAATAATTCGCAGTCATATTTATCTCCTCAATGGCAGCACAAATATAACCAAAAGTATGGCCCGTTCACCATCCACTTTTCAACACAGAACTCTTAAAAAGCAGTTGAAAAGAGCCCTGACCCACGAAAAAATCGCAAAGATTATTCTCAAGCTGATTAATCTTACGTGCCCTTTTCCCTTTCAAGTTTGATGAGTTCCCCTTCCATGAGTTCCTGAACCGATTCCATCAGCAACTTCACTTCCCGTTTTTGAACCTCCTGGGCTGAAATCTCATCCAGCACACGGATGTGAATGGGGGCTTTCCCCTTTAACACCCATGATCCACGGTCGAAGGTTTTTTCCGAACCAATGTGCACAATGGGGATGATTCCACTCCCTGTCTTTTTAGCCAGCAGAAAGGCTCCCTCCTTGAAGGGCCTCATATCTTTGGTTTTAGAACGGGTCCCTTCAGGAAAGAGAAGAATGGAAGATCCCTTTCTCATCTCTTCTTCCGCCTGGGAAAGAAACTGGGCCCCGGATCTCAGGGATTCACGATTGATTCTTACGGAGTTGGAAAGTGAAAGGACCATTCCCACGAACGGGAGTTTGAAATTTTCTTCTTTGGAGGTCCATTTAAAGGGCCTTCGCAGTTTATACAGCGCAAGGATATCAATCAGTGACCGGTGATTTGCCACCATTACCACCGGACGGTTCCAGGGTATTTTATCCCGGCCTTCCAGGTGCAGCTTCCAGAATGGAATTAATGACTGGAAGTGCCAGGCCCAGAACGTACTCATCATATGGGTGGCCAACCTTCTTTTGTCCCACCAGAAGGTAGATGCCCATACAAGCAGGAATAAGGGGGTGATTACAATGGAAGTGAGCCCCATGGTGATCCATGCAAGAATCGAGTATACCTTCAGAAAAAATAATCTCATATGGCAGAATTTGAGGTCGAAAATACGAATTATGAAATAACAGGAGCCAGAATGTGAATTTTTTTAGGTTATTTTGAATATCAAATGCCCCAACCATTGATGACAGGATTCCGCACATTCATTCTTCTGATTGTAATGCTGGTGATGACCACCGGTTGCATTGAGCGGTATTATCCCGAGGAAAGCGACCTGAAGACAGGGACCCTTGTGATCAATGCCCATCTGACCAATCTGACGGGAATCCAGGAAATTGAGATCTCCAGGTCTTCACCACTGCTATACCCTAAATTCGACCCGATCTTGGGAAGCTTTGCCGAAGTAATTCGGGAAGATGGAGAGTACAGGGAATTTGTAGAAGACCAGCCTGGATTCTATGGCAGTTTTCTGGATGCTGATTTTCTGCGAACAGGCATGTCCTACCAGATTCATGTGATTACCCCTGACGGGAATGAATATGAATCGGACTTTGATAAGCTGAGGCCCGTTCCGGAAATAGATTCCATCTATTACCTGGTGGAAACCAGTAGCTATGCCAGTGAAAGTGAATCTATTGACGGGATCCGGTTTTATATCGACTTTACCTATGATGATGAAGCCTATGAATACATCAGGTGGGATCTCACCGAGACCTATGAATTCCATAATCCTGATATCGAAGGATTTATCCTGGATGTGGATTTTAAAATGAAACAGTTGCCCGATACCAGCAACTGGCGGCTATGCTATCTCACCAATGAACTATTTACCATTCACAGCATGTCCCTGGCATACCTCAACTTCGGGATCTACATTAAGAAACCTTTTAGCTTTGTACCCAACAACCAGATTGAACAGAAACTTCATCACAAGTACAGCCTTCTGGTTAGACAGCATTCTTTAGGAGAAGCCGCATTTCATTACTGGAACGAGTTGAAAAAAACCTCCCAGGAGCAGGGCTGGTTATTTGATAAGCAACCTGCAATGTTAAGATCCAATATTTGCAATCTACATGATGAGACCGAGCGGGTCCTTGGATTTTTCAGCATGTCGGGCGTGGTAGAAAAACGTGCATTTGCAGAAAATATCCCGGAGATCGATACCATGCCTTATAAATGGTACTGTTACCCGTCAGAAAAGAGACCCCGGGGTCCTCTATCCAAAGAGGATCTCCCCCTGTATTTTGCGAGGGCCTGGCTGGATGGGGAATCTGTCTTCTCAGATGTGAATAAGCACTGTTTGGATTGCCGGGCCTATAAAAATAGTACACACCTGAAACCCGACTTCTGGTAAAAAAATGGTTTTTTTAAGTAATTCGCAACCCTGATGCACATGGATAAACAATTAATCAAGCTGTTACTGATTGCCCTTCTGGGAGCAACAGGTATAAATGTCCGGGCACAATCCCTTATGGATTACATTGCCGAGTGTGAAAAGAAATATGGAAGTGATGCCGACCTGGTCAATGGGGAAAAATATTTCTACCCCTATTCCAGGGCCGAAGGTGATCCTTTCTTGTTTTCAGAGGCTCAACTTTCTGACATTCGCATCAGCGAGAAGGATTTTGAAGACCAGTTTATCAAGTACGATATATTAAATCAGAAGATTGTCCTGGAATATGAGGATCTGTATGGAGGTACCACGAGCCTGGTGTTGCGGAATGAATGGGTGGAATCCTTCAGTATGAATACATTGCTCTTTAAGAATATGAGTGGTCCGGATGGCAGGAATGATTTTTTCCAGGTAATCCATGAGGGCCCGGTATCCTGTTATTTCCGGTGGAGCAAAGAGTACCAGTTAAACCTGAATTCAGGAGTCCAAAGTTACTATTTCACAGAGCCTGTTAAGGAATCTTTCCTGGTCACTGAAGATGGTTATCATCCATTCAAGAGCAACAGGTCATTTTTAAAAATATTTAACAGCGAGCAGCAAAAAGCCATTAAACTTTTCCTGCGGCAAGCGAAAATCAAGGTGAAAAATTCACCAGATTCAGAAATGCGGCATCTCATCGAATATTGCAATTCTCTTTCCCATGAAGCTTCGTAACCTGGTTCTGATTTCCACTCTGTTCCTGGCACTGACATCCCTGGCCCAGGAGCCTCCGGATCTTGTAAACATCAAGATCACAAATGAGGCTTTTGAGCGCTTTGTGGAGCAACTGGAAGCACAGACAACACTTATCGTCTATTACCGGCCGGAATGGTTTGAGGACCGGAAAATGACCTATGAGGCCGATTCAGTGGGTGTGGATGATGCCCTCTATGAGGTGCTTAAAGGAACTGGATTGCATTTCAATATTATTGACGGATCCCGTGTGGTTATTCTGCCTGATGGCCGGTTAAGCATGCATCTTCCCGTGATGCTTGCTGAATCTGGGGTGTACCAGGAGATGGAGGCGGGGACCGATTTTCTGGGGGTTAAAGCAGATCAATACCTCACCGGAACGCGCCCCGATCAGATTACCCGGTCAATCGTGGTGGGAGAGCAAAGCGCCCGGTCTTCCAGATCCATTGCGCGGGTCAAAGGAAGATTACTTAATATAGTTACTGGAGAACCCGTGCTGGGAGCAACTATGGTTGACCTGGAATCGGGCAAAGGAACTGTATCCGATCAGAATGGAAATGTCACCATGGCTCTGGCACCAGGAAAGCACTCCATACGCTTTAGTTTTATAGGAATGGCCCCGGTTGACCTGACCATGGAGGTGCTGTCCGATGGAGACTTTCAGCTTGAGATGAGGCCTGCTGTGATTGCCCTGGATGAAGTTCAGATCATGGGTGAGCAATACAGGGATATCAATACCACCGACATCGGTGTTGAACGATTCAGTATGAATTCGTTAAAGCGGGTGCCCGTATTTATAGGAGAAAGGGATGTGGTCAAAATCGCCCAGCTACTTCCGGGTATTACCAGTGCCGGAGAGGCCTCGGTGGGAGTTAATGTCCGTGGGGGTAATGTGGATCAGAATATTTTTTATATCAACCGCCTGCCGGTATACAATACATCTCACCTGTTTGGTTTCTTTTCAGCTTTTAATTCCGATATGATCAGAGATTTTTCCATTTATAAGGGAAGTGTCCCGGTCAATTATGGAGGCCGTCTTTCTTCGGTTTTCAATATCCTTACACGGAAGGGTAATAACAAGAAGTTCACAGCGCATGCCGGAATCAGTCCCATTGCTGCAAATGTCACCCTTGAGGGTCCCATTAAGAAAGATCATTCCTCTTACCTTGTTAGCGGAAGGTCCTCTTATTCCGACTGGATACTGAACCAGATGCAGGACCCCCTGATCCGCGACAGTGAGGCGTTTTTCTATGATTTCGCAACCTCATTGAATTTTCAGCCCAATCCAAAGCACTCTTTCAATGTGTTTTACTACCAGAGTTATGACAAATTCAGGTACAGCGACCTCAGTGATTATCAATATGCCAACAGGGGAGGATCCGTAAGCTGGGAAAACCATATATCGCCAGCCCTCACTTCGAAAGTAACCGGTACCATCTCTTCATATAAGTTTGGAAATATCGATAAAAGTGAGTTATCCCGGGCCTATTCCCATGAGTATACCCTGAATCACAATGAGGTGCTGGCAGAGTTCTCCTGGGTTCCGGGCCTCAATCATAAAGTGGATTTTGGGGGCAGCCTGATTTACTACAGACTTGACCGGGGTGTGGTGGAACCCTATGGCGCGGCTTCTATCCGAAACCAGGTTGACCTGGGTTTTGAACATGCCGTTGAAGGAGGATTCTTTATTAGCGATAACATTGAAGTGAATTCCTGGCTGACCATTTATAGCGGAATTCGATATAGTTTCTATACCTACCTGGGTCCCCAGACAGTGATGTTGTATGAGGAGGGTCAGCCAAAAACCGAGGCAACCATCGTGGACTCCCTTACATTCGGGAAGTTTGAACCCATCACATTTGATTCGGGGCCTGAATTCCGGCTTGCAGCAAATTTTAAGGTGGGCCCCAACACTTCCTTTAAGCTTTCATTCAACCAGATGAGGCAATACTTTTTTATGCTGAGTAATACAGTGACCATATCACCCACCGATCAGTGGAAATTATCCGATTACCACATCTCCCCCCAGAAAAGCTACCAGGTGACCGGAGGGACCTATCACATCTTCCCCAGGCTGGGGCTTTCCGGTTCGGTGGAACTCTATTACAAATACTCAACCGACATCGTAGAATTTAAAGATGGTGCCGATTTTATATCTTCTCCATATACTGAAACTGCTGTTTTGCAGGGAATACAGGATGCATACGGAGCAGAGTTTATGCTTCAGAAGATCTCAGGTCGACTCGACGGATGGATCAGTTATACCCATTCACGGTCGGAAATGCTGGTTACCGGAGAAGCAGATCATGAGAAAGTCAACAACGGGAATCCCTATCCGTCAAATTTTGACAGGCCCCATGTATTGAACGTGGTGGCCAATTATAAATTTAACCGGAGGTTTTCCATTGCTTCCAATGTAGTCTATATGTCGGGTCGTCCCATCACCTATCCCACATCGCTGTACTATATTAATAATGTGGCTTATATCGATTATTTTGCTCGAAATCAGTTCAGGATACCCGATTATTTCCGGGTCGACTTATCGCTAAATATTGAGGGAAATCTGAAATCCAAAAAGTTTATGCACTCCACCTGGAGCCTCAATGTTTACAATGTGATGGGAAGAAAAAATCCACAGTCCATCTATTTTACTCCTCACGAATACTTCATTCAGGGTTATTCTTTCTCTGTGATCGGTGCTCCCATCTTCACAGTATCCTGGAATGTCAAACTTGGTAATTATGAGAGTCACTAGGATTCTGATTTTCATGTTGGTTCAGGCACTGCTGTGTCCAGGATGTGTGGAGAGGTATTATCCTGAGGATGATAACCTGTACACCGGAATCCTGGTTGTCAATGCACATCTGAGCGATCAGACTGGCTTGCAGACCATCACCATATCCAGATCCGACCGGTTGATATACCCCAAGTATGTCCCCGAATCCAGTTGTTCAGTGGAAGTAGAGAACCAGGAGGGCCAACGGATCACATTTGAAGAGATTGAGCCAGGAGATTATGCCGGGCATGTACCTGCTGAATTTATCCGCCAGGATGCACTCTACAGGTTGTTGCTGGTTACTTCCGATGGCAACCGATATGAATCGGAGTACACAAAAATGCACCCGGCCCCCGGGATTGATGCTGTCTACTTTGAGCTGGAATCGCAACCCACATCAGATCCATTGGTTAATATAGATGGAATCAGGTTTTATATTGATTTTGAGGTGGATCCTGATGCGGCTGAATTTATGAGATGGGAGCTGATTGAGACCTATGAGTTCCGCAATCCAAATCACCTGGGATTTATCTACAGTTACGACCGGGTACTTAAGCCTCTGCCCGACAGCCTGGCTGACCGGCAGTGCTGGATCACCGGTCATGTGAATTCCATATTCACCCTGAATGCAGGGAACCTGGGCGGAGAAGATTTTAAATTTATGCCTTTTCATTTTGTTTCCAATGAAACGCAGCGGTTAAGTTACGGGTACAGCCTGAAGGTGAGACAATACGCACTGGATGAACCTGTATTTCGCTACTGGGATGAACTGAAGAAAAACTCCCAGGAAATGAGTGGAATGTATGACCGTCAACCCTCCTTTACGCCCAGCAACATCTGTAATTGTGAGGATCCGGAAGAACGGATTCTTGGGTTTTTCAGTGTTTCTGGGGTGACAGAAAAACGAGTATTTGTGCAGGATGTGGCAGGATTGAAGAAATATGATGTGCAGTTTTGCACTCCCTATCCTGAGATCCCCAGACTACGCTATATGATGACAGCAGATCTCCCGGTCTATATATCGGAAGCCAGAAATCCCGAAACAGGGAGAACCCACCGGGGAGAGACTGTTCAGGAATGCCTCGATTGCAGGGTGCGAAACGGGAGTTCCGGAGATCCACCCGATTACTGGCCAATTCAATGAAAGATATGAAAGTACATACAACTTTTGCAATGGTGTTTATGTGTCTTGTATCAAGCCTGTTTGCTCAATCGAAGCAGGAAGGATTGTTACTGCTCACCGACAGGGGGCACTACATCAGTGGTGAACCTATTTTTTATAAAGCACTTTACAGGGGGCCGGGAGAGGTTGGTAGCGATGATTGGAGCAAGATCCTCTATGTGGAGCTGGTATTGCCCAATGGCAGTTCACTGGTTCAGCACAAGGTAGCCCTTGACGCCGCAGGAGGAAGAGGAATGATCACTATACCTGAAGGAATATCCTCCGGTACCTACTACCTGAAAGCTTATACCCGGTGGATGCGTAATTGTGGTCCGGAGGCTTTCAGCTATACATCAATCCAGGTATACGATACCAGTAAGGAGTCTGTTTTACCTGTGGATTCTGCCGGGTGGAAAGCCACAAGCCCGCAGCAGTTAATCAGTGAGCCCGGACTTCCTTCTGAAGATGTTCTGGAGTGCACTCTTGAAAAATCCATTTGGAATTCACGTGAAATGGTACGCTTCACTCTGACATGGAAGTCCCCTGACGCATCTTCTAACCTTACACTCAGTGTAGCCAAAGCCGGACTTCAAGGGAATCAGCAATACATTAATCCCGGGTGTAAGGTCTCCGGGGAACAGAAAACATCCTTCCTGCCGGAGATCCAGGGCCTTTCTCTAACAGGTCAGGCTGTGGGTAGTGTGGACAGGTTACCTGCAGCCTATGCCACCATTTACGTTTCTGTACTGGGAGAAGAACGGGAATTCTTCTGTAACTATTCGGATTCATCGGGACGGTTCTATTTCTCGTTTCCAGGTTATTTAGATGAAAGGGACCTTTTTGTTTCCGCTTTTCATCCTGAATATGTGGGCCTGGATCTTCTTATTGACAGGGATTTTAACAATGCCCAGCTTTATCTGCCTTCCCACCCCATCCACCTGGACGATACACTTGCCGGGATCATCACAGAAATGTCAATTAATTATCAGGTATCGCAACAATATTATCCCCCCCCAATTCAGAAGGTTGAAAGTGAAAGTGGAGATGGCAGACTGTTCTACGGCCATCCCTCATCAACGGTAGTATTTGATGATTTTGTAAATCTGCCCAGGTTGGAGGAGTATTTTGCTGAAGTTGTGCCCCAGGTTGCTGTTAGAAAAAGCAAGGGCGTACGCCGGTTTGTGGTGCTGGGAGATCACCCTGATCTGAATATCTACCAGCCGCTGGTAATGATCGACGGAGTAGCTATTTTCGATGTGGAAGCCATCCTTGAAGTTTCACCCCGGCTTATTGATCGGGTAGAGATTGTAAACGCACCTTATATCAGGGGAAATGTGACCTTCGGAGGTATTGTCAGTTTGATTTCGCGCAACAACGATCTGGGTTATATCGATCTGCCTTCATCCGGATTGCTGGTGAATTACCAGATGCTTGATCTGCCATTTGATGGTACGCAGCTCTCAGCTCCAACAAATCAGAGACTTCCGGATGTGAGAAACACACTCTACTGGAATCCTGGATTGAATCTCAAACCTGATGAAACCCTGGGATTTTCATTCTCAACCTCAGATGCCAGTGGAGACTATGAGATCCTGATCAGGGGAACAGATGGTTCTGGAACTTATTTTTCAAAAACAGTTCCTTTCCGGGTAGAATAAGATTACCTGTGGCCTTTGTAGTGTTCCTCGATATAGGGTTTGAACTGTTCCCAGAGGAAGTGTTCCCAAACCTGTTTTACTACTTCAGGAGCGTCGTTGGTAAATTCCCCGGCTCCATTTACGTTCAGGGTGAGCAGGGTCCCGTTTTGCCCCGAGGATTTCAACGTATAGGTGCAAATCAGGGTTAAAGCCTGTCCCGATAAGCCCAGGGGCCCCTCCATTCGTAACGTTTCTCCACGTTTAGCAAAAATTACGGTGGCGTGTTTAGCACCGTCGCCCGATTCATCGAAAATTTCGAAAAATCCACCACCCGGTTTGGGGTCAATATAGAGCTTTAAGGGATGTTCTGAAAAGGAGTGATCCCACCAATCGCTTATATCCCCGGTCAGGTGATCATACACAAATATCGGGTTGCCCGGGAAGTTGAAGTTCATTTCAAACTGGAAGGTTCTGGAATCTTTGATCTCTTCAGAATTGTTGCATCCCCCTATAAGAAGCAGGGAGAATCCAAGCAGGAGTGCAGTTTTTATCATTTGAATCTCTTTTACGTATAACAACTGTTGATGAAATTGGTTAATTCACTATCCGGATTTCTATATCTTTAATGCGAAGTGACCATTGAAAAGAGACTGATACCGAAAAGGAAATTAGACAACGTTTCATTCGAGAAACTGTTCAGGGAGTACTTCTCTCCCCTGATGGCATTTGCACGAAGAATTCTTGCGGATGAAGGTGTCATCGTTTATTTTACTGCAGCAGAGGTCATTCGTGATACAGTGGTGATTGAATAGCACTGCTGGCTCTGGACAATCAATATGGTATGATCAAAAGTAATGGGGAGAAAAATTTCTAACTTGTCTAGAACATTGCCATTAGACTTCCGGTGATATATGCCGCTACCCAACAGATGTAAGCTATTCTGGAATAGAGGTGAATGGGTCTGGTCACAATCTCTTCGTAGCCGTTTTTGAGTCTGAATCTCCAGAGAAGAACTGCATCGACAATCATTAGGGTCAGGGAGGAGTATCCCAATATTCCATGTAAGGTGAAAGGACTGTTTTCTGAGACAATAATCATCATTGTAGTAGCCCCTAAATCTAGCATTACACCGAGCGATAAGAATATCAGTACGATGTTAATAACCTTCCTTTTTCGCTGTTCCGTAAGGATGGCAATGGAATAGGAAATTAGCGCAAGTGTGACAACTGTTGCGGCAATCCTGGCAAGTGGTAACATATGTTAGAGTGATTTAGTTAGTAGATTTTAAATCTAATCAGTGTTTAATCTGGCAAATTCAATGGATGGGTATCCCTTAATTCCTGAATTATTGAAATAGCTTTTAAAACGAAATTTATAAAGTTCATTGTTTGCATCCCTGACAATATATGTATATCCCGGCCTGACTTTATATTCGGCTGTATTACTGCCTTCATCGACCGTAACTGATTTCCAGTCATGTCCAATAAAATCCTGAGTGGAGGAAAAACTGTTTTGGATGGCATGGGAGTAGTTCACATCCAGGAAATGTATCGTCGAATCCAATGCAGCTTCAACCTGATTTGGGTTGAGCAGGACTCCTCTTACATAATAAGGAGCAGGTATGCTGTCGTCAGTATATAGTATTGTAAAATATTGTTGGAATAAGATATCCCATATTTCCTTTTCGGGCTCAAGCTGGATGGTGTTGTATTCTTCGATGGAGAATTGTACGTAATTGACACTGTTATCCTTCATTATCTGAATCGTATCCGGATCACTCACATCCGGATCGCTTATCAGGAATGTATACGCTTCTTCATTTACAGATATGAATTGAACCTTTTTGGCAATATTATATGCTATCCCATCGTAAATCCCCAGCAGATAGACTTCGTTGGTATAGCTTGATATTCCATGGTTGAAACTTACCCATGAACCAACTGCGGTAGAATCGGGATTGCCATCAGATCTGTCGGCTCCCCATATATATTCAGGATTTGCGGTGAAAACAGAATCCAGTTTTGTTGATCCGGTTCGGGCGATTCCCCAGAAATCTGAGGAGTTGATCCTGATGTGGTAACCGGAGTCTGTACATTCGAATGACAAAATCCACTCACTGTTTTCATTTTCTGATACAATAGTCCCGGTACTAAAATCGAAGTATACCTGATAATCGTAAATGGAGTTTTGAATAGATAGGGTATCGATATTAGCAGGCAGCGCGTAGGGAGGTACAGGTTGGTCAAGCTCAAAACATGATACGGTAGTCAGAATAAAAAACATCAATACACTATAGGTCATCCACTTCATCTGTTTCTACTTATTAAATTTGTTAAATGCATAACTTGCCTTTATAAAATAAGTACGACCCCAATTCAGCAATGCACTACCATCGGATCCTCCTGTATGAACTCCACCACTACCTGAAGAGGTGATTGATTTATTGTCAAAAATATTCTTTACCCCGGTCGTCAGTCGAACAGCACCATTGAAAAGGGGGACACTTAATGTGGCATCCATATTGTGATAAGCATCCAGATAGCTAAGAGAGACATCGTATATCTCCCCGGTCTCCATATCCATGGAACCAACATACCTGCTGTACATGTCTGTATATTTATAGAAAACAGAGAGATCGAACCGATACTTCACATTTTTATATTTCATGTTAGCCGTAAAATCGGTGTTTTTTGTGAAGTCACTGGTATTAATAATACTGGAGAGCTTGTTGTGAAACACTCCTGTATTCACTGTAAATCTGGGGTGAAGATTATAGGTTATATTGGATGAAAATCCTTTTGAGATCATTGCACCTGCAGGCACATTGAAATAGATGGCTGATGTGGGGTCATCCTGATCATATAATAACTCAATCTTGTTGTTTATTTTATTGTAATATATATTGCTTGAGTTTGATATGATATGACTCTTTTTATCAAGGGTGATGTCCAGCCATAAATTAAAATTATTTCCGGTTTCGGCCTCAAGATCCGGATTTCCCCGGATATTGTGATTGATGTCCTGGAAGTTAAGATACAGCTCTTTTATGGAGGGTGCCCGGAATCCCTTGGCAAGAGAGCCCCTCAGGCTCATTATACTAATGATGTCCCATTTGACATTCAGGGAGTAAACCAATGGAGCTTCGAATTTGGTATTATAGATATACCTGAAGCCGGGTTGTAGATTAAAATTTTCATGAAGTATCATATTCATACTTAGAAAACCAGATACATCACCGATACTTTCCGTCTCCACCAATCTTTTACTGACCGCAGTCTCATAGTTAATCTCGTATCCGCCCTGGAAGCTGATCCAATCAATTTCCTCATTGCTGTACGTCCCCCGGCTGAAATAGTTAATGAAAGTTGTAGTATCATTGGCCGCCTCAGATGGAAGCACAGTTTTTTCCATATTTACAAGATCATTCAGATAGCTTATTTTGAATTTTCTGTAACTGGAATAGGCCCCTGATATCTGAAGATTTTGCTTCTTTCCCAACCTTTTATTCAGGTCAATTTTTGTGTCCCACCTGTTTGTAAAATGGTAAAAGTCAAAGGCTCCTTCATTATTCAGGTCCGGATTCAAATTCCCATTGTCTCTCAGCTCTTCATCAAAGTAACTTGCAGAGATCTTCCCTTTCCAATCTTTTATGGTCAATGAATAGTATCCATCAATGCTATACTGAACTTTTGGATTCCACTCCTTTGCCCTGCTGGTATCGACTTCTGAATATCCTCCAAAAAAATACCTGCCCGCGGTAAGGCCAAATGCATTTTTACCCGTATTTGCGGAGAAATTAGCGTCAATATCGTACACGCCAACCGTTTCGTAATATCCCTGAACACCGGCTGAAACACTTTTACGCTTGTTCTCTTTGGTAATAATGTTGATTACCCCGGCCATGGCATTGCTGCCATAGACCACCGACATTGGGCCCTCAACAATCTCAATATGATCAATGGAAGAGACATTTATTTGCGAAAGGTCCAGTATTCCATTCTGTCTCCCAACCACAGGGACTCCATCAATCAGGATCTTTACATGCTCACCTCCAAGCCCTTGAATCCGGACGGTCGAGCCCAGGGCAGCATCTCTTTCGTAAGAAAAATTCAGCTCATTTGAAATAAGCTCTGATAAATTTGTCGCTCCCTTTTTTTCCACAATACTATTATCGATCACCTTCACTTTATAGATGGATTGATCGATCCTTTTTGGTGAAAATTGAGCTGTTACAACTACTTCTTCAAAGCCAATCCTGGAAGGAAGCAGATATAAATTTCCTGAAGTGCCTGGAGCTATGGTATCAATCAGAGTCTGGTAACCTACGAAAGAAACGGAAATAAGAGAGCGCTTTTGTATGGTATTTTCTACTACTCCATTTCTGTCTGAAAGGGTATACGATGTGTTCTCCTTGTCCAGACTTTCGAAACAAACATGTGCACTAGGAAGAGTGTTCCCAGTCACCTTGTCAATGATAACAAGATTAGACTGAGAAAACAGAGCATTATAGCTACACACAACAAGAATTATCGTGGCACAAATTGCTATCTTCAACATGCGCAATTAAATAGTGTTGTTAGTCTAACTTCTCTTTATCAAAAACCATCTTGCCTGAAGCACTGCCATCGGTTCCGGTAAAGGTTATTTTATATGTCTGCTCACCTTTTTTCACAAAATAGCAAAGATTTGCTTCGACAACATAGGTAAAGGTGGCCATGTCAAAGGACTTCCAGTCAGAACCGATGATTGAAATGTTATCATCAAAAATCGCAGTGCTGGGATCGGCCAAAGCTGGATCGGTATTTCTGATTTCAGCTGTCTCAATCACTCCGTTCGTCAGAACTCCGGTAACGTTGTATGGTATAGACTCATCATAATACTTGGTAAACAGGAGATCCCATGAGTCGATATCAGGTTCAATATCAAGTACCTCTCCACTTGAAAGTGAGAAATAGACAAAGTTTTTACTTGTATACGAGCCACAGGAAATTTCCTTGGATATCCCTGTTTCGTCAATACTCCCGTATTTGATGGAAAAGGAGTTTGACATCGCAGCGCGCTTCTCAATGAAGATCTTTTTTAAGGAGCCCTCACTTGTTCTTATAAGAAATATCGAATCTCCGAGAACATCATGTGATTGTGTATTATACACGCCCCACCCGTAATCAGGATGGCCAGTTTGATTTCTGTCAAACGCACCCAAAAACCAGGTGGAGTCAGCATTGTATAATGCAGTCCAATCTGAAATACCTGATGTATCAATTGCATCCCATGCAGTTTGATCTCCCAGAGGATAGGTATATAATTCCACTCCATAACCTTCATTGATTAATATGGTTGAAGTCATTGGGTCGCTCGAAAATGCGATATCCCAGCTTGAACGGGGAGAGGTTTTCACAATGCCGTTCTCAAGACTATAATACACTTCATCGCCATATCCGGCACCCATACTTATGGAATCACTTAAACTAAGCGGTAGAATGGGTTCAATTGCCTCTTCACATGAGGTCAGAATGAATACGGCGAGCAGTAGATAGATTAGATTCTTCATTTTAATAAAGTTTTAAATTAAATTCTCTATTGTTATTAGATTGATGAAATACTATGTTCATTACAGGTTCACTGAAATCCGCCAGCGCGGTAGAGAATGCACAATGATAGTATTCAATTCTGAAGCAAATCTGTTGATTATTGACTTTACAGGATCTGCTATTTATAATCCAATAGTGTTAAGTGAGGGTGATTGCAGAATAGATAAGGACTGAATTTTATAATGCGCTGTTGGAAAGCGAATTAATGTTAATTATTTATTTAAATAATAGCTACATTAGAAAGAATGTGTTTTACAATAGCAACTATTATTTAGTTTCATTAAATATTAATCACAGTAGAGAGATTGATACTTTGGGATCTGCTTAATAGTCAACAGGTGCTATCTCTGCAATTCAAAGGTATAAGTGAATTTTAATGTGATGTTACGTTCCTCGTAAAGAGGAAGTGTGGGAACCTCTCTTTCCAACAGGGTATTGCGGCCTTCATTGAATACAATATAGAGGTCGGTGCCCTCTTTGGGATTGTATCGAAATCTGATGTTGGAGAGCACCTTTTGGATCGCGGTATTGTATTGGACATAGGCAGACAAAGAGACCTTTGTATTCAACATATAGAGTGCCCGCAACCCGGCAATGTGGTTGATTAACCTCTGATTACGGTCTGGGAAGTCCACATAATCGAATCTGTACATCCCTCCCAATTCGATTGATGCGCCAATGACCCATGCAGGTTCCAGGCTGGGGGACCACTTGAGACCATCATAATACTCCCCGCCTTCAAACATGAATGTGGTGTAAAGGTGACGCGACATGGGGGTTTGAAGCATAAGGCTCGTGCTCAGGAACTGGTAGTCTCCAACAGGCACAACAACAGGATCCAGGATCTCAAATTCTTCCTCCAGGTGCTCATTCTGATAGACCAGATTGAAGGATCCCATCCAGCCATTCTTTGAGCTGAAAAACCATCCGGGACTTAAATAGTGAATGAGCAAAGACCCATCTAAAACACTGTGCAGGTTATAGTTTAAAAGTGAAATATAGTGTGATTGCAACCACGATTTTTCAGGTGAGATCCAGTTATATCGCAGGTCTTGCATTGCCCCGGTATAATCATCAAATATTTCAAATCCTATCCCAGGCTCAAATTCTGTTCCCGAGTAGGTGAACATGATTGAGTAGGTAAATCCTTGCTGTTTTCTCTTCTCCCAGTTTACCATAAAGCGGGTGGGATCCAGTGAGAGGGGATTGTTGACTGATCCATCTTTAAAAGTCTGGGACCACCGGACCGTGAGGTACTCGTCTTTAAATAGCCTGACAACACCATCCAGACCATAGGCCACATTATAGGCCCCATCCACGCCGAGCCTTGATGTGATCATACCACCAGCATATGAATAGGGATTAAACACTCTTTTTTTGACGCGGTATACACCAAAGTTTTCTGAAGGCTGGTCCTGGAAAGCAGCAGTTTGTAAATTCATTATACCAATATCCCAGTTATTCACCCTGCTGTTTAGCCTGGCCCCCCCATAGATCCTTACCGGATTCCCCTCGTATAAACCGATTCGGCGACTGTAGAACAATGTATTGGGGCCTCCCAGTCCGAAATCAAAAATACTGCTTCGTTCCAGGAAGAACATTCGTTTCTCAGGAAATATCAGGCTGAACCGGGTCAGGTTAAACTGCTGATCATCGGCTTCCACCTGCGCGAAGTCTGTATTCACGGTGAGGTCCAGTGTCGTATTCGGGGTGATTCCGTACTTGATGTCGAGGCCTGGTTCTATTTTGTACTCCTGCTTATTTTCATATGCACTCCCGTCACTATTAAGTTCATGGGTTTGTTCAAATCCAGTCAACAGGTATGGGCTAATATAGAGAGGTTTTTTAGGACGTAATCCCACAAATTCAATCTCCTCATAAAGGGAAGGTTTCAAGTTGCTAGTGGGACCCCATATGTTGTCGATGGCAGGGAATATATTAGCTTCATTTTTGGCCGGTATCCAACGAAAAAAGCTAATCCCCATAGTAGTTAGTCCTTCATTATCCTGGAAACGCAGGCTGGAGATGGGAATTCGCATCTCCATATACCAGCCCTGCTCATCCATGGAGGTCTTCACATCCCAGAATGTGTTCCAGCTGTCGTTTATGGGTTCGGCATCACCCACAGGCGTTCCGTCGTTCTGAACCGTGGCATCCCACCTGAGTCCCAATGGATTGGTAAAGAAAAGCAGCGCGTTTTCCTTGTCGTTATATGTATCAATGCTGATTCCGAAAAAATCGGAAGTCATGGTTACCATATCCCTTTTCTTTCCAATGGCCTGGATATAAGCAGGATCAGACACATATAGCATAGCCCCCACATAAACATATTCATCATCATAAATCATCTTCACCACAGACCTTTCAGAGGGAGGCAGTCCAAAGGTGGGCAAGTGAGTGATTAGCGGAAAGGTGTCAATTCCGTCCCAGGCAGCTTCCCCGGGGATACCGTCGAAAATGACTTCAGAGCGAACCTGCTCGATCCTCCGTAGCTCCTGTGCCCTTGAAAGAGTTACACAGAAAATTAGTGAGACAAGGAAAAGAATCTTATTTTTCAGGGTCATTGGAGGGGATAATCTGATTTTGCACGAAAATTACAACTAATATTATCCTGACGCAACCAGGGGGATGGTGAAGGCATCCTGGGAGAAAGGGATAAAGTACGAAAGTGCAAAGTGAAAAGTGGAATGTGATTAGGACAGGGATTATAATGCTGGTGGTGGTGGTGGTGGTGGGCTGTGATAAGTTTAGCTAGGGAGGGCCAGCCGAACAGCCTGTCTATTTGGAGTACCACTATGTCAATTTTGCATGGAGTCATCAGGACTTTGGATGGCTGATTGACAGGGATGGAAATATGCGTGGCTTTGAATACCCTGAGGATTACCGGCATGTGGGACATGGTGAATATCTGTCACTGGAGGACCTGAAATATAACCTTAGCCAGACCGATTCATTGGTGCAAAAGATAGATACTGTTGAGATGAGAATATATACAGGCCATATCCCTGCCGCGGCCAGAGGAGTATTGGATGAATCAAGGTCGGTGGGAGCAGACATGGGATCTGCAGTGCTCTCCTGTTACTGGTATGACGCTGATGAGGATGCATACCAGTATGTATTGCTTGCAGCGAAGGGAGATTGGGAGCAATTCAATCTTTCATCCGATGCTGAGGTCCTTGTGGATTGGTTATCGGGATTTGATGTTGACTGGATTAACAAATAATATGATTTCAATGGACTATTTCAGGTGGTTGATCGCCCTTCAGATTGTTTTTTTCTCATATTCTGAATCAATTGCCCGGGATACCGGAGCGGTTGCTCAATCAGGAAAAATAGGACTTTAATTCTCAGCATTTGGGGAGAGCCCGGTGGTTCGTTTTCAGTCCCTGGAGGGAGCTGCAAGCTATACCCATGATAAATTCTTTACCCTGGGATTCAACTACACCCATCCGCTGAACAATATATTGGACATCGAATCAGGGCTTGAATACTCCAAACACACCTTATATATCCACCCAAACCTGCCACCATATATGGATGTGGCAGCAAGGCTGACTACAATCTCTCTGGTATCGATTCCAATTACAGTAAAGGTGAACTTGCTGAGGCACATCTACTTTAATGGAGGGGTTATGCTTGACGTGGATCTCAATGGATCAGGAGGCGAATACATGCTTTGAATTACACATGGCACTTCCACTGAATCACTTGAGGAGCGGTGGAAATCAGATCTAATCTGGATCTGATACTAGGAATTATTCGTTGAAAAACCCTTATCGAAGAAACCAGGAGCTTCTGTATTGGTTAACCATGCTTCCAGAATCTCTTCACTGGTATG
>PVMS01131781.1_pt1 | contig 18239 bp, 22 predicted proteins | sample 1853461 | NCBI WGS metagenome assembly PVMS01 (sample SAMN08582032, study PRJNA380276) | Marine sediment metagenome, whole genome shotgun sequencing project. | isolation source: ocean sediment barecode stripped | collected 2017 | reverse complement strand
GCGAACGTCTTGCGGCGCACCGGAACCCGCGGATCCCGCACGATCCGGACGAGCAGTTTCGCGATGTTCGGGAGAAGCAGAACGGCTTCCCTCCCGGTCTGCTGCCAGCGGCGTGCGGGTGTCACGTCATCCGCGTCCGTGATCGGTTCGATGGGTTGTGGATCGTTCATGTCAGTCGAGTTCTCCGTCGAGGGAGGCGCGCACCAGTTCGGCGGCGCCGACGGCCCCGGCTTCGGGCCCGAGGCCGGCCACGAGGATAGGGGGAAGAAGCCGATGTTGACCCCCATGGAGGGCGTCGGTGGCCACCCTCCGCGCCGGCCCCAGCAGCGACTCTCCGACCGAGCCCAGACCACCGCCCACGACGATGATGTCCGGATCGAAGATGGAAACGAGATTGGAGAGGCCCCGGCCCAGTTCGGCTCCGACCTGGGCAACGAGACCGCGCGCGACCTCGTCGCCACCGTCGGCCGCAGCCGTGACATCCTGACCGGTGATCCGGATGTCGGCGAACCTGCGAGCGAGTGAACCTTCGGGATTGAGCGCCATCACCTCGTGAGCCAGTCGAACGAGAGCAGGGCCCGAGGCGACGGTCTCCCAGCACCCGCGTTTCCCGCAGTCGCAGAGCACCCCGCCGGGGTGATAGACGACGTGTCCCCACTCGCCGGCAAACGATTCGCCCCGGTAGATCTTGCCGTCGATGATGATCGCACCGCCGATCCCGGTGCCGAGGGTCACGAGGACGAGATCGTCGTAGCCTCGAGCCGCGCCCAGGCGGGCCTCGCCCCATGCCGCGGCGTTGGCGTCGCTGTCCACGATCACCGGCACCCCGAGGTCATTCTCGAGTTCGGGGCGAACCGCGACCTCGACGGCATCGATATGGGGGCCCCAGGCGAACGTCCCTTCGGGCCAGCGCACCAGCCCGGCCAGCCCGACCCCCACTCCCTCTACGTCGTCGGCCCACACCGTCCGTGCCGCGACCGAGAGGGCTTGCACCAGCGTGGTACCCGCATCGACCAGCGGGCTCTGGTGGCGCTCGACGACCGATCCGCCTTGGGTGCGCACTGCGAGGATCTTGGTGCCGCCGATGTCGATGCCGATGGTTGTCATGGGGCGGCAGGGTATCAGGAGACCTGCTGCGCTACTCCACTTCGATCCGGATCGGTCCCGACGGCGGCTCGTCGTCGTCATCGTCGACGACCGCGGACACGATCTCTTCGATGAACACACCAACGCCGGCCGCGACCTCGTACACGGCGCGAGCCATGTGGACCCCGGCGCGGCGGAGCCCGGTGCGCAGCGGCTCGGGATCCAGGAAACGGCCCAGCATGTCAACCGTTCAGCCCGAACGTCACACGGAGCTCGCCGGCACCCAGGTGGGCCCGGAGAACCTGGCGGCGCCGGAGGGAATCGGGCAGAACGAAGGACCGGCGGTACGGGCCCACGGTGATGAACAGTTCATGTTCGTGACGGAGGACGTCGACGTCGTCATGTTCGGCGAACGGCACGCCGATCACGAGAACGACGTTCTCGCCGTCGTCCTCCATTCGGAACGGGGCACCGTCCGACATCCGGGCGATCGGGTCGGTTTCGCCGTAGAGCTCGTCACCGACGAGACGCAGCTTGTCCACTCCGACCATCTCCTCGTCGAAGAGGCGCAGCCGGCGAATGTCGACGTCGGCGAAACCCTCTTCCACTGCCTCGAGGTGCTCAGCCTGGATCTCGTGCCACCGTTTGAAATAGGGATCGGCGACCGTGTCGGGAAGGACCCGGTTGACGATCGCAGCATCCACGGCGTAGCCGAACAGCCCGAGGTAGGTGTAGGTCCGACGTGCCTCCGCGATGACCATCTTCTCGGGGTTCATCACGAGCCGGGCACTGGTCACGTCGGGATCGGAGAGGATCTCGCGAATCCCGTCCAAACGTTCGTAGAACTGGGCGACCGAATCGAACACCTGCTCGTCGGCAACCGGCATCGACGAGACCCTGCTCATCACGGGTCGAACCACCTTCGCGAGCTTGCGGCCGATCGGGAACATCTTCTCCATGTACCACGCCATCACGTCGGGCAGGCTGAGGAGCCGGAGCGTCTCGGCCGTCGGGGCGCAATCGACGATGATCGCGTCGTATCGGGCGGAATGCACGTGATCGCGCACGCTGGCGAGCGAGAACAGTTCGTCCATGCCGGGGAACACGGTCAGTTCCTCGGCCTCGATGCCCTGGAGACCGGACCAGTCGAAGATCTCGGTGAGGTAGTCGCGTACCGCGCCCCACGACTCCTCGAGACGTTGCTGGGAGTCGATCTGTTGCGCGGCGAGATCCGGCGCGATCTCGGTCGGGGCATCGCCGAGCGACACCTGGTAGGCGTCGGCGAGCGAGTGAGCCGGGTCGGTCGACATCACCAATGTGCGATAGCCCTGGTCGGCGGCGCGGATGGCCGTGGCCGCGGCGACGGTCGTCTTCCCGACGCCTCCCTTGCCGGTGACCAGGATGACGCGCATCAGCTCTCTTCTTCCGCCCGCTTCTTCAACCCCCGCAGCGCGGTCCCGACGATCTGCTTCTCCGCTTGGCGCCGCAGGAAACCGGGGACCTTGAACGCCGACTCGACACGCAATGCGTACACGACCTCCGTCCCGCCTTCATCGAGCGCGTTGAACTCGTAGCTTCCCTCGAGAACGTTGATGTCGTCGTTCGGGATGGCGCTCCACGCGAAGCCATTGTCCGAGTCGTAGCTGTAGTCGAGCGTGTAGGAGATCTCCTTGATCATGCCGTCCACCGTGAAATCTGCCTTGAGCGGGCGCCCGTGCTCGTCGTCTTCGGTGATCTCGACCGATTTCACTCCGTCCGCCCACTTCGGGTAAGCGTCGAGGTCGAGCGCGATCTCGTACACGTCCTGCGGCTCTCTCGAGACTTCGATCCGCTGAACCGTTCCCTCCATCGCTGTGGCCCTTTCTGTGAGGTCGGCCTCCTCGTATTGAGATCGGGAAGCCGTGACGAAGCGTAGCGGTCAACGCACGGCGACGATGCGGTCGAAGCGGAGCGCGTAGGCAACCTGCTCATCGGGATCGGGGTGCGCCCGCCGGAAATCGCGCAGCCCTTGTTCGATCTCTTGTTCGGTCACGAGTTGCAGCGTGCTGACGAATCCGGCCCGGACCGCCCGTTCCCAGTGTCCGGCGCTCCTGACGACCTGTTCGATCTCGATGTCGTGCTCGACGCGTCGACATCTCGATTCGAGATACCCCGCCAGATCGGCGGGCTCCGGGAAGCGGCGGGTGTCGATGTCGGCCACGGTCGGGAACCAGCGCGCCAGCATCGAGGAACCGTGATGGAGCGGCCCGAGGGTCCAGATCTTGCAGGCGCCTCGCGCGCGGAGCACCCGCAGCGTTTCGCTCAACGCGTCTCGCCAGGATCCGTAGTGAATGGAGAGGTGGAACGCGACCAGGTCGAACACGGCATCGCGAAACGGCATGTTCTGCGAGACCCCTCCCACCGCGAACACGCCGTTTCGGGCCGCAGCGGCAGAGAGCATTTCGAATGACGGATCCAGAACGACGGCGCGCACGCCGGTTTCGGCCCAGACCGCGGCGTGCCGTCCGGGACCGCCGCCGGCGTCGAGGGCAACGGCCCCGGCATCCAGATCCGCAACGGCATCCGCAGCGCGACGCAACGAAATGTCGGTGGGCGGCCGGTGACGGTAGCCCGCGGCGAGCCAAGAGAGATCTACGTCAGTCGTGGCGAATTCCTTTCCCGGTGGCCCGGAAGTAGCCGACGTTGCGGCTGATCGTCTCGCCGATCCGCCAGGTGGTCGCCCGCGGCTGGTGGATGTCGCCGAAATAGTGGTGCGGAGGTTGTTCCCGCCGCACGTACTCCAATACCGCGGTCGATCCTTTCTCCCGACCGCCGATCACGTCGCAGGCGAGTTCGGGCACCGCGGGCGGCATATGGGTGCAGAGGATGTCGACCGGCCCGAGCCGATCCAGCTTGGTCGTCATCTCCTCTTCCGAGATCTCACCGGCAGTTCCGATCCGAACCATCCCACCTCCGGCGAAACCGACCCGGTAGCCCCCGATGTCGAGCACCTCACCGTCGACGAATCGAGAGCCTTCGGGAAGCCGGCTCGCCAGGAGGTCCGGCTGGTCGACGTTGCCGTAGGTGACGTAGGAATCGCTTCCCTCGAGCGCCGCACAGATCTCGAGGTACGCGGCATCGATCGCCCGATCGTACGCGGTGCGGATCTCGGCCTCGCGCCCTGCCGAGTGAACGGACCAGATGTTGGCCGCAGCCGTGTGATCCCCGGCGCTGCGCAACCGGACGAACTCGTCGACCAAGTCGCGGCCGCTGACGTCGGCAACGATCCCGTCGTTGGTTCGATAGTCGATGAAGTTGATCAGGTCCCCGAGCACCAGAAGGGGGCCCGGCAACGCGGCCACACGTCGCAGCGGCTCCACCGCGCCGTGCACATCGGCGATCAACAGCATCGAGTCGTTCCTGCCACAAGGGCAGCGTAGACCGCGCCGCCGTGGTCACCTCACTCCCTCGGAAGGGCGGCACCGATCTCTTCGCGAACTCGGGGGTCTCGCTCTCCAACCCGTGCCTGCGCCAACGCCGCGGTCGGAACCGATCCGCCGAATCGTCCCACCGCCCAGGCGGCATGGGCGCGCAGCAACCAGTCGGGATGGCCGAGGAACCCGACGAGCGGACCCAGCAGTTCGTCGCTGCGGTCGTTGCCGGCCGCGACGATCGTGTTGCGGCGCAGGTACCGGGGTTGGCGGCGGGGCAGGTAGAAGTTCCCGAAACGCGCCAGAAGCGTCGCATCGTCACCGCCGAGGATCTCGAGAAGTGGGACCCGACCCTCGGGGCGCAGGGAACGTTCCAGGAGGCGATGTCCCGGCGGGCAGGACGTCAGACAGTCGTCGCAGCCGTAGATGCGGTCACCGACCGCTTCCCTGAGCTCTCGGGGGATCACGCCGGGTGATTGGAGCCACGAGGCCAGGCAGAGGCGAGCGTCGAGCACGCCGGGAGCGATGATCGCACCGGTTGGGCAAGCGGGGAGGCATGCGGTGCAGGTTCCACAGGTCCGGGTCATCGGACGGTCCACACCGAGAGCGGCGTCGGTGATCACCGACCCGAGGAGCACCCAGGGACCCGCCCCCGGGACGAGGACCATCGTGCTCTTGCCCCACCAACCGACACCGGCACGCACCGCAGCGGCGCGATCGACCAGTCGCCGGTCATCGAGCACCGGTACCGCCCGATATCCACCCTCTTCGAGTACCTCGACGATCGCTCCGAGTGCCTCTCGCAGCGGGGCGTACCGGTCGCCCGTGGCGAACCGGGCGACCCGGACCGTGCCATCGCGATGCTCGCCGGGAGATCCGGCCTCCGGCAGGTACGGCCGCGCCACGACGACGATCGATCTGGCCCAGGGGAAGGACCGCCGCGGCTCCCCGGCCGTCTCGGGATCCACGTACGTGAAACCCAGCCCGGCGGAGAGACCCTCTGCCTTCCGCCGCTGCATCGTCGCGGTCGACGCCGGGAATCCGTCGGCCGAGGTCACCCCGAACCCGACACACCCGTGCTCTTCCGCGAGCGCTCGCAACCGTTCTCGTGTGTGCACCCGCCCAGCCTACGTGGCGTTCATCCCATGATCGCGTCGCGATCTGGACCCCGGGAAACAAGACGCAGCGGAGCCACCAACCCGACCTCAGCCAGGTTCGCCAACGCCGCCCGTTCGTCGGTCCCGATCTCGAGCGGCCCCGCTGCCCCCGACAGCAACACGGGAACGATGCAGTCAGCACACGCCCCGGTGTGTTCCATGACGCAGGTATCACAGTCGATGAGCATTCGTTTGCACCTCCGCGGCCGACCTTACGGCTCGGGTATGACATTTCCTTGGCGAACCGCCGCATCGAGAGGACGCGCGGATGGGTGATTCGATTGGCCACGAGTCACGAGTCGAGAGTCGAGAGTCCAGAGTCGAGAGCAAGAGGAGGAGGAAGAAGAAGAAGAAGAAGAAGAAGAAGAAGAAGCGAACAGCCGGCCGCATTCATCGTGAATCACACGGTCCAGGTGAGGCGGCGGGCGATGGCACGGGAGATGCTCACGTTGATGGAGGGACCTTTCGCGCAGCAGAGACCCGGCTGGGATGTTGCCGAGGGTTTCCTCGCTCGAGTGAAGGGATATCCACCGTGACCGAAGCAGCACAACCGACGCAGTCGTCTCCACGCCGTCGCCGGATCAACTGGCGCGTGCTGGTGGTGCGTTTCGTTCTCGACATTCTGATGATCGGGTTGGTGCTCGGACTGATGCCGGGTATGAGCAGCGATTTCGAGTTGTCGTTCGCCACGATTGCACTGATGGCCATCATCTACGGGTTGCTGAACGCCTTTGTGCGCCCCGCCCTCGATTTGTTCCTGTCGCCGTTCATGGTGCAGACGTACGGCCTCGTCGTTGTCATCGTGGACGTTCTGATCTTCGGTTTGTTGCTGTTCTTCACGAGTGGCGTCCAGACCGACAGTCTGCTGGTGGTCATCGTTGGAGGCATCGTGCTGGGCTTGCTGCGACTGGTCGCGGCGGGGTTTCTGGGCCTTACGCCGCCCGTCGTCTCCGCTGCAGCAGGAGTCGAAACCCCGAGGACCTCGCTGGGCATCCTCCGCTTCAGCCCCAAGGCAGAAGAACGGCTCCGGTTGCTGCGGATTCGACAGACCCTCCAGACGCACGCGCTCGATGCGCTCTCGACGGCGACGGGCCGGTGCCCGGTTCCGGCGCGTACTCCAGACTTGGCTGTGGGAACCCGCCCTCCCGCTGGTTCGGCTCACTCCTCCAGTCCGCTTTCGACTTCTCCTCGAGGATCTCGGCCCGACCTACGTGAAGATCGGCCAGATCATCTCCAGCCGAGCCCGAACCCTGCCAATCGAGTGGCAGCAAGAACTCGAGCGCCTCCAAAGCGCCGTCAGCTTCTTTCCGTACGAACAGGTGCGCGAGAGGATCATCAACGAACTCGGGGCACCGCCGGAGGAGCTGTACGCCGAGTTCGACGAGACCCCGCTGGCGGCTGCTTCCCTGGCGCAGGTGCACCGCGCCACACTGCATGACGGCCGTCGAGTCGCGGTCAAGATCCAGCGCCCGGATATCCACGCTCAGTTGCGGTCCGACGTCCGCATCCTGGTCCGCATGTCCTCTGCGACGTCATACGACCTCTCTCCCGGTTCGCGCAACCGAGGGGCTGAACCCAGGGGTGCTGCTGGGCCGCTCCTTTCATCGGGAACGGCAGTTGCCACCTTCTCTGCTACCGATCACCTTGAAGACCACCACCGCCAGGCCGCCGACAACAACGACGACTCCCAAGACGATCAGCGCCTTCCGCATGCGTCACTCCCCGTGTTCGATTGCATGTTCGATGAGCGATGTGACGCAAACATGCCCTATCGCGGAGCTGGAAGCCTCCCCCGAATCAGGTGATTGGCAGCTCAACCATGGTTTTACCCCGAATCGAATGATGTCGTTCGGGCCCCCACCGGATGATCGGCGACATCAGCGAAGAACAATGAGGCTGGACCAAGCAAGACATCCGGCGGCTCACAGACATCATCGGCCACGAGGAATCGTCGGTCGCCTCCCGGCGGGAGCCGGCGATGTGCCGTCGGCGAGCCGCGGCTCCTCAGAAGGGTGGACTCACCGGGTCAGTACGGCGCCGAATCGTTCGACGGAGAGCCCGTGGCGAAGGCCGCGGTCGCTCACGGTCAGCGACTCCTGTGACAACTTGTCCATGACCGTGCGCAGGATGCAAGCACCGGCCAGGATCACGTCGGCTCGTTTCGGCTGAAGACCATCGATCGAGCGACGATCGGCCGCATCGATGGAGCTGTAGAGCTCGGCCATGCAGCCACCAGCGGCGAAGCGGCGACGACGCTTCTGCACTTCGACCATTCGGATCGCTGCGCTCGGTTCGACGAGGTCCTCGAGCAGTTGATCGAGTGAATAGCCGTCTCGGTCCAGTTCTGGGTGCTCGACGCCGAGGGCATCGAAGACCTTCTCCACATCCGAGGTGCTCAGAGGGAACGCCTGCTTCATGACGGGGATCCACTGTTCCAGGCCGGAGCCATCGACGTCCTGAAGCACCTTGATGTCCAGAAGGTCGTCGCGTACCTTCACGTTCGCCCCTTCCGGGGCGAGCAGGTACAGCTCGGCGCTGTCCGTGGTCTGTACCGAGGTCATCGCACGTCGCGCTCGTCAACCGTCATCTTCAGTTCGACCGTGTCGGAACCCTTCACGAGCTCGAGGACTTCTTCGAGCTCTTTCGGGCTCAGCTTGGGGTAGGTCATGGCTTCGTTCGCTCCTTTCCGCGACTCGCTGTCTTGTTTGGTGTCGTGGCGTCAGGGATACCGCTTGGGCGGTCGCGGATCTGCGGAATCGCTCCGTGTTCATCCCCCCTGTTTGTCCACTTCCGTGTGTCCGGCGGGTTCATGAGGATCATCAGCGTCAGAATGGACCACGCCCCCCATGACGACCTCACCCGAACCGGGCGATACGCCAATCGGGGGGAGGCTCACGAGACGAAGGGGAGATCTCACTCCCGGCTGGCGTCGGAGGGGGCCGGGGTGGTAGCCCCGGCAAGAGCGCGCCCACCATCAGCACCGCTACGCTGGCTGCGGTGAAACTCGGACTCAACCTGGGATACTTCGGTACGGCTGTTGCCGATGATGCTCGGCTGGTCACCGAGGCTGAGAGGCTTGGGTACGACTCGGTGTGGACGGCGGAGGCGTACGGCTCGGACGCGGTCACCCCGCTGGGGTATCTCGCGGCCGTCACGGATCGGATCCGTCTCGGCTCTGCCATCTTTCAGATGCCGGCGCGGACCCCGGCGATGACCGCCATGACTGCGGTCACGCTGGACAAGATGTCGAAGGGGAGGTTCCTGCTGGGCCTCGGCGTGTCGGGCCCTCAGGTCGTCGAGGGATGGCACGGCCGTCCCTACGGGAAACCGCTGCGCGTCACGCGAGAGTACGTGTCGATCGTTCGCCGGATCCTCGCCCGGGAGGAACCGGTCACCTTCGCTGGCGAGTACTACCAGATCCCGTACGAGGGTGAAGACGCCACCGGCCTGGGCAAGCCGCTCAAGTTGATCTCGAAACCCGACAATCCCGATCTCCCCATCTATCTGGCGGCGATCGGGCCCAACAACGTGCGACTGGCGGCCGAAATCGCCGACGGTTGGCTGCCGATCTTCTACTCCCCGGAACGATCCGACCGCGTCTACCAGCCCCTCCTCGAGGAAGGTTTCGCGGCCTCCGGCGATCCCACCAAGGCCGAGCGCTTCGACGTAGCTCCATCGGTGATCGCGTTCGTCGGCGACGACCTCGACAAGGCGCGGCTTCAGGCGAAACCGATGCTCGCCCTCTACATCGGGGGCATGGGAGCGAAGGGACGGAACTTCTACAACGACCTCGCCCGGCGGTACGGGTACGGGGAGGCGGCCGACGAGATCCAGGATCTCTACCTGTCCGGCAAGAAGATGGAGGCCACCCTCGCCGTGCCCGACGCACTCGTCGATGAGGTGTGTCTGGTCGGCCCCCGAGAGGTGCTGGCCGATCGTCTCGAAGCGTGGCGGGACTCGGGTATCTCAACCCTGATCGTCAGCACGCTCGACCTCAACACCGTGCGGACCATCGCCGAACTGGCGCTCTGATCAGCCGGTCGACGGCGCCGCGAACCATGAGACCAACGCCCGGGACCACAACACGGTGGCGCCGTGAACGTCGCTTCGCTCCCGTACGTCGCGGTCATTCGAGACGATGACCGCTCTCGAACCCAGGTCTGCGGCCATCTCCACGATCACGTCGTCGGCGATGCTCCCGACCTCGGCGAAGCGAACCTCCACACCGGTGTCGTCTCGGGTCGCGGAGCGGCCGTCGCTGAGCACGGAATCGAACACCGCGACGACCCTTCCCTTACGTAGGAAGCGAAGCAGACGCCCGAGCATCGTGACCAGATCACGGCGGGCCGCACCGGTCGCCATCCTCGTGGCGTCGATGCACCCGAGGACGTTGTAGCCGTCGACGATCACCACGAGCGGCACGGGGGACGAAGCCAGCGATTCGATCGCCGCGGCGCCGTCCGGATTGATGCCCGACGGCAGCACGACACCTCCTCCCCGGCTTCCTCGCGTACGGTGGCCGGTACCCCGGTTTCCCGGTAGGGGTCGACCGCGGTCGCGAGCCGATCGAGGTACCGGGCCAGCTCCGACGGCTCACGGGGAACCGAATCCGACCTGCCCGACTCGGAGAGCGCGAGAAGACGAGCCCGATCCCGTTTCACCTCCAGATGCCGCTGCAGCAGTCGCCCCGTCTCGGCTTGCGCGGCACGGAGATCGGCGTGAAGCGAGTCGACCCTCACCCGGAGCTCCTCGATCTCTCGGTCACGGGCAGCGCTCAGCCGTCGCTCGGCCTCGAGAGCCGCTTTCAGCGGCGCCGCATCGCTTTCCCGCGTCCGGCGAAGCCGAGTATCGGCCTCGTCGGCTCTGCGCTTCGCTTCGCGCACGCGCTCCTTCTCGACCTCGAGAGCCCGTTCGAGGCCGACCACTCGCTCGGCTTCCGCTTCGAGACGCCCGGATACCTCGCTCGAGAGCGAATCGCCGGCCGCTCCTGCGATCGTCAGCCACCATCCGTCGGTTCGATGGAGGTAGGCGTCGCTGATGTCGTCGGCACCCTCGTCGCGCTCCCAGGTCTCGATGACCTTCGCGCGGAACCAATCGTTCGCGTCGAGTTCGCGAAGGAGAGCCTTCGTCAGGGGAGGGGTCAGGCTGCGGGCACTCGAAGCCGACACCTTCCGGAGCTTCGCGGGCACTGCGTCGTCGTCGAGATCCCGCAGCGTCGTGCGTGCCGCGTCCACGGCCGGGCCCAGCACCGATGCCAGCGCCCTCATCAGTTCGGACAACGTGTACCCCGCCCTCCGGCTCGTTCCCGCGAGCCGAGTCTTGACAGCAGATCGTGGGATGCCATACTCGCAGGCCACCGACGAGACGAGAACATGCCCAAGTCCCGGAACCTGACCGTACTCATTCTCAGCTAGGCGCATACGTTCAGCGTATGTGCCCAACCCTCCGTGTCCACGGAGGGTTTTCTCATATCACGACAGCGACCGAAGCACCCCACAACGGAGCGCCGAATGGCAGACCAACTCAGCGGAGCACAAGCCCTCATCCGTTCACTCGAACTCGAGGAAGTCGAGATCATGTTCGGGGTTCCCGGCGGAGCCATCCTCCCCGCCTACGACCCGATCATCGACAGCCACATTCGCCACGTCCTCGCCCGGCACGAGCAGGGTGCGGGTCACATGGCATCCGGCTACGCGCATGCCACCGGTCGAGTCGGCGTCACCATCGCGACCTCGGGACCGGCAGCCACGAACCTGATCACCCCCTTGCAGGACGCCTACATGGACTCGGTTCCGGTGGTGGCGATCACCGGGCAGGTCGCCAGGGATTCCATCGGCAACGATGCCTTCCAGGAGGCACACACCTGGGGTATCTCGATGCCGGTGACGAAACACAACTACCTCGTCACGAGCGCCGAAGACATCCCCGACGTCATCCGTGAAGCCTTTCATCTGGCGTCGACGGGCCGCAAGGGACCCGTGCTCGTCGACATCCCCAAGGACGTGCTCGCCGAGACGATGACCTGGCACCGTCCGGGCCGGATCGACCTTCCCGGCTACAAACCCCTGACGAAAGGCCATCCTCGCCAGGTCAAGGCCGCGATGGACCTCATCGAGGCCGCCGAACGCCCGATTCTCTACGCGGGCGGCGGCATCATCGCGTCCAACGCCGCAGACCGCTTCCGCCGCTTCGCCGAGTTGATCGACGTGCCCGTCGTGACCACGTTGATGGCGCGCGGGGTCATCCCCGACTCCCATGACCTCACCCTGGGGATGCCGGGAATGCACGGCAACTACACGGCCACGCAGGGGATGCAACGGTCCGATCTCCTCGTCGCGATCGGAGCCCGATTCGACGATCGGGTGACCGGGAACCCGGACGGGTTCGCACCCGATGCCAAGGTGATCCACGTCGACATCGACGCCGCCGAGATCGGGAAGATCCGTGCCGTGGACGTCCCGATCGTCGGTGACGCGGGTGCGATCCTCGACCAGTTGACCGCGGAAGCAGAGGAACGGGACCCTCCCCCCGACCGATCGGCGTGGTTCGCCACGCTTCGGGACTGGCAGGAGCGGTTCCCTCTCAGCTATGAGCAGGATCCGGCCGGACCGATCCTGCAGCAGTACGTGATCGAGGAACTCCACGCGGCGACGGGAGGCGACGCCATCGTCGTCGCCGGTGTTGGTCAGCACCAGATGTGGACGTCGCAGTTCTGGGGATTCGAGAAACCGCGCACCTGGATCAACTCGGGGGGCCTCGGGACCATGGGGTACGCGGTCCCGGCGGCCGTCGGAGCCAAGGCGGCAATGCCGGACGAACTCGTCGTAGCCATCGACGGTGACGGATGTTTCCAGATGACGAGCAATGAACTGATCACCGCGGCCGTCGAGAAGATCCCCGTCAAGGTGTTCGTGATGAACAACCACTCGTTGGGCATGGTCAAGCAGTGGCAGCATCTGTTCTACGACGGCCGACTCAGCGCCGTCGACCTGACCGACCACACCCCCGATTTCGTGATGCTCGCCGAAGCGATGGGGTGCGCCGGGTTCCGGGTCGATCATCCCGACGAGGTGAGGCCCGTCATCGAGAAGGCGCTGGCCGTCGAGGACCGTCCCGTGGTGGTCGAGTTCCGGTGCGACCCCGAGGCGATGGTCTTTCCCATGGTTCCAGCGGGGGCTTCGAACTCCGAGATGGTGGTCAGGAGAGAGGACCTGGGATGACACAGCACGTCATGACGGTGACCGTCGAGAACAAGCCGGGGGTTCTGGCTCGGGTCTCGTCGATGTTCGCCCGCCGCGGTTTCAACATCCATTCGTTGACCGTCGGTCCCACCGAGGACCCGGACCTCTCCCGGATGACCGTCGTCGTCGATGGCCCCGAGATGGAACAGATCGTCAAGCAGCTGTACAAGCTGATCCACACCGTCAAGGTCACCGAACTCGAACCCGGGAACGCGATCGAACGTGAGGTGATGCTCGTCCGGATCAACGCGGATCCCAAACGGCGCGGGGAGATCCTCGACGCAGCCCGGGCCTTCGATGCCAAAGCGGTCGACGTCGGATCCATGACGATCACCTTCGAGCTGGCAGGACGACCGGATCACCTCGGGGACTTCCTCGAGCTGATGCGCACCTACGGCATCGTGGCGCTCGCCAAATCGGGGAGGATCGCCATGGCCAAGGACCACAAGACCACGAGTCGCAAGCCGCGGCTCCAGACGGCATAGGAGCTCGCACCAGATGACAACCGTCTACTACGAGGCCGACGCGGACCCGGCCTTGATCCGGCGCCGCAAAGTGGCCGTGATCGGCTTCGGAAGCCAGGGTCATGCCCACGCGCTGAACCTCGAGGACTCGGGGGTCGACGTCGTCGTGGGTCTCCGCGAAGGGTCGAGCCGGATCCAACGAGCCACCGACGCCGGGCTCAAGGTCGTCGATCCTGAGACGGCCGTCGAGTGGGCCGACGTGATCATGGTCCTCGTGCCCGATCAGGTCCAGGCCGATCTCTACGCCGACGTGATCGCCCCCCGCCTCAGCCCCGGCGACGCCCTCTTCTTCGCGCACGGCTTCAACATCCATTTCGAGTACATCTCACCACCGCCCGACGTCGACGTGGTGATGGTCGCCCCGAAAGGTCCCGGCCACCTGGTCCGGCGCCAATACACCGAGGGCAGCGGTGTCCCCTCGCTCTTGGCGATCCACCAGGACGCCACCGGTGAGGCGAGGGCGCTCGGACTGTCGTACGCCCACGGCATCGGTGGAACCCGAGCCGGCGTCATCGAGACCACCTTCCGTGACGAGACCGAGACCGACCTCTTCGGTGAACAGGTGATCCTGTGCGGAGGCATCGACTCGCTGATCAGAGCCGCGTTCGAGACCCTCGTCGAGGGCGGCTACCCGGCGGAGATGGCGTACTTCGAGGTCCTCCACGAGCTCAAGCTCATCGTCGACCTGCTCTTCGAGGGTGGGATCTCGTGGATGCGGCACTCCGTCTCCGACACCGCCGAGTACGGCGACGTGACCCGTGGCCCACGGATCGTGACCGAGGAGACCAAAGCCGAGATGCGCCGGATCCTCGACGAGATCCAGAACGGGGAGTTCGCCCGCGAGTGGATGGACGAATACCGCGCCGGAGCGCCCAACCTGACCGGGGCGAGACGGGAAGTCGCCGACCACGAGATCGAGAAGGTCGGCCGCCAACTCCGGGAGATGATGCCGTTCCTGGCGGAGAAGACACCGGAGGATGACGTATGAGTGCCGGCCGGAGCCCTGCCGGCGTATCGCGTACTCCGTATCACCAGCACGCCCGGAGAGGAGAACGAGGAGCGCACGCACCGTCTCCTCCCCCGCGAGCGAAGCGAGTGTTGGGGGAGGTGGATCCGGCCCGCTCTGGGGCCAGAGACGGAGGGGGCCGGGCCGTCCAACCAGACCCCCCTCCCCGGCTTCGCCGGTACTCCCCCCAACGGTCGCTGCGCTCCCGGGGGGAGAAACGAAGAGCCCCCGTCCATCCCTATCCGCTGATCCTCTACGTACCCCGACCCCCTGAATTCGGGAGTCTCCTTATCGGGCCGGGCGGTCCTTCTTGACCGTTCGGCTCTTCCTGTTGCACCGGCCGATTTGGAGAGGAACCACATCATGAACGATCGACTCATCATCTTCGATACGACTTTGCGAGACGGGGAGCAGGCGCCGGGGATCGCGCTTTCTCCTGATGACAAGGTGGCGATCGCGTCGCAACTGGCTCGGCTCAAGGTCGACGTCATCGAGGCCGGGTTCGCCGCTTCGTCGCCCGGGGATTTCGAGGCGGTGTCGCGGATCGCCTCCGAGGTGAGGGGTCCGGTGATCGCCAGCCTGGCCCGTACCCATCCCGACGATATCGACCGGGCCGCCGACGCTCTCAAGACGGCCGATCGGGCGCGGATCCATGTGTTCATCTCCACATCGCCGATCCACATGGAACAGATGTTGCGGATGACGCCGGACGAGGTGTTGAAAGCCGTCGAGGAAGGAGTGGCTCGGGCCCGTCGCTACTGCGACGACGTGGAGTTCTCCCCTCAGGACGCCACCCGCTCGGACCCCGAGTTCATCGTCGCAACATGCCGTGTCGCGGTTGCAGCCGGGGCAACGACGATCAACATCCCGGACACCGTCGGCTACGCGATGCCCGCCGACTTCGTCGCCCTCATGGAACGGGTCTACGACGACGTCAAGGGCGGCAACGAGGACGTGATCCTGTCTACGCACTGTCACAACGACCTCGGGCTCGCCGTTGCCAACTCGCTTTCGGCGATCCAGGCCGGCGCTCGCCAGATCGAAGGCGCGATCAACGGCATCGGGGAACGGGCGGGGAACACCTCGACCGAGGAGATCATCATGGCAGTCAAGACGCGCGAGGACTACTTCGGCGTCGAGGTCGGGGCCGATACCACCGAGATCTTCGAAACCTCACGGCTCGTGTCGCGCATGACCGGGTACCCGGTCCAGTACAACAAGGCTGTCGTCGGTCGCAATGCGTTCGCTCATGAAGCAGGCATCCACCAGCACGGGGTCCTCCGGGATCGGACGACCTACGAGATCATGGATCCCGAGGCGATCGGGCATCATTCCTCGCTCGTGCTCGGCAAACACTCCGGCCGCGCCGCTTTCGGCGACGCTCTCGACAAGATGGGGATCCCGCTCGAAGACGTCGACTTCCAACGGGCGTTCGCCCGGTTCAAGGAACTCGCCGACCGCAAGGGCGAGATCTCGGAGGAGGGCATCCGAGCGATCGTCCTCGATGAGGCCGGCGTGTCCGCCGACCAGCTCCAACTCGTCGACATCTACCTCTCGGGTGGCGGCGACGAGGTGCCGGTAGCCCGGGTCAAGGTCGAAAAGCTCGGTGAGGTCGCTGAGTACACCGCGGAAGGCGACGGCATGGTCAACGCGGCGTTCGTCGCGCTTCAGGATGCCTTCGAGACCGCGGCGACGCTGCTCGACTACCGCGTGAACCCGGTGACCGCCGGAGCCGACGCCATGGCGGAGGTCAACGTCATCATCCAGGTCGGGTCCAACACGTACTCGGGACGCGGGGTATCCACCGACGTCGTCGAGGGCTCGGCACGGGCGTTCGTGTCGGCGCTCAACAAGGTGTTGATCGACCGAGGCGGCGTGCTCACCGGAGATGGTTCGTGACGGAAAGTCGCATCCTTCTGCTCCCCGGCGATGGGATCGGGCCTGAGGTCATCGCGGAAGCCCGCAAGGTGCTCGAAGCCGTCGCCGGGAGGTACGGGTGCTCGTTCGCCTTCGAAGAACGGCCCATCGGCGGCGGCGCGATTGACCGCTACGGAGATCCCCTTCCCGCGTCGACGCTCGAGGCATGCCGGAACTCGGACGCCATCCTCCTCGGCGCCGTCGGCGGGCCACGCTGGGACGACCCCGACGCGAAGACGCGACCCGAGGCAGGCCTCCTGACGCTGCGGCGGGAGTTGGATCTCTACGCCAACCTCCGGCCGATCCGCGTCCATCCACGGTTCACCGATGCGTCGCCGCTCCGGCCCGAGGTCATCGCCGACGTGGACATCCTGTTCGTCCGCGAGCTCACGGGCGGGATCTACTTCGGAGATTCGTCATTGTCGGACGATGGCAGGATCGCGAGCTCCGAGATGGTCTATTCGGTGCCCGAGATCGAACGGGTCGTGCGGGTCGCGGCTGCAGCCGCCGAAACGCGCAGGGGCAAGGTGACCTCGGTCGACAAGGCGAACGTGCTCGAAGTGTCCCGACTCTGGCGCCGTACTGCCGCCCGGGTGATGGCCGAGGAGTTCGCCGACCTCGAGTACGAGGTCGTGCTCGTCGACGCGATGGCGATGCATCTCCTGACCCGACCTCGCGACTTCGACGTCGTGGTCTCCGGCAACCTGTTCGGAGACATCCTCACGGATGAAGCTTCCGTGCTGCCGGGGTCGATGGGCCTGCTCCCTTCGGCGTCGCTCGGCGACGCCGGACCGGGGCTCTTCGAACCGGTGCACGGTTCTGCCCCCGACATCGCCGGGCAGGGTGTCGCCAATCCCCTGGCCGCGATCCTCGCCGCGGCGATGGCGCTGCGTCACTCGCTGGGTATGGAGATCGAAGCCGAAGGCGTCGAGGCCGCGGTCGATCAGGTGATCGACTCCGGCCTGCGCACCCCCGACATCGCCGCCGGCGTTCCGAGCGTGCCGACCGAGGAGATGGGTTCAGCGGTAGCAGAGACGGTCGCGGGTTCGTAGCACCTCACGACACCTGGGGGTCGGTCATTCGGTTCCGCGGCGAAACGACCCGGTCCTGAGCGAGCCGCCAATGTGTGGGCCCGCTCAGGACCGACTCGTATTCGCTCGTTCACACCAGGTCAGGGAGCGACGAACCCGCAGATCGCGTAGGCAGAGAGCGATATGGTGCTCGCAGCCCTCGTGGCCTGGAAGATCACGTCCCACCCGGACTCATCGGCGAGAGACGGGTTGGACGCCACCAGGTGGGTTCCTGCTGTGATGAAACCCGATGCTCCGCCGCCCAACACCTTCTTCCCGTCCGGGCAGGTGACCCCAACGGTCATGAAGAGTCCCTCGGACACGTCGGTGTAGATCTGGGCACGGGCGACCTGCTCGTACCCCGAGATCCCCGCAACGCCGTCTTGACCGTCCGCACCGTCTTGCCCGTCCGTGCCGTCCTGACCATCGACGCCATCCGTGCCGTCCTGCCCGGGTGTTCCTTCCTGGTTCCAGTGCACCAACGTCGAGTTCTGGTGGCAGACGGTGTCGGCGGCGACGATCTGGACCGTTCCGCTGCTGTTGTTGACACAGGCGTAGATCACGTTGCCCGAGTTGCCGTTGGCCAACACCGCAGACGCCCCGCCGACGGCGAGAGCCGTGATGATGGTGAGTACCACCAACAGATTCCGTTTCCCAATCAACATGTGTAGATCCCTTCTCCCCGGTCGCACCCGTCGCGACCTCCCGTCGGCACTCCCGGTACCTGGGGCCCTGCCCTTCCAGGACCGAGGCTAACCAACGCGAGGCGAGGGTGCGCTGATCGGATGATCGACGGGTGATCTCTTCCCTAGAGTCATCGCATGTTCG
>PVMS01038110.1_pt1 | contig 18241 bp, 15 predicted proteins | sample 1853461 | NCBI WGS metagenome assembly PVMS01 (sample SAMN08582032, study PRJNA380276) | Marine sediment metagenome, whole genome shotgun sequencing project. | isolation source: ocean sediment barecode stripped | collected 2017 | reverse complement strand
TTGGCTCCCCGGGACGGACTCGAACCGCCGACTAAGTGGTTAACAGCCACCCGCTCTACCAACTGAGCTACCGAGGAACAGTGTTTATTTGCGACAAGTGGTTAATCCCGCTTTAGCGGGACGCTACCCGTCCTATCTACAATAGAATCCTTAGAAGATATATTTTTACCAAAATTGTGTTTTTCAGTCAATGAAATTTTTCGACCCCAGGTTCCTGCAAAAACAAGAATACTTTATGTGGGCTTTCGATTTCATATCCGCACTGCCCTTTCCATCGCCACAAAAACAGACCCCTTCGGTATTTCATTGGCTAAATGGGCCAAATCTGTTATGATTTAATAAAGGCATTGGACATATCTCAAATTTTCAGAGGTGCAATATGAAGGTTTCATTGTTAGGCCTTAAGATGAAGAAGGACGGGGACAATAAGGACGATGCCTCCCTCCTTTCTGAATGGATAGGGCCCCAGGTTTCTAAAGAACGGACCCGGCCGGACGATTTTAATGAGAAACGGGAGACAGAGTTTCAGGACGGTCGGCCAATAGAGCCTGAATCAAGACGATTTAAAGGCCAAAGCATTGTAAAATGGATTATTTTTATCTTATTTATCGGCTATATGGTTATCTCTTATTACCGTGTGCCTCTTTTGACCGCTCTTGGAAACTATCTGATTCTTGAGCATCCCCTGACAAAGGCAGATCTGATCGTATGCACACCGGGCAGCCCTCTTGAACAGAGTCTGATGGCTGCCGAGCTTTATAAGAGAGGTTTGGCCCCCCGTATCTTTATACCCCAAGAAACCCCTCCCGCTGGTATTGAGATTCTTAAGAGGCAAGGAGGCCTTTACCCCGAAAAGAGTGAACTTTTTATTGCGATATTGAAGGACCTGAAAGTTCCAGAATCTGCCTTTATGGTGGGGAAACATACTGTAGACAGCATCCAGGAAGAGGCCGAAGAGATCAGAGAAATGGTCATGGAGAAAGGGTTCAAATCCATAATCATTGTGACATCCCCGGCCCGTGCCAGACGTGCTTATTTAATTTTTGAGAAGGTCTTTGATGGGGAAAAATTGGAGATCATGGTCTCCCCTTCCCAATATTCTCATTTCAAGGCAGACAACTGGTGGAAAAGGGGTAAATATATCAATGAGGTCGTCTTTGAGTCCCAGGCAGTGCTTTATCATACGATAAAAAATCTGTGGTAAATTATATACTGAGGAGGCAATTCTCGTGACCACAAATTATGAGAAGATCATAATGGGAAATCTTTCAAAGCTTTTTTCTCATCCCCCTCCCGATCTACACAGATCTCTTGGGGCAGAAAGAAGTGGAGAGTCTCTCATATTACGTGCCTTTGGGCAGGATTGCTCTATTGATCATAAAAAAGTGACTTTATCGCGTAGTGAGGGTATTGATCTAAAAGGTCTGATAGTTTCCCTTTATGCGCTCCATGCCAACCCGGAGCAACTTCAGCTTGAACCTTTTAAATCATTCAAGGATTTTTCAGGAAGCATGCCCTATCAAGGAGCCTTCAGCGCCAACAGCGAGAGGGCGCTTATCTCCTATGTCCCCCTGATTAAAGAAAGGGAAAAGGAGATCAAAGCAGTTTTTGACGGAGAGGATGGCCATGATGGTGACTTCTCCTTTATCCTCTATCCCCTTCCTAAAATTCCCCTTTACTACATCTTCTATTTGCCTGACGAAGACTTCCCCGCATCTGTAACAGCTCTTTTTTGTGCGAATGCCTTGTCTTTTATGCCCCTCGACGGGTTAGCAGATGTGGCAGAGTACACATCAAAGGAGATTATTCAACTTGCCAAGAAATAGATCGCAAGCCGAAGGAGAGCGCTCATCCAAAGTCAGCATGATTCTTGTCCTGGCATTAGCGGCAGTCATCTATTTTGCAGGTCTGAGCGGATACCCTCTGCTGGACCCCGATGAAGGGCGCTACGCGGAAATCCCTCGTGAAATGCTCGAGAGCGGGGATTTCATCACCCCCCGCCTCAATTATGTAAAATACTTTGAAAAACCCCCCCTCTTTTACTGGTCCGTAGCCGGCTCAATGGCTTTATTCGGGCAAGAGGAATGGGCCGTCCGTATTGTGCCCGCCCTGGCAGGATTTCTGACAATTCTCTTAATAATGGCATTGGGAAAGCGTTTTTTCGGGACACGGACCGGTGTGATGGCCGGTTGGGTGTACCTTACCAGCATGGTTCCTTTGATACTGGCTCGTCTGCCGATAATCGACGGCCTCTTTAGCCTCTTCCTCACCGCCACCTGGGGGGCCTGGTGGTTAGGGTACGCTGCACCGGCAGGGCATATGAAGCGGATCTGGTTTTGCGCAGCCTGGGCGTGCATGGGCCTGGCCTGCATGACCAAGGGGATTGCCGCCATTGCCCTGACAGGATTGATTATCTTCGCCTTTATAATCGTAAGACGAGATTTCAGGACACTTCGAGCTATGGCATGGCTTCCCGGGCTGTTGATCTTCGCCCTCATTGTGCTCCCCTGGCATCTCGCAGTGAGCTCCCGCAACCCTGAATTTGCTCATTTCTACTTTGTAGTACAGCATTTCGGTCGTCTCGTAAGTGAAGAACACTCAAGACCGGTCTGGTACTTCCTGGTCATCTTTCCCTTTGGTATGCTGTTCTGGACCGCCCTCTTTTTCCCTGCCATCATAAATGCGCTCAAGCGCGCTATAAAAGCCATTAAGCTCCCCACAAACGGGGATAAGAAAGCCAATGAATCCGAAGGAGTTTTGTTCTTGGTCATCTGGGTCCTCGCTGTTGTGGGGCTGTTCAGTCTCAGCCGGAGCAAACTCGTTCCATACATCCTGCCGGGCTATCCGGCAATGGCCCTGCTGATCGCATCGTACCTTACCAACGGAGGGCTAACAAGGTCTTCGGCCCGCTGGTGTGCCGGTCTTACTGCGGCCCTCCTCCTAATCCCCATCCCGATCGTCTACTACTATGCTCAAAGCCAGGATATGCTCCCTGCAGAAGCATTGGTCTGGCCTGTCAGAGCCGCCCAGATTGCGCTGTTGTTTGGAAGCGTAATGTTAGGCATTGCCGCCTTTAAACGGAAGTTAATTCCGGCTGCCACGGGTCTTGTCCTGGTCGTGCTTTTGCCTGCCATGGTTATGATCGTTCCCACCGTGGCCAAATACAGAAAGGTAGGCGGTTTCATAAAGGCCATGCCCGGCACACTACCGGCACAGATAAAAGTAGCAGAATGGCGAAACTTCGACCAGGGATTGAGTTTCTATACACACCGACGGACAATCCTGGTAGATAACACTGGTGAGCTGAAGTTCGGGAGTACCATAGGAGATCATAAAGAATTTTTTCTTAAAGGGGAAGAGAGCCTCAAACGTCTTGGGAGAGAGGGGCCCCTCCTCGTAAATATAAGACCAGGTGACTGGCCAAAAGTCAGTCAGTGGAGCATGTTTCGCCCGGTGGCAGCAAACAGCACCAATGTTATGGTAGGCAACGAGGAATTTTTCAAACTCACCGGACTGGTGCCCTGGCCGGACAAGGCCGTAACACCTCCTCCCTTGCTCCTGCTGCCGCGGCAACTGAACCCACCCGGGAGTAGGTGAAGTGCCTAAAGTGCCTAAAGTTTGAAGTGCCTAAAATTGAGGAACTTCGTAATATTTAATAATGCATTGTTTTCACAAAGCCTGCCCGCCATTGCCAGACTTTTGGGCACCCCGGTTAGATAGGGCTTGGCCCGAGAGAAATAAGCTTCGTATTTCATAGGGTAAACATTTAACGAGGTAAATTTTAGTTCACTTTAATCACTTTAGATCACTTTAGTCACTTTAGTCACTTTAGCTCACTTACAGACAGGGGTTATAAGAAAATGAGTGTTTTGGCGAAATATCTCATCAGGGAGTTTTCTAAACTTCTGATCATATGCCTGATTATTTTTATAGCAATCTATCTGATGATCGATTTTGCCAGCGGGGTTGATGATTTCATAAAGGCCAACTCGCCCAAAAGCGTAATGTTTGCTTATTTTGCCTACAAGATTCCCTCCATAGCTGTTCAGATGTTGCCCGCAGCCACACTCACTACTATTATTATCATGTTTAGTTTGATGAAAAAAAACAACGAAATCACGTCCCTGAAAGCGTGCGGAGCTAACATCTGGAAGATATCGCAGCCGGTCATCATCACGGCACTGTTCCTGTCTTTTGCCCTGTTTCTCTTTTCAGAAGCCGTTGTCCCTCTTACCAGTTCCAAGGCTAATGATATATGGAGAATAGATGTCAAAAAGGAGAAACCAGGCCGTTTTCACGGACAAAACCATATCTGGCACAAGGGAAACAACTCCATCTATTGGATAAAGCAATTCGATCATGATAAAATGATTATGATGGAACCCACTTTCTATTTTTTTGATTCCTCTTTCCGGTTGATCAAGAGGATAGATGCCCAGTCAGGAATCTGGAAGGATGGGGTGTGGCAAATCAGGAAAGGTATCACTCAAGACCTCGAAAAAGATGGGGGCTATAGTATGAGCAGGTTCAAGCAACTTGAATTAGCGCTTCCCGAAAGTCCGGAGGACTTTGTGAGAGTAGAAAGAGAGCCCGAAGAGATGGGTTATCAGCAGCTGAAACGATTTGCTAAAAGGCTCAGGGCAGAAGGTTATGATGCTACCAAGTATTTTGTCGACATAAACATAAAGATCGCCTTTCCCTTTGTCATCCTGATTATGGCGCTTATCGGGGTTCCGGTTGCCCTGTGGAAAAAGGATATGAGTACGCCTGTGGCTGTTTCCCTCGGTATTGTGCTCTGCTTTGTATATCTCCTTATTTTGGGGCTGTCCAGGACCTTAGGTTTTGCAGGGATCCTACCGCCTGTTTTTTCAGCCTGGCTCGCAAACAGCGTGTTTTTTTTCCTGGGAATTTATTTGATGATCAACGCGAACCGATAGAAGTAAAATGGGCAATTATTAATCGGGATGAACCTGAAAGATTAAAATCTGAGAAAAACAAAACCATTATCAACGTCCTCAAATTCCGGCTTGGGCAGCTGGCTTCTCCATTTTTCGTAACGTTTTGCTTCAGTAATAAAGACAATCCGCTTTTTGCCGGAATTGCTTTTAATAATATCCCGGAGTTCTTTGATGGTTAACAGACGGGAAGGATTTGAATGGTCGCGTTCCAGCCCGTAGCGGAGCTCACCGGCTGTTTCCAATAGGTATACATTGTTCCGCTTATAAACCCAGCAGACCGCATGTACTAGTTGATACCATGTGATAATCATTGTCTCAGGTTGAACCATATCCCGGTTGCGCAGCAGGATATTTTCCGGGGCCCTCTCCTCCATTACCCGATCTGGCAGAATAAAGTGCCCGCTGAAGAGGAGGAGCAGGGGGGCGATGGCATATAATGCCAGTTTTTTTCCCGGGTCTGATTCCACCGCTGAAAAAATGGCAACCACACCCCATATTAAAGAGCCGGCTGCCGCTGCGACCCACTTCCAGGTTTCTGACCCGTAGTAGCCCTTGATGCCTAAGATATTCGTTGTCTGGTCTATCACCAGCACTACAGCAATTGCCCCCATCAGACAAGCGAGAGATAACGCAATGATCGTAAACGCTTTTTTCTTTCCCTGCTCAAAGTAGTCTGTCAGCCCGATGGTCAAAATGATAACAAGGGGTGGGAAACATGGGAGTATATACGGAATAAGTTTGCCGCTACAGGCTGAAAAAAAAAGGAAAGGAAACAGAAACCAGCAGGTGGCGAAACGAACGAGGGGGTCCTTGCGTCGTACGGCCGCTTTTATCTCTGAAAAAATGGCAGGGAAAAGAAACAGCCAGGGAATAGCACCCCCTGCCAATACCGGTATGAAGTACCAGAAAGGCTTAGGATGCTGGCCAGCAATGGGGGAAAAAAATCGTTTGATATGCTCGGCCCAGAAAAAATAATTCCAGAAATCGCTTTCACGAAGATGAATCATAATGGACCATGGAAGCGTAACAAGAAGAAGCACCAACATCGGTATCCAGGCGATCTTGATGAGTTTTTTGACCCGACCCTCCCAGAACATAAAGGGGAGGATGGTTATGAAAGGGACGGCAAAGGCCAAAAATCCCTTCATAAGAAATGCGAGCCCGCAAAAAAGCCCGAAAAGGGCAAGGAACGCCACCCGTTTTGTGGGGATGGTTTCCTTATGAGCGAAAAAAAATGATACCATGGCCCCGGTCAGGAACATGGCCAGCATGCTGTCTAAAATGTTGATGACACCGAGGGCCAAAACCAGCAGACAGGTGAGATACACCGCTGCCCCAAGAATTCCGGCCCTGGCCCCCCCTCCAAATCTCCTTATCAGGAAGAAAAGCATCAACGCTGATACTCCGGCCGACAGAGCGGATGTCAGACGTATTGCAAATGCATTGTCACCAAAGAGGGTTATGGACAATGCGTTGAGCCAGTACCCCAATACCGGTTTCTCAAAATATCTGAGGCCATTAAGACGTGGTACCACCCAGTCCCCTGAGGTAATCATTTCACGCGGAATCTCAGCGTATCTTGACTCATCCGGGATACCTATGGGCCTCATACCGAGCGGCAGGATATAAAGAATAAGAAAAAGGGCTATTAGGGCAACAGAATATTTTTTCATAGTTAAATTTTCTATTTCTCCACTTCCTGACAGGAAATCCATCCATCGCGGCCTGGAATTTCCATGGCAGCAACTGTGGAGCATCTAATTCTTTGTGTAGCAGTCAGGAGATCTTTAAGGGGAACGAACTCTGCCCCTATCGACTGTGCTATTTGCAGAAACCGATCAAACATCTCAAGGCAAATAATCCCTTCTGCTTCAGCGTGTATAGCCAGGACATTGAGCTTACCAGGTCTTATGAGAGAAAGCATGTAATCATTATAATTGGTATCTGATATAGCATTATACCCGATTACCTCGTCGTATGTTGGCAGGGTAACCGGGATCTGAGGTTGAGGAAGCGCCTCTCCCCGGACGAAAGGGTAGAAAATCTCTTTACCTCTGCAGTCACTGTTATAGTTAAAAGGGAATCTGGCCTTTTCCAGGAGGACACGGTCGTTGCATTTCCAGGCAGGAACCGCTGAACAGGTAGGCTGGCGGCCGAGGATACCAGTGAGAAGGGCAACGCCCCTGTTCAGGGATCGATATATTGCATCACCCTTCATTCTCTCAACATTTGCCTGCCACCCGTGATGATCCCAGGCGTGCAACCCCACCTCATGCCCGGCATCCGAGACAGAGCGCATGATATGGCCTAATTTTTCTCCGATGACAGGTCCCGGCCAAAAAGTACCACGGAGCAGGATGTCCCACCCGTAAAGGCTTGCAGCCTTTGTCCTCAGCATCTTCAGAAAAAAACGGGGGCGGATCATCCTTCTCAGATGCCGGCCCATATTATCCGGTCCAACCGAAAAGAAGAACGATGCGCTGACTGCATGATCAGATAGAAGCCTGCACAACGCCGGGACGCCGTATCTCGTTCCCCTGAAGGTATCAACGTCGATCCTCAGGCCTATATGCATGGGTAACCTGCTCTATGTTATTTAATGCCTGAGGGAAAACTGGCATTTTTTGTTCAGGCATTATTTGCACACTACTGATTCCTTATCTATTATCTCAAACTCTCCACACCTGATTGCTTCCCGCAAAAAGAAGTCTAAGGTTTCTTCAACGGATTGCTCAAGTTCAACAGCAGGAGCCCAGTCCAAAAGCCGCCTGGCATTTTGAATACTCGGTTTGCGGTGATCCATATCCTGGTAGCCTTCGCCATAATAGGTTCTGCTCTCGACTTCCCTGAAACCCGCAAAGGGAGGGAATTTTGAGTGCAAAGGATGCTCATTAAATTTAGACACCAAAAGCTGGGCCAGGTCCCTGATGCTGGCCTCATTTTCGGGATTGCCGATATTGATTATCCTGCCGTCGCAAACACTGCCTTCATTTTCTATAATCCTGAAAAGACACTCCACACCATCAGAGACATCCGTAAAGCATCTTTTCTGGTTGCCGGAATCTATAAGCTGGATCGGGGTGCCTTCAACAAGATTCAGGATTAGCTGTGTTATGGCCCGTGAACTGCCGATGCGCGCTGACATAAGGCTGTCCAATCTCGGCCCGATCCAGTTGAAGGGCCTGAATAGAGTAAACCGTAAGCCTTTCTGAGCACCATATGCCCAGATAACCCTGTCCAGCAACTGCTTAGAGCAGGAGTAAATCCATCGCTGCATGCGGATGGGGCCTAAAACCAGTTTTGAATCATCCTCATCAAAGTCCTCATCCTCACACATCCCGTATACTTCTGAGGTAGAAGGGAAAACAATCCGTTTTCCATACTTGTCGCAATACCTTACCACCCTGAGGTTTTCTTCAAAATCAAGCTCAAACACCCTTAAGGGGTTCCGGGTATACTCAATAGGGGTAGCAATAGCAACCAATGGTATGACGATATCACATTTTCTTATGTGGTATTCGATCCACTCGCGATGAATCGAAATATCACCTTCATCAAAATGAAATCCGGGTCTGCCCAAAAGACGCTGAATATAGTCGGACCTCAGGTCCATCCCGTGGACTTCGTATTTACCACTCTCCAAGAGTCTTTCACTTAAGGCGTTACCAATAAAGCCGTCAACACCCAGGATCAGGACCCTCTTTTGCTTTCCCGCCTCTACCCGGCTGCTTGCCCGATCTCCAAAACACATCCCCTCCACAAGACCGAGCTCGGCACTGAGCTGGGACCCGCTCATGTACACGCCGCCTTCTGTCTGCCCGAAATCAACGACCACAGCCCCCTTCCCACAGGAAATAACCAGCGGGCCGACCGATAGAACCGTCCCTGGTCTTGATCCTTCCTCTTTATCCTTAACTTCCGTCACCATCCAGAAGAAGCATTTCCTGTCACCTGCATGGCTGAAGGCCCCTGGAAAGGGCCGGGTCACCGCCCTCACCAGACCCCTGACTTCCGTAGCAGATCCGGACCAGTCTATTTCCCCATCCTCAGGGCCCCGCCCTCCGTAATATGTTGCTTTGGAGTGATCCTGGGGGTAGCGCGGTGCAGTACCTTCCACTATGAGAGGGAGAATCTTGTCAAGCATTTCATAAGTGGTCTTTGCCGCCTTTTCATGAAGAGACCTTGCCGTATCACCATCTGATATTTCAATGCTTTTTTGACAAAGAATATCTCCGTCATCAGGGCGAGGCGTCATATAATGCAGAGTAACCCCCGTTTCTTTCTCACAGTTCACCAGCACCCAGTTGATAGGAGTACGCCCCCGATACCTGGGGAGAAAAGAGCCGTGGAGATTCAGACATCCGGCAGGCGGGATATCCAATATGGGGGGCCGGATAAGATTACGGTAGTAAAAGGAAAAAATTATGTCAGGTGCAATATCCCTGATCTTCTTGACCCAGAGGGGATGGTTGATATCTGCCGGGGCATAGACCTGGATGTTCCGTGAGGCAGCAAACTCTGCAACGGACTCAAACCAGATGTTTTCATCCGGCTCATCCTGGTGCGTAAAGACCGCGGAAATTTCAAAACCGTTCCGCAGAAGCGCTTCAATGCCCCTGCATCCGATGGTATGATAGGCTAAGACTACTGCTTTCATATATAACAACCTCGTTGAGTAGTTAAGTAGTTGAGTGGTTGAGTGGTTGTCATTGCTTCTTTTTTTGGAGGTTGCTCTTTCCCATAACACTCTCCACAAAATATCGTGGGCGCGCCCTCACATCGTTATAGATTCGCCCTATATATTCTCCAAGCAGACCCATCCCGAGGAACTGTGCCCCGATGAAGATAAAAAGAATGGCAAACAGGGTAAAAACCCCGGCAGCGGCCCAATCAGGGCCGTAGATCAATCTCATTGCAAAAAGGAATATGCCAAAACCTACACCAAGGGCAGATATGATTACCCCGAGCAGATTCAAGAGACGCAAAGGGAAAGTTGTCATACTGGTCAACAGGTCAAACTGCAGATTAATGAGCTTCCATAATCCGTACTTTGAGTCACCGGCAGACCGCTCCGCGTGATCTACATTCACCTCTGATGTAGCCCCTGCAAAGCTGTTTGCAAGCACAGGAATAAAGGTGCTCCTTTCATGACATTGCAGCATGGCATCAACTATTCGCCTGTGGTAGGCCCTTAGCATACAGCCATAATCATGCATATCCACACCCGTGGAAATCTGCACAACCTTGTTGATCATGAGGGACGACCACCTCCTGAAAAGCGTATCGCGTCTGTGTATCCTTACGCTTCCCACCACATCGAACCCCTCGTCGGTCTTCTTGACCAGCTTTTGAATTTCCTCTGGCGGATTCTGAAGATCTGCGTCTAAAGTAATGACCACATCCCCCCTTGTTTCTGCAAAACCGGCCATAATAGCCGAATGCTGGCCATAATTCCTGTTTAAGAGAAGTCCGACTATTCTCCCGGGGTTTTGTTCTGCGGCCTTTGTAATCATATTTCGCGATTCATCGGAACTCCCATCATCAACAAGGATGATTTCAAAATCTCTTTCCATCTTTTTGCAGGTGTTAAGGCACCGTTCTAACAGCTCTTCAAGATTTTCCTCCTCGTTAAAGACCGGAATAACGATGGAGATTGTTGATTGTTGATTGTTGATTGTTGATTGTTGATTTTCCATTATTTACCCTGGATTGAGGAATTCCCCAATCCCTCAATTTGTCAGCACTTCTTTGATTGCCTCAACCACATCATCCACATCCTCGATCGTCATATCCGGAAAAAGAGGAAGAGAACAGATGCGGTCTGAATTCCATTCGGTGTTCGGAAGCATGCCGCTACCTGTGCCCATTGATTCTCTGTAGTATTTCTGGAGATGCACGGCACGGAAATGCAGCCCGGTGCCGATATTCCTCTGCTTTAGTTCAGCCATGAAATCATCACGGCTGATTCCTGCCCGGTCCGTGTCAAGACGGACTATAAAAAGATGCCAGGCGTGCCTGGTGGTATCAGGCGGAACCGGAAGGGGCAAAATCTCATCAATCTCACCGATTAGATCGGTATATCTAATAGCGAGTTCAGTTCTTTTTCTGATGAACTCATCGACGCGAGCAAGCTGCCTCAAACCGAGAACCGCCGCCATATCCGTCATGTTATATTTATATCCGGGCTCTAATACCTCGGCCTGTGGAGATCTACCTTGTATCTGGCGATCATAGGCATCCACACCGAGCCCGTGAAATTTCAAACGGTTGATATGGTCAATCAGGTCATCATCCTGGGAACAAAATATCCCCCCTTCACCAGTAGTGATGTTTTTTATGGGATGAAAAGAAAAAATCGATGTGCCTTCCCCCCCAACATGTGTACCTGAATAGTATGTGCCTAAGGCATGGGCAGCGTCTTCCACAAGAGGAACTTCAATCCGGGCGGCAATTCTCCTCAAAGATACCATATCAGCGGCAGCGCCGGCAAAGTGTACAGGTACGATCAACCGGGTCTTGGAAGAAAGAGATTCTTCAACCGAATCGGGAGAGATCATCAATGTGTCCCTGTCAACATCTGCAAAGACCGGTGTAGCCCCTGCCAGGACTATCAGATTGATTGTTGAGACCCAGGTCATTGAAGGGGTAATAACCTCATCACCGGGTCCGATACCTAATGCCATCATAGCGAGATGCATCCCGGCGGTTGCCGAAGAGAGTGCAACGGCCTTCTTGCAGCCCACGTACTTGCAAAATGCTCTTTCAAACTCAGTCACATTGGGGCCGGTGGTAATCCAGCCGGAACGGAGCACGTCTGCTACAGCCGAGATATCATCTTCTGTAATGGATGGCCGGGAAAATGGGAGAAATTCTGCTCTCATCAGGCGCTCCGGGTAACAAGAAAGACCCCGATGCATATGATCAGGATCCCGGCCCAACGCATCGGACCCAATGCCTCTTGGAAAAAAAACTGCCCTGCAAAGGCTGTCACGATGTAGCCCACGCTGAGGAGTGGATACGCATAGCTTACCTCCACTCTCGAAAGGGCCATGAGCCATACAATGACACTAATCACGTAACATGCCAGCCCTGTAAATACAAAGGGATTAAGAATCACCCTGGTGCCAATCGGCAGAATATTCTCTAAGGAAAAGGCAAACTGGCCAATTGTGCGCATTCCCTGTTTGAGCGAAAGCTGCGCAGCAGCATTTAAAAGTACGCCCAATAGAATCAGGGGCAGGTACCGGTTCATTTTTATTGTCTCCTCATAATGGATATTCAGGGCAAAATTAAAAAATCGCCTTGCAGGGGCCTCTCAATCGCCAATCGACAATAATCAATCTTCGATCCTATAGTCAAGCCCTTGTTGCATCAGGTAGATATCTTCCATCTGATCTGCCACCCTGTCCCAGTCATGAGCGAGTGCCTTCTTGTGAGCCATCTCTCCCATTTTCAGACGATTATCATTTATTAAAAGGGAGGAGATCTTCCCGCCAAAATCAGAGGGCGAGGGCTCTTCTCCGAGAACAAAACCTTGAACACCATCTGTTACAAGATCTTTAGCCCCCACTTTCTCGGTGATAATAACCGGCAGCCCGGCCGCCATAGCTTCGAGAACGGCCATTCCAAACGTGTCGAACCGGGAAGGCATGGCAAAAAGATCGCTGGCAAGATAATATTCTTCTACCTCGCGAGTCACCCCTGCAAAGATCACACGGTCGGCTATGCCCAACCTGCGCGCCAGGGTCTGATATGGGGTGGTATCCCCTTTGCCCACCACTAAAACCTTTAACTTTGAACCTCTCTTGTCCTCCCTGATCAATTCAGCTACGCCCTCAATGACCAGTTTGAGCCGTTTGATCTCAAAGTTCATTCCTACGAAAAGAATCACAATGTCCGATTCGGAAAGACCATGGCGACTTCGAATACGAAGCCGGCAGTTTTTCCTGTCAAGAGAAGAAAAGCGTTCTAAAGAGACTCCCGGGTGAATCACGTGCATTTTCGACTCCGGGATATCGTATACGCTGAGAAGTTCATTCCTGACAAGAGTTGAAACAGGCAGGACCATCGGAATGTGTGGTCCTTTCAAGCCCCTGCGTTCCACCCAGGCCATAGATCTGTCAAAGAGGCTCAGGCGCTTATTCCTCGTTACTCTGATCCATCTCTTATGAGGGATACCATGCATCGTAAGGAGGTGCATCCGAAATATCCGGTCGTGGCTGTGGAGCAGATCAAAATGGCTGCGCCCGGTCTGCCTGTTTGAAAAATAGGCAAAACTGATCTGCCGCATAAAACGTGGAAAGACAAATAACGGAACCTTGTGAAAAATAAGGGGAGCGTTTCCCTGACGCCACTGGTTTGCAAAAAGATGGATCTCAAACCGCTCGCGCATCGCTAACCGCTCGGTCAGTTCATACGCAAAGCCTTCGGCCCCACCTATCAGACCATATTTTGGAATTACCACTGCGATTTTCATGTTGACATACAGCCGTTCCTTCGGCCTTATCAGACCTTCCAGAAATGGAAGGTTTTCAGGGCCAGCCTGTATCTGTCCCGTTTCTCCAAAGAAACTTTCTTATCCGCACAAAAGGGAAGCGTCAGTTTCAGTGAAAAGATCCTCCATAGGGCCTGCACAACGTTTGCCCTGTTAATCCGTCGGATCGATCGTTTTGAGTAATGTTTATTGTAAAACAGAGATTCTGCCGCAAACTTCTTTTTCCAGACATGTAAGGCCGGACTATGCCCCTCACTCCGTCCGCCCCAGTGGGCAACTACAGCGTTTGGGATATGGCCAATTTTCCACCCTTCCTTCCGGATCCTCAGGCAAAGATCCTGCTCTTCACCATAAAGGAAAAAGTCTTCGTCAAATCCCCCCAGATCCTCAACAATAACACGTCTGGCTATCATCGAAGCACCCAGCACCCACGCAATCTCACCCTTCAGGTCCTCCAGGTCCTGTTTCGCACGCTTCTGGCCTGGGTATCGCTTTTCCACGGATGATTGCAGTGATCCATCGGGATTCATGATCCGCGTACCTGCAAGACCGATATCCGCATGGGATGACATGAAGTCGGTCATCGCCTCAAACACCCCCGGCTGCACCACGGTATCAGGGTTCAAAAAATAAACATACCTGCCTTGAGAGATCTGAAGGGCCTGGTTATTTGCCCGGGCAAAGCCAAGGTTATGTTCATTGGCTATCAGTTTTACCCAGGGAAAATCATGGGTTACCAGCGATGCGCTACCATCCCCTGAAGCGTTGTCTACAACAATGACCTCCATATTCAGGTTTGATTTTGAGGCGATCGAATTTAGACACTCGACAAGCAATCCTGCCGTATTGTAGTTGACAATAACAATTGAGATGTCACACATCTTCACTCCCTGGTCTCACATAAAAAAACCTCAAGAGCTAAAAGGCTATTCCAAACTCGGGGCTTACAAAAAAGTTGGCGCAATCTGTAATATAATGAAACAGGTGTTACAAATCAAGCCTTCATGGATCGATTTTGACACCACATACACCTATATAGGCCAGCTAAATTATTGACATATCAGGGGTCCATACCCTAAGATAAATAATTTCGCCCCTCGAAATCGAAAAAAATCCCGAACTTGGGTGAGATACTCTATCCCTTCCCCGGGGCAAGGTCAAGAAAGCCCGATAGAATATTCCTTTTAACCAGTGATCGGCGTATGAACAGCCTTTTCTGCAGTCATTTTCGCGGTCCCCATCTGAGAGTTCTCCACGCAATGGCTAAAATCTTGCAAAGCCTTTTCATTAAATGATAAGATACTCTCAAGGATTGAACAGGTAATTTTTTTGAACTGCTATGAACATTTCCCTAATCAGAAATTTATTTAGAGGGAATGACAAGGAAAATATTTTAGATGCTACAATTTATTCTAGGCAAAGATATTGCCCCTTACGTTCTACGCCATAAAGGTTTAGTGGTCTGTTCATTAATGCTGACTGCCGTGTCGGCATTATTTGCGGTTGTTCCTGTATTTCTCCTCCAACCTTTTGTGAATGAAGGTATGAAGATGGGAGCAGAACCGGTAGCCTGGAAACTCCCATGGATTGTATTTGATTCCGGATCATGGTTGTCCTGGCATCGGACGGAGTTGGTCGTCGTAAAAAATATCTCACCGAACAATCTTCTTGTCCTCTTATCCTTTGTGGCCTTCTTATCAGTCATTATAAGATCGTTTACAATTTATTTGGGGGGTCTTTGCGGTGCCGGTTTTTCAAACCGGGCGGTGAAGTCATTGAGGGTAGATTTTTTCCAGAAATTCGTCTTACTGCCTATGGGTTTTTACCACAGATCCAAATCTGGAGAATTGATTTCAAGGGCTACGGCCGACCTCTCCGTGATGCAGGGCACCATTGCAAGTGTTCTAATCGGAATCATTGAGTACCCTCTCACAGCCTTGGTCTTCATAACCTATGTTCTAATTGCTAACTACAAATTGGCCCTATTGGTTTTCATTGTTGTCCCACTCGTGCTTGGAATGACCCGTATTTTCGGGAGAAAGGTAAAGAAAAGAGCAACAGTGGTGCAGGATGCGACTGCTGGCGTAACTTCCATGTACCAGGAAATAATTTTATGTCTAAAATTGGTGCAAGGGTTTTTTAAAGGGGAGAGCGAAGTTGAGAAATTCAGAGAAGTAGCGGATCGCCTTTATAAGAAGATAATGCAAATGAACCGGTGGTATATGGGGCTCGGCCCTCTGATGGATTCAGTGGTTTTCTTAATCATGCCGGCCGTCCTGTTAATAGGCAAAATCTATTTCCACCTTACTCTTGGTGAGCTATTGGCAATGATGTATGCTTTTTCACGTGCCTATAGCCCAATAAAAAAACTGGGTTTGGTGAACAACAACCTTAAGACGCTTCAAGGCGCGACCGAACGGGTTTTTGAAATTATGAACACTGTCTCTGAAATTCAGGATAGCCCGGACGCTGTTGCGCTTCAAAGACATAAGACATCTATTGAATTCAAAGAGGTGAGTTTCGGCTATTCGACCAATGAAACCGTGCTCAAGGACATATCATTCAAGGTGAAGGCTGGCCAGATGGCGGCTTTTGTAGGTTCAACCGGCGCGGGAAAGACTACACTTATAGATCTGGTCCCCCGCTTTTATGATGTCACTGCAGGCAGTATTACCATCGACGGCATAGATATCCGCGATGTTACTCTTAAATCGCTCCGCAAACAGATAGGGATTGTTAATCAGGAAATCCTTATGTTTAACGATACCATAGAAAACAACATCTGTTACGGAAATCCGGAAATTGGATCCAAGGCTATGGTGAAGGCGGCAAAAGCAGCCCACGCACATGCCTTTATTTTGGAGCAGCCCAATGGGTACAAGACTACTGTGGGAGATTTAGGGTCATTATTGTCAGGCGGACAGAAGCAGCGCATAGCCATAGCCAGAACCATTGCGGTCAACCCATCCATCTTGATATTGGACGAAGCGGCATCGGCCTTAGATGCAGAGAGTGAGAGAGCAGTCCAGCGGGCCATCGGCGAATTGCAGGGGAGCTTGACCGTACTGGTTGTTGCCCACAGGTTGAGTACAATTATGAAAGCGGATTGCATCTTTGTTCTGGAGGGGGGCAGAATTGTGGAATACGGTACCCGTGAGCGCCTGCTGGCATTTAATGGGCGGTTTCGGCAGCTATATGATATGCAATTCAAAAGCTAAACGGGATCGCTTCGCAGACGACAGAAAATTCCAGGTAATTTGTAAATGGAGGGTATCATAAAAGAGATATACCATCTCAACCAGTTAATAGAAGATGGGAGATTCCGTTTTGCCGATCTTCTTTTAAAGGATGTTAACAATAATCCGATATTGGAAATCAACAGCCCTGAAATGGCCGAACAGGAGACGTGTCTTTTTTATCGGGATGTTTCAGCCGGAGACCAATATTTTGAGATCCTGCACACCTTTGTTCGCGAGATGTTATTCTCCGGGAACCCTGCGCCAATAGTCCGATTCGCGGACGGAGAATATGCCTTTTACGCAAATGATCTGCACTGCAACGGGCTTTATCAACAGGCAGAATCCGTAGAAGCAATAAAGAAATCCATACCACTACATATAGAAGCCTTGCGTGTTCTCAGTCATACGGGGAAACTGGCCCCTTTGATTTATCCTGGAAATACTCAACACCGAAGGGAAGGCTTCTTATCATTTTTCCGCAGGCTAAAAAATGATAATTCCGCGTTGAGATTTGTTCAATTTCTCCATGAAAATGAAGTTGGCATGACCGGCAACAACTATTTGCCGTTCTATATGGTTTACGCATACCTGACTTCAGGTCGGTTCTCACAAATTGTCCATGAAAAAAAGCTCTGCATCATAAGTTCGGAATGTAATCTTGACCTGTGCAGGCAATGGTTTGCGCGATTTTCCACTAAACCGGAAATAGTCTTCACTCAAATCCCTGAAAGTTACGTTGCAACACAATGGGAGTCTATCAGAAAGAACATTATCGACAAGATACCATCAGATATAGATATCTGTCTGGTGGGCGCTGGAATCGGATCACTCCTTGTTTGCGTTGATGTGGCTACAACGTTTTCGATTCCTGTTATTGATGCCGGACATGTCTTGAACATGATGAATGTCCGGGAAGACAAATCCAACGGACCCAGATTGTATACGATGAGAAAGAGGTCCTGAGAAAGAATCGTTGACGCCCTGTCGTACTATGAACACCGAATTGAAAAATGGCTTGCATCGACAATGAATGATCCGTTTAAGAAATATAGAAAGCAATTTAGGTGTTGGAAAAACAATATCAGACTACAACGTGAAGTAAACAATTACGACCGTATTTTTCAATCGCTAAACCTCTCCATCCCAGATGATATGGCCATCCAAGAGGCCATAAAGTCCAGATTCCCAAACGTAAGACCGAAACCAAAAGGGGATTTGCATATTTTGGCCATTTACCGCCATTACAACTGGGAAAACGAATCCTTAAAGCCCTCTCTCGAAAAATTTGGTTCCGTCTTGCATTACGATTGGTCGGAGAGATTTAATGATAATGGAAAAGATTGGGGTAGCTCGGTCAAAGCAGAAATGAACGATGACCTGATAGCGACATTAATACAATGGGCCAAAAAACATTCTATCGACGTTATTTTTAGCTATTTGTCTGGAGAAAATGTAACGGTAGCCACAGTTCGCAAAATGAAAACCCTGGGCATCCCCATGATCAACATGTTTTTGAACGATAAAGAAGGTTTTGTGGGAAAGATCCGTAA
>PVMS01104629.1_pt1 | contig 18254 bp, 19 predicted proteins | sample 1853461 | NCBI WGS metagenome assembly PVMS01 (sample SAMN08582032, study PRJNA380276) | Marine sediment metagenome, whole genome shotgun sequencing project. | isolation source: ocean sediment barecode stripped | collected 2017 | reverse complement strand
GGTTCGATGATTATTCCCGGCGATGATGATGGCATGGTGTCGATCTGCAGCATGCGACTCGACGGCATGGCTGATTTTATTGTCGTTCACAAAACGCACGCTTTTATCATGCAGTCCACTGAAGTGACCGCGCAGATTCTCAAATTTCTGAGAAACGGGCGCTTTGCTCACGGTGACGATAGTGCAGGTATGGAGGATCTCAACTGTCCCGCCGATGAGTTGTCCGCCGGCACGGGGGGCGAGGGGGGCTGATCGTTCGCAAGGCGTATCAGGCGACACGGTCTGGCAGTAGGAACACGCGACGCGCAAGATCCGAATCCAGGGTTGACGGCGTGTAGTACCTTGCAAGCGCGCCACCGGGCCACTCGAACAAGTCGGCATTTGCAGCGCTGAATTCCTCCCAGCCAAGATGCCGTGTTTCGGGTTGATCTCCACCGCGTGCCATTCGCTCGTTGATCAGGGCGAAATAGGCCCAGGTTATAGTCTCGTGATATTTGTCCGCGGCGCCAAGGTGGGTGGCAAACTTCCTGAGCCCGTTCGCGAACCGGGGCAAAGCCTCGTGGGCCGGGTAGCGGTCGAGGTAAATCCAGGCCAGCCGGATATGGTCGCGGTGAGCAAATGACTCCGCGTCCAGGCTCAGATTCTCGAATGCCGTCACGAATTCATCGTCCGTCAATTTCATGGGAGTTTCCTCGAATTGTTACCAAGGTAACAATATAGCACTAAAGATACCTATTCTGACTCGCTTACCGGTCAAACCGGCAGCGGAGCTTGTACCGGCCTCGCTTGCCCGGTATACGTAGCACATGGACAGCTCAAACGGTGAGGTCGAAAATCGACACGACAAGATGCTCATTATCGGGGCGGGCGCCGTTGGGCTGGGAATCGCGCGAGCGCTGAAGAAACGGGGCATCCCATACGATCAGGTCGATGCGGCACAGGAGATCGGCGGCAACTGGGCCAACCGCATCTATCGCACCGCGCATATCATCAGCTCCAAAAAAACCACCGGGTATCCGGATTATCCGATGCCGGAGGCTTACCCGGACTTTCCTTCCGCGGACCAGATGCTGGCCTACCTGCGAGATTACGCGGGACATTTCCGCCTCGAGGACAACATCGAACTGGATTGTCGCGTTGAGCAGGTGGAACAGTCTTCGGGCGAGTTGTGGCTTGCGACCTTTTCCAATGGAAGGAAGAGGCAATACAAGGGAGTCATGGTTTGCAATGGTCATCACTGGGATCGCCGCTGGCCGGATTACCCTGGTGAATTTGCCGGCGAGTTCCTGCACTCACGGGATTACACCGGACCCGATCAATTGAAGGGCAAGCGAGTACTCGTGATCGGTGGTGGTAACTCCGCCTGCGATATCGCCAGCGAGGCGGCGCGGGTCGCGATCCGGTGTGATCTTTCGCTACGCAGAGGGTATTGGTTTCTTCCCAAGACCCTGCTCGGGAAGCCGACCGTTGAGCTCAACTGGCCGTGGCTGCCGGTCGTCCTTCAGCGCGTCTTGCTGAGAATCCTCCTCAGCATCGCGGTGGGCGATTATCGGCGCTATGGCTTGCAGCGGCCGGATCACAAAATTTTCGAGCATCACCCGACCATCAGTACCGAGGTACTGCATTACCTGAAACACGGACGGATAAAACCGCACCCGGACATAAAACGATTCAACGGGCTGAGGGTCGAATTTAATGACAGCAGTTCGGTGGAGGTAGATGTCCTGATATGTGCAACCGGCTACAAGGTCAGCTACCCGATGCTGGCAAGTGATATTGTCGATGTCTGCGGTGTCGTTCCCCAAGTTGTCGGGCAGTCCATGTTGCCGGACTACAAACATCTGTACCTGGTGGGCTGGAGTCAGCCTCGTTACGGCTTCGGTCCGCTGGTCACGGAGGGCGCCGGCTTGCTGTGCGATGCGATTGAAGCCCAGGATCGGCTCAGGCAGCCGCTGGGTCGCTTGTTATGGCGGCTTGGTGAGCGCCCGCCGAAGACGCACCTGATGAACCCGCATACCTTGCTTCGCAAGATTCGAAGGGGGCGACGATTGTTGCCCTGGCTGGTCCAATTTGGCAGATTCCAGGAGCGTGGGATGGCGTCAGACCGGCATCAGGGAATGGTTCGTGAACGGTAGCTGGCTGATCATTCTTGCGGGCTGGCCGCTCGTTCTCCTTGCGGTGGCGCTGATTATCGGCGGCCTCATCCGAGGCAAGTCGTCCTGGATCTGGAGCGCAAGCATCGTGGCCCTGCCGATGTCCCTGTACCTGGCCGCGACACCCTTGTTCGGTTATCTGGGCCTGGCGCTTCCTGTCATGTTGGTCGCGAGTGGTTTCGCCGTTCGGCGCAACGCACGGATGCTGGCATGGATGCTGGCGCTTCCTTACTTTGCAATCATGGCGTGGCTGGCGGTAGCGGTGTTGAGCCAGCAGACGGTGTATAGATGACAGCGATGAGTCGCGCTGAAATGTCCAATGTGAATGTCCGGGCTATGTCGGCCGATGATTCGAAGGCGGTTAGCCGTCTGATCCTGACGCTTTTTGATGAGTTCGTCGCGCCGGGATACAGCAAAAAGGCCAGCAAGACATTTCGCCGGCAGACACGTCGACAATCGCGCTGCGCGGAGTTGGGAGAGGGTGAATCGCGCCTGGTTGCCGAGACCCTGGTCGATGGGGTCAGGGATGAACTGATCGGTGTGATCGGTGTTCGGGACGTCAGCCATGTTCATTGGCTGTGGGTCAGGAAAGACTGGCATCGTAACGGTGTGGCCAGCATTCTGATAGCGAATGTGATTGCAGAGATTCGCGAGCAAAGAGCGGATGTCATGAAGATAACGCTCAACTCTTCACCCTATGCGATACCTTTCTATCTTCGGCTGGGATTTCAAATATGCGGTGACGAGGTTGATAAGAAGGGCATTATTTGTACGCCGATGAAGCTCGATCTTGAGCAGGCGCTCATGTAGTCCAACGAAGATGCACAGATCGTTGTGCCCGGTGGAGTGACTATTCCTCGCCGGCGAGGCTGGTGCGCCAGCCGAAATAGAATCGGCCGCGCCAGTCGAGAGCGAGGCTCAGGTAGTAGATCATAAAGCTGTAGGCCGCCAGCCACTGGATGGTCCGCCGCGCCTCGCGCCAGCCGATGATGCGGAAAATGATCACGAGGACGATCATCAACGTCATCGCCCATACGATGATCCGTTTGACCTGCAGCGAACGCGCCGATGTCAGGCCACCCTGCCCGGCAATTTCCCGCAGTCGGTGCGTGTAAGAAACGACCGCAATGTAGCCGAGAAGAAAATACAGGTTTGCGCCGATACCGTGGACAGACCACAAGGTATTGTCGGGACCCTGCAGGACGATCGTGCCGACAAACAGGCCAAGACCGGCGGTGACACCCTCGATCCGTATGCGGCGATCCCTGCGTGTTGTCGCGTTGCATTGCAACTTCGTCCACTCGAAAGCGAGCAGCCAGGTGGCTGCAATCGCCAGGCTTCCGATGCAGAGAACGATTCGAAACAGGTGGGACTCAGGGTAACGCAGCCCGGTATGGGTAATATCCGTGCAACCGCTGACGATGGGTACACACCAGTCGATATGCCCCTGGCTGGCGGCAATCAGATAGGTCACCGGAAACAACAGGGAAGGGAGCAGCGCAGCCGTCAATGCAACGCTGTGCGCAGACCAGGGGTAGTCGGGTGTCATCGCTGTCGACACGTAGGCAGATCCCGTTATCGCCTCCTGAGACTAGCTTCCCAGCAGTCCCCGCACCTTGCCGTTGACCAGATCCATCCGGTTCGCTTGCGGCGATGCAGGTAGCCCGGGCATACGTAGTATGTTTCCCACCAGTGGTACAAGATAACCCGCGCCCGCAGAAAGCACTACATTCCGAACGGCGATATCAAAGCCTTCCGGCCGGCCCAGTAATTTCGGGTTGCCGGACAGCGATGCCGGAGTCTTGGCGACACACAGCGGCAGGTTTCCAAAACCGAGTTTTTCGATACGCTGGATATCCTTTTCAGCTCCGACCTGCCAGCTGACGCTCCCCGCGCCATACATGCTGCTGGCAATACGGAACATCTTGTCCTTGATCGGGGCCGTCCAGTCATACAGCGGACGGAAAGGCCCGGTTTCGCCGGATGCATGATCGACCACGACCTGTGCGATCTCCTTTCCGCCGTCACCGCCGCGGGCGAAGATATCCGCCACCGCGCAGGGCACGTCCAGTTCCTCGCAGGCCTTCAGAATAACTGCGATCTCGTCATCCGTATCGTCACCAAAGCGGTTGACCGCGACGATCGGATTGCTTTCGAAGATACGAATGGACTCGACGTGTTTCCTGAGATTGCACAGACCTCTCTCAACGGCCGCAGGGTCCCGCTCTTTCAGATTGTCCCGGGTGACGCCACCGTGGGTTTTCAGTGCGCGCACGGTAGCGACCAGGACCACTGCGGCCGGGTTCAGCCCGGCTGTCCGGCACTTGATGTTGAAAAATTTCTCAGCGCCCAGGGCGAATCCGAAGCCCGCCTCGGTAATCGTCCAGTCGGCGTGGGCCATGGCCATCTTGGTCGCAATAATTGAATTACACCCATGGGCTATGTTGGCGAACGGACCGCCATGAACAATCGCCGGTACACCCTCTATTGTCTGAACGAGATTGGGTAGCAATGCGTCTTTCAACAGCACCATCATGGATCCAACCGCACCGATATCGGCAGCGGTAAGCGCCTGCCCTTCGTCGGTGTCTGCAACGATCAGGCGTGACAGGCGCGCACGCAGATCAGCGCTGTCCTTTGCCAGGCAAAGGACAGCCATCACTTCCGAGGCAGGCGTGATATCGAAGCTGGTTTCCCTCGGCACGCCCTGCAAGAGGCCGCCCAGGCCGGTGATGACACGGCGCAGCGTACGTTCATTGAGATCGATGACACGACCCCAGGTGATCTTGCGAGAGTCTATCCATGGCAAAAGCTTGTGATGGACGTGGTTGTCGATCAGGGCGGTGAGCATGTTGTGCGCGTAGGTGATGGCATGAAAATCGCCGGTGAAATGCAGATTTATTTCGGCAGCCGGCGTCAGAACCGACTTCCCGCCACCGGTCGCGCCCCCTTTCATACCAAAGGTCGGACCCAGCGACGGCTCGCGCAGCGCCAGGCAGACACTCTCACCAATCTTGGCCAGGCCTTGTGCAAGACCGATCGAAGTTGTCGTCTTACCTTCGCCTGCGCCGGTTGGCGTCATCGCCGATACAAGAATCAGCTTGCCTGGCGCCCGGGCGGATGCGGCTTCCGCTGCCAGCTTTATCTTCGCCTTGTCGTTGCCATAGGGGAGCAGGTTCTCTGCTGCGATACCGAGATCGGCGGCGACTTGCTGGATTGGTTGTACGGCGGCCATGAATTGCTCTCCCATATTGGGGAACCTCTGATCTATTCATGAACTCGTATCTTGTGATCCAAAATATCCAGCTTCTGCGTTGCAAATCTTCGCAATAGCCAGCTATTACGTGCGATTCGCGCCTTGAATCTGAACATTTTGGATCACAATCTACTTCGCTCAGAATAAATCAGAGGTTCCCAAGGTAATTAATCTGGCGCGTAGCCTAAGTCAGCGTCGGTTAACAGTCCACCTGGGGAATGGCGCTTACAAACCGGGCCGGTCGCGGGATAATGGTCGCCTCCTCGTGACAGGGCAGGGCTTCGATGACTGACGATGCCGCGGTTATCACAACACCGCGAACGTACATGAGAAAACTAGGGGCGGACGATCGTCGTCTTGTCGAGCGACTGGATTGGCTGGATACCGACCGGGTGTATCGTCGGACGATGAAAATGTACGAGCAACATGGCTACGGTTTCTGGGCCGTGATTCTCGCCGGGACAGACAGCTTTGTCGGGCTGTGCGGACTCCTGGATCAGGAGGTCGAGGGCCGTTACGAACTGGAGGTCGGATATCACCTGCTACCCGAATACCAGGGGCGGGGGCTGGCCACGGAAGCCGCGCGCGCGGTAATGGAATACGCTTTCCATACGCTGGGCAAGAAGCGCCTGATATCGATTATCCTCCCGGATAATGCGGCGTCGATCGGTGTTGCGAAAAAAAATGGCCTGGTGCCGGAGAGGAAGGCTGTTTTCCGCGGTCTCGACGTCGCTATCTATGCAGTTCACAATGATTGCTGATCGATTGGAGTCAGTAGATGTCAGACAGGGCCGGCAAGAGGAATGAATCCAATTTTCGACGGGTTGCCGCTCTGCTGAGGCTCGTGGCCTACGCCCTGGCCGTGGGGGGATTGTTTGCCTGGTTTATCCTCGACAAGCCATTTGTCGGCGTTGTAATGCTGCTGGTGGCAGCATCGGACGGCTTTGCATCGATGTTCATCAGTCGGCGTGCCGACAAGCAGGCACCGTACATCTCGAAGGGTGGCAAAGAGTGAAATTACGCAACGCGATCATGGCAGTCATCGGCCTGCTTGCAGCCTATCTGTTGTTATGGCCGGTGCCGATCGATCCAGTCGTCTGGCAGCCTGAAAAAGACCCCGGATTGACCGATGGTTTTGCGCCAAACGATCTGTTGAGCGACGCGAACCTGCCTTTCCCGATCTTAGGTCTCGGACCCGAAGACGTTACGCGTGGCGCCGATGGCTACTTCTACACCGGATTGCTGGACGGCCGGATAATCAGGTTCAGGCAAGGCGGCTCGGAAGTCTACGCAGACACAAAGGGGCGACCTCTCGGGATGGCCTTCGATGCAAGTGGCAAGCTGATCGTCGCCGATGCGAGCAAGGGTCTGATCTCGGTCGATTCGGATGGCGCGGTGACAGTCCTTGTTGACGAAGTGGACGGCGAACGCCTGATGCTCGTCGATGACCTGGACATAGCGAAGGACGGGACGATCTGGTTTAGCGATGCGTCGCGACGATTCCCGGTCGGGGAATTTATTCTCGATTTCTGGGAAGGCCGGGCCACGGGCCGACTGCTCAGCTACGAACCATCCACCGGTACGACGCGGGTTCGGATGGATGGCCTGATGTTCGCCAATGGCGTCGCACTGGGTCCGGATGATGCCTTCGTACTGGTCACCGAGACGCTGGCCGCACGCGTGATGCGTCTTTGGCTCAAGGGGCCGCGGGCAGGTCAGAGTGAGGTATTCCTCGAGGGTCTGCCCGGCTATCCGGACAACCTTTCCTTCAACGGCAAAGATACTTTCTGGATAGCGATGCCTTCCGATCGCCAGGCCGCTCTCGAGAATCTGGCCGGCTCGCCGTGGTTGCGAAAGCTGCTCCTGCGGCTCCCGGCATCATTCCGCGAGATCGAGTTGCCGCCCCTGGGCTGGACGATCGGCGTCGATGCAGACGGACAGTTGCGTTACAACCTGCAGGATCATTCGGGCCGCTTGTTCACCGTCACCAGTGTCAATGAATTCGACGGCACGCTGTATTTTGGCAGTATCGCCATGGAGACAGTCGGCCGATTCGAGATTCCGGTGCCGTGATCGCAGCATCCAAAACCGACCCCGGCGGCGAATGACGCGCACGGGGCCCGGGGTCGGTTTCACTGATCGGCGGATACCGCCGACGATGATCAGAGGCTGGCCCGAATCCGTTCCAGCATCATGTCACCGAGTTCGCCGATCGCTTCGTTGGCCGCTACTCCGCCAACATTGGTCACGATAAGCAATCCGATATCGAGCCCCGGCGCCAAGGCGACCTGGGCGAACCACCGGTCGTTCCTGCCGCTGTGCTGCAGCACCGCACCGCCGGTGTCTTCATCGGGTGTCTCGATTTGCCACCCCATTCCGTAGGGCCAGTCTCCTGCCGGCGAATGGAGGAACCGGAACGTCTCTGTCGTCACGATACCCGGCACGCCACGTTCGCCGTTGATGTGGCTCAACATATAGAGCGCATAGTCCTGCAGCGTGCCGTGGACGGTACCCGCCGGCCCCAGCGATGCCGGGTTGTCGGCGCCGGGTCCGGGCGGGAAGGGGATCAGACCGCCGTTCTGGAAGCGGTGTCCCCAGGGCTCATCGACCTGTCCCGTGGTGCCGGGTGCCCCGAACCCGCTATCGTGCATCCCAAGCGGGCCAAAGATGTTGTCACTCATCAGATCCTCCCAACGGGATCCTGTCAGAGTCTCCATCATTGCGCCCACGACAATATAGCCCGCGTTGGTATACAGAAAATCGCCAGTACCGGTTTCGGGAGCCAGCGCCAGCAGTTCGGAGGCCCACAGGAAACGTTTTTCCATGACCGAGCCGGGTGCAGCGTCGACCACCGCCTGGAAGGAAGGTATAGCGGCGACATCGGTCGGCAGCCCGGACTGGTGTGACAACAGTTGCGCCACTGTTACCGTCCGGTACTGGTCCTGGATTGTCGCTGCGAGTTGCGGCCAGACGTCCAGGGGCGTCATCTCCCATGACATGAGCGACTGCTCTACCAGTACGCCGGTCAGCGTCCCCGTCATGGATTTTGTCAGGGACCCAAGATGCCATTTATCCCCGATTGCGACGGGTTGATTTCGGCTCGCCGATCGTCTGCCGCTCGCCGCGGACTCGGCGATCTGACCCTGGAGAACCACAATAGCAGCCATGGCAGGCAACTCGTTTTTCAAGCGGACGAACTCGACCATCGCATCCAGGCCAGCATCTCCGAGGCTGCCCGTGGGGGGTGGCACGGGCGGTGGTGGCGGCGGCGTATTCACGCTCGCACCTCCGCCACCACCGCCTCCGCCGCAACCGGCTGTGATCATCACGACGGTGACAATGAAGCTTGCCACGGTTATCCGGAAATTCTTGTACATGTCATCACCTGTGTTGTCTTGTGCAAAAGTGCAGGGCAGACGCTAGCAAGTGAAAGTAGTGATATTCAATGCCAACAACAAAAGTAGCGTAAATCAATACGAATGGTCTTGAATCACAAACCCGCAGGAACGGCTCTTGATCAGGGGGTTGGTGACGAGCGCAGCAGATGCGGTATGGAAACCAGGTCACAGGCCTGACCGGGCACAATCGCAGGGAGCATCTATACTGTCTGGATCGACACCATATTCAGTGGGGCCGAATGACAATAACTGGGGAGGAAGGTATGAGAGTGCTTATCAGTCTGGCCGCGTTAGTGCCACTTGCGTTTTTGTCCACCGGGGCGCTAGCGCAGGACAAGGAAGAGAAGGCGGAGTCGTATGTTTACGCCACCTATTACACCTGCGACGTCACCCGGCAGGAAAGAGCCGATGAGATCGTCAAAGCCAGGGATGCGCCTGTCTATGACGCGGCCGTTAAAGACGGGACAATAAACGGTTGGGGCTGGCTGGCTCACCATACCGGCGGCAAATGGAGGCGGATTCGCTATAGCAGTGCCGGCAGCATGGAAGCTTTGTTTAAAGCGCAGGAAAAGATCAACGCGGCACAGGATGCGGCTGGCGGTGACGACAATGAGTTCGGAAGCATCTGCAATTCGCACCAGGATTATGTCTGGCATGGTCTGGCAGGCAGTGGCGGAAACCTCCTGGCCGAGAAGCGTGGCAAGATCGGATTGTCGGCGTATTTCATCTGCAAGATGTCCAAAGAAGACGACGCGGACGAGCTGATCGAGAAGGTGTTTGCTCCCGTGTACAACGATCATGTCGGCGACGGCAAGCTGACATCGTGGGGATGGTCCGAGCACATCATCGGCGGCAAGTACCGCCGGCTTGCAACAATGACGGCCAACGATCTGCCGACGCTGTTGAAGATGCGCGCCAGCATTTTCGAGGCGCTCGACGACAATGACGACGCAGACGAATTTACTGAGATTTGCGGCTCGCACAGCGACTATATCTGGGAGATCCAGATCGAGAACCCATAGACGTCGCCAGCCATCAAGAAACAAGACCCCGCTTCGGCGGGGTTTTTTCTGGCAGACTGGTCGCTGTGAGCAGGGGGTGGCAGCAGATCGGATAAGGATATGACTCACGAGTCGAAACCGCGAATCGCAGTGATCGGCGCCGGTGCATTCGGCGGCTGGACCGCACTGCGACTACAGGAAAAAGGCGCGGACGTGGTGTTGGTGGATAGCTGGGGGCCGGGCAATTCCCGTTCGAGTTCCGGTGGGGAAACACGCGTCTTTCGACACAGTTATGATTCAAGGCTGAATGTCGATCTCGCCAGCCGGTCGCTTTCCATGTGGAACGACTACAGTCTCCGCTGGGGTCGGAAACTCTTCCACCAGGTGGGCGTGCTGTTCACCACGCAAGGTGGCGAGTTCCTCGACAATGCGAAACGGCACCTCGAGGATGCCGGTGTGGAGCACGAGATACTCGATCCCGGCGAGATCGCAACGCGGCTTCCGCAGATGAACACGGAAGATCTGCGCTGGGGAATCTTCGAACCACAAGCCGGCTATCTCCTGGCACGGCGGGCCTGCGAGGCGGTCGTGGATGCATTTCGCAAGGGCGGCGGTGACTATCGACAACAAACCGTCGGTCCCGGCGCTATCAGCGCAGCGACGCTCGAAGCGCTCGCCGGCCCGGGGCGGGACTCAGTATCCGCGGACTGCTACGTCTTTGCGTGCGGGCCGTGGCTGCCGCAGCTTTTTCCTGATGTGCTGGGTAGTCTGATCACGCCGTCGCGCCAGGAGGCCTTTTACTTCGGCACGCCGTCCGGGAACCTGGACTTCGAAGATAATCGCATGCCCGCCTGGGCCGACCTCGGTGAAGAATTCTGGTACGGCATCCCGGGAAACGAAAGACGCGGTTTCAAAGTGGCGAACGATACGCACGGACCCGATATCGAGCCCACAACGGCAGACAGACAGCCGACGCCAGCCGCTGTGGATGCCGCCCGGGAATACCTGGCGCACCGATTTCCCGGCATGGCCGGTGCGCCATTGCTTGAAGCCAGGGTTTGCCAGTACAGCAACACAGCCGATGGACACTTCATCTTCGATCGTCACCCGGACCTGGACAAGGTCTGGCTGCTCGGTGGCGGTTCAGGTCACGGTTTCAAACACGGACCCGCCCTGGGCGATCTGGCCGCATCCTGCGTGCTGGAGGAAACGGCACCCGAGCCCTTGTTCGGACTCGCGCGGTTTTCTCTTCCGGCGGCGAGTGCCTGAGCAGATTCCGCATGTTACAGTGCGGCGGCAAGTTACATTTCTACTGTCTATAGTTAATCCATCGCGTCAGCAAGAAGCGCGATCATTTTTATCATCGGGGAGATCACAAATGACGATTCTGAAACTCCGGTTTCTGCCGGCGGTTCTCTGCTTTTCCTTGTTGGGGATGGGCGGCGTCCAGGCCGCAGACGATCCGAATATTGCGAGAGTGTGGGTGATTACACCCAAGGCTGGCATGGACCAGCAACTCGAAGATGCGATGAAGGCGCACAACAAGTGGCGCGTCGATCATGGCGACCCGTGGCGCTGGGATACCTTTCACAAGACCACCGGTGACGATCTCGGCAGCTGGACCATACGCAGTTTTGGTCACACCTATGCCGATCTGGACGCCTACGGAGACAGCGATTTTGGCAAACAAGCCTATGAACACTGGTTGGCGAACGTAGAGCCACACGTTGCCAATGTGTCGGGTCATCTCGCTGAGCTGGCGCCGGAACTGAGCAACTGGCCGGAAGATGCCGCTCCGTTCGAGTGGTTCTGGGTCTACACATACCACTTAACACCGGGTCGACAGGGCGACTTCACTGATGCGGCAAAAGCGATTGTCGATGCGCTGAAGGAAGCGGAGTGGGGCGAGACTTTCGCATTTATATGGCAGCTCGATGGCGATGTGCCGGCCATTAGCCTGGTTCTTCCCGAGAACAACTGGGCGGGATTCGCTGGCCCTGAAAAGTCGGCTCGTGAGACAGTTGCCGAGGCGCTGGGCGAGGATAAGATGAACGCGATGTGGGACGCGTACAATGAACATGTCGTATCGGTTCATAGCACGATCTATCACCGCCACGCAGATATGTCCTATATGGGTGCGAGCAAGTAGCCACGTCCTGGCAGCGCCCGAACCGCAAGCCGGTTCTAACCATCAGAGCGCGCCCACCGGGGCGCGCTCTTTTTTGTTCCAGGTGGGACGGCTCGCAGGCTTTCGGGCTAAGCTATCCGGCGGGAATCGCAGCAAGCCCTGGTATCGATCCAGGCAGAATGGAGCAAATGAATGACCGAGGTTGACAGATTCGCCCGCAGCTACCCGGCGCATCACGAACACCTGAGGAATCTGACAGATGCGCTCATCGAGTCTTCTTCGTTCGAGGGCATCGTTATCTATGCAGGCGCGCCACATTACGCCTTCCAGGACGACAGCACCTACCCGTTCCGGGCAAATCCATCCTATCTGCAGTGGATTCCCGAGACCGACCACGCACATTCCCTGCTGGTCCTGCGGGCCGGACTGACGCCGCAGCTGATCTGTCACCAGCCCAGGGACTACTGGCACGTTGTGCCGTCCGAGCCCTCTGGGTTCTGGGTCGAACATTTCGATATCGTTGCCGCCGGCAGTCCGGATGACGTTCTCGACGCCTTGCCTGGCGATGCCGCCGGTTTCGCAATCATCGGAGAGATATCAGACGCTATTGGCGCGCTCGGGTTTGCGGCGGTCAACCCCGGGGAACTGGTTCAGCCTTTGCATTTTTCACGACTGAAAAAGACGGCATACGAGATCGAGTGCATGCGCCGCGCAAATATTGATGCGGTCGCCGGACATCTCGCGGCGCGAGAAGCCTTCCAGGCGGGAGAATCCGAGTTCGGGATTCATCTTGCGTATATGCGCGCATCTCGCCATAGCGAGTCTCAGTTGCCGTACTCCAACATCGTCGCTTTGAACGAACACGGTGCGACCCTGCATTACGATGTGTTCGACAAGACGGCGCCTTCCACACGTCGCTCGTTCCTGATTGACGCGGGGGCGAGTTGCAACGGCTATGCGGCCGATATCACCCGCACCTGGGCCGCTGGCGAAGGACCGTTCGCGGAACTCATCGAGCTGCTGGACGAGGCGCAGCAGGATCTGCTGAGCGGCATTCGGCCTGGCCGTTCTTACATCGGATTGCACCAGGAAATGCATGAATCGATCGCCAGGATCCTGCTCGAAACAAAGCTGGTCGAAATGGATCCGGCCGCCATGGTAGAAACGGGAGTCACCTTTGCCTTTTTCCCACACGGACTGGGTCATCATCTGGGCCTGCAGGTTCATGATGTGGCCGGCAAACAGGCTTCCAGTGAGGGCGGTGAGATAGCGCAACCGGACGGCCACCCCTTTCTGCGCAACCTGAGACCGGTGGAAGAGGGCAATGTGCTGACGATCGAGCCGGGTATCTATTTTATCGGCCAACTCCTCGATGATCTTCGCAACCGTCCGGAGGGTGCGAATGTCAACTGGTCGGCGGTCGAGAGCCTGATGCCGTTTGGCGGCATCAGGATCGAAGATGACATTGTCGTGACCGCGGACGGGATAGATAACCTGACGCGGGTGGCGTTCGCGTCGCTGGATGCAACCTAGCGGGGAGGCTTTATGACATCCAACTATCTGGAGCAGCTGGCATCCGAGTGGTATGAATACCGGGGTTTTTTCGTGCGCCGCAATGTGCCGGTCGGGTCAGGGCCGAAAGGCGGGCACGAGGCCGAACTGACCATCGTCGCCATTCATCCGGGGGATAACCGGGTGGTGCATATCGAACCCTCCATGGATGCACACAGCTGGGAGGTGCGGGAGAAGCGGTTCAGCAAGAAGTTCAAAGCGGGTCGGGATCACCTGGCGGATGCCACCGGGAGGCTGTGTCCGGCCGGGGAGATCGAGCAGATTGCATTGATCGCGTTGGGAAGTCGCACCAATCATCCCACGCTGGGCGGCGGCACCGTCCTCACAATCGCCGATTTCATGGCGGAGATCCTGGCCGAGATGAAGCAGCGAAGCAGCGACGAACTCGCGGTTCCACAGCAATACCCGATCCTGCGGACGCTGCAATTCGTTGCGGAGAATCGCCGCGCGGTGATTACTGCGCTGATGGAGCAGGATCCGCGTCAGATCAGTTTCTGACGGACTCGTTTTCGGGCTGCTCAGCGGTCGGGAAGATATCCAGGTAGGAGGCGTACACCGATGCGATCACAACGGGTATCACCACGACAAAACCGAGGCCGAAGGTCGCCGCGACCAGCACCATCAACAATAGCAATACCAGGCTGTAGCTGGTAAAGGCCAGCAGGTTGAGCAGGCAGGCCCGGAAACTCATCTTCATCGCCGCCAGCGCTCCGATACGGTCAAGGGCTACCAGCGCCGGTGCGAACCAGATAGCCATAGCGATCGGCAGCGTCAGCGCGACGCCGAGCAGCATTACGATCATCATGGCGGGACTCAGGTTCAACGCGGCGACATCGAGACTTGTCTGCTGACCCATCATCGCGAATCCGATCCCGCCGACCACCACGGCGATGGCGAGCATGCCGAGCAGCTGCAGCCCGCCGATCATTGCCAGTGCCTGCGTGTTCTCGCGGAAACCGGCGAACAGATGGCGGATCTCCAGCGGCGCACCAGAATCAATCGCGCGACAGCCAATCATCAATCCCCCGTAAAAAATGGGTGAAACGAGATAGACGAGGATCGAAATCAGGGGCAGAAAGCTCAGCGCCAGCAGTGCCGTCATCATGATAATGGTGCAAAGAATCCAGACAAGCGGACTGGCCGAAAAGAACCGGAATCCTTCCTTTATCCATTCCCAACCCCGGGCAAACGGCAGTGGGCCTCGTACTTGCTGCTGTGGTGTTTCCTGTTGCGTCATGTCGTGGAGGGGGCTGTACCAGTACCCTCTGCCGATACCCGGGGCGTCCTGGGCTAGCCGGCGGATTGCGCCGATGACTCGACGGCGTCCTCGACGGGTTCTTCCGCGAGATAGCGACGCATCATCATCGCCTGCTGAATCTTGCCGCGCCGGACATAGGACTGGTAAAGGATGTCTCTCATGAATTCCAGCAGCACGCCCGCCTGTGACGTCCTTAGCAACGGTATGGATCCGGGCGTGTCCTCATTGTCGAACAGGATGCGTCGGATGATCTCAAAGGTTTCATCGTCGATCTCGGCCATGTCGCGTATATCGCTGCACTGATCGAAGATCTGCATCTTGCCTGTTTCACCCAGATCCTCGAACACGCGCTTGACCGTTCGGCGACACATCGACGCAAAGGCATTGACGGCGTTATGCGAGAAACAGTTTAGCGCTTCCCTGAACAATACCTCGCTGTCCTCGGGAAGAAAACCAAAGTCGAATCGTTCGATCGGACGCTCGATCTCCGAATAGTTCGATGACAGCTCTACCTCTACGTCGCTGTATGCCTTGACGGGATACTTGAGGAAGATCGGCGCACTGCAGGCGTCACATCGAAAAACGACGCCGACCTCGCTGGGTTTGAACCTGATCAGCTCCTCAAAGCGCGGTGTCGATACCGGCGACAGGTGCGAGAGGACATTGCAAGACGGGCACACCACGGCAAAATGCTGACCGTGGTCATGTTGGAACCTATTATCCTTATCAACAAAGATAGACATCTTATTGTTTTTCCGGGAGTTTTAATTCACCCGAGAGTCGCAACTGAAGCCCGCGCCAGCTGACAACACTCCCCCAACGAGAGCAGTGTATCCAATGCGTCCCGGTGTGGCGAACCAGCGAGATTATGTAAACCCGATCGGAGCTCTCTACCAATCCAGAACCGCCTGGTGTGCCTGTTCATTCTCCGCTCTCGCGATCAGACCGGATGTGGTCACGGAAATACGGTAGCGCGCGCCGTCCGCCATCGGTAGATAGACGGAACTGCCATAGACCGCATCGACCCATGGCAGCCAGCGTTGCGCACCTTTGGCCAGGCGCCAAAGCGCCAGCCCCGGGGTCTTCGACAGCCGGTAGCCAGTCAGTTCGAGCTTGTTCAGCACTTGTGGATTCTCGTAACGTCCGCGCAACTGATCGAGCTGGTAGAGACTCTGGATACCCATCAACGTGGCCGGATACTGCCATTTCAGGAATCTGACATCCAGATGCCACTGGTCTCCGGCAAGACGGAAATGCCGTGGCCGGGTTTCATCTTCAAGCAGGAGGGTCGCTTCATAAACGCGCGGCCCGATCTCTCGCAGCGCTATGCTGCCCACACCCTGCTCGTGTGTGAACTGATCGAGCACATGAAAACTCACGGACAGGCCGATGGCGAGCGCGCCCAGTGCCAGTGATGTCAGGGACACGAGGCTGACGGTCATGCCTGACAGGGGTCGGCGGGATCCGAACCGCCGCAGCGCCAGCCACAACAGGATCAGTCCGACCAGCAGCAGAGAGAGACCGGCTGTCTGCAAGGTCATCCCGGCACCTGGTCAAAATCCTGTCGCAAGGTGTTGGCTATGTCTGCGGGTACAGGGTTTCTGTCGGTCCTGACAGATATGGCCAGCGAGCGCTCGGCCTCAGTGAGACGATGATCCGACTTGAGTTGTGCTTGCAGGATCTTCAGACCGGCGTCGGATGGATCCGTTCCGACCGACCGCCGCTCGGAGACGCGCTTCCTCAGGACCGACTCATCCGCCTCACAGCTGAGGATCCGAAATGGCACGTTCAGCTCTTGCGCCAGTTCCCTGAATCTCCTGCGCTGCCCGACATCGAGAAAGGTCGCATCGACAAGGGCGTTGTAGCGTGATTCCACGATGCCTGCCGTTAGCGCCATGAGCCGGTCATAGGTACGTTGGGTCGCGTCCGCTGCGTAGATGCCTCCGCCGACGGTGTCGTTTTCCCGTTCGTTCCCAAGCATTGCGCAGATGCGCTTTCGTTCGACGTCAGACCGAATCCAGATGGCGGGGAGGCAGGTGGCCAGCCTCTTTGCGAGCCAGCTCTTGCCGGATCCCGACAAGCCGCTGACGATGATGATGGCCGGTTGCGCCACTTGCATGAGTTCGGCGGCAAGCGTCACATGATTCGACAATCGGGCAGACAGGTGTTCCCTTTCCGTCTTGTCGACATTGGTCTGGGTGAGGCGAATCGTGTCGACCTTGGCGCGCACAAGATGCCGATAGACAAGGTACCACCTGAGCAAGGGAAGGCCGCCATAGTCGCCGGTTACCGCCAGCCAGCCATTGAGATATCTCCAACCCAGATCGGGTCGTCCGCGCGATGCCAGATCCATCATCAGGAAGGCGGCGTCGGAGACGATATCGATCCAGCGCAGGGAAGGACTGAACTCGATGCCATCAAAGGCGATGATGCGGTCTCCCACACGGGCAATATTGCGCAGATGAAGATCGCCGTGACACTCGCGCACAAACCCGTCCGCTTTTCTGTTCAGGAAAACCGTTTCCAGCTCTGCCAGATTGGTCTCTGTCCAGCGTCGCAGGGAACGGATGGATTTGCCGAGGTCCGCGCCTGAGGACTCTGCATCCAGGTGAGCAAAATTGCCCATGACCGTGTCGCGGATAACATCCGGGGATCCCCACTCCGTTTCTTTTCCTGCGACGTCTGCGGACTCGTGAAAGCGGGCAGTATAGGACGCCAGTTCGTCTATATCTCCGGACGTCAGACGACCCGCTTCGAGCTGGCGGTCGAGCTGTCCATCCTGATCGAATCGATTCATTCGAACCGCATACTCGAGCGCTTCCCCGCATGCCCCGATAACGGGACGGCCATCACGTTCGCCTATTGCGACCACGTCGATATAGATCTCCGGCGCGAGCCGTTTGTTGACGCGCAACTCTTCATCGCAAAAGTACTTGCGCTTCTCAAGCGTCGTGAAATCGAGGAACCCCGGGTTGACGGGTTTCTTGATCTTGTAAGCCAGATCGCCGGCCAGCAACACCCAGGAAATATGGGTCTCGATCAGCTCCACCGTATCCACCGGGTGGGGATAGGCGGCCGGGTCGAGCAGCGCCTGAATCAGGCCTTCACCCGCTGAGTCATTTCTGCTCAGCTGACCACTCCGGCACCAGGGAGCAGATCCAGAAAATCGCCGTTCATGACGAGTTCAGTGAGCGTTGCGATGTCACGATCGAGGCGATGATCGCCAGGTCTTTCAGGGACCGCCTGGCGAATCCTGGCATGCAGCCGTTGCAGCTCCGCTGTGGTGGTCAGGGGGCGCTGGGCATCCAGCGCCATTGCGGCCGACATGAGTTCTATGGCGAGGATACGACCGGTATTGAGACAGATGTTGAGCAATTTGAACCCGGCCCAGGGCGCCATGCTGACGTGATCTTCCTGACCTGCCGAGGTCGGTATACTGTCGACGGAAGCCGGGTGCGCCAGCGTCTTGTTTTCCGAGGCCAGGGCGG
>PVMS01068857.1_pt1 | contig 18256 bp, 14 predicted proteins | sample 1853461 | NCBI WGS metagenome assembly PVMS01 (sample SAMN08582032, study PRJNA380276) | Marine sediment metagenome, whole genome shotgun sequencing project. | isolation source: ocean sediment barecode stripped | collected 2017 | reverse complement strand
TCATACTACCGACATGAGTTTAACCGATTAGCTGTTGCGAGGTGACGGCACTCATGCAGGTCAGACATTGCCGTATTCACCCGCTTCCCCTATCCAGCGGTCCATGATGCCGGTGACTGCTTGCGGATGTTCACGCAGGAGTGTCTGCGCAATAGCCTGTATTTGCGGCAACAGGCCTGCATCGCGGATGAGATCGGCGACGCGCATCTGCATAAGGCCGGTTTGTCGCTTGCCCAGTACCTCGCCCGGGCCACGCAATTCCAGGTCTTTCTGCGCGATGACGAAACCGTCTCCGGTTTCGCGCATGACCTTGATGCGCTCTGTGGCATGCGCCGACAAGGGGCCACGATAGAGCAGCACGCAGGCGCTCTTGCGGGTGCCGCGTCCGACTCGTCCACGTAACTGGTGTAACTGTGCGAGCCCCATGCGTTCTGAATTTTCAATAATCATCAACGTGGCTTCAGGCACATCGACACCTACTTCAATTACCGTAGTTGCAACCAGCACCTGAATTTCGCCGGTGGCGAACGCCTTCATCAGCCGTTCTTTGGCATCATTTTTCATCCGGCCATGAATAAGGCCAACATTAATGCCGCTGAGTGCTTCCGTCAGCATGGCGTGAGTCGCCTCGGCATTCTGGTAATCAAGCACCTCGGATTCGCCAATTAACGGGCACACCCAGTAGGCCCGTTGCCCGTCAGTACAGGCGGCTTTGACACGCGCAACCACATCGCCACGACGCTCATCGGGCAGCGCCACGGTTTGTATTGCCTGCCTGCCCGGCGGCATCTCATGAATTACCGAGACGTCGAGATCGGCATAGAGGGTCATGGATAGCGTGCGCGGTATCGGTGTGGCCGTCATGACCAGTTGATGTGGGCGCAGTACACCGCTGGCACCTTTTTCCATCAGGCTCAGGCGCTGGTGCACGCCAAAGCGGTGTTGTTCGTCAACAATCACCAGCCCGAGTTGCGCGTAGTCCAGGCCTTCCTGAAACAGGGCGTGGGTGCCCACGATCACCTGGGCCTGACCGGTGGCGATGGCGGTATAAACACGGGCGCGCTGACGGCCTTTCAAGGCGCCGGATAACCAGGCAAGTTCTACACCCAATGGCTTGAACCAGGTCTGCAAGTTGTCACGATGCTGTTCCGCGAGTAATTCAGTGGGCGCCATGATGGCGGCCTGGCTACCATTGCTTACTGCATGCAGCGCAGCGGCGGCAGCAACAACAGTCTTGCCGCAGCCGACGTCACCCTGCAGTAGCCGCATCATCGGGTGGCCCTGCGCGAGGTCGTTACATATGACTTCCAGCACATTGCGCTGGTCGCCCGTCAATTCAAATGGCAAACCCTCAATAAAGCGTTCCGCCAGTCCATCCTCTGTGGCGGGCATGGCCTGCGCCTTAAGACGCTCGGCACGTTGGTGTATCTGCCGCAGGCTCAGGTGATGGGCAAGTATTTCTTCCATTGCAAGACGCTGTTGAGCCGGATGGCGACCTGCCGAAAGTTCCTCAAGACGTGCATCTTGTGGGGGTCGATGCAGGTAGTGCACGGCTTCTCGCAGCGTGGGCAACGCCTGGTCAGCGAGCACACCTGCGGGTAGCCAGTCGATCAATGACTGGTTGTGATCATCCAGCACCTGGCCGATCAGATTACGCAGCCGGCCCTGTTGCACACCTTCAGTAGAGGGATAGACCGGGGTCAGATGCTCTTCAAGGGGAGCCGATGAGTCCGTGAGTATCCGATACTCAGGGTGGACTATCTCAAGTCCCGCCGGCCCTTTGCGTACTTCACCGTAACAGCGCACCCGCTTGCCACGCGCCAAACCCTGTTGTTGGGTGCGCGAGAAATAGAAAAACCTCAGCGTCATCGCGCCACTGCCATCGAATACGCGACACATTAAAGTTCGGCGCCCACGATATGCGACCTCGGTTAACTCAATCTCGGCTTCGATAACAGCACGTTCGCCCGGTCGCAGTGAACCTATGGGGGCGATGCGCGTTCTGTCCTCGTACCTAAGCGGTAAAATAAACAGCAAGTCTTCCGGTTTGTATACGCCCAGTCGTTTGAGCTTTTCCGCGAGAGCGGGGCCTATCCCGCGCAAGTCAGTTAGCGAAGTTAACTGGCGAACATTTTGCGAGTTGCTTGTCGCGGTTTGAGTCACACGCTGAGTATGGCGTCCGCTTCTACCTGCGCGCCCTTCGGCAGTCCCGCAACTTCCAGTGCGGCACGCGCGGGGTAAGGTTTGCTGAAATACTGTGCCATGATTTCATTCACTTTCGCGAAGTGGCTTAAGTCGGTAAGAAATACGGTGACTTTAAGCGCCTTTGCCAGGTCGCTGCCAGCGGCTTCCGCTATGCTACGAAGGTTGTCGAACACCTGGGTAATTTGCGCTTCGATATCGTCGGATACCAGCTCGCCGGTGTTGGGGTCTAGCGGAATCTGACCAGACACGTAGACGATGTCGTTATGCTGAATGGCCTGGGTATAAGTACCAATGGCTGCGGGTGCGTTGGAAGTCTGGATTGCTATTTTGCTCATAATTGTATTTCGCTGGTTAATTGCCTGGTGATCCGAACTAGGCGCCGGTGCGCGACACGCGCTTAACGTTAGACATTTTACGTATTTGTCGCAGCACGCGTGCAAGATGCACGCGGTCACGAACGAGAATTAAAAATATCATCTCAGCGAACTCATCATCATCTTCGCTGACAGAAACCTGCTCGATATTCGATCCGGCTTCGGCAATCTTTAACGCGACTTCTGCTAATGAGCCTGGTCGATTCGACATCTCAATGCGCAATTCGACGGAAAATTCACGCTTTATACCTAGCTCCCAATCGACCGCGATCCATTTTCCCGGTTGTTTACTGAACTGGTGCAGGTTGCCACAGCTGTTGCGATGTATGACAACTCCACGACCACTGCTGAGATAACCCATGATCTCGTCACCAGGAATAGGATGACAACAGCGCCCGTAGGTGACCATGAGTCCTTCGGTGCCCGCAATGGTGATGGTCGACGGTTTATCCGGTTTATCCAGGTCACCGTTCATGTCCTGCAACAACAACTGTGCAATCACTGGAGCAAGGCGCTCGCCGAGGCCAAGCTGTTCATAAAGATCAATCTGTTTGTTCAGGTTGAATTCCTGCAGTAATGCGTTCATGCGTTTGCGGCTGACCCGATTCAGGCTGGTGCCTTGTGCGCGCAGGGCCTGTACCAGCAATCGCCGCCCCAATTCGACCGCTTCATCGCGACGCAGGTTTTTGAGGTATTGTCGGATGCTGTGGCGAGCTTTGGCCGTGACTACGAAGTTGACCCAGGTCGGATTCGGATGAGCCCGGCGGGAAGTAATGATCTGGACCGTCTGGCCATTTTTGAGCGGTGTACGCAAAGGCGTAAGCCGCCGATCCAGTTTAGCCGCCACGCAGCGATTGCCGACATCGGTGTGTACGGCATAAGCGAAATCCACGCAAGTAGCGCCGCGTGGTAAACGAAGGATGTCACCTTTCGGCGTAAACACGTAGACCTTGTCCGGGAACAGGTCCACCTTGACGTTTTCCATGAACTCTTCCGAGTTCGCAGTTGTCTGCATTTCGCTAATCGAGGCTAGCCACTCGCGGGCGCGCACCTGGGGCGTCACGATGCTGGAATCAATGGCCTTATAGTTCCAGTGTGCCGCAACACCGCTTTCAGCGACCTGATGCATTTCGTTTGTGCGAATCTGGAATTCAACCGGAATGCCATTGGGGCCGAACAGCGTTGTGTGCAGCGATTGATATCCATTTAGCCGAGGAATGGCGACATAGTCTTTGAAGCGCCCGGGCATGGGTTTGTACTGTTGATGCACGATACCGAGTGTGCGGTAGCAAGTATCGGTGCTATCGACGACAACGCGAAAACCGTACACGTCAACGATTTCACTCAACGGTAGTTTTTTTCGCAGCATCTTTCGATAGATACTGTACAGGTGTTTTTTACGGCCCTGAATGCTGCCTTTCAGGCCCGCCTCCCGCATTTTTTTTCGCAATTTATCGGAGATACGCTTAAGGATTTGTCGCTGGTTTCCCTGTGCTTTGCGCAGGGTATTGTCGATAACGCGCGCGCGAAATGGATAGGAATTACGAAACCCTAGTTCTGCCAGTTCTACCTTGAGCCAGTTTATGCCCAGCCGGTTAGATATCGGCGCATAGATTTCCAGCGTTTCTTTGGCGATACGTACGCGCTTATCCGAAGGCAAGGCTTCGAGGGTGCGCATGTTATGCAGGCGATCCGCCAGCTTGACGAGAATGACCCGAATATCCTCGACCATGGCGAGCATCATTTTGCGGAAACTCTCTACCTGAACCTCACCCCGACTATGAAAGCTAAGTTGGTCCAGTTTGCTGACACCCTCGACTATGTTCGCAACATCGTTGCCGAATTCAGAGCGGATCTGTTCAGCACTCATCGGGGTGTCTTCAATCACATCGTGTAGCAGTGCGGCGCAAATGCTTTCCGTATCAAGATGGAGTTCCGCCACAATCGCGGCAACAGCTACTGGGTGGCTGATGTAAGGTTGTCCCGACGCGCGTGTCTGGCCCCGGTGTGCCCGGGCGCCAAACTCGAAAGCGCGATTTATTTTGCTGCGTTGCTCGTCGGTCAGGTATTCGAGCTTGGCACTGAGACGGCGAAAACCAACGCCCCGCAAACCAGGCGGCAATTTGTCACGTAGCGTAGCAGCGTATTCCATTGAGGTGGCCGGTCAGATTAAGCGGCGTCTCTTTAGAACGCCTTCTGACCAGTATAAAGGAATGCTTTCACGGCGCGAATGGCAACCTGATCATGCAGGCTGCATGGCCTTAATGGGGCGGATTGGATAAATAAGCGCCGCTTAAGGTGGCGGGGAGCAGACCGCAGGTTTTAAGTGAGCGGCGTGTCTTCGTCGCTTTGTGGTTCTGCTGGTGTATCGCTCGCTGCTGGCGCTTCGCTGGCGGGTTCATCAGCAGGTGTTGCGTCCGCTGCTGGCGCTTCGCTGGCGGGTTCATCAGCAGGCGTTGCTTCCGCTGCCGGTGCGTCACTGCCGGGTTCTTCTGCAGGTGTTGCGTCCGTTGCCGGTGCTTCGCTGACGGGTTCATCTGCAGGTGTTGCGTCCGCTGCCGGTGCTTCGCTGACAGGTTCTTCTGCAGCAGCTGCAGCGATGACTTCAGCCAACAACGCTTCACTAATGGACTCATCTGTTACCGCATCCGTAGATCTAGCTTGCGTGCCAACGGGTGCCTCAGTGGTTGTAACTGATTCGGTGTTATTGACCGTTGCTTTAACTGCAGAGGCAGCGGGAACCTGCATCGCGGTAGAGTTCTGCCCCGGTATGGGCGTATTTGCGAGCAATTCTTCAGCTGCTTCACTGCTGAGGATGTCCTCTACGGGTTCCGCCATCTGGGCAAGGATTTCATCGTTGATCAGGCCGGCGGCGATTTCCCGCAGTGCGATTACGGTGGGTTTGTCATTTTCGACTTCTACCAGCGGCTCAGCGCCATTGGCGAGACGGCGGGCACGCTTCGCAGCCGTCAAAACGAGGTCAAACTGGTTATCAATCTTTTGCAGACAGTCTTCTACGGTGATTCTGGCCATCGTAATGCTCTTGTATGTATTAAGGCGTAGGCGCCCATCCAGGTCTTAATTCCTGTGGACGAAAATGGGGACGCGCTAGAGTACAGATTCAGCCCCCGGCTTGCAATGGCCGGGTCAGGGTTAGGTAAGGTTTTAGCCCGGAGATCCGTCCAGTATGGCGGCTACGCGCGCGGCCAGGGTCTCGCTGGAGGTCGCATTCCTGCTGCCTTCGCCCCGGATGATGGCGGTCAGTTCAGCGGCAGCCTGATCCAGGTCATCATTGACAACAGCGTAGTCAAACTCGCGCCAGTGCGACATATCCCCCAAGGCGTCCCGGTAACGGCGCTGGATCACCGCATTGCTGTCGGTGCCCCGGCCGGTCAGGCGTCGCTGCAACTCCTCCACTGACGGGGGTAGGATGAAAATGCTGCGGCACTCCGGCATTTGTTCCCGCACCTGCTGCGCACCCTGCCAATCGATTTCCAGAATAACGTTAAAACCTTCGTCCAAATGGCCTTCGACCCGGGTTCTGGATGTGCCGTAACTGTGATCGAACACAAGCGCGTGTTCCAGGAAGTCGCCCGCATCAATCATGGCCTGAAATATTTCATCAGAAACAAAATTGTAATCCTTGCCATTTTCTTCGGTGTTTCGCTGCAGTCGGGTGGTAAAAGAAATCGAAAAGCGCAGGTTGTCATTTGCCTGCATCAGTCGATGCACGAGCGTCGTTTTGCCTGCACCGGACGGTGCGGCAATTACAAATAACTCACCGCGTTGTTGATTCGTTTGAGGCACCAGACATCAAGTAGGTATAAGGAGAAATGGGGATTCTATTTTCCTGCATTTGGGCTCATTTTGGAATGCACCTGATACGATTCAATACCAAATTTACAGAGTTTCAAAAAAAGAAAACCCCGCCAGAGGCGGGGTTTTTGTGTGCGATATACCCGAATCCGCTATAGCACAGGGCAGCCATCGCCGAGAGAATTGCCTGTAATAATGGTCGTAGTGAGCAGCGCTCTCTGAATGTTAGCATTTTCAGTATCGTAGTCGAACTGACTTTGCGAGGGCTCGTTCACAGCAGAAACCCCGGTCCAGTAATTGTCCTCAGCGATCAGCTCGTGAAACTGGCCGGTGGGGGTGCCATCCAACGCAATAAAATCTGAGGAGCCGTTGCAGAAAATGTTTCCACCCAAGCTGCCCAGACTGCCGCCACCGAGATCGGCGAGGCGCTGGCCTATGGCATCGCCAGACTCCTGATCAAAGTAAATATTATTGAATGTGGCCTTGACGCCAACACCTGAACCACTATTGAAATCATTATTCTGAACCAGGACGCTGGATAAGGCATCCACAGCGGTTGTGTTATCAAAAAAGTTATTATTAATGATAAAGGTGACCGATGGTGGTACACCTAAGTCTTCAGGGTCTGTTGCATTGATAAATATTGCTCTACCTGCTGAGTCAAAGGTATTGGAGTTGATCTCAACATCATCCCCAGGCGGCACAAGGATGCCCCGTCTGTTTTGTCCACCGCTATTCTTGATTGTCACCCCGGTTATCAACGCGCACTGGGTTGCCCGGATGGTATTGCCATTGCCAGCATCAATAATGTATCCCGCGCCCCTGTTAGCGGTGTCCAGGTCGCCTACGATGGAAACACCTGTAATCCAGGGGGCTGTGGAACTGCCGTTACCGGGGCCGCGCATACTTAAGGGGAAGCTTTCTCCAGAGCCGCCATCGTAAGTGCCGGTTGCCAGCCGAACGGTGTCGCCGTCAATTGCTACGTTGGTTAACACATGGGTAATCGTTGCGTAGGGATTTCCCTGACTGCCATCACCCGTATTATCGTCCCCGGCGTTTGAAACATAGATATCTGAGCCGCTGCCCGTGTTGCATTCCATCGGCAGCGCTTCTGGTAAACCGGCTGGAAAAACACTTGAGCCCGCGCTTATATCGCCATCAGAGCCTGATCCGCCACCGCAACTCACGACCAAAACTCCAATTGCAAGACTGGAGAGCAATTTATAAGTTATTTTCATTCAAATACCTGATTTTGTTATCTATTATCAGACTTTCCATTTTTTTGCGGAAAATCTATTTCCCCGAAATATTACTGCGTGCACAAGCTACCAAGAATCTCAGACGCTGTATACCTCCGATATAGGCTGTATGCACCGTCCTTAAACGCCTCCACCGCTAGGCGGTTGAGTGTGTTATTCCTTGATTATGCTGTGATGTTGGTTAATCTGCGCGCGGCTTGCAGACTTTGATTGCTTCTCTGTGGGGCGCGGTTGAGCCTGACTATAGTTTAGTGATCGCAACCGAAATCACTCCACATTCTGTATTTGCTCGCGCATTTGCTCGATCAGCACCTTCAGGTCTACGGCCGCTTTCGTGGTTTCCGGGTCGGCTGATTTGGAGCCCAGCGTATTTGCTTCGCGGTTGAATTCCTGCATCAAAAAATCCAGTCGCCGACCGACGGCACCGTCCATGTTGAATGCTGTGCGGGTTTCCTCGACGTGCGCATCGAGTCGATCAAGCTCTTCCGCAACATCCATCTTCTGCGCGAGCATGACCAGTTCCTGTTCCAGTCGGTCATTTTCTAAACGTGCCCCCAGTGACTCCGCACGCTCTTTTACCCGTACGCGAATATTCTCCAGTACACTCGGCATACGCTTGCGCACCGCCGCGACCAGTATGCTGACCTGGTCCAGCCGTTCTTCAAGCACGGTCTGGATGCGTGTGCCCTCACGAGCGCGGGCGGCACACAAATCATCAAGCATTTCGCTGAGCAGTTGTTGTGCCGGTTCATACATTGCACGGGTATCGATCGCATCCATCGCCACTACGCCAGGCCAGCGCAGCACATCTATGGCGGTAAGCTTGCCCGGGTTGTCCATCTGTCCTGCAAGTGTTTGTGCATGCGCGATAAGCTGTTGAGCCAGCTCCGAATTGATCTGCAAGTTGGAGGCAGCTTCTGAGGCGGGGCGGAATTGCAGGTTTGCGTCCAGTTTGCCCCGCAGCAACTTGCCAGTCGCCAGCTCTCGCAGTAATGGTTCCAGCGTCCGGAAGCCGTCGGGTAACTTGAACTGTGTCTCCAGATAGCGGTGATTCACCGAGCGCAGTTCCCACTGCAGGTTGCCTGCCTCGGTGGCCAGCTCGCCACTGGCAAATCCTGTCATGCTGTTGATCATAAAGCCTCTCTAGTGCCGTGACCCGTATGTTAAAGGAAGTACCGTATTGTGAAGTGGCAGGATGCACGGCCGCAGTCTTGCGCTTACACTTTGCCTACTATTATCGAATTTAGTCTGGTTTTATTTCTGGACATTGTAGTGTCCGGGGCCATAGGTGGATACCGGTTGAAAGAGAAGCGGAATGCCTGATCAAAGCGCACAAATCAGCCTGCTCGGCAATCGGGAAGAGAATCAGGACCGGGTCAGCGTCATTGAGGTCGATGGCGCGACCCTGCTGATGGCTATCGACGGTATGGGCGGCCATGTGGACGGTGCACGCGCTGCTGAACTGGCGGTTGAGACTATCGAGAAGGCATTTCTTGCGCAGCATCATCCTGTGTTCGATCCACAGGGCTTTTTGCATTTGGCAATTGGCCGCGCGCATGCAGCAGTGGTGGAATTGGGCGCCGAAATTTCCGTAGAGACTCGTCCGCGGGCAACCTGTGCGTTGTGTCTTATTCAGGACGATGCTGCTTATTGGGGCCATGTTGGCGACAGCCGTATTTATCATTTGCGCGGACGCAATGTGCAGGAACGCTCTAGGGATCACAGCCACGTTGAGGTGCTTTTGTACGATGGTGAGATCAGCCCGGAAGAACTTGCTACCCACCCGATGCGTAATTACGTCGAATGCTGTTTAGGCGGCGATGCGGAATTACCGCGCATGTCTATCTCGCGCCAGAAGAGCATGCAGCAAGGCGACGTCATGCTCGTCTGCAGTGATGGGTTCTGGTCGCCGCTCGAAGAGGCTCAGCTGGCAGATCTGGGCGCTGCCAACGGTTCATTGACCGTAAACCTGCGGACTCTCGGTGAAATAGCGACTCGCTTGGCGGCGCCACATAGTGATAATACGTCGGCGGCAGCATTCAGTTTTAATGGTGCTGGTCAGCCTTGAGTTCAAAGCGAACCAGCGCATTGCCTGAATACTGCTTTGAATAGAACACTAAATATATAAAAGCGGCCTGCAAATGGCCTACACATAATTAAGAATTGCTACAGGGATCATGAATGGCCAAACGACCGAGCGGCCGCGCACCGTCTGAACTGCGCGCCATCACTTTTGAGACCGATTACACACGCCACGCTGCAGGTTCTGTACTTGCCTGTTTTGGTGATACGCGCGTGCTCTGCACTGCGTGCGTCGAAGATACCGTGCCGCATTTTTTGCGTGGTAAAGGCAGCGGCTGGATCACAGCCGAATACAGCATGTTGCCTGGCGCCACGCATACACGAGGGCGGCGTGAAGCGGCAAGGGGGAAGCAGACCGGACGTACTCAGGAAATTCAGCGACTGATTGGCCGCTCCTTGCGTGCCGCCGCTGATCTCAATGCCATCAATGGTTATACCATTACCCTCGACTGTGATGTGTTACAGGCCGATGGCGGTACCCGTACAACTTCAATTTCGGGGGCCTACGTTGCACTTGCCATGGCGGTCGAACGGTTGCTGACGGAAAAGCGCATCAAGGATAACCCGCTGCACGGTCAGATCGCAGCGGTGTCGGTGGGTGTTTATGCGGGTGAACCGTTGCTCGATCTGGATTATGCCGAGGATTCGTCTGCCGAGACGGATATGAATGTCGTCATGAACGAAGCCGGTGGTTTTATCGAGGTGCAGGGGACGGCTGAAGGCCACGCATTCCGCCGCGAAGAGCTGGACCAGATGCTGAACCTTGCTGCACAGGGAATAGCTGAAATTTGTCAGGCGCAAACCGCGACTCTGGAAGAGTGGCGTTCCTCGCGAGCCTGAGATTGGGGATCGGACGTGAACGAGCCGCAGCGCATAGTCTTTGCAACGGGAAACGCCGGTAAGGTCCGTGAGATGCGTGCCATGCTGGGCTCGGCTGTTGAGCTGGTACTGCAAGGCGATATTGGGCTGGAACCTGTAGAGGAAACGGGTCAGACGTTCACTGACAATGCTCTCCTGAAGGCATGTCATGCGGCTGCGGCGAGCGGGTTGCCTGCGCTGGCAGATGATTCCGGTATCGAAGTCGATGCGCTGGGCGGTGCGCCCGGTGTGCATTCAGCGCGCTATGCCGGGATTAATGCCAGCGATGAGGACAACCTCAGCAGGCTGTTGCGGGATATGCGGGGCATAGTAAACCGTGTCGCGCGATTCCAGTGTGTATTGGTCTATGTGCGCTCTAAGGATGATCCCAACCCGCTTATTGCAAAGGGAAGTTGGGAAGGCAGCATCGCGAGTGAGCCTTCTGGCAACGGTGGCTTTGGTTACGATCCAATTTTTATTGATGCCGCAAGCGGCATTTGTTCAGCAGAAATGTCATTCGAAGAAAAGAATGCCCACAGTCATCGTGGCAAGGCACTGTCAGTATTGCGACAAATGCTGGTGGGCGTGATCTGACAGATACATGCCGATGTCCAGCCCGATATCTAATCTGCCCCCACTCAGTCTCTACGTACACTTTCCCTGGTGCGTGGCGAAGTGTCCGTATTGTGATTTCAATTCGCACAGTCTGCGGGGCGATTTGCCGGCAGATGCCTACGTCGATGCGCTCATTGCGGATTTGGATGCCGCTGCTGCTGATGTGGACACCCGGACTTTAAAAACGATTTTCTTTGGCGGTGGAACGCCGAGTCTGTTTCCCCCAGACCAATTTAAACGACTACTGGACGCAGTGCGTGCTCGGCTGCCGCTTGCGGAGGATGCTGAAATTACACTTGAGGCAAACCCCGGCGCGGTCGAGCATTCTGCCTTTAAAGCTTATCGGGCAGCGGGGATCAACCGATTGTCGCTGGGCGTGCAGAGTATGGATGATCGCAAGTTGAAGGCGCTTGGCAGAATTCATTCTGCGGCGGATAGCCGGGCGGCATTTACGGAAGCGCGGGCAGCGGGGTTCGATAACATTAATCTTGATCTCATGTACGCGTTGCCGGAGCAAACGCTTGAGCAGGCAATCGTGGACATCGAACAGGCGCTGGAAATGCAACCCGATCACATTTCTCACTATCATCTGACGCTGGAGCCGAACACCGTGTTTTATTCCCGTCCGCCGCCGTTGCCGGACGAGGATCTTGCGTGGGATATGCAACAGGCCTGTGCGGTACTGCTTGAACAGGCGGGTTATGACAATTATGAAATTTCTGCCTGGGCGCGCTCAGGGTATGCGTGTCGGCACAATCTGAATTACTGGCGCTACGGTGACTACCTCGGGCTGGGGGCTGGTGCGCATGCCAAAGTAACAGTCGCGCCTGATCGCCGGTGGCGTGAATCCCGTGCTGCACATCCGCGAGAATATCTGCGGCGTATACAAGACGGAGGTGGCGCAGCTGCCCGTTGGGATATACACGCTGCGGATGCGCGATTTGAGTTTATGCTGAATGGGTTACGCCTGCGGGAAGGCATCCGATCTATAGATTACGAGCGCCGGACTGGCCTGCCAGCTTCCAGCCTGGATCCAGGCCTGCAACAGGCGACTACGTTGGCGCTGCTGGAGGAGGAGGCCAGCGGCCGTATTCGGCCGACGGTGCTAGGACGGCGCTTTCTCGATGATTTGCAAGCAATTTTTCTGCCTGCAGAGGCTGATTGATGGGCAGATATGCTGTCGGGGGGGTATCAGTGCAAAAAAATTAGACTCAGTACTAATTTATTCACAAAATGCCGTGTTGCAAACTAAATCATGTACACACTGAATTTTTCTCATATGCCGTCCCGCAAAAGCCTCGTAAACTATTGTTAATATTAAACATTTAGTCTTTGGTCATAAATTGTCCAAATCGCAGCTTTTGCAATGCTTTCCGTCCCTTAGGCGTGCATCGCACCGTTCATCCACAGAGTTATCCACAGTTTCTGTGGATTAAATACCGGGATTCAGCAATGCTTGTCACAGGCTGTCTGACCCGCTATCCTTCCGCGCCCGCAGACCTGTGTCCATTGGGCGAGCGCACCGCAAGCAGAACCCTGGGAAGAGTCCAGGGAAGAATTAAGTAGTAGGTATCCCAACAATGAAAACTGACATTCATCCTGACTATCAGGAGCTCAAGGTAACCTGCAGTTGCGGTAACGAGTTCACTACCCGCTCGACGCTTAAGGACGACCTGCACATCGAAGTGTGTTCTTCCTGCCATCCGTTCTATACCGGCAAGCAGAAGATCATTGATACCGCGGGCCGAGTGGACAAATTCCGTCGCAAGTACGGTATGTAAGAACCTGTCCGGGGTTCGGTCTGCGGACTCGTCGGCAAATACACATATACGCTAGTGTGCACGCGGTTGCAGCGTGCCATATAATAAGCGGCCCGGTTTTGTCGGGCGCTGGCTGCAAATCTGACGCCTGGGTTCATCTGGCTGACGCCACCAGTGATCAGCTCGAACTTTTGGCCGCAGAAGCGACATTCGAACAGCGGGTGCTGATGTTATTAAAAATGTCAGTAATCTGGTGATTCAATCGATGATTTAACGCTAACGCGGGCGGTAACAAGCCAGCGCGGCATGAGTGTGCAAGCATCAACGGAGCATTAGCAAATAGAGCATATGAGTGACAAAACTTTCACACTGAAGGACAACGACTCGGGCATTACGGCTGAATTGCAGAGCTATCAGGGGACGCTTGGCCCCGACGTCATTGATGTGCGCAAGCTTTATGCTCAGCAGGGCAAATTCACCTTTGATCCTGGTTTTGCCTCTACAGCCAGTTGCGAAAGCGCCATCACTTTTATTGACGGTGAGAAGGGCATCCTGATGTATCGGGGCTACCCCGTTGAGCAACTCGCCGCCAAGAGTTCCTTCATCGAGGTTTGCTACCTGCTTCTATACGGTGAGTTGCCTACGCAGGCACAGCTGGATGAGTTCGACTTCAACATCCGTACGCACACAATGATCAACGAAACCATGTTGCGCCTGTTCAACGGGTTTCATCGCGACGCACACCCGATGGCGATGGTTGCAGGCGTAGTTGGGTCGATGTCGGCGTTCTATCACGATACGATGGACATTCATAATGCCCGCCACCGCGAAATATTTTCACACCGGATTATTGCAAAACTCCCGACGATTGCCGCTGCTGCTTATAAACACACGCTGGGGCAGCCGTTCATGTATCCGCGCAATGACCTGAACTACGCGAGTAATTTGCTGAGCATGTTTTTCTCGGTACCCGCCGAGGATTATGAGATCGATCCGGTCGCAGCAGAAGCCATTGATCTGTTGTTGATCCTGCATGCTGATCACGAGCAGAATTGCTCTACTTCAACGGTACGCCTGGCGGGCAGTTCCGGCGCAAACCCGTACTCGGCTATTGCCGCCGGTATTTCCGCGCTTTGGGGCCCGGCACATGGCGGTGCCAACGAGGCCGTGCTGAACATGCTGGAAGAAATCGGCAGCGTTAAACACATTGATGAATATGTTGCCAAGGCTAAGGACAAGGACGACCCCTTCCGCCTGATGGGTTTCGGTCACCGCGTGTACAAGAACTTTGACCCGCGTGCGACGATCATCCGCGAAATGTGCCACAAGGTGCTGGGCCAGCTAGGGAGCAAGGATGACCCGTTGTTCGAGCTGGCCCTGGAACTGGAAAAAGTTGCACTGCAAGACGAGTACTTTGTCGAAAAGAAGCTTTATCCAAATGTCGATTTTTATTCCGGCATTATCTATCGCGCCCTGGGCATTCATCCTTCGATGTTTACCGTGATGTTTGCAGTCGCCCGCACGGTCGGATGGGTTAGTAATTGGCAGGAAATGATTACTGATCCGGCCCACCGTATTGGCCGCCCGCGTCAGCTGTACGTTGGGCCCGTTAAACGCGATTACGTCGACGTCAAAAAACGCTAATTGAACGACGGTAGGCTTTAAATGACGAGCAGCTTTTAGGCCGCAAGAAAAATTGGCCTGAAAGATCTCCTCGGAATTTATACCGGAAAACCACAGGTTTTCTCGGCCCTCCTTGAAAAGCTTACCAGCGGAAATATCAAGTTCCTTGGTTTCTGGTTATTTGACGCAGACCTGCGGCCAGCGCATTCATCAGCGGGATGGCTCCCTTCGGTCCGCTTTATTCCCGCTGATAAACACCCTGACCACAGGTCCTCATACAGGGGTGTCTTAATGGCTGTAGGAGCGGCTTCAGCCGCGACAAACAACAGTCGGGACTAAAGTCCCTCCTACTAGGGTGTCTTGATCAAATTAGGACCAGACTCCCGTCGGCGGCGAAAAAGCGATACTCAGGATAAGGAAGTTCGTGTGCCGGTTGCCCGCATCCTCTCAGAAAATCGATTCGTCACCACCATCATCAACGAATACATTGTCTTCGTTGAATTCGAGTTGGTTACTGTCGGCAACAGGGGCATTGCCTGTCCGGAAAATCTCGAACATCGTATTATTTGAACCAAAGGGTGCGAGCAGCCCCGTTTGTTTTGAGATGCGCACGGACACGAGCCCATCGGGCTGCTGCAAAGGTGCTTCCGCGGCCCTATCCAGCGCCGTGGCCATGAAATCTTTCCACATAGGCAGCGCTGTGGCACCACCGGCCTCGCCGGCACCAAGCGAACGTGAATCGTCGTCGAAGCCCACCCAGGCGACTCCGACTATCTCGCTGTTGAAGCCGCTGAACCATGCGTCGCGGCGATTGTTGGAGGTGCCTGTCTTGCCGCCGAGATCGCGGCGACCGAGTTCTCTGGCACGACGGCCAGTACCTTGTCTTATAACGTCGCGCATCATGTCGTAAACGATATACGCATTTTGCGGCGTGATGATTCGTAGTGCCTGATTGCGGTCGGACCAGAACTCGGGTGTTTCGGTGTAGTCGGGATGCCAGTTGCCTGCCAGCTCGATCATTTCTTCCGCGGAACTGTACTCTGGCACTTCCGGGTCGCCAGTCGTCACGATGATTTCCTCGACTTTCTCGAGTGTATCTTCCGGTCTGTCATCAAGGTTTGCATCACCTGGGCTTAGACGAGCGAACTCGGGCAGTAACTCCTCGGTTGATGTTTCGCGCCCGTCAAACCAGCGTACTTCGCACAAATCACATACCGTGACAGGCTCTGCCACGTAAACCACTTCCCCGGCTGCATTAAAAATGCGATCAATCAAATAGCGGTTCACTGTGTAACCGCCGCTGGCGAAACCGGTAAAGGCTTCGCCTAGTTGCCATGGCGACGTGCCACCCGTGCCCAGCGCCAGAGATAGATCACGGGGCAGGGCCGATGCAGGCATGCCAAACGGCTGCAGATGGTCCAGGGTGTGACGGAGACCAATCTTCCGTAACACCCGAATAGACACCAGGTTCATGGATTTAACCAGCCCCTCCCGCAATCGTGATGGCCCATGGAAACGCTTGGAATAGTTCTCCGGCCGCCAGGCTTCTTCTTGCCCCAGGCTGTTCAGCACGATGGGTGCATCGTTAACGATGGTTGCCGCAGTAAAACCCTTTTCGAGCGCGGCGGAATAAATAAATGGCTTGAATGCCGATCCGGGTTGTCGTCTTGTCTGGGTTGCCCGGTTAAACGAACTGACGGAATAATCGAAGCCGCCGGTCATTGCTACGGTTGCGCCATCTTTTGGATTCAGGGCTACAAATGCGCCTTGTGCGAGAGGCAGTTGGCCCAGCCGGTAACCGCCGGGTGTATTTAGTAGATAAACCACATCACCCACGGTGAGCACGTCGGTTACTGCTTGCGGTTCACCACCGACAATATTGTCGTTCACGTATGGGTACCATTTGATTTGCTCCCACGGTAATTCGACTGTGCCTTTGTCCCGGAGAAAAAATCCGGCGCTGTTATCTTCAATGTTCAGGCGCGTAACAATGGCAATACCCAGGTTCTTGTAATCAGGGTAGTTACTAAGAAAATCCTGTAGTGCGAAGTTGATATCGATGTAGGAGTTATAAGTAGGTGCGAGCGAATCATCATCGCTGTTGGTGCTAACACTACGGTATTGGTCAATGATGTCTTCTAGCGATGCTTGGGAAACCGGGCCACGGTAGCCGTGGCGACGATCATAATTCACCAGTGCCTGGCGTAGCGCATTGTTGGAGGCTTGCTGCAACTCACTGTCGATGGTCGTGACAACCTGATAGCCATCTGTGTATGCCTTGAGGCCAAAACGACGCAGCATCTCGCTGCGGGCAAGCTCTGCCGCATAAGGCGCATTAAGATCAATCTGTGGGCCGTGCAAGCGCGATATCATCGGGGTGTTCATCGCAATCTCGAAATCATCCGCATCAATGAATTTAAGCTCGCGCATGCGGCGCAGGACGTAACCGCGTCGGTCGATCGCCTGGTCGGGATTGGCAACCGGGTTCAGCCGCGATGGTGCCGCCGGAAGTCCTGCGATAGTGGCTGCTTCGGCGATGGTGAGTTCTTTCAGGATTTTACCGAAATAGACTTCTGCGGCAGCTGCGACACCATAGGCGCGTTGCCCGAGAAAAATTTTGTTCAGATAGAGCGCCAGGATTTTTGGCTTGGTGAATTCATTCTCGATCTGGATGGCGAGAATTAATTCTTTCGCTTTGCGGATGAAAGTGCGATCCCGGGTCAGGAAGTACTCCCGGGCCAACTGCTGGGTAATGGTGCTGCCGCCCTGGGCTCGAGAGCCCGTCATCAACAGGTTAACCCCCGCGCGGATTATTCCCTGGTAATCGAAACCCGGATGCTCAAAGAAGCGATCGTCTTCCGCGGCCAGGAAGGCATTTACCACGATATCCGGTATATCGTCATACGCCATCGGAGTCCGCTTTTTCTCGCCAATTTGGCCGATCAGTCGACCGTCACGCGAGTAGATCCGCAGAGGTATTTGCAGGGGGATATTCCGCATTTCCTCGACGGAGGGGAGTGCGGGCCGCAAATAGTAATAGGCCGCAAAGCCGCCAGCCATAACGCTTAGCGCGAGGGTCGCCAGAAAGCCCGCCGCATATGGCAGCAATCGCCAGAAAAGTCTCATGTGTAAACCGAATACAGTCCCTTGTCTTGTGGGGTGTGATTATGCATATTAAGAGCGGTCTTGTGGCAAACCTATTGAAAGATAGGGGCGCAAAACCACCGGTCTAAGGGGCTGACAGTAAGGCGCAGTAAGGGATTGAGCGTCTTTCTAATCGTCCTAGGATAGCGGGGTTGCCAGTGTAGTGATACCGGATTTTCGGGCATCAATACGACTATGCTGCTCCTTCCGCGTCTATCCCAGGCGCTCTTTATAGCCGTTGTAGAGCCGTTTTCATCGTGTCGAGGCGGAATATGTCTAAATCGGTACTCGTTAACAGTTTTACTGGAAATTCGCAGTTAATCTTGCCAAAGACGTGGGTTGTATCACAAGCATTCACATGTGTGCTGATATATAGTTAAATTGACACTTAATGCTAGGGCTATCATTGTGTAGCCAAGCTTAGGACTTTGAAGGGAAAACGGATGTTCGCTTCACGTTCAAAACCTCTAGCAGGACTTGACATAACAACTTCATCGATCAAATTGATCGAGTTGGTGCC
>PVMS01085280.1_pt1 | contig 18262 bp, 14 predicted proteins | sample 1853461 | NCBI WGS metagenome assembly PVMS01 (sample SAMN08582032, study PRJNA380276) | Marine sediment metagenome, whole genome shotgun sequencing project. | isolation source: ocean sediment barecode stripped | collected 2017 | reverse complement strand
GTCATCTCCCAAATATACCCGTACCTCATACGAGGTTGTCTCGCGGATACGCAGGCCGAGCTTGGCGCCAATGGGCAGAGTGGCGGACTGGCCGCTCAGGTCAACCGTATAAAACCCCTCATCGTCAGGCCCGAGATTAACAATATGCCCGCTGCCGGTAATATTAAAAAGCGTAGGAGTGGTACTGCCGCTGGCAATATAAATAAGCTCAAACACCATGGTGGCAGACCGGTCATCCCTTTCCCTGAGATAGATTTTCAGGTCGTTACCACTTATATACGTTGACCCTGTCACAGCAGTATTAAAATAGGCTTCAAGGAAAGTGCCGCCAGATCTTTCAATCCTTACCTCATCGCAGTTTGAACCGCTTGTGGACATCAGGGTTATGGCCGGATCAGAGCCGCCCCCCCAGCCTCCATCGGAAGAATAATCATCGCAGGGGCGCATATTTGTTTCAATGCCGTCACCCCAACCGGAACCGGCCACTGTTGTGTTGTCGTCGATGCGGATGTTATAGGTTTCCTCCTCGGCTCCACCGCCGCCTGGTAACGTTGTCGTGGTGGTCGTCGTGGTGGTGGTCGTCGTCGCGGTTGAACCATAGGTGACCCGCAGGATGCCGCTTGGCCCACGGGCTACTCTATTTACATCATTGCCCAAATAGACCCGCACCTCATTCGAATCCCCGGCTGTCTCGCGGATCCGCAGGCCGAGCTTGGCGAGAGCGGGCAGGGTGGCGGACTGGCCGCTCAGGTCAACTGTATAAAAAGTCTCCTCGTTCGGAGCGAGGTTAGCGATATGGCCGCTGCCGGTAATATTAAAACGCGTCGGAGTTGTGCTTCCGCTGGCAATATATATTAGCTCAAACACCATGGTGGCAGACCGCCCATCTCTTTCCCTGAGATAGATTGTCAGGTCATTGCCACTTATGAACGTCGACTCTGTTACCGCTGTATTAAAATAGGACTCAAGAAACGTGTTGCCGCCTGATTCTTCAACATATACCTCGGAACAGTTTGAAGCGCCAGGATCCATCAGGGTTCTGGCGGAGCTGGAAGAGGTATAAACCTGGCAGGGATTCATATTGGTTTCAAGCCCAGTCCAACCGGAACCGGCCACAGTTGTGCCGCCGTTGATCCAGATGTTATAGGTTGCCTCTCCGGCGCCGCCTCCATCGTCAGGATCGCCGCCGGAAGAGGGCGTCCCGCCCGCGCCGTGCCGGTTGTCGTCATTCAGGTCGGCCCGGGTCGTGCCGTCACTGCAGTAGGCGACATCCTCGCCCCAGTAGACCAGAGCCATGTGATTGTTATAGGGAAAATGGTCATTCCGGCTGTTCGGGGCACAGATATTGCCGGAGCCGGTATTCGAGTAAGTGTCAAACTCCACTGCCATCTTCGGCGGTTTCAGCCCGCCGTTGCCCAGACCGCCGGAATACCCGGCATAGCCCACCATCTCGCCCATGCTGCCGCCGGTCGGCCCGCCAAACACATTATTGTCATTCAGCTTGGCATTAATGATCGCAAAGGTGAAGCCATCGGCAGATGAACCGCTATTGGGATCATTGTCGGTATATGGAGTGCCGTCTGCCTGGACGAACTGAAATTGAAAATAGGCAGTGAATCCCTTGCCAAAATCGCATTCTCCCTCTATACAGTTGCCTGCATCGTTGTCGCCGCCGTACCAGAGAGCACCGTGTCCGTCAAACGCGCCGCCGCCCAGGTGCAGTTCCTTATTGGGCAAATCCAGCTCAATCGGCTGCGGCGCAGTCGGGTCATCGACATTATCCACCGGGTTAAAGTCCGGCAGATCATCCTCAAAGTCGATGTTCTGGCTTAAAAAGCCCCTTTCGATATCAGAGACATACGTTTTACTGCGGGTCGCGGACATGGGGCCCTGACCCACGGTGGCAGAGCCGTGGACAGCGATGTTCTTGCTGATGTTGAGCTGGGTGGTCAGCAGCAGGTCTGTCGAGTTTGCCGCATCATAGTTGATCTCCAAAGGAAAATCAGCCGGATCCTCGACCGGATCATGGCTTCTGATGTTGGTCAGGGTAATGGTGGCAGGCAGGTTGCCCGGGTCAATGACTTCGGGTAATCTTTTTTCGTAAATGTAATCATAGTTGTTGACCCTGAAAGAACCGTTTTCAGGCGGCATAATATGGGCTTCCCCCGGCAGGACAAGCGACCCGCTTGCAGCCACAGTCTGGTTGCCGGTGGCAGGATTGCCGGTAAAAACCATGAACAGTTCATCATCAGTTGATATGGCATAGCCGGACGGAATGGTGACATTGGCAAACGTGACGGTATTGCCGCTTATCGTCGGCGTGCTGTTATATGCCAGAGCCCTGGTAAGACCGGTCTTGGTGTTAAGCTTTTTGAGTTTGAGCAGGCCGGAAACGGGGAAGTCAATGGTGACGCTGTCATCATCCTGGTTGAGGAGTGGCACACTGCCCGGCATTTTCAAGACAATGGTGGTGTCGGTGTCTGTATAGTCTGCAGTTGAATAAAACCAGTAAGAGTAAAGCATCAGGTTAAATTGCCCCTCGTTGTCTGGCAATGATATGGAACTGTTGTGAAGGTTGCCAATGAGAGCGTTTGTATTGTCGTTGTTGTCGGCTGCGCCTGTAAATTCGGCTGCCACCACCCGAAAGCCCGACTCGACGAGATAATAGGCCCGCATGGCATTCTGGGAGGCAACGGTGCTGAAGGTTGACGTTGAGGTCAATGAATACATGACCGCCCCCAAAATGCCCAACATAAGCATGGTGATAATAATGGCCACCAGGGATACGCCCGCTTCATTCTGAATAATTCTGCCATTGGCTGCTTGTAGCCTGCACGCTAGACGTGCTCGTTTCTTGCCAGCCTGGCCATGCTTTGTTGGCCCGCTCGACGCGAGCACTTTGTTAATAGCTTTTTTCATAAAAAAATCACCGAGTTACAGTTGGCAATATCGAACCAGCTAGCTTCCCTCAGAATCAAAAGGCGGCACATTTCTCCAGCTGTTTTCCCGCGGATTAACAGCAGTTTCAAAGGCAGGAAGTTGACCGCCGGTGATGGACTGCAGCTTCAAAATTAGCTTTATGATGTAAAGGTTTTCTATCTCATCCGAGGGCTCAGTGGACCAGGCCGTCCCATCAGGCTTTTCATACGTAAGAAAACTGTCTGTGCCGTAATTGGTCTCTATCTTATCTATCAGCGTTTTGGCACTAAAAACCGGATTGTCTGTTTTTTCTAACGTAATAACATCATTGTTTTTTACTAGTTGAAAGGTGCCAGCCGCCGTGGTGTAAGTCAGGGTGGTACCGCTGGCCGAGGAAATTTTAGTCGCCTGCAGTAACTCCCTGCTGATCCGGGACAGTGCCAGCTGGGCCTTCTGGGCGGCATCGGCTGAATCTTTGGCAAACAGGTAGCCATCAACTGCCGCTACCAGGGTGGTGCTCAAGGCCAGTGCCACAATTCCCATCAGCAGAAGAACGGCTATAACTTCCACCAGGGTGAAGCCCCCCTGTTTTTTTATCATTTTACTCTTCATCATGGGCTATACTGGGTAAAAAGAGTACTTATTCTATGCTCCCCCTTGCTCAGTCTCACCTGCAGAATCGTAGCGTACTGGGTGGTATAGCCGCCTGCAGTGGTGAGCGTGATTATCTGGGAGCCGTTATTATGCGCATTGGTGTCAACCTGGTTTGCTTTGAAAGTATTGATATCCAGGGCACCGCTTCTGAGCTGGTCCCTGTACAGGCCTGTCAGTCTTTCAATTTCTTCAATCAAGACGTACTGGTCATCAACCCGCAAGATCTGGAATGGGCTCTGGGTCAGTTGCGGCCCCATGAATTGAATGAACATGGCGCCCATAATGCTGATAAGGATCAAGGTGATGACTGTCTCCAGCAGAGTAAAACCGTTTTGGGCGTGCTTTGATCTTGCTGTTGGCATCATGGGATAAATCCTGTCTGCTCGGTAATGGTTATTTTCCTGGTCTCGTTGGTAATGTTGTCCTTGAGGACAATTTCAAAGTCCGCTGTTAAAGGAACGAAAGCAGTAGCGCCTTGGAGCGGTGTACCGTTGTTGGCAAAGGCTACTGCGTCACCGGATGTCATGCTAAGGATGTTTAGATCCTGGCCGGCCAGCTGGATTCTGTTGCTGCTGTCTGCTTCTTCGGACGGCAGAACCCGGCTGTTGGCAGCCGTAGAATCACAGTTCAGCGGGTCATCGCAGTGGTACAGCCAATAATACTCATTAGACAAATCCGCCCTAATGCCCCAAATCTCACCGGTATCTGAATTCATCGCCAGGGTCTGGGCATAGCGCAAATATGTTTTGAAAACTGCTGTCTGGCCAACGAGACTGGAGGAGGTCTGCATCATACTGGTGACTACAACCACACTGATAATGCCGATGATAATCAAAATGGCAATCGTTTCTAACAGGGTGAAGCCATTATGTTTTTTTATACGATTTGTCATCTTCTTAGACTAAATGTTTACGTTGCTGCTGGTAGCGGTGAACTGCTTCCTGTAGAAAAAAACCAAGCGCAACGCCACACCCTATATAAAACAAAAACAGCACCACAGCTCCCGGTACTCCCAGCTTAATCTGCATACCGACCCCGTTTATTACCACAAAGGCAATATACAAAAGGACAGAGAACTGCGCGGCTTTGACAACAATCTCTTTTCCATGGACAAGTAAAATCCCGAGAGCTAAAAAGATGCAGCCCACTGTCATGGCAATCTGCGGCTGCATGATAATCCACCTGGCCAGAGTAACATCATCCCCCACCTTACCAAGACCAATGAATAATATTATCCCCAGGCTGACATAACAAAAGCCTGCCATGACAAACCAGAACGGGCAGGATTTTCCTAATTCGAACCCGTTTGCAGGCTGTTTGGTCGACATTGGTAATACAGCCTCTGTTTCTACTTGGCTTACTATTTGTCTCGTTTCAAGGGCATCCATTACCCGGCTGGTAAAATCAGGCGGCGCCTCCACTCTTGATAAACCTTTCAGTGTATTTATGATGTCTTGGTAATCATCCATGTTATTTAGTCGTTACATAAAGCAATGAGCTTCGTTCAGCTTATGTTGGCCTACCCCATTAATTATATTTACAAACAACCGGTATAAATAGTCACAAAAAATGACAATTGGCTATCACCTGAGGGGATTCTTCTCCTTTTTCTGATTCAATTCCATTCGCAGACCGGCAAGCCCCCTATAGACCCGCATCTTCACGCCGCTTGTTGAAAGACCCAATATTTGAGCTATATCATCAAATGCCATGTCCTGGAAAAACCTGAGTACTATAGCGGACCGCTGGTCCTCTGGTAAGCGCTGCAGGCATGCCTGCACAATTTCATTCTCTTGATGCTGCGAGTAAAGTTTTTCCGGGTTGGTCTGTTTTTCTTTTTCTTGATGACCAGCTAAAACATCTTCTGGCATAAGGACTGGCTTTTTCTTTTTCAGGTGATTTCTAACGACATTCAGGCAGATTGTATACAGCCAGGGGAAAAGCCTCTTTTGCGGGTCGAAATTACCAAGACCTTCATAGGTGCGCAGAAATGTTTCCTGGGCAAGGTCGTCCCTTTCCTGCACAGAACCGTTGGTCATGCGATATATAAGATTGAACACAGGGGTTTTATAGTGATCAACCAGTTTTGCAAAGGCTTGGCGGTCTCCTGTTTGTATAGAAATAATTAGTTTTTTTTCCTGTTCGCGGTCCATTCGTTAGTTATGATAAGACAAGCTATCTTTTATAATAAACGCAACAAATTGCCCCGGGTTTCCGCCGACCATAAAACCGGTTATGGCATTTATTCTTTACCCTGGCACACCACATTTCCTGTATAAGGATAACATGTTGCCAGGAATTTTATAATTTTTCTTTTATTACATGCTATTACAGCTGATATTACAGGATGTTTATCTTTGCGGAAAAGAGATCACCGCGTCTGTTCTTGAAAGAAATTTGTCAGAAATGCGCCTTTATACTATTGTCAGCCATCTCTTCTCATCGGCAAAGACAGATACGAGATTTGTTAAAAATTGACATTGTATTGGCACACAACCGTTGCTTTCTTGCTCTTGTAAACCATGGCTTTAACGACCAACAACAAAAACCATTTTGGCTTGGGCCTTAATCTTCCGGCTTCGAAGGGATCCATATATGGCTTTGCATTCCTGTCACTGCTTTTGGCCCTTGTCATAATTTATAGCAATAGCTTTAACGGTGGGTGGCACTTTGATGACCACAATAATATTTTTGGCAATAAAAACATTGAATTATCAACACTCAGCTGGCAAGAAATTTCAAAAACATTTTATGGACGCCACCTTGACCACAGCAGAATATCCAGGCCTTTTTCCTTTCTGACCTTTGGTTTGAATTATCTGGTTGGGGGGTATGGCGTTTTTGGCTATCACCTTGTTAACTTTTTCATCCACTATTTGTCAGGTGTCTTCCTTTTCCTGTTTTTATTTAACACATTGCAGCTTCCATTGCTGAAAGAACGTTACAGCAACCATGCCTATAGCATAGCTCTTCTTGCTGTTTTTTTGTGGGCCACCCATCCTATCCAAATTTCGGCAGTTACTTATATTGTCCAACGCATGGCAAGCCTGGCCGGACTTTTCTCAATCATGACCATGTATTTCTACCTGAAGGCAAGAACGGCTTCTGCACAAAACAAACGGCTGGTCTTCTTCCCGTTGGGCGGACTCACTGCACTTCTCGCCTTTGCCAGCAAGGAAAACGCCGCAATGCTGCCTGTCATCCTGTGGCTTTATGACCTTTTCCTCATCCAGGGAGTAAATACCGCTTCAGTGAAAAAAAACCTGAAAATAGCTGTTTTGCCCCTGGCAATCATGGTTCTGTTGGGCATTTTGTACGGACAGGGTGGCTCACTGCTCAGCGGCTTTGAAATCCGCCCGTTTACGCTTACAGAAAGGCTCCTTACCGAACCACGGGTACTACTCAAATACCTGAGCCTTTTGCTTTATCCACTCGAGTCCAGACTGAGCATGTTCCACGATATAGCGGTTTCAACGAACCTCTTCTCTCCCTGGACCACCCTGCCATCCATCGTCATTGTTTTTGGCTGCATGGTACTAGGATTGCTGCTGAGCCGCAGGTCGCCTTTACTGGCCTATTGCGTTGTTTTCTATTTTCTCAACCATCTCATAGAAGGATCAATAATCCCTCTTGAACTGATCTATGAACACAGGAACTATCTGCCCTCCATGCTCTTTTTCGTTTTGCCTGCCCTGCTGATTATAAATGTCCTGGATTATTTTTCCTATAAAAGGTCAATCCAGTATTTCATGGCCCTCATCTTTTCTCTTGTTATGGCTGTCCAGGCCCACACCAGCTATGCACGCAACAGGGTTTTCAGTAATGATTTCATTTTCTGGCTGGATATAACAGCCAAGGCACCGGGCTTAAGCAGGCCCCACAACAACCTGGGTACCTATTACTGGAACCGGGGATATGATGAAAAAAGCTCTGAGCAGTTCATCCTGGCGATTCTCCTTAACAACAGCGTTTCTATAAGAGAACCGGCGATCTATCATGAAAACCTTGCCTATTATTATCTCAAAAAGAAAGAATATGATCTGGCCAGGCAGTTCCTGCTGGAAAGCAGCAGGATAAATGTCAGGCCCACCGTGCGGACACTGTACGGCCTTTCCCTGGCCCTTTACGAAACAGAAAGCTATGCCAAGGCCCGCTTTTTTGTTGAACAGGCCATAGAAGTGGCACCGGACAAGGCAGAACTGCATGTCCAGCTAGGCCACATTCTGCTCAAGGAGAGAGACTGGCAAGGGGCAGCTGAAGCAGCTCATCAGGCTCTCCGTCTCAACCCGGATAACAGCCAGGCTCTTTTCATCTTAGGGGAATCCAATCAGCAGATGAATAACTATAATGAACCGCCTTAATTTGGTCATAAAAACAATAGGCAAAAAAAGAGCCCGCAGGCTGCGGGCTCTGAGTAGATCTGTCCGTTTTGTGAGCAAGGCCTTAAGGGCTCCTCCAGGTCCCGCTCCCCGTGGATGTCTTGCCGTCCGTCCAACTAACATCAATTAAAATGTCGTTGCCACTTGCAGTGAATACATAGCTGAACTCGTCGCTGCCTGGAGGGTTGGCAGTGGCCTTTATTACCAAATTAGCAGCGGTTGGTGCAACCCCATTGGACAGGGCTAGCCCGCCATACAGCAGGGATACGGTTGACAAGCCGGCAGAAACAGCCCCATCAATCGCCTTTTGTTCCGCCTGTTGCGTCAGATCGAGAAACTTGGGAACCGCAACAGCGGCCAGAATACCCAAAATAATCAGTACGGCAATTATCTCAATCAGGGTAAAGCCTTTTTCATTTTTTAAAATCTTCTTTTCCATATTCCACCCTCCTCATCATATTTAGGTGTGTGTTAAAATTTTTGAAAGAATAAATGGCAAATATTCCCATCCATCATCAATTATTTATGCATACAATTGCATACCGCGTCAATCTTTTTTTGCTTTTTATGCAATAAAAACAGTAGTAAACAAAATTTTCTACAAATTTTGATGCCATATCATCATTTTTTGTAGTTTTTTAAAGCATGCACATCTATCCCGTACTTTTTTATCCTATGCCAGAGACTGCGCTGGTTAATGCCCAGCAACTCGGCTGTTTTTACCTGGATCCCCCCGGTTTTCATCAGGGCCTCTATGATAAGCCCCTTTTCAATTTCATGCAACTGGTCATCTATGGAGCCAAGCTCAATGCCTTGTGGTATTGAGATGGTATTATTTTTTATATTGGCCGGCAGGTGCATAACATCAATGCTTTTTTCTTCGCCCATGAGCGCGGCTCGCTCCATGATATTTTCCAACTCACCCACATTTCCGCTCCATGAATAGGCCATAAGCACCTGCAGGGCAGCAGAAGTAATAAGTCCCTCTTTTTCCGGCCCAATGCCTTCATGCCTTTTTCCGTGCTTTAACAGGTAATGATCCACCAGCAAAGGGATATCCTCCTTTCTTTCTCGCAAGGGAGGCAGGATGACGGAAAAGGCGTTCAGGCGAACATAGAGTTCTTCCCTGAATTTTCCGTTCTGGACAAGCTGCTCCAGGTTTTTGCTCGAGGATGCAATGATGCGGACATCACAGCCGATAGGACGAGAGCCTCCAAGCCGGTCAAATTCTTTTTCCTGCAGAAACCGCAGGACTTTAGCCTGGGTATGGATTGGCATTTCCCCTATTTCATCCAGGAAGAGGGTGCCGCCCTCTGTCATCTCGAGCTTGCCTTTTTTAAAGGAGACCGGCCCGAGAGAGGTTCCACTTTCATGACCGAACAGTTCTCTTTCCAGGGGCTTTTCTGGGATGGCCACACAATTAAGCCTGGTGTAAGGTCTTTGCTTTCGTGCACTATGATTATGAATGCTCCTGGCGACCAAATCCTTGCCGGTACCGCTTTCTCCATAGATCAGGACAACCGCATCTGTTGGAGCCACTTTGAGGATCTGGCTGAAAACTGAACGCATGGCGCGGCTTTCGCCAATGATTTCTGGAAAAAACTGTCGCGCCTCAACCTTGCCGAGGGCGTCGGCCACCTGTGAAAAAACCTTTGAAAAGCGCTGCAGGTCATCTTCTGGACCAGCTCCTTTTTCTGAAGAAGACGATCCGATGATCGGCAGTTGTTCGGCACTCTTGACAAACTTCTCAACAGGCCGCAGGATACGGCGGATAACCAGTTGACTGCAGAAAAAACTCAGCGCTGTAATCAACATGGCCCACGCTGAAACAGGCCCAAGCAGATCTATTCCATTTGTCAGGCAGTATTCAGCAATACGGAATGCCACAAGAGCGGCAATTGACGCGAAACCGCCAAAAATTGCCGGAACAATAACATAGAGGCTGACATGATACCTGGGGGAGTGCATTTTTTTGGCTCGCCATACAAAAGAAAGAAAAAGCTACTTTACCATCTTGGTCAAATCCCACATGGGCAGAAAAATGGCAAAGGCGAAAAAACCGACCATTGCCGCCAGGCATACAATCAGAAATGGGCCCAGCATGCTCGACAGGTTCTTGGTGGTATGCTCAACTTCGTAATCGTAATGCGATGAGATTTCGGTGAGCATCAGATCAAGGTTGCCCGACTCTTCGCCAATGGCCACCATATTGACAACCATAGGCGTAAAGTATTTAGAGGAACGTAGTGGTCCGGCAATGCCCCTGCCGCTTTCCAGTTTTTCCTTAATTCGTGCAAATTCCTTCGAAATGGCCGCATTGCCAACGATATTCTGCAGAATGGCCATAGACTGAAGGACTCCAACGCCGCTGGACTGCAGAATGGCAAAAATGCTTGCAAAGCGCGACATGACCGACTTGATGAAAAGTTCCCCGAAAATTGGAATTCGCAACAGAAAGGCATCACGCACATATTTCCCCTGTTCGGTCTTAAAATAGAGGCTCAGAAAAACGATGAGCAGGATACTAGAGCCCAGAAGAACATGCCAGTAACTGGCCAGAGACTGATACAATACCATGCAGATCTTTGTTGGCAGCGGCAGATCAATCCCTGCCTTTAGAAATATCTTGACAAATTTAGGAATAACAAAGGTCAACAGGACAAAAAAAGCAATGCCCAGGAATGCAAATACAATAACCGGATAAAGAAGAGCTGAACGCACTTCTGTTTTTATTTTATACTCATGCTCAATAATATAGCTTACCCGCTGCAACACATCCGGCAGTGCACCGCTGGACTCGCCAGCCTCAAGCATGCTGCAGTACAAAGGCGAAAAAACGGTCGGGTGTTTTTTAAAAGACTCATGCAGGGAGGAACCCTGGTGGACGTCGTCTGTGATGGCGCCAATAACACTTTTAAGTCGCAAATTACTGGTCTGTTGCTGCATGGTCTGCAAAAGACTTAAAATGGGCACACCTGCCACGAGCATGGTGCGGAACTGCTTGGTAAATAAAATCAGGTCAGGGGCGCCTACCCTTGTCAAAGCGACCTGGATCTTTTCCAGGTCAAATCCCTTTGATGCCGCTTTGCCTCCGGTAATTTCAGTCGGGATATAGTCCCGTTCTGAAAGGATATCCGCTGCCTCTTCCTTTGAATTGGCTTCAACTTCGCCGGAAATAGTTTTGCCGCTTGCATTAAAGGCAGTATAAGAGTACTTGGTCATCTTTTTACACCGAAAGAATTTACACCATTACGGCAGAGGCAGCTTCTTCCAAGGTGGTTTCTCCCCTGATGATCTTTTCCCGCGCGTCTTCTTTCAGAGGCCTGAAGGTGCCAGCTTTCTGGGCAGCCCGGGCAATTTCCTGAGCTGACTTTCTCTCCAGGGTCATTTGGTGGACCATTTCATCGTTGACCAGCGTTTCAAATACGCCTGTCCTTCCCCTGTATCCTGTATCCCTACAATGAAAACACCCTTTACCCCGCATAAACGTGGCGTTTTCTTCCTTGTCGAGGCCCCAGGAAGCCAGGGCAAGTTCGGCCGGCCGGTACGGTTCCCGGCATTGGGAACAGACCGTTCTGACCAACCGTTGAGCAAAGGAAACCAGCAGAACCGAAGAGACCAGAAATGGTTCAAGCCCCATGTCAAGCAAACGTATAATAGCACCGGCGGCATCATTTGTATGCACGGTACTCAAAACCATATGGCCAGTCAAAGATGCCTGTACCGCAATAGTTGCCGTCTCGGCGTCTCGTATCTCACCGACCATGACCACATCAGGGTCCTGGCGAAGTATTGAACGCAGACCGCTGGCAAACGTCATTCCCGCCTTGGGGTTCAGCTGGGCCTGGCGGATTTTCTCCATCCTGTACTCCACAGGATCTTCCAGCGTAATAATGTTAAGCTCCGGCTTGTAGAGCTCCTTTAGTATTGCATACAGGCTGGTACTTTTGCCGCAGCCTGTCGGGCCGGTACTGAGAATCAGACCGTAAGGTTTGCGGATCATGGAACGAATCTTTTCCATGTCAAGCTTTGACATGCCGAGCTTTTCTAGGGAATAGATGCCGCCGCTCATATCCAGGAGGCGCATAACCAGATTTTCGCCGTACAGGATTGGCATGGTTGAAACACGGATGTTAATCTCCTTGTTGTCCACCCTTATGGTGAACCGGCCATCCTGTGGAACCCTCGATGAGGCAATATCCATCTTGGCAAGAATTTTTATCCTGGAAATCAGCGGCAGAAACATCGACTTAGAGGGCGAGGGGACATCCAGGAGTTTGCCGTCAACCCTGAACTGCAACTGCACATAATCCCTTTCTGGAGAAAAATGAATGTCGCTTGCACCTTCATTCACCGCCTGTGCCAGAATGGAGTTCACCAGGCGAATAACCGGAGCTTCATCAGCCTTGGCCTGCAGCGACAACCCTTTAATCTCTTCAATAATTTCAGATCCAGCATCTTTCTCCAGGGTCAATTCACTGGTCTCAACGCTTTCAATAACATTGCCGAGATCAGAATATGAGCCGTACAGTGTGGTGAACAGAGCATTATACTCTTTTTCAGAGCAGATCAACGGCTCGACCTCGCTGTTTGTTGCAACTTCTACTGCATCAAGGGCATTAATATCCATGGGGTCGATCATGGCAATCGTCAGCAGGTAGCCCTTCTTTCGAAGGGGCACAAGCTGATGTTTCTTGGCTAACTCGACCGGGATTAAACTTGCTGTACTGATATCAATGGGATACTTGCTGGGGGTATATTTCTCCATCTTCAGCTGTCGGGCGACAACGTCCATCATTGCCCGTTCACTGATAATGCTTTGCCTGACTAGAAACTGACCGAGTTTTAAGTCTGTTTTTTTCTGGTCCTGCAGGGCTCTCTGAAGCTGTTCTTCGTTCAGAAGATCTGCTTCAACAAGCATTTCGCCCAGTTTCTTTTTCGTCTTCAACGTATACCCCTTTTTAAAGTAATCCAGCGAATCATAAGGCTGAAAACATGCTCACCCAAGAAGGCTCGTCTTCTTACCTAGAAGCACTCCTGTTCCCGGCAAGTTGAAATAATGACTGCTGCCTGCTTAATTCCTGGCTGCTGACAACCATTGCCCCACCGGCTATAGCTGCTGGCAAGCCAGCCATAACCTGTCTGGCTGAGTTTTCGTTGTCAATAAAATCTCTTAATACCACGATAAACTTTATCCCTTCCTTGCCCTGCCATTGCGGAATGAGCCTTACATTAGAACGAGTCCTGCCTTTATCAACCATGGCCATTACCCTATAGGCCGGCGCAAGGACATCGCTGCTGGTGAGGTGCACCCACCATACATTAGCGGGCAGCAACTCTTCCTTGACAGGCAGGACAGGAAACCTGATAACATCGCCGGCAATTATAACATTCGCTTCCCTTATGTGTGGATTGACCGCCAGAACCGACAACAAGGTTGCACGGTTGAGGGCTTGCGAACCATATATCAGGTGAATCATTCTACTGAGGGTCTCTTGTTCAGAAACAGTCACTTTGCCAAGAATATCAGGGAGCTGTATCTGCTTCCCAGGTTCATCAGCTGCTTCTGTTAGTTGACCAGGCAGCATCCCAACTTCCTTTTCAGCAACCGTTTTTTCAGGGGCCAGTAGATCATTAGCCTGGTCAAATGCACCGGCAAGGGACTGTGGTTTTTCCTGCGCAGGAGTTATATTTTTCGCTGCCAATGCCACAGGGGGAGTGGGCTTTGCTGTTGTGCCCTCAAGTGACAGTTGCGGCAAACTTTCTGGCTTCTGCAATGAGAAAAGTGACATAATACGACCAGGCCCGACACCAAGGGAAACGAGCAACAGCAAAACTGCCGCAAGGGCCCATGCCCTGGTGCGCTGCCAACCTCTGACCTGCTCAGGAAAAACACGCTTGGCACAGGAAAGGGCCAAAAAGAATCCTGCCTTGTTGCGGTTCTGGATAATCATGGTCAGGATAATTCGGTGGCAGAGGTTGATTGTCTTTCTGGGATATCCTCTGGTTGCCTGGTATACCATCCAAAAGGCCGGCATCGAAAACATTGCCGCACCCATACCGTCAGCGCTGGCCAGGTTCAGCCGGAAACGAACCATGGCCCTTGTTTCCTCGAAATTCAGGGGGTTCAGGGTATGGTAAAGGTTTATGCGATCTGCAAAGTTTTTATGTGCCTCTATTTTTGCACTGAATTCCTTTTGGCCAAAAATCGCTATTTGCAGCAGCTTATGGTCATTTGTTTCGTAATTGAGAAATTCACGCAATATCTCCAGGCAGAAATCGGGAATTTTCTGCCCTTCGTCAATAATCAACAGAACGATTTTCTGCTCATCTACGCCACGACGGAAAAGGTACTGCTTAATTGACTCCTTGAGCTGCCAGTCGCTGGCATCTGCCGAAGAATCCATGTCACCAAACAGCGCAGCAACAGCGCGCAGAAATTCCGAATCTGAACTGAAGGTGGGGTCGAGTATAAGGTGCGATTCTATTTTTGTATCATCGGCTGTGAGCCGGATAAGCTGCCTGCAGAGCGTGGTCTTTCCTGTGCCTACGTCACCAATAACAACATTCAGTCCTCTCTTCATCCGGATGGAGAGCTCTAGTTTCTGCAGACATCCCACATGTTGTCGAGATTGAAAGAAGGCCTCAGGATCAGGAGAATTAGAGAATGGCTCTCTGGTAAAATTGAGGATTTTAAAGTATTCCATCTATGCCTGCTTTGTAAAACCTTTAAAAAGACTGGTTTCCATGGCAAACTTCACTGGTCAGGAGGAAACGCTCCTTATTGGCTTTCTGCTCTTTTTTCTTTCAGAATGTGTGGGGTTATGAAAATTAGCATTTCTTCCAGCCTAACTTTCTTGGCATCATTTTTAAAAAGATAGCCAAGCCCCGGAATATCTTTGAGGAAAGGGACGCCCCCTTCTTTTCCTCCATCGCTATCCTTGCTGATGCCGCCAATCACTGTAGTCTGGCCATCCAGGAGAATTAAAGTTGTTTCTTCCCTCTTGGTGATTATGGTCGGCTGCCCCCGGACCTCTCTGGTAAAATCAACCTCGTCTTTGTTAACAACTATTTTCAAACGCAAAGCCTTCCCATCAATAACATGCGGTGTCACTTCAAGGCTGAGATTTGCTTCTTCCCACTCAGTATTCGAAGCACCAAACTGGTCTATTGTTTCATAGGGCACTTTTTCTCCGGATGAAATTAAAGCTGTCCGGTTGTCAAGGGTCGTTAGGGCTGGGCTGGAAAGAATGTTTAACTTATTCTCCTCTTCCAGGGCAGAAAGCTCAACATCTAAGACATAATCCGACCCTACTGCTAAATATCCCAGGGTGAAGCCTTCTCCAATAGGATTTTCTGTTGCAAAAGGAGCTGGGAAATTTGCAGCCGGTCCTGGAGATGGTACACCGCCAAGATTTCCGCTGTTTGCTCCGGGTGTTATCCAAAAGTTGTCCCCGCCTGAGGTGCCACGATACAAACCACCCCACCTGACACCAAGCTCCCTGGCCGTCTCCCGTGTCGTTTCCACAATCTTGGCTTCTATGAGCACCTGCGGGGTTGGGCGGTCCAGTTCATTGACCAGGGGGACAATTTTGGCAATATCATCGCTGATTGCCTCAATGATGAGAGCATTATTATGCTTATTCACAGTAATTGAGCCCTTGCGGGCTTGTCCTTCCTTATTATCTTCCCCTGTTGTTGTTAAAAGAGCATTAAGGTTTTTCGCCAGGGCTTCGGCATCTGCATAGTCAATTGGAATTACCTTTACCAGCAGGGGCTCCACCAGCTTCCTCTCAATGGATTGCGCTTTCTTGGCCTGAAGCCTTTTTTCAATGTCGAGGTCACGTTCCATATCAGCAAGTGTCATGACTCTAATAATATTGCCTTCCCAGGTATACGTAAGTCCCCGCGTCCGCAGAATCCCTTGAAAAACCACGTCCCAGGGTGCTTCAATCACGTTTATATTGGTAACCCCGCTCACCTCTTTATTCATCATGATATTCTGGTCGACGATTCGTGCCAGCGCCCGCAGAATAACGTTTACGTCCGTTTCGCGCATGGCCATGCTCACCGGGTCTGTGGGCAGGGCCTTTGGGGCAAGTCTCTGCTCAGCCGCCTCCTTGGCTTGCTGCGCCAATTCCTCTTCTTTTTGAGGCAGGTCAATAATAACTTCTGTGTCAGGCGGCGAGGACGGTTGAGATGTTTCGGCCAAAGTTCTCCATTCTTCATAAAAAGAATCCTTTGGCACTTCCAGTTTTTCGGTGCAACCGGTAAAAACTGTGCTGAGAAAAATTACTAGAGCCAAACTGGCAACTCGTTTCATTGGATCTTTTCTGGGAGCCATAGCTTATTTCCCCTGTTTTCCCTGTTCTGTATTGTCGGCACACACGACTGCCAACTATTGAAGGTCATTCAACCAATCAGGCTATGATGGCTGGCAGACACGCTTTAATATAACTCATTAATATTCAACCAATGGCACAATAAGCTTCTGCTTTTGCCCCTTCGCTTCTATTATCACCCGGTCCGGATAAATCTCCCGGGCAACAAACCCCCCGGGTTCAATTTCTTCACCGATCTTGTATTCCAGACCATTAATTACAGCGATTTTCTTCTTTCCTGACTTAATATACCCTGTATAGCTAAAACTAACGCTTAACTGTTTTTCCTGTTCCTCTTTGGTTATCTTCGGAGCCCGGTAAGGATCCCTCACCCATTTCGCTTCGGCGCTCGCTATGCTTCTTAGCTCAGCAGCGGTAAGATTTTGTATGTTCACCCTGTTGGCTGTCTCTCCAACAAAAGTGTTCAGTTCCTGCAGGCCGGACTCTCTTTCCTCGATAACGGTTTCACGTTCTGAGCTGGTATAATAAAAAATCCCTCCAACGACGACTATCGCCATTATCGCAAGAATTATTTTTTCGCGTGTGGACATTGCCAACTTCCCCGTTTACTTGGCCAAGGCCAGCCAGAACCTTACGGTAAACTCTTTAAATTCTGACATTGGCTTAATCTGAATTTCCTCAATATGCCTCACATAGGGTGTTGCGCCCAGGTCTGTCAAGTATTTGCGTAAATCAAAAAAGTCTCCCTGCGCCCTGGCATCTACTTTTAATAATCCGGCTCCCCTTGGTATGGTATTGACATCTGGAATAACATCTGCCTCAAGGTTGTTTCGATGGGCGATTTCACTGAATATGGCTGGCACCTCACCAATTCTTTCTCTGCCCAACTCTGTCTCAGCAGGAAAAGGCAGAAGCTTGGTGTCCTTAATCTGCAGCTGTTTGAAAAGCTCCTGATAAACGGGAAAAAGAATTTTCTGTTTTTCAATTTGCTCTTGATTGTTGACGATATCTTCATCCATCCCCTTAAGCAGCTTCTGGGTAGGCAGGATTGTCAGAAGTATATAGGCAATTACCCCGCCCAAGCAAATCAACAGATACAGAATGCTTTTTTGATTTATATGTATTGATTTCATTTTAGCCATGTCTCACATATTACAGCATTTGGATATGCACGATAAAGTGCAGAACATCACTGCCACTGTCTGGTTCAATTACACTTTTTTGCACTTTGGGTTGCTCAAAAAGCGGTGACGAGGCCAGCTTCAGAATATAACTTGCCAGGCTGGCCTCAAGAATGCGGCGCTTGCCGCTGACAATGCCCTCCAGCGCCAAAACCCCATTGCTGTCCGAGTCCAGCGGAAAAGTGACGGTACTCTTTAACAGGCTGACATTGCTGGGCGTCAAGGCGGAAACTTCGCTGATGGCAGCCATCCCGCGGTATCTTTTGGCATACCGTTTGAAACCTTGGCGCTTCAATCCGACCTTGGTTGCCATATTGGCTATTAAGTCTTTATTGGGCTCCGGCCTGAAACGCTCTAATTGCTGTTGCAGCTGGGTCAACTTTTGATTTTTATCTTTAGCTTGCTGGTCCTGCCACAATGAAATGGTTATACATATGCTTATCGCGACAATAAATACAATGAATACAACCCGGTCAAACTTGGAGATAGTGGCCTTCTGGCTTTTTTCAACATGTGTATAAAGAAAATTCGGAGTTCTGCTGTTATTTGACAGTGCAAGCCCTATTGCAGGACCCAGTGACAGCTTTTCAAAAAAGCTCCTGGGAGCGGATATTCCCTTTGAAAATGGACTATCAGGCGAGAACGGATTAATGGTTTCACCCTGAATGCCAAGCTGTCTCGCTATATATTCCGTCAAGTGCCCAGATAAGTCCATTTTCCCCGAGATATATATTTTACTGACCGTCTCTCCATGAAAGCTTGAAGAAAAGTGCCGAAATGTTCTTTC
>PVMS01036014.1_pt1 | contig 18262 bp, 14 predicted proteins | sample 1853461 | NCBI WGS metagenome assembly PVMS01 (sample SAMN08582032, study PRJNA380276) | Marine sediment metagenome, whole genome shotgun sequencing project. | isolation source: ocean sediment barecode stripped | collected 2017 | reverse complement strand
TTGTCGCGACTCGAGCAATGCCATGACGCGGTCGGACAAATCGAGAAGCCGTAACAGGTTGCTGACTGAGACGCGCGATCGGCCGATCGCATCAGCTGCTTCCTGATGCGTCAGCTTGAACTCCTTTATAAGACGATCGAGCGCCCGGGCTTCCTCGAGTGGATTCAGGTTCTCTCGCTGAATATTTTCGATAAGCGCCATCGCGATGGCGGCGTCATCGGGGACAATACGGACTACCGTCGGAATGTCGGACAGGCCGGCCATTTGCGCGGCCCGCCAGCGGCGTTCGCCGGCAACGATTTCATATCGTTGCGTGTCGCCATTGGTTTTATTTAAGGGGCGGGCGACGATCGGTTGCACGACACCCTGGGCTTTGATCGAGTTCGCAAGATCTTCCAGCGTGTCCTGTCGCATGTCGACTCGCGGCTGATACCGGCCCTTTTGCAGGTGTTCCAGTGGAATATTCCTGAGCGTGTCCCTGTCGTCACCGGTGACGGAAGCGGTATCTGCGATTGGTTTGCTAAGGAGCGCTTCGAGGCCGCGGCCGAGGCGTTTTTTCTTGGCGGTCATTTACGGTTCTCTGGGGGCGGATTCGGTATCTTGTGCCGCCCCTGCAAGTGTAGCCAATCGTGTTCCGGTCTGCGCGCCTGCCTGGCGCTCATCCTCGCGCCGCAGCACTTCCCCGGCCAATGCGAGATACGCCAATGCACCCCGCGATGTCCGGTCGTGAAACAGCACCGGCCGGCCGAAGCTCGGCGCCTCTGCCAGACGCACATTTCTCGGTATCACGGTCCTGAATACCTTGTCGTCAAAATGGGCAATTAATTGCGCGGATACTTCGTTCGACAGGTTGATACGCGGATCGACCATCGTTCTTAGCAAGCCGAACACTTCGAGCGTCGGATTGACTGTCTTTCTAACCTGTTCGACCGTATTCAGGAGTGCGCTTAAGCCCTCGAGCGCGTAGTACTCGCATTGCATGGGTATCAACACGCCATCGGCCGCAGTCAGGGCGTTGATGGTCAGCATGTTTATCGACGGCGGGCAGTCGATCAAAATGAAATCGTACAAGCCACGGACCGGCGCCAACGCGTGCCGCAAACGCATCTCACGACCGATTTCCTGCAGCAGTCTTACTTCGGCAAGCGTCAGGTCCTCGTTGCCGGGCAAAACGGCGAAATCACCCTCCGGGGCCGAAAGAATCGCATCGGCTGCGGTCTCTTCGTCGAGCAACACATCACACGCCGTGCGCTCCAGGTTCATCTTGTCGATGCCGCAACCCATCGTGGCGTTACCCTGCGGATCCATGTCGACGAGCAGGACGCGGCGCTGCGTGGCGGCGAGCGACGCCGCCAGGTTGACGCAGGTCGTGGTCTTTCCCACGCCGCCTTTCTGGTTTGCAATGGCAATGATGCGCGTCATGTTTGCTCTTTGCTGCGCCTGAGCGTGACGACGTGCCTCGCTTCCAGCTCTGGTACCGTCACTTCGGTCACTTCGTAGTCCCATGCATCGGGCATTTCCGCTAGTTCGTCGGCCGGATATCGGCCCTTTAACGCCAGCATAACGCCTTTCTCTGCCACCAAGTGGCCGCCAAGTTCGATCAGGCGAGGAATTACCGCCAACGCTCTCGCGATCACGGTATCAAAGCGCTTGCCGGGTGCATAGTTCTCCGCCCGCGATCTGACGGCCGTTGCATTGGAAATATCAAGGTCGCCAATAACATGCTGCACGAAGCCGATTTTTCTGGCGTTGCTATCCAGCAGCTCAACGGTCAACCCTGGCTCGGCAATCGCGATGGGCAGCCCCGGAAAACCGGCTCCGGTTCCGATATCGATCAGCGACTTACCATGAATAAGAGGCCGAATTGCCAGGCTGTCGAGCAGGTGGCCGCTGATCATCTCGCGAGGCTCGCGAATCGCCGTCAGGTTGATGCGGGCGTTCCAGCGTTCGAGTTCGCACAACAAGCGCGCGAACATCTCGATGTTTTCTTCCGCAAGCTCCTGACCCAACGACCGGACCCCGCTTGCGATATGTTCAATGAGTTGTCGCGGTTCCATTTAGGAAGAGGGACAGTCCCGGGGGCTGTCGCCGATTCTTATGCGACCAGCAATGCCATGAAATCGTCGACGGCTGTTGCTGCAAGTTTTTGTTTATCTGCACACAGAGCATCCAGCTCTTTCCACTGCCGCGCTTTCAATTTTGGAGAGACGCTCGTCTCGAACTTGTTCACGAGAACCGGGATGCCTTCCTCGCGTCGCTGACGATGCCCGATTGGATAATCGATGGCGACGCGCTCCGTGCTCGAGCCATCTTTGAAGAATACCTGTACCGCATTGCCGATATAGCGTTTGCTGGGATCGAAATAGTCTTTCGTAAAACCCTCATTCTCATTGACTTCCATTTTGGCGCGCAGCGAGTCGATTCGTGGATCCGAAGCAATGTCATCTTCGTAATCGGCCGCGGTCAGGCGACCGAATATCATCGGCACGGCAATCATGTATTGAATGCAGTGGTCCCTGTCCGCGGGATTATCCAGCGGGCCGGTCTTGTCGATGATGCGAACGCCCGCTTCCTGGGTTTCGATGACAATTTTTTCTATGTCGTCGAGTCTATCTTTGACCTCATCGTGCAGCACCATGCCGGCCTCGACCGCGGTTTGGGCGTGGAACTCCGCAGGAAACGAGATTTTGAACAGGATATTCTCCATTACATAGCTGCCAAAACCCTGCGAGAAGGTGAACGGTTTACCTTTGAACAACACGTCAAAGTAGCCCCAGGTCTTCGCAGACAGCGCCGACGGATATCCCATTTCGCCCGTCATCGCGATCAGCGCGAGTCGCACAGCGCGGCTTGTCGCATCACCGGCTGCCCAGCTTTTGCGTGATCCGGTGTTCGGCGCATGCCTGTAAGTGCGCAGCGCGCCTCCGTCGATCCAGGCATTCGATACAGCATTGATCACCTGTTCGCGATCGCCGCCCAGCATGCGCGTTACGACCGCGGTCGATGCGACGCGAACGAGTAACACGTGATCGAGACCGACGCGGTTAAAACTGTTCTCCAGCGCCAGCACGCCCTGTATCTCGTGCGCCTTGATCATGGCCGCCAAAACGTCCTGCATCGTGAGTGGTGCTTTGCCTTCAGCGCGGCTGCGTCTGCTCAGATAATCGGCCACCGCCAGGATGCCGCCCAGGTTATCCGACGGGTGACCCCACTCTGCGGCGAGCCAGGTGTCATTGAAGTCGAGCCAGCGGATCATTGCGCCGATATTGAATGCGGCAGCGATCGGTTCGAGCTCGTAGGAGGTTCCCGGCACGCGCGCACCGCCCGCCAGGGTCGCTCCCGGAACGACAGGGCCGAGCAGTTTCGTGCATGCCGGATAATCGAGCGCCTGAAATCCGCAGGCCAGCGTGTCCATCAGGCAGTAATGCGCGGTATCAAAAGCGAGCTCGCTAGCGATTTCCGTATCGCAAACGTAGTCGGCAATATCGGCCAGTAATTGATCCGGGTCGGGGCGTGTTGCCGACCTGATGTCCGTTCCCGACAACGCCTTAACTCCGTTCGCCTATCGGCACCCAGGTCTGGAGACCCGGTCCAATGTAATCTGCAGCCGGACGAATGAGCTTGTTGTCTGAACGCTGCTCCATGATGTGTGCCGCCCAGCCCGTAATTCGCGAGCAGACGAAAATCGGCGTGAACAGGTGGGTCGGTACACCTAAGAAGTGATATACGGTCGCGGCGAAGAAGTCGGCGTTGGCAAATAGCTTCTTCTGATCCCACATCACTTTCTCGACTGCCTCCGACACTACATAAAGACGCGTATCGCCAGCCTCGTCCGAAAGCACTTTCGACATTTTCTTGTTTACCGAATTTCTCGGATCCGAGGTCGTATAAACCCGATGGCCGAAGCCCATGATCTTTTCCTTGGCTTCGAGCATCGCCAGCACGCCGGCGGTCGCCTCTTCGGGCGAAGAAAATTTCTGGATGAGCCCCATCGCCGCCTCGTTCGCACCGCCATGCAGCGGGCCGCGTAAAGCGCCGATGGCGCCGGTCACGGCTGAGTGCATATCCGACAACGTGCCCGTAATAACGCGCGCGGCGAAAGTCGACGCGTTGAATTCATGCTCGGCGTAAAGAATCAGCGTCGTGTCCAGCGAGTTGCGGTGCAACTCACTCGGTGCTTTGTCGTGCAGCATATTCAGGAAGTGGCCTGACACGCTATCGTCGTCAGTCTCGACGTCGATACGCGTTCCGTCAGTTTGAAAGCGATGCCAGTACAACAACATTGATGGAATGCAGGCGAGCAGGCGATCGGCAACATGCTCCTGGTTTGCGAAATCGCCCTCCGGCTCGATATTGCCGAGAATTGACACGCCAGTCCTCAGAAGATCCATCGGGTGTGCGTCCGCCGGAATCATTTCCAGGACCTGTTTCAGCTGATCGGGCAGTCCGCGCAGGGTCTTCAGGCTTGCGATGTATGCGTCGAGCTCCGATTGATTCGGCAAATGTCCTTTGAGCAATAAATAGGCGACTTCCTCGAATGTGGCGTTATCGGCGAGATCGTAAATGTCGTAGCCGCGATAGGTAAGGCCCGCGCCTTCCTTGCCAACGGTACACAGCGCTGTCTCTCCGGCCGACACGCCCGCGAGGCCGCCTGTCTTCTTGTTTCCTGCCATTTAAATCTCCAGCTATTTGTCTGGTTTCTTGGTCAGCCCGCTGTTGGCAAACAGCTCATCTAGTTTATCTTCGTATTCGTGATAGCGGAGCACCTCGTAGAGCTCTTTTCGCGTCTGCATCGTATCGACAACACTTGCCTGGCTGCCATCCTTGCGCAGTGTGTTGTAAACATTCTCGGCCGCAGCTGACATCGCGCGAAATGCCGACAAGGGGTAGAGCGCCAGGCGTACGCCTGCGTCTGCCATCTCCTGTGTCGTGAACAGTGGTGTTTTGCCGAATTCCGTCAGATTGGCGAGTACCGGCACATCGATCGTCGAAGTGAATTGCCTGTACTCCTCCACCGTCGTCAGCGCTTCGGCGAAAATCATGTCCGCGCCAGCCTCGACGTAACTCCCGGCCCGGTCGAGCGCCGCTTGCTGGCCCTCCACCGCATGCGCATCGGTTCGTGCCATGACAACGAATTTCGGATCGGTCCGGCCGTCAACGGCAGCCTTGATTCGGTCGGCCATCTCCGCGGTTTCAACCAGCGCTTTGCCGGGCCGATGACCGCAGCGCTTCGCGGCAACCTGGTCTTCGATATGGCAAGCCGCTGCTCCAGCTCGCGTCATCTCGCGAATCGTACGGCCGATCATGAACGCACTGCCCCAGCCGGTATCCGCGTCCACCAGTAACGGCAGATCGCTCGCGTAGCAGATTCGGCGAATATCCTCGCAGACATCGTTCAGCGTCGTCATTGCCAGGTCCGGGAGGCCGAGCGATGCGTTAGCGACACCGGCGCCCGACAGATAGAGGGCCTTGAAGCCGGCGCGCTCTGCAAGCAATGCACAATAGGCATTGATGGCGCCGACTACCTGCAGCGGCCGCTCCTCATCAAGTGCCTGCCAAAGTTTCGCACCAGCGCTCATCGCCATTCCTCGCACGTGAAAATTTAATCCCGATTAGAATCTCGGGGGCGGGAATTCTAAACCACGGGCGGGGCCATTCCCAAATCGGCCGGCGTCAGCTTATCTTGACAAGTACGCGTCCGGTCACCTTGCCATCGATATAATCCTGGAACGCGTCCGGCAGGTCATTGAAATCAATCGTTTTTTTGCTGATAACGTCCAGGTGCCTGGGTCGAAGATCGTCGCCGATCCGTTTCCAGACGGCGAGCCTCAGATCCTTCGGTGTATCGACTGAATTTATGCCGAGAAGACAGACGGCACGAAGAATGAATGGCAACACGGTGGTGTTGAGCGCCGCGCTTGCAGCAAGCCCGATGCTGGCGATATTGCCGCCGTAGTTGACCGTGCGTGTCAGCCAGGCCAACGCATCGCCGCCGAGGTTGTCGATCGCACCACCATACTGTGCTTTCTCCATCGGCCGTTTGCCGTAGTCGAGCTCGTCCCGAAGCAGGACCTCGCGAGCGCCGATACTTCTCAGATAATCGCCTTTGTCCGCTTTGCCGGTCAGCGCAAACACTTCGTAGCCACGGCCATCCAGCATGTCGACTGCGATGCTGCCGACGCCGCCGGTCGCTCCCGTAACGACGATTGGCCCGTCCTCCGGACGCTGATCGTTTTGCTCCATGCGATGAATGGCCAGCGCCGCGGTGTAACCTGCGGTACCGATTTGCATTGTTTGTGCGGCGGTCATGCCGCCCGGCACGGGCACGACCGAGTCCGCCTTCACCCGTGCGTACTCTGCGTAACCACCGTCAACCGTTTCGCTAAGACCACAACCGTTGACGAGCACTTCGTTGCCGGCGTCGAATCGTTCGTCTTCCGAGCTTACGACGGTCCCTGCGAGATCAATGCCGCCGACGAGCGGGAAGGTTCTCAATATTTTGCCGGCGCCGGTCGCCGCGAGTGCATCCTTGTAGTTGATCGTCGAGTGGCTGACCTTGATGACGACCTCGCCCGCGCTTAAGTCATCGAGACCAAGGTCGCAGAAGTCTGCAACGATCTTGTCATCTTCCTGATTAATCCGAAAAGCGCGAAAACTTTCCATATCAGCTCCTTTTCGTCACCTTGTTTCTTTTCATTGTTTTATCCAGCCAGTACTCGATGCCCATCGTGTTGAGCTCCACGTCCATATCCAGGATGGCGTGAATCCTCTTTTCGTCCGCCCGAAAGCCGTGCGCATCGAGCTGCTCCACGAAATACGAAAACATGCTTTCGTGCATCGTCTCGGTTCGATTGTTGTCGTTTGCGTGCCTGGTTGCAATCGCGACAAAATCATCTATGCGCTGGTGCATGTCATCAGCAAGCCGCGGCAGGTCCGTCACGCGGCTGTAATGTGTGAGGTACAGCGCCTCAGGCTCAAGCGCCATCAAGCGGTCGATCGCCTTGTGCGCCTCCGGCGGATCGAAGTGTATCGGGGTCGTCGTTGGAAAAATAAATTCTCCCTTCGCCGTGTCGAGCTCGCGGTATGAGACGCCGAAGCTGTCGCCCGTGAATATGCCTTTCGACGATGGGTCCGACAGGCAGTAATGATGACGGGCATGTCCCTCGGTGAAGATGCATTGCAACGGCCGCCCCTGAAATTCGACAGTTTGTCCGTCGTCGATCACCAAAATGCGATCTGCCGCAATCGGCACAGGCTCGCCGTACATCTCGCGACAACGCTCTTTTCCATAGACGGCTTCGGCCCCGGCCACGAGTTTCGCTGGGTCGATCATGTGAGCAGCGCCGCGTGGGTGTATCACGGCCTGCGCGTTGGGAAGATGCTGCATCAATGATCCGGCGCCACCTGCATGATCCAGGTGCACATGCGTCAGAAACACATACTCGACGTCTGCCGTATCGATATTCTGGCGGCCCAAGGCGTCAAGCAGCAGGGACACGCTGTGATTGATGCCGGTGTCGACAAAAGCCCCGTGGCCGTCCTGAACGATCAGGTGGCTGGCATCGAACAGTGGCCGAAGATACTCGGTATCGATCGCCGATATACCGTATTCGAGCTCGGTGATATGTGCCGCCTGGTCGCTCACGAAAAATTCTTAGGCCATGGGAGAGCGCGCTATGTTAGTGACGGGGAACATTGAATGCCAGCGTGGGTCTGAATGGCCGTGCTAGCATGCCTGCGTACTCCGGAATCCGCATAGGAAAACATTGTGAATCGATGGTTTGTAGCAGCGTTAGTTACGCTTGCCCTGATTGTTCTTGTGTCACCCGGCATCGTCGGTCGCCTTGCCGAAAGAAGCGTCGAGGAAAACCTCAAATTCGCGGCCAGCGAAAGTGACGAATTGGTGGTCACGACAGAAAGCTTCGAGCGCGGTTGGTTCACCTCAGAGGGCCGGCACCGAATCGAACTGGGCAATGGCTCGATCCGAACGCTGATTGAGACGAGCCCGGGCGCCCAGGTTCCATCGCTGATCGTCGAGACCCACGTCGATCATGGCTTGCTCCCCGTTACGTCCCTGTCACGAGAGTCGGGTTCGCTTATGCCCGGGCTAGCCAGCACCGTCTCGACACTCAAGTTTGACGTCGGCAACGGCGAGATTTTCGAGGTGCCCGGCAAGATTTACAGCCAGGTCGGCCTGACGGGCAAGACTACGTCACGATTTCAGATGGCGGCGGCAGCCACAGACGTAGGGGCCGCTCGCCTGGCGTGGCAGGGCGCTGATGTAACGGTACAAACCAATCCGCAGGCCGGATCGATTTCGTTTGAGGGCGAGGTCTTGCCACTCTCTTTCCTTGACGAAGACGGTGGCTTCGAGTTTGGCCGTCTTGCAGTTGACGGCCATCAAAACAGGACTCCGTTTGGTTTCAACGTCGGCACGATCCACGTCGAACTCGAGTCCGTTGCGATTAATAGCGTCGCTAATCCGGCCATGCAATTTGGCCCACTGGCGATCGACGCAAAGAGCGACATCGACGGTGACAAGGTCAACGCCTCAACCAAATTCACGATCAGTAATGTGCCGACGCCCGGCTTGGGTGATGTCGATATTACGCTGGATATGGCGCTGGACCACGTCGATGCGCGGTCCTTTCAAAAGATCGCCGAGGCTGTGCGAAACGCACAGGCATCCGCAGATCCACAGCAAGCCATCCAGAGCATGTATCCACTCATTGAGGACGATGTTCAAAAAATTCTCTCTTCAGGCCTCGAGGTCAGATTCGATCAATTCGATATCAGCTCGCCGAATGGCGATCTGACAACAACGTTTCAATTCAGTTTGCCACCAACAGATCCAGACACGGATTTTTCCTGGTCTGCCCTGCTGCTCGCGCTCGACGCGTCCGCCAACGTACGACTGCCCGTGGCACTATATGAGATGGTGGAGCTTATGAGCCCTGACGTCGGCATGCTCGTCGCGATGGGCATTTTCAAGAAAGACGGCGAGTACTACGAGATGAAGGCTGAATACTCGCAAGGGCTGGTGACCGTCAACGGCGCGCCCATGCCAATTCCCCTGCCCGGCATGTAAAAAAGGGCTACATCGCCCCTTTCCGGCCCCTTTTTATAGATCCAGTTCGGCAGCCCGATGACAGGCGACGCTCGTCCCGTCGAAGTCCTGCAATTCCGGCAAATCGTCGCCGCAGCGCAAAACCGAATAGGTGCAGCGCGGATGAAACACGCAGCCCGGCGGCGGCTTCATCATCGATGGCGATTCGCCGAGTTCGCTCAATACGACGATTCCGACATCGGGGTCGGCTATCGGTACCGCATCCAGGAGTGCTTTCGTGTAAGGATGCCTGGGGTGCATGAACAGGCTCTCCGTGTCCGACACTTCGCAAACCCGGCCAAGATACATGACCAGAACACGATGGCTGATTTGCCTGACCGTCGCCAGGTCATGGGTAATAAATATTAGCGAGAGCCCCGACTGTTGCTGCTCGGTTCGCAGCAGTTCGAGAATTCCTTCGCGAACCGAACCGTCAAGAGCCGCAACCGCTTCATCGCAGATCAGAATTTTCGGTTTCAACACCAACGCTCTTGCGATAGCAACGCGCTGTGCCTGCCCGCCTGACAGTTCATGCGGGAATCGTCCGCTCAAGTGTTCATCCAGGCCGACCCGTTGCAACATTTCTGCGACCCGTTCGTATTTGTTTGACTTGATCTTCTCCGGCTCGTGGATCGTTAGCGGCTCGATAATGATCTCGTTGACGCGCATCGCTGGGTTGAGCGAGCCCACCGGGTCCTGAAACACCATTTGCAACTCGCGACGCACCGCGTTCGGCCGTGACGCGACCAGGCCCGTTAGCGGTTTTCCGAGCAACGACATGGTGCCGCCCTGTATCGGCAACAGACCGACGATGGCGCGGGCGAGACTCGTTTTGCCGGAACCCGACTCGCCCACGACGGCGACCGTTTCGCCGGGCGCGATCGTCATGCTCAGTTGGCGCACTGCTTGCAACTTTCTCCGGCTACGCCTTTCGCCGGGAACTGAATAGCTAACAGCCAGGCCGTCTACTTGCAGTGCGGCTTGTTCGCCCGCCGGTCGATTCAACGCGTGGGGATGCAGGTCCGATCGCTTCGCCGCTGCAACCATTGCCTTGGTGTCGGCATGCGACGGCGCCGTGAAAATCTGCCGTGTCGGCCCTGACTCGACCAATTCGCCGTCCTTGAGCACAAGCATGCGATCGCAATTACCGGCGACCACGCCCAGATCATGCGTAATCAAAAGCAATGCTGTGTTGAATTCGTCCCGTAACTGCCGCAGCAAGCCCAGTATTTGTGCCTGCACGGTGACATCGAGCGCTGTTGTCGGCTCGTCGGCTATCAGGATCTCGGGCCTGCCGATTAATGCCGCGGCAATCATTACGCGCTGCCGCATGCCGCCGGACAGCTGATGCGGATACGAGCGGTATTGCGCTTCGACATCCGGCAAGCCGACCAGTCGCAGCATCTCCAGCGAGCGATCCCTGACGTCGTCCTCGAGAACCAGGTCGTGCTCGATCAGGATCCACTTAAGTTGCTCACCAACTCGGACATAGGGATTCAGCGCCGACATCGGATCCTGAAACACGATACTCATGCGCTTTGTCCGATACTGGTTCAACAGGTTCTGCGGCGCACCCAGAATGTTTTCGCCATCGAACACAATCTCTCCCGACGCCCTGGCGTTCTCGGGCAGCAGTCCCATGATCGACAATGCCGTCTGCGTCTTGCCGGACCCCGATTCGCCCACCAGGCCGACTGATTCGCCCTTCTCTATCGCAAAATTCAGGCCGTCGATGACAGGCGGTGAACCCGGATAATTGATATTGAGTTCTTTGACTTCTAGCAGGCTCACTTCGACTCCTGCCTGGGATCAAAAAGGTCCCGTAATCCGTCGCCGAGAAAATTGAAACAAAAAAGAATGCTTGCGAGCAGAACGGCCGGTATCAACAACAACCAGGGCGCCCGCTCCATTTGGCTAACGCCGCCGTTGACCAGCGCACCGAGTGAGGTTTCCGGCTCCTGGATGCCCAATCCCAGGAAGCTCAGAAACGACTCGACGAGAATTGCCTGCGGAATTGTCAGCGTTACATATACGATTACCACCCCCAGCAGATTCGGCGTGATGTGCCGGAAGATGATTTTCCAGGCGGGCACGCCAATCAGTTTTGCAGCATCGACGAATTCGCGTTCTTTCAGGCTGATTGTTTGCCCGCGCACGATGCGGGCCATGTCGAGCCAGTTAATTGCACCAATCGCAACAAATATCAGTAAAAAATTTCTCTCGAAAACCACCATCAGGAGAATGACGAGAAAGATGAACGGCAGGGCGTAGAGCGCATCGACCGCGCGCATCATGAGCGCATCGATGCGTCCGCCGACATAGCCGGCAATGGCGCCGTACGCAACCCCGATGACGAGGCTGACGAAGCTGGCAATGATGGCGACAAGCAACGTTACCTGGATACCCATCAGCGTACGCACAAATACATCGCGGCCTAGGTCATCGGTGCCGAACAAATTAAACCTGTCGATCGTCGGTTCGACGAAGGTGCCATCGAAATTTGTCGTCAGGTAGCTGTGCGGACTTAGCACTGGCCCAATGATGGCGATGATTGCGATGCCAAGCAGAATGCCGCCGCTTATCATGATCGATCGCGACCGCCGGGCCTCCGAGGTCAGCCGTGACACCAGCGTAGACGCACTCATCGGTGTCGAATCCTCGGGTCGAGAAAGCCGTAAAGCACATCAACGATAAAGTTCAGCGCAATCACCAGCGTCGCGTAAAAGACCACGATGCCGAGCACGAGCGTGTAGTCGCGATTCAGGGCACCACGGACGAAAAACTGGCCCACGCCCGGTATGCCGAATATTTCCTCGACAACGACCGAGCCCGTAAGTATCGCTGCAATTGCCGGCCCCATGTATGACAACACGGGCAACATCGCTGGCTTCATGGCGTGATGGCGAATAATCGTCCTCGTGCGCAGACCCTGCGCTTTCGCCGTGCGAATGAAATCGCTGCCGAGTACTTCGATCATGCTCGCGCGTGTCAGGCGGGCAATGTATGCGATCTGCGGTAACGCGAGCGCGACAACCGGCAGCAAGAAACGCCAGCCACTGCTGCTGCCGCTCCAGCTCGCCGGCAACCAATGCATCTGCACCGCAAAGAACAGGATCAGCAGCGGCGCAACCACGAAAACCGGAATCGAAATTCCGCTCATTGCAAGCGCCATAGTCAGGCGGTCCAGAACCGTGTTTTGCCGTAAGGCGGCCAGGGTCCCGGCAGCAATCCCTAAGATCACGGCCAGCGCCATGGCAAGTACGCCGAGTTTGAGCGACACGGGGATCGCGTTACCAATGAGCTCCGCTACGGTGTAATCACGATAGCGGTACGAGGGCCCGAAGTCTCCGCGCAGCAGACCGGAGAGATATCGAGTGAATTGTTGCGGCAGGGGCTCATCCAGATGATAGGCCGCGGCGATATTCGCTTCGATTTCCGGCGGCAAGGCACGTTCTGCATCGAAGGGCCCGCCCGGCGCCGCGTGCACCATGAGAAATGCGAGGCCAATCACCAGCAACAAGGTGGGAATCGCCCACAGAAAGCGCAGCAAAGTAAATCGCAGCATTTGAGGCTATTTGGACTCGGCGATACTCAGGTGCTGACTGTAATGGTAATCCAGCACATTGTCTCCCCAGCCAAGAACACGGGGGCTGACGAGATGTTTGCTGACGTAAAAGTACAGGGGAATGACCGGATGGTCTGCAAGTAATACGCGCTCCGCTTCCTCGAGGTATAGCTGGCGCCGCCCGAGGTCTGTTTGTTCTGCTGCGCGTTGCATTAACGAGTCGAATTTCTCGCTGGCATAGCCCGTCATGTTTGCTGCGTTGCCGCCAAGCATGACCTGTAAGAAGGTGTGCGCGTCGTTGTAGTCGCCATTCCAGGCCGACCGAAACACCTGGGTCACTTCCTTGGCGCGCATGTTGGAGAGTAGCACCTGCCATTCTTCATTGATAAGCGTGGCCTCGAAGCCGAGCACCTCCCGCCACATCGATTGAACCGCTAGTGCGATGCGCTGATGTGTTTCCGATGTGTTGTAACGAATCTCGACCTCGAGCGGATTATTTTCGTCGTAACCAGACTCTTTATATAAGCGTCGTGCTGCAGAATGCCGCTCTTCGTCATTCATTTCCGCATACGGCGCCCGGATGGCTTCATAGTTGTCTATGCCTGGCGGTACCCAGCTGTGCGCCGGCGCCTCGCCCCGCCCGGTTATTTTCTCGGTCAAGATCTCACGGTCGATCGCCATCGACAGCGCCTGTCGAAGCTTGGGATTGTCTTTGAACGGTTCGCGCGTCAGATTAAGCCCGTAATAGTAGACCCCGAGGTACGGAGCAAGCCGCAGTTCGTCCGGCCGCTTATCCTTGATGGCGGCGAATGCCTCCGGTGGGACCGTTGCCGTTATATCAAGCTCGCCGGCGCGGTAGCGATTGAGCTCGACCTGCGGCTCCGGTGTTACATAGTGGTGCACCTTGTCGATCGCGGTGCCGGCGTTGTTCCAGTAATTTTCGTTCCTGCTCAGGTGGATTACCGAACCCAGTTCCCACGCATCAAGCTTGTAGGCGCCATTCGACAACAGGTTTCCTGCTTTGGCGAATGCGTTTCCATGTTGTTCGATCGATGGCGGGTGTACCGGAAACGCGCTTGGGTGTGTCAGCAAGCCAAGAAAATACGGCGTGGCATTTGTCAGCCTGATGCGGAGATGAAACTCGTCCACCGCTTCGACGCCGAGACTGTCCGGCGTCTTGTCACCCGCGATGATATCTGCTGCATTTTCGATTGCGTCGAGCGCCTGCGCGTAAAACGCCGCGGTTGCGGGACTCACGAGCCTGCGGAAACTGAATACGAAATGTTCCGCCGTCACCGTCTCGCCGTTAGACCATCGGGCGTCCGGCCGTAACCAGAAATCGTACTGCCGGCCGTCCTCGGAGATCTCCCATCTTTCCACGGCCGCGGCGATCAGCTCGCCGGTTTTCGAGTAACCGACAAGCCCCTCGCCGATGTCCCGCAGCACATCAGATGCCTGAATGCTTCTGGATTTGTGTGGATCCAGTGATTCGGGCTCCGCGCCGTTGCCACGATGCAGCACCGTCTCGTCGTCGTCGACGGCGGCCGGCGAGCCGAAATAAAAATAAGCGCCGATTCCAGCCAGCGACAGCACGATGGCGATGCGGAACGCCAGTCTTTTGTGTGCCTTTCTCAAGCCGACTTCTTCATATGGCGTTTCTTGAGATGAATGAGCAGCAGCGAAACAGCGGACGGCGTCATGCCCTCGAGCCTCGATGCATGGCCGAGCGTTGCCGGCCTTGCGCTAAGCAGGCGCTGCATGGCCTCGGTCGACAAGCCCGTGACATGCGCATAGTCCAGGTCGTCGGGCAGCCTCAGCGATTCCTGTTTCGCGTGCCGCTCGATCTCGCGCTGTTGTCTGTCGATATAGCCCTGATACTTGGCCTGAACCTCCAGTTGCAGTTCTATCTGTTCGCTTTGCTCGGTGCCAACGGTTTCGTCCCACTCGCCCGGGCCAACCGACGACAGCCTGACGACATCCCGGTAGCGGAGCTCCGGCCGCCGTAACAGCTCTGCAGCATTTGCGCCTTCGTCTTTTACAAAGAGACTCGTGAGGCGCGCCTGTTCTCTCGACAAAATCTCGCGCTTGGTGTCGAAAATTCGCCAGCGCTCGTCATCGACCAGGCCCAACTCGCGCGCGGCCGGCGTCAGCCGCAGATCGGCGTTGTCTTCACGAAGCGTCAGCCTGTATTCCGCGCGACTTGTAAACATTCGATATGGCTCGCTGACGCCGCGGGTGATCAGGTCATCGACCAGCACACCGATATAAGCTTCGTGACGCATCGGGAACCAATCATCCTGTTGCCTGGAACGACGCGCGGCATTAATACCCGCGAGCAGACCTTGGGCGCCGGCCTCTTCGTAACCCGTGGTGCCGTTTATCTGGCCGGCAAAATAAAGGCCGCTTATGAATTTCGTTTCGAGAGTCGGTCGTAAATCGCGCGGATCAAAATAATCGTATTCAATCGCATAGCCAGGCTGCGTGATTTCAGCGCGCTGAAACCCCGGAATAGAGCGCACAAAGCGTATTTGTGTTTCATGCGGCAGGCTTGTCGAGATGCCGTTCGGGTAAACGATGTCCGTCTTTAGTCCCTCGGGCTCGACGAAAATCTGATGCGAGGATTTGTCGGCGAATCGCACGACCTTGTCCTCGACCGATGGGCAATATCGCGGGCCAACGCCTTCGATAATGCCCATGAACATGGGCGACTGATCGAGCGAGCCGCGAATAATGTCGTGCGTTTCTTCCGTCGTCTTCGTGATGTGGCAATCAAGTTGCTTGGGGTGTTCCGATCGGGAGCCGATAAATGAAAAGACCGGTCGCGGTTCATCGCCGGGCTGTACCGTCATTACGCTGTAATCGAGGGTTCTGCCATCGAGCCGCGGTGGCGTACCCGTCTTCAGGCGGGCAACCCGAAACGGCAATTCCCGCAGGCGATCGGCCAGCAGGTTCGAGGCCGCATCGCCGACCCTGCCGCCTGATTTTTCGATGCCGCCGATCAGGATTCTGCCGCCCAGGAAGGTCCCGACCGTCAGCACCACGGTTGTTGCATGGAGGCGTTGACCTTCTGCCGTAACGACACCGGTAACGCGCTCCCCTTCGACGATCAGGTCGTCGACGGATTGTTCGAGCAGTGACAAGCCGGGTTGATTCTCGAGAATGCTCCTTATCGCCTGGCGATAGAGCTGCCGGTCGGCCTGCGCCCTGGTGGCCCGTACGGCCGGGCCCTTGCTCGCATTCAGCGTGCGAAATTGTATGCCGGCGCGATCGATCGCCCGCGCCATGGCGCCGCCCATGGCATCGATTTCTTTCGTCAGGTGTCCTTTGCCGATGCCGCCGACCGCCGGGTTGCAGCTCATCTGTCCCAGGGTCGCAAAGCTCTGTGTGACGAGAAGCGTACTGGCACCAGATCGCGCGGCAGCGAGAGACGCTTCCGTTCCGGCGTGGCCGCCGCCGATTACAATGACTTTGAATCTGCTGTTCATGGCGCTGATCAAATTTTGCGCAATGCGAGGCCGGCCATTCTAATGCGCGGCGCTGACAGGCGCCAGAACGCTTTACTTAATTTCATTCAGTCGGGAAGATAGCGGCGCCGTGAAACTAATCCTGCTACCGCTAGCCACCGCCGTGCTTTTCTGTGCCGCCGCTTCGTCACCAGCGCGTGCCGAGATAGCCCTCGAGGAATGTCGCATCAGCGCCGGTCAGGGTGCCAGGAGCATCAAGGCACGATGCGGAATACTTGAGCGACATGAAGACCCTTCCGATCCGACCTCGCCGCTGCTCGCCTTGAGCGTCGCGGTCGTGCCCGCCCTCAGCCTGGAGCCCGAGCCCGATCCTTTCGTACCGATCGCCGGCGGACCGGGGCAATCCACCATCGAATTCTACTCGGCGCTGTCACATGCCTTCGAGGACATCCGCCGCAATAGAGACATCGTATTGCTCGACCAGCGCGGCACCGGCGCCTCGGCGAAAATGGAATGCGACATCGGCGACGAAGTGGTCGAAGGGCAATTATCTACCGAGGAGACGATAGCGTTGACCCGGGATTGCATTGACGCACTTCCATACAATCCCGAGTTCTTTACGACCAGCGTTGCCGTTGCGGATCTCGAAGCACTGCGCATCGCACTGGCTTATTCGCAACTCAACGTCTACGGCATCTCCTATGGAACGCGCGTGGCGCAGCATTTTGCGCGGCAACATCCCGACTCCGTGCGCAGCATCATCCTCGACGGCGTCGTACCACCACAGCTTGCATTCGGTGCCGGTATCGCAATAGAAGCGCAAAAAGCGCTGCACAATATTTTCGATCGCTGCGCCGAAAGTGCAGCATGTGACGAACGCTTTCCCGACATCTCCGCTGACTTCGCAAAGTTGCAGTCGCGGCTGGCCGGCGGGTCCATCGCGGTCGAGCTCTCCAATCCCATTTCAGGTGCCCCCGATACCGTTGAGTTTGGTGAGGCGGAGCTGGCCGCTGCGATTCGCCTCCTCAGTTACGACCCTCGCACAGTCGCCTTAATGCCGCTGCTTATCCACGAAGCGGCCGCCGAGAACCATGCGCCGCTCGCAGCGCAGTATCTTATGATCATGGACAGCCTGTCAGACTCACTTGCCATTGGTATGCACAACTCGGTCGTCTGTACAGAAGACACGCCTTTTTACGACGGTGACAATGTCGATAGTGGCGAGCTCGAATCGACTTATATCGGGCCGATGATGGTCGAGGCCCTCGAGGCCATTTGTTCCGTGTGGCCCGCAGGCGTAATCGACCCGGAATTCAAGTCTCCTTTGAAAACCGACAAACCCGTGTTGCTGTTATCGGGTGACGCCGATCCGATCACGCCACCATATTTCGCCGACCTGGCGGCAGTCGAACTCGAGAACAAAATACACCTCACTGGTCTGCACCAGGGTCACGGCCAGGCGGGAACGGGTTGCATGCCGAAAGTGATGGGCCGCTTCATCGAGAGTTTGAGCGTCGCCGATGAGGACCTGGATCCAGACAAGTGTTTGTTACGGCGTCACGCGATGCCTTTTTTCCTGGACTTCTCCGGGCCGCGGCCGTGATCTCCGTCAATGGCCTTCGCAAGTATTTCGGCGAAGTTAAAGCCGTTGACGGCGTCAGTTTCGATGCACAGGATGGCCGCATAACCGGCTTGCTGGGTCCGAACGGCGCGGGCAAATCAACGACGCTGCGAGTGCTCTATACCGTGCTCAAGCCCGATTCCGGTTCTGCAAGCATCGACAACATAGACGTTGCCGAGCACGCGCTCGAAGCCCGGCGCCGGATTGGAACACTGCCGCACGCGGCGGGGCTTTATCCCCATCTCACTGCAAGGGAAAACATCGCCTACTACGCAGCGCTGTATGGCATGCCGCCGGATCGGGCTGAGGAGCGCGTTGCGAAAGTCATCGAGCAGCTCGCTATCGGCGACTTTGCCGACAGGCGAACGAAGGGCTTTTCGCAAGGACAAAGGACCAAGGTCGCGTTAGCGCGGGCGCTCGTTCACGAGCCGCAGAATATTATTCTCGACGAGCCAAGCAACGGTCTGGACGTCATGGCCACGCGCTCCCTGCGGGATTCGATAAGA
>PVMS01031480.1_pt1 | contig 18272 bp, 18 predicted proteins | sample 1853461 | NCBI WGS metagenome assembly PVMS01 (sample SAMN08582032, study PRJNA380276) | Marine sediment metagenome, whole genome shotgun sequencing project. | isolation source: ocean sediment barecode stripped | collected 2017 | reverse complement strand
TGTGCACGTCGAGATCCATGATGATGCGGTCGTCAGGGGTAATTTGTGGTGTAACTTCGAGTGAGAGGACCGCTTTTCTGAACTTCAGGGTGGCGTCGCCATCATCGAGTTCCAGGTAGGGAATTTCCACACCCTGTTCGATTCTTGCGGTATGCGAGTCGGCGGTGATTACCCGTGGACTGGAGACTACCTCGCCGCGGCCTTCGATCTGGGCCGCCGAAAGTTCCATCTCGAGCAGGGTGCCGAGGGGCAATTTGGCCAGGGCCAAAGCGAAACTACCAGCCGGGTTCTGTACTGGCAGGTTGACGTTAAGGCTATCTGAGCCTGGAGAAACGCCGTTCGCAATAGCGCCTGCGCCTGCCAGGGAACCCGAGGTAATCAGGTTTTGATCACCATTGCCAACCACCGATCCCGAACCCCCGCTACTAGCACTGACACCAAAGCGAACGCCCAGTTCCTTGCTGAAGTCGTCATTGGCGATGACCACTCGCGCCTCGATTAATACCTGGCGTACCGCGATATCAAGCTCGGCGAGCAGGATGCGAACATTCGCCAGACTGGAATTGGTATCCTTGACCAACAGGGTATTGGTACGTTCATCGACGCTTACCGAACCGCGTGGTGACAGGATCGCGTTATCCGTCAGTTTCAACAGGTCGGCGATATCGGACGCCCTGGCGTAGTTAACCTTGATAAACTCGGTGCGCAGGCGCTCGAGTTCTTCTACCTGCCTGCGGGCCTCGAGTTCGAGTTTCTCGCGTGCTGCGATTTCATCGGTGGGCGCGATCAGGATTACGTTGCCTGCCTTGCGTTGATCCAGACCCTTGGTCTTCAGAATGATATCCATCGCCTGGTCCCAGGGGACGTTTTTCAAGCGTAATGTCAGGTTGCCCTCGACCGAATCCGAGACTACCAGGTTGAGGCCGGTGAAATCGGCGAGCAGCTGTAACACCGAACGTACTTCGATGTCCTGAAAATTAAGTGACAGGCGTTCTCCGGTGAAACCGAATTTGGCCTTCTTCTTCTTTTCCTCTTCTTCCTTCGAAATGGGTGCGACCTCGATCGTGTAAACCCGGTCCGTCTGGTAGGCGAGGTGTTCGAAATCACCCAGCGAAGTAATTATCATGTGAATATTGGAGCCTTCCTGGATCGAGTCAACGAAACTGATCGGGGTGGCGAAGTCACTGACATCCATGCGACGTTGCAGTTCACTGGGCAACTGTGAACCAATCATTTCTATATGGATAACGTTATTTTCCCGCCATACGTCGGTACTGATCGAAGTAGTGGTGAGGTCGATAATCACGCGGCCTTCACCATTCGGACCACGTTTGAAGTCAATATTGGTAACGCCTTTGGCTATCGCTGATACCGCGGGTGAGGATTCAGTCAGACCTGCGGTTGTGCCGCTGGCAGTTGTGTTGGCGACAGGCAGAACGGCCTGGTCACCGCCGGCGATAGTAAGAGTTACCTGGTTACCACTGACGTTGGTGGTGTAGTTTGCTTTCTGTGAAAGATTAAGTACTACGCGGGTACGGTTTTTTGCAGCCGCTGTGACAATGCTTTGCATCGAGCCGATGCCGACCTGCATGCTGCGTTGCTCGAGCTTGTTGTCGGTATCGGCAAAATCGAGGGCGATGCGTGCGGGTTCATCGATGGTAAAAGTTCGCGGTGCAATGGCGGTATCGTCGAAGGTAAACACGATCTGTACCGTGTTCCCGGTCATCACCGAGTAATCGAGACCGACCAGGGCTCGCGCCGAAACGTCGCCGAAAGCGAGCAGGCATATTCCCGCCAGCGAGGCTTTGAGTAACTGGGACAATTTCATCTTATTACTAACACTGTTCATTGGTGTTTCCTCGCGTTACTCGATCAGCGCGACAGCTGATGAGCGTTCGATATAATTTCCGAGTCCGTCTGGGACAATTTCAGTCAAATCAATGGTCTGGTCAGATACCGAGATTATACGGCCGTGGTTCTGGCCCATGTAGTTACCTTCGATAACTCTATGTATGGTGTTATCAGGAGCAAATATCAGCCCCCACTTGACACCGTCTTTATCGTCAATGGTTCCCTTCAGGCGCAGCGTATCCAGTGGAAAGTCTTCCAGCGGTTCCTTCACCCGGTCAATATCTGGACGCAGCCCGTCGGCTAGCTGGCTAATTTCTTCCGGATTCTCTTCCGGACGTCTGAAGTCGACCAGCTTGAACGGATCACGTAAATCGTGCGAGGCATATTCGAAGCTCTGATAGGGCTGGAACTCGGGTATCGGTTCGATGCGCCCCGGCGGCTTAGCTCTGATTTGCGCCACGAACTGTTGCAGGTCGCCGAGACCTTCGCCACAGCCTGTCAACAGGATCGCAAACACGCCCAGCAGGAATATTCTCAGCAGGGGCTTTAACTTTGCTGTCATTGCTCATCCTCCTGCAGGTAACGATAGGTCTTCGCCGTGGCCGACATTTTCAGTTTGCCATCGGCGCTGATTTCACCCTTCTTGTCGAAGGGTTCGAGCTTCATGTCGCTAATGGTGACGATTCGCGGTAACGATGCGATGCCACTGATAAAGGTTGCGAGCTGGTGGAAGGAGCCGGAAACTTCTAGTGCAATCGGTAGTTCGGCATAGAAGCCTTTTTTCTCTTCCGCACTGGGTTTGAACCTTTTCACCTCAAGCCCGGAAGCGAGACCGGTTTGTGATACGTCGACCAGCAGCGATTCGACCTCGGTGGTCTCTGGTAACTGGCGCAGCAACGCGCCGAAAGAGGCTTCCATTTCTGCAAGCTGCTCCTTGTAAAGCTCAAGTTTGGCGGCCTGGTCAGCCTTGACCTTGAATTCTTCCTTGAGATCAAATTCTTTCCTTTCGTGTCTTTCCAGGACCTTAAGTTGCTCCTGGGTATCAAAGTAGATGCCGGCGGCGATAATTGCCACAAACAGGATAAGGAAAACACTAAGTTTGATTCCCATCGGCGCGGTGCCGATGTTGTCGGGCTCAAGATGGTGCTGGATATCGTCCCAATTCATTATTTCAGACCTCCATCATCTTCCTGCTCATCCTCGGTAGCATTGGGAGAGGTTTGTTTCACGGTCAGGGTAAAGGTACTGATGCGATTGACCGTGATATCTTCAACTTCGATGATGGTCAGATTTGGATCCTTGAGCCACTCCGAGGCGGACAAATTACGCATATAAGTTGATACGCGTGCATTTGATTCGGCTTGACCATTAATCAGCAGGCTGCTGCCGGTCTGGGCCAGCGACTCGAGATAAACACCATTGGGTACCGATGCCACGATTTCGCTAAACAGGTGTACGATCGATGGGCGACTACCCTGTAAATCCTGGATTACTTCCATGCGCTCGATCAGGCTGCGGCGCACTTTCTTCAGTTCGCTGATTTCCTTGATTTCTTCATCGACCTTTACGATTTGACTTGTCATGAAACTATTACGCGACAATTGGTAGTCGATCTTGGCCTGCATCTGGAAATGAATTAGTCCAACGATGGCAGCGGCCAGCACACAGGTCATGACCGCCATCAACGCGAATTGTTTTTTCTGCTCCTGGCGCAGTTCTTCACGCCAGGGGAGTAGGTTGATCCGGGTTATGATCATGAGTAGTCAGCTCCTCGAATGGCCAGTCCCGCAGCTATCAGGAAGGAGGGCGCGTCTGCTTCCAGGTTGGCCTTGTTGACACGGCTCGATGAAGACATGTCAGCAAACGGATTGGCAATCGTGGTCGGAACCCCGATATGTGATTCGGTCAATTCGGCCAGGTTTGGCAGTGACGCGGTACCACCGGCAAGCACCAGGTGATCGATGTCGCCAATCGGGCCTCCCGCCGAGTAAAAAAACTGCAAAAAACGGCTAACTTGCTGGGCCGTGGTTTCCTTGAATGGTTCAAGTACCTCGGGTACGTAGTTATCCGGTAATCCGCCCTGACGTTTGGCGAGGCCGGCTTCTTCATATGAAAGCCCGTAACGGCGCATTATTTCTTCGGTTAACTGCTTGCCGCCAAAATTTTGTTCGCGCGTGTAGACCAGGTGATGATTGTGAATGACGCTCAGGCTGGTCATGGTCGCACCGATATCTACGATGGCCACGGTCTTGTCCATGCCTTCGTCGGGCATCTGCGAAGCCATCGCCGAGAATACGGTTTCTATAGTGTAGGCTTCGATATCGACGATCTTGGGAGTCAATCCGGCAAGCTCGACAGCGGCGACCCGGTCATCGACGTTTTCGCTGCGACAGGCTGCCAGCAGCACATCGACGGTTTCGGGGTTGGATTCGGTTATACCCATCACGTGGAAATCGAGGTTGACCTCTTCGAGGGGGTAAGGGATATATTGATCGGCTTCAAGCTGGATTTGTCCTTCCATCTCGTCTTCAGAAAGACTCGCCGGCATGGTGATTTTTTTGGTGATCACCGATGAACCAGATACGGCAATGGCACAATTTTTCGTTTTTATTTTTGACTTGGCGAGCGCACGCTTTACACTCTCGCCTACTGATTCGATTTCAGCGACATTTTTTTCGACGACCGCGTTTGCGGGCAGGGGCTCAACCCCGATACCTTCGATGCGGTAACTGGAACCGGTTTTGCTGAGTTCCATCAACTTCACCGATGTTGAACTGATGTCTAGTCCAATAAGCGGCGGTTTTTTGCTCGATAAAAACACCGGTATCCCTCGTCAATGTGCTTGTGTGATACTAGGTCTTAATTTGAGATAAATTACATTAAGATCTAGTTGTAAGTGTATAACAATGTTAAATTATTCTAATTTATTCGAAAAGAGTCTAGTGCAAGATTTCAATCTTGTCGATACTTTTCAAGTAACCGTTTATGTATATAGCCTAACGTAATGAAAAAGCTAGTAAAAATTGCATCCTGGTTGTTTGCAACCGGTTCTATGCTACTGATCGCCGCGGTATTCTATATATACGCGGTAATGGTGCCGGAATTGCCTTCGATCGAGCACCTGGAAGATACCCAGTACCAGGTGCCGCTGCGAATTTACGACAGGAACGAAATCCTGCTCGCCGAGTTCGGCGAGCATCGTCGGATACCGGTGGTTTTTGACAAGATACCTCGTCATTTAATCGATGCCGTGGTTTCGGTCGAGGACGACCAGTTCTGGAATCATCACGGTGTTGATTTCTATGCCCTGTTGGCGGCCGTATATGAAGTTGTAACCACCGGGCGCAAGACTCGAGGTGGCAGCACGATTACCATGCAGGTGGCGCGGAACTTTTTCCTCAGCCCGGAGCAGACCTATGCACGTAAGTTCAATGAAATCCTGCTCGCACTGAAGATAGAAAGCGAGTTGAGCAAGGACAAGATTATTGAACTCTACCTGAACAAGATTTTCCTGGGGCACCGCGCCTATGGTATTAGCGCGGCTTCGCAGGTTTACTACGACAAGAAGCTCAAGGATTTGACCTTGGCGCAGTCGGCGATGATTGCTGGACTGCCGAAAGCGCCGTCCAAGTACAATCCTATTTCGAATCCGGAAAGGTCGCTTATCCGTCGCAACTATATTCTTGGCCGCATGCGTATCCTTGAATATATCGATGAGGAAGCATTCGAACTGGCGTTGGAGGAACCGATTACAGCCGAGTTGCATAGAACCAGAACCATCGCCGAGGCGCAGTATGTATCGGAACAGGTGCGCGCGCAGTTATTCGAACAGTATGGCGAGGAAGTGTACAAGGCGGGCCTCAAGGTCTACACCAGTATCGATGGCGAGCTTCAGGCGGTCGCCAACCAGGCGCTACGCAATAATCTGATCGATTACACTCGCCGGCACGGTTACCGGGGAGTTATCGATAAAATCGATTTGAATGAAATCAATGAAGACCCGTTCGACGAGGACCTGGTGACTGATCAGCGGGTGGGCGGTTTGCGCAAGGGGGTCGTGATCTCGGTCAACGAGGAAATTGCCGCGGCTGCAGATGGTAGTAGTGAAGCCATACCCGCGAGCGCGTCAATGCTTATTTCAAACTACGAGCAAATCAACGTCTTGTTTGTCGGCGGAATTGACTGGGCCGCCAAATTTATCGATGTCGACAATCGGGGCCCCAAACCCGTAAAGGTTGGCGATGTGCTCGCGGCCGGTGATGTAGTATGGCTGGAAAACCGCGATGCGAAGTGGTTGCTGGCCGATGTGCCGCGCGTAGAGGGCGCGCTGGTATCGATTGATCCTTCCGACGGCGGTATCCGGGCCATGGTGGGTGGCTTCGATTATTTCAAGAACAAGTTCAACCGTGCTACCCAGGCACGCCGACAACCGGGTTCGAACTTCAAACCGTTTATTTATTCAGCCGCGCTGGAAAAAGGATTTACCGCGGCCACTATTATTAATGATGCGCCGGTGGTGTTCGATGACGACTCGCTTGAAGCAACCTGGCGTCCGGAAAATTATTCAGGGAAATTCTACGGGCCCACGCGGTTGCGTGAGGCACTGGTTAAATCGCGTAACCTGGTATCGATTCGAATATTACAGGCCGTCGGCTTGCGCTACGCAATCAACTACATTCAACGCTTTGGCTTCGAGCGTGAGCAGATGCCATACGATTTATCGCTCGCGCTTGGTAGCGGCTCCTTCTCGCCATTGCAAATGGTGCGCGCCTACGCGGTGTTTTCCAACGGCGGCTATCTTATCGATCCCTATATTATTGACCGGGTAGAGTCGGGTAGCGGTGAGGTGATTTTCCAGAATCGACCGCGCACTGTCTGCCAGGATTGTGAAACCGAAAATCTCGAAGAGCTCACAGCGGCCGATGCTGCCGCAGTCGAGGCACAGGAAATCGAGCAATCGACCGAGGTAGCTACCCTCAGTGAAGAGGAACAACTCGAGGCCGACGAGCTGAGCGCGCTCGATGGCACTGCGACCGAGGCCGTTGAAGCAGAAATCGTATCGCAGTACGCGCCCCGGGTTATATCGGCACAAAATGCTTTCATCATGCGTTCGATGATGCGTGAAGTGGTGCAACGCGGTACCGCCGTACGCGCCAAGGCGCTGGGCCGAAAGGATATCGCGGGAAAAACCGGCACCACTAACGATCAACTCGACGCCTGGTTCAGCGGTTACAATGACCAGGTGGTGACTACCAGCTGGGTTGGATTTGATAATCAGCGCAGCATGGGTAACCGCGAAACCGGGGGCAGGGCAGCGCTACCGATGTGGATCGAGTTCATGCGCAAAGCGCTCGAGGGTCGTCCGGAGAATCTGCAGGAACAACCCGAAGGCCTGGTGACCATTCGTATCGATGCCGAAAGTGGTAAGCGTGCTGATCTCAGTACCAGGAAAAGCTTGTTCGAGGTTTTCCGGGTTGAATATGCACCGCGAGAGTTGGAGGTGGTTAAAACGACCACCGATGATTCGGGCGGAATCATTGTCAATGTGCCCCAATCAGAAGACGAGATCGTCGACGACATTTTTTAACCTGCGTGCGCTTTAAGTCTCACGCAGGAGAAAAATCCCGGCGCGCAGGCAGGTTAAAAACTTCCCATTATTGGTCAGAGCACGGTTTTCGGTGCTTTTTAAGCCTGGATTGAAATGTATGGCGAAAACGTGGTCCGATCCTGATGGTTCAGGTCTGAGATGGTTGTGACCTTCCAGCGTTACGACCCTCGGGGTCAGACCAAAAATTTCGCTGTGGTTTTCCTATTGCCTTGATAGTGCCGAAATTTTTGCCCCCTCGAAGAGATTGCTGAGGCGTTATTTGCGGATTGCGAAACCGAATTCGTGTACGGCGTCGACTAATGCACCGAGGTGGTCCGGGTTGATGGCCGGATGGATACCGTGACCGAGGTTGAAAATATGTCCGGGATGATTGCCGAAGCGGGTGATGATTTCACCGGCTTTTGCGCGGATAGTGTCCGCGTCCGCATATAGTACGCAAGGGTCGAGGTTACCCTGCAAAGCAACCCTGTCGCCGACACGCGTACGTGCCTCGTCGATATTAATTGGCCAGTCGAGCCCCAGTGCATCACAGCCCGTGTCAGCCATGTCTTCCAGCCACTGCGCTCCGCCCTTGGTGAATAATGTCACCGGGATGGTCTGCCCATCCTGTTCACGCGTAAGGCCAGCAACGATCTGTTGCATGTAATTGAGCGAGAAATCACGATAGGTTTGCGGCGTAAGCACGCCTCCCCAGGTATCGAATATCATTACCGCCTGCGCACCGGCTTCGATTTGTGCGTTCAGATAAGCTGTTACCGACTGTGTCAGTGTATGCAGCAACTCATGCAGTGCAGACGGGTTCTCGTACATCAACCCTTTTATATATCGATACTCCTTGGAGCTACCGCCTTCAACCATATAAGTCGACAGGGTCCAGGGGCTGCCGCTAAATCCGATCAACGGCACCTTGCCATCCAGTTCCTGCCGCACCAGGCTGACCGCATCGGTAACGTAGCGCAGGCTATCGGCTGGATCAGGGACACCCAGGCGACTGATATCGGTCGCGTTACGCACTGGGCGTTCAAACTTCGGGCCTTCGCCTTCGGCGAAGTAGAGCCCGAGTCCCATGGCATCCGGAATGGTCAGAATGTCGGAGAATAGAATCGCTGCATCAAGTGCGAAACGCCGTAAAGGCTGTAACGTTACCTCACAGGCGAGTTCCCTGTTTTTACACAGATCGAGAAAACTGCCGGCCTGCTTGCGGGTGGCGCGATATTCAGGCAGATAGCGCCCGGCCTGGCGCATGATCCAGACTGGCGTGGTATCGGTTGGCTGGCGCAACAGGGCCTTGATCAGGCGATCGTTTTTAAGTGGAGGATATGCCATCAGACTTCCAGGTAGTCGAGAATGCCTTCAGCCGCCTGGCGACCTTCATAGATTGCGCTAACCACGAGGTCGGAACCGCGCACCATATCGCCGCCGGCAAATACTTTGGGGTTGCTGGTCTGGAACGCAAATTCATTATTTTCGGTGATTTCTTCGGCGGCGATCACGCGTCCTCCAGCGTCGGTATTAATGATATGTTCGGCAAACCAGTCGGCCGGGCTAGGGCGAAAGCCAAACGCGATCACCACAGCGTCAGTGGGTAGCATCTCTTCGGAGCCGGGTATGATTTCGGGCCGGCGCCTGCCTTGTTCATCGGCTTCGCCCAGTTCGGTAGTAATCAGCTTGATGCCGGTAACCGAGCCATTACCGACTATTTCCAGCGGCTGCCGGTTAAACAGGAATTCGATACCTTCCTCCATCGCGTTGTCGACCTCGCGCATCGAGCCGGGCATATTGGCATGGTCACGGCGATAGACGCAGGTTACGCTGCTGGCGCCCTGACGAATCGCGGTACGGACACAATCCATTGCGGTATCACCGCCGCCCAGCACGACAACCCGTTTGCCGTTGAAGTCGACGAATTCGGGTTTGTCGCCACCGAACTCGATTTGATCGTGGATGTTTGCCACCAGGTATGGCAAGGCTTCGTGGACGCCGGGTTTATCTTCGCCGGGAAAGCCGCCTCGCATAGTGCTATAGGTGCCCATGCCGAGAAATACTGAATCATAGTCGGCAAGTAGCTGCTCGAAGCCGATATCTTTGCCGATTTCGGTATTGAGGCGGAATGCAATGCCCATGTCTTCAAACATCTTGCGGCGTTTGGTAATCACTTCTTTTTCGAGCTTGAAGGGAGGAATACCGAACGTCAGTAAACCGCCGATTTCGGGGTATTTGTCGAACACCTCGCAGGATACACCGTTGCGGGTGAGGACATCGGCGCAGGCTATGCCGGCCGGGCCGGCGCCGACGATGGCGACTCGTTTGCCGCTATCGATGACATTGGACAGGTCGGGGGACCAGCCTTGTTCAATCGCCTTGTCGGTAATATATTTTTCGACCGAGCCGATGGAAACCGCACCGAAACCGGTATTTAACGTACAGGCACCCTCGCACAGCCGGTCCTGCGGGCAGATGCGTCCACAAACCTCAGGCAGGCTGTTGGTCTTATGCGACATTTCCACGGCTTCCAGCAGGTTGCCCTCGGCAACCAGTTTCAGCCAGTTCGGGATATAGTTGTGTACCGGGCACTTCCATTCGCAATAGGGGTTGCCGCATTCGATGCAGCGCTCGGCCTGATCGGCAGCTTCCTGCTGTTGATAGTCGCCGTAGATTTCGCCAAATTCCTTGACGCGGACAAATGCGGGTTTTTTACCGGGGTCGGTACGCTGTACTTCCAGAAACTGGAATACGTTTGGCATTAGGGTTCTTGACTAGGCGGAGAGCCGTGATTTGATTAACTGGCTGACTTTGCCCATGTCGGCGCGCCCCTGCAGCTGGGGTTTGAGCATGCCCATGAGTTTGCCCATATCCTGAATGGTGGTGGCGCCAGTGGCGGCGATTGATTGTTCGACGAGATCGTTGATCTCGGCCTCCGAAAGCGCTTCCGGCAGGTATTCCAGGATGATTTCAAGTTCGGCCTGTTCGATCGCGGTCAGATCGTCGCGGCCGGCTTTGTCGAATTGTGTGATTGACTCGCGGCGCTGTTTGGCCATTTTGTCGAGTACCGTGATAATACGATCATTATCCAGTTCGATGCGTTCATCTACTTCGATTTGCTTGATCGCGGCAAGCATCAGTCGAATGACCCCCAGACGTTCCTTGTTACCGCCTTTCATCGACGACTTCATGTCGTCCTGTAATCTGGATTTCAGAGTTTCCGACATGACACGCTTAGTAAAGACGTCTGCGGGTACCGAAGTCCTTGGAGATACGTTTGAAATTACGTTTTACTGCGGCGGCTGATTTGCGCTTGCGCACAGAGGTGGGTTTTTCATAGTGTTGACGGCGACGTGTTTCGGTCAGCACGCCCGCTTTTTCACACGACCGTTTGAATCGACGTAGCGCGAAATCAAATGGTTCGTTGTCCTTTACTTTAACTGATGGCATATTGGATGATCCAGTTTGTTAAAAATGGTGCCCGCTAAGCGGTCCCGGCTTCAAGAGCCGGCCAATTATAAGGAGGCAGCACCAAATATCAATCGCCAGAACCAATTAATATCCTGTTTTTATGAAAGTTTTAGGTATCGAAAGCTCCTGTGATGAGACCGGAATAGCGGTTTACGATAGCGATAGCGGGCAAATTTGGCAGCGACTCTACTCGCAAATCGAAAAACATCGCGAATACGGCGGCGTGGTGCCGGAACTGGCCTCGCGCGATCATGTGGTCAAGGCCGCGCCGATGCTCGGCGAAATTCTACAGGAAATCGGTTCCGTCGATGACATCGATGCAATTACCTATACCCGTGGTCCGGGATTGATCGGGGCCCTTATGGTAGGGGCTAACCTGGCACGGGGCCTGGCCTGGGCGCTCGACAAACCCATACTCGGGGTGCATCACATGGAAGGGCATCTGTTGGCGCCGATGCTGTCGTCAGAGAAACCTGAACTGCCGTTTGTCGCCTTGCTGGTATCCGGTGGGCACAGCATGCTGGTCGATGTCCAGGCGATCGGCGATTATCGTATTCTCGGTGAAACCCTCGATGATGCCGTTGGTGAGGCTTTCGACAAGACTGCCAAGTTGCTCGGCCTGCCTTACCCGGGAGGGCCTGAGCTTGCTGCACTGGCGGATTCGGTGTCGCACTCGCGGTTCGAATTTCCGCGACCGATGGTGAATCGGCCCGGGCTCGAATTTAGTTTCAGCGGGTTGAAAACCGCAGCCCTCAATATGGTTAAAAAACATGAGCCACTGGATGACAGTTTACGTGCGGAGATAGCGCATGCGTTTCAAACCGCGGTGGTGGATACGCTACGCATCAAATGCCAACGGGCATTAGCCGAAACCGGGTATCAAAACCTGATTGTTGCCGGTGGCGTGAGTGCCAATCGACGCCTGCGGGAAGTGCTCGAGCAGTTCACTAGCGCAAATCATGCGCGGGTTTATTTCCCGGCCCTGGAGTACTGTACCGATAACGGCGCAATGATTGCGTATGTCGGTGCCTTACGTGTGCTTGCTGGCCAGCGCGACGAAGCAGCTAGCGACGTATTACCACGCTGGTCGCTGGAATCACTCCCAGCCATCTAACCCTCGGGGTCAGACCAAAAATTTCGCCATATTTCAGCTACTTACTCGATTGCAGCGACATTTTTGCTCTGACCCCCTTCGCAGAGCTCATGACTGGACTACTTACAATTCAGTACCACTAATAAGGCGCTGAATATTATCTTTGTGGCGCCAGATCAGAATCACCGACAGGGCAACGAAAACCATGCTGGCCTGGAGGTTTTGTGTGCGCCAGTAGACCAGCAGTGGCAGCGCGGAAAACGCAATAATTGCGGCCAGTGAGGAAATTTTGAATACCTTGGCGAACAGCAACCAGATGCCGATTAGCATGAACCCGGCGATCCAGTTAAATCCCAGCGTTGCCGCGATCGCGGTGGCCACGCCCTTGCCGCCCTTAAAACCAAAGAAGAGCGGGAAACAATGTCCGCAAAAGGCCGCGAATGCGGTCAGCGCGATTACCAGCGGGTCTAGCTGCAGCCAGTGTGCCAGCAGCACCGGTATGATGCCTTTCAGGAAGTCCCCCGTGAGGGTGAAAAAAGCGGCTTTCTTGCCGGCGATGCGTAGAACATTGGTGGCGCCCGGATTTTTTGAGCCTTCGCTGCGGGGGTCCTCGAAGCCCATGATCTTGCTCAGCAGTATCGCCGATGAGATCGAGCCTAGCAGGTACGAAAAACAGATTAATACAAAGGATTCGAGCATGGTCAACCGGATTTGGACGCTGAAAATCGGGGACAGTATACAATGGCACTTACCTTAAGGAACCTCTGACCGGTGTAAAGCAAAACACTGATGCATGCAGAGTTCGACTACGGTCGGATGATTGGGGGAAGTTTTTGTGAAGTAAACCGCAGGCGGCAAAGCCGCCGAGGCATTCGCGAAAACTTCCCTCAATCATCCGACCTCTCCCTGGCAGAGCGAATATCATGGGGTTAATTGCTTAAATCAGCGGCATTGTATACTGTCCCCGAAATAACCTAACACTGCCCAGGAGGCCCGTTGGACCTGCTTAATCCGCCCCGGCTGGATAAACGATCTATACAAAAATACTTCAATCGTGCAGCTAAAAGTTACGATAATGCGGCTATTTTGCATGAAGAGTTGCTAAATAGATTATTGGAGAAATTGCAGTATATTCGTCACCAGCCAGAGACAATCATCGATATCGGTTGTGGTACCGGCAAAGCTATACGCGGTTTACAAAAGGCTTATCCACGCGCGCGGATCTGTGCCACTGACATCGCTTTTGAAATGCTGTTGCAGGCCAGTTCGAGCTTTCGCCTGTTATCGAAAAAGCGCCTGGTTAGCGCCGATATGGAACGGCTTCCGTTTGCTGCGCAGGCGTTCGACCTGGTGTTTTCATCGTTGGCCATGTCCTGGAGCAATGATATCGGCGCAACTCTCAGGGAATTTGCGCGTATTTCCCGACCGGGGGCGCTGCTGATGTTCTCCAGTTTCGGTCCGGGCACGTTGCACGAGCTTGGCGCCAGCTGGCAGGCGTTAGATGCTTACCCGCATGTACATCGGTTCGTGGATATGCATGATGTAGGCGACGCCATGCTGGCTGCGGGTTTTGCGCAACCGGTAGTTGATGCGGAAACGATTCGTATGGAGTACCGGGACTTCAGATCACTGCTGGATGATTTGAGAAATACCGGTGTCAGTAATGCCGATGTCAGTCGACGACGCGGCTTGACCACGCCGGCGCAATTACGCCGGCTGGAACAAAGTTACCGTGAACATGGATTCGAAAACGATAAATTTATTGCATCCTACGAGGTTGTATACGGTCATGCCTGGTTTAATTAGCGGGTGGGACGACACCGTGGGGTTGAATCCAGCCCATGTAGAAGGCGAGCGCGATAAACAGGAAAGTGACAATCGACAAGGCAATACGGATGGTGAGGAACTTGACCGTACGGTTGGAATCTCCACTGTCCTTGACCATGCTGAACATGCCGGCGCCAAGGCTGAGTACGACCAGTCCGAGTAATACGGCGATAATGATTTTTACAATGAGCATGTTATGAATAATGAATACGCGGCGAATTAGTGTACCGCATCAGCGGCTGTTGTCGACATGAAGATGGGCCGACGAAAGTTCAGGGCTGCATGGTGGTCGGTTGCGCTGACCACCGCCGGTGTGACGCTGTTCACCGTCCTTGGAATGTGGCAACTGGAGCGCGCTGATTACAAGGAGTCGGTGCAGTCGAAGTTTGAGCAACGCCTCAGCGAGCCGTATCAGGAATACAGCCCCGAGATTGATCTCGATGAGATCGAATTCCGCAAGCTGATTGTCAGCGGTCGTTATGATAACGCCCATAATTTCCTTATTGACAACCAGATACACCGGGGCAAGGCTGGTTATCATGTGTTGACCCCGTTGCAACTGACCGATAGCGACAGCATAATCCTGGTCAATCGCGGTTGGGCCGAATGGGGTGTCTCACGGGATTCGCTACCACAGATTCCAGCAGCCGCCAGTAGCGGCGGTGTTACCGGCATTGCAAACTTTCCCACCGAGCCGGCAATGCGTCTGGGTGGTACTGAATTGTCAGAGCACTGGCCGCAACTTGTAAGATATGTCGATATAGAGGCGTTTCAGGAACAATTTTCTGATCAGCTTCTGCCAGTGGTGTTGTGGCTTGCACCTGAACAGGCAGGCAATTATGTGCGCGACTGGAACCCGGTCTGGATGCGTCCCGAAAAGAGTCGCGCCTACGCAATCCAGTGGTTTGCGTTTGCGGTACTTGCCCTGGTGTTTTTTGTTATTTTGAATCTACGGAAAATTGAATGAGTCAGCAAGAGTCGAAAAGCCTGTTCTGGTATCGGATCAAATTCCTCGGCTTGATCGGGGTTTTTCTGTCGCCTTTCATCGTTGGCTGGTTTGCGCTATACGTGTTCGAACTCAGACCCGCTAGCGGCAACTACGGCACCCTGATCGAGCCGATCCAGAAATTGGACTGGCCGACCCTCGAAACCCTGGATGGCGAAACGCTGGAGTCGGGATTCGGGCGCAAATGGACCTTCATACTGTTTGCTGGAGAATCCTGCGGTGAGTTATGTCGTAATAATTTATTTTATATGCGCCAGATCAGGACGCTGCTCGGGCGCGACACCATGCGTCTGCAAAACGTTTTGATCACCACACAGCCACTTGGTGATAAGATGAAAATCTACCTGCAGAATTTTCCGAACCTCAAGATAATAGCAGAAAACCGCGATCCGGCTTTGTACCGCCAGTTTTATCTGCAAGGGCTCGATGAGGTTGGTAGCGTACCCATAATTTACCTGGTTGATCCTGATCAGAACCTGATGATGTATTTTCCAGCTGAAAACGATCAGGCCCAGGTGCTGAAAGATATTAAAAAGTTGATGAAATTATCGCAGATTGGTTGATTTTGCTATTATCCGGCGATTGAATCGTAATCGGAATGCCTGTATAAATGCCGCCTTTTACCAAGCATCGAAGACCATCGAGACCTGAATGACTACGCTGACACAAGCTTCCTGGTCGCAATACTACAGCCTGACCAAACCCAAGGTGGTGTACCTGATCGTTTTTACCGCGATGGTGGGCATGCTATTGGCTGCGGACGGTGCTGTAGCGCTTGATATATTCGTGTTTGGCTTGCTCGGCATAGGTCTCGCCGCGGCCTCGGGGGCGGCGATCAATCACGTGGTCGATGAGCATATCGACCGTATCATGGAACGCACGCGTAACCGTCCGCTGGTCAGCGGCGAGATCGATCAGAAATCGGCGCTGATTTTTGCACTGTCGATTGGCGCGCTTGGCATCGCCATGCTGGTTATCTTTGTCAACCTGCTGACCGCGATACTGACCTTCTTCTCACTGGTTGGTTACGCGTTGATTTACACCATGTACCTGAAACGCGCCACGCCGCAGAACATAGTCCTCGGTGGGGCCGCAGGTGCCGCGCCGCCATTGCTGGGCTGGACCGCGGTTACCGGAACCGTCGATACCGAAGCCTTGCTGTTGTTTCTGATTATTTTCGTCTGGACCCCGCCCCATTTCTGGGCGCTCGCGATTCGCCGCCGCAAAGAGTACGCCAAGGCTGACATTCCGATGTTGCCGGTTACTCATGGCGTTGAATTCACCAAGATCCAGATCCTGCTGTATACCATCCTGCTGGTAGTGGTGACCATGATGCCTTTCATCGTGCAGATGAGCGGGCTGATTTACCTCGCAGGCGCCATCGCGCTCGGGATTGGTTTTTTGTATTACGCGATCCGGCTATATCGCGACCCGCAGCCAGACGTGATCGCGATGAAAACCTTTAGTTATTCGATCTTTTACCTCAGCCTGTTGTTTGCGTTTTTGCTCGTGGACCACTATGCCCGGATTTTTATACGAGGCTGGTTTCTCTAGTTTGAAGTGAAGTGTAATACCAGTTGCACGACACCGAGCAGCGTCAACACAAATACCAGTCCAAACAAAAGCGCCATCCAGATAAAATGGGATAACTTCCCGTGTTTGAAATCGCGTTCACGATTGGCATTGCTTTGTACCCCGACAAAGGCCGATAAAGTGCTTTTCAACAATTGCCAGAAGCTTAGTTGCATTTCTTCGGAGCCGGGTTCTTCTGGTTTATTCAAGGTTAGATTCCTGTAAGTTCAGTTTAAAGTGAGCATTGTTACGGATTGACCAGGATGATGAAATACCTCTTCGCGAGTAGATTGTAATCAATTATGGTCAAGGTCGATAAAGTAAATTCCAGTCATTGTTATCGATTCGTGCTCTCTCCTAACTGTTCTATCAGTTGGTCAGAGTTGGGAATTCGAGACCTCATGGATCCGCTTGCTCGACGAGCAAGCAGGCACTCGTAATCGACGGCGTCGGCTTGCTCTTGGTGCGCACGGGAAATATGTCGAAGTAGGCAATTTTCTTGATAATCAGGAAAAGGATGAGCTAGCGTTTCAATTGAAAAACTGTATAATTCGCGGTTGATTTCTAGGGTCGCCTGAGGGCATACATTCGGGTGGCGTTTCTGTATTTATATACCGGTGCATGTACCGCAGCTAAAATAAAATGCGGGCATGTGTTCCAGGGAGTTGATAATGATTTTTAGCAAGATGGCTAGACGCTGTTCGGTGATCTTTGCGGGCCTGGTTACGATGTTTCTAAGCTCTACTGCAAATGCCGCGTACGGGTTGAACATGACCGAGGGCGTCACGCCCATCAGTCAGCAAATCTATGGTCTGCACATGCTGGTTTTCTGGGTTTGTGTGGTTATCGGAGTCCTGGTTTTCGGCGTTATGGCGTGGTCGATTTTCTACCACCGTAAATCCAGAGGCGCCCAGGCCGCAAACTTTCACGAGAGCACCACCGTCGAAATTATCTGGACCGTGGTGCCATTAGCGATCCTGATCGGAATCGCGGTCCCAGCCACTGGCACGCTGCTCGATCTCGAAGACGCCAAGAGCAATGCCGAAATCACTTTGCAGGTCACCGGGATTCAGTGGAAATGGAAATATACCTATGTCGATGACGACGTCAGTTTTGTCAGTAGTCTGGCGCAATCCAGCCGTGACGTGATCAGCGATCCGACCGGCAATGAAAACTACCTGCTCGAAGTCGACCAGCCGGTAGTACTGCCGATCAACAAGAAAATTCGTTTCCTGTTTAATTCCAACGATGTCATTCACGCCTGGTGGGTTCCTGAATTTGCCGTCAAACAGGATGTAATTCCCGGGTTCATCAATGATTCCTGGGCAATTATTGAAAAACCCGGTACCTACCGCGGCCAGTGCGCCGAACTTTGCGGTAAAGACCATGGATTCATGCCGATCGTGGTGCAGGCAGTCACACAACCTGAATACGAGCAATGGCTGGCGGGTAAGAAAGCCGAAGCCGCGGCTGCTGCTGCTTCCGCCGAACAGGAATGGTCGATGCAGGATCTCCTCGCTAAAGGGGAAACGGTATACCAGGCTAACTGTGCCGCATGCCATGGGCCTACAGGGGCCGGTATCCCCGGCGCCTTCCCGGCGATGACCGGCAGTGCAGTCGTTATCGGTGACGCCGCAGGACACATCGATACGGTGGTTAATGGCAAGGCGGGTACCGCGATGGCGGCTTTCAAAACCCAACTCAATGATGTTGATATAGCCGCGGTCATTACCTACGAACGCAACAGTTTGGGCAATAGCGTGGGTGATATGGTTCAGCCATCCGCCATCAAGAATGCAAGATAAGGGGAAATAGATGTCTTCCGAAATTACTCATGACGCGGCTCACGACGGAGCCCACGA
>PVMS01009599.1_pt1 | contig 18276 bp, 19 predicted proteins | sample 1853461 | NCBI WGS metagenome assembly PVMS01 (sample SAMN08582032, study PRJNA380276) | Marine sediment metagenome, whole genome shotgun sequencing project. | isolation source: ocean sediment barecode stripped | collected 2017 | reverse complement strand
TGCCACCCTTCTCGAGCGGCTTCGGACGCACGATCACCTCGACGCGCCCGAGCGAGTCTTCGATGTGAAAGAACGCCATCGTGTGTCCCATCTTGGTCCGACGCTCTCGGTAGCCCTCGACCGTGCCGCCGACCGTGATCTGCCGGTGGTTGCTGAGCTCGGCCACGCTTTCGGTCGTTGCATCACAGAAACGAAGCAGCTCGCCTCGATACCGGTCGAGCGGGTGTCCCGAGACGTAGAATCCTAGCGTGCCCTTCTCCCGCGAGAGCTGATCGCGCGAATCCCACGGGTCGAGCACTGGAAAGCTTCCGCCGGGGTGCTCGTAGGCCTGCGTTTCGTCTTCCGCTCCCATCAATCCAAAGAGGCTCTCCTGGCCGCTCGAGCGCTCCGCCTGGATCCGCTTGCCCCGCTCGATCGCTGGCTCGATCGCCACGAACGACTGCGACCGGTGCACGTCGATGGCGGTGTGAACCGTATCGAACGCCCCGCACTGGACCAGAGCTTCGATCACGCTCTTGTTCACGCGCCGCAAATCCAGCCGCGCGCAAAAATCAAACAGGTCGACGAACGGCCGCTCGTGCACTTCGCCGTCCTCCTCGGGGTCTCCTTGCCGTGCTTCGAGAATCGCTTCGACCGCGCCCGTGCCCACGCCTTTGATGGCGCCGAGTCCGAAACGAATCTTTGGCCCCATCGGATCGTGCACTTCGCCGTTGTAGCAAACCGGCTTGTGACGAAGGCGCGCCACGTCTTGGGCATCGTCCGGGGCATAGACGACGGTGAACTCGATTTCAGACTCGTTGACATCCGGCGGCAGCACGGTGATCCCCATGGACCGCGCCTCGGCGACAGTGCGAACGACCTTGTCGATCTTTTCCTTGTCGGCCGTAAGCGTCGCGCAGGTGAACTCGACCGGATAGTGCGTCTTGAGGTACGCGGTCTGATACGTGATCAGCGCGTACGCCGCCGAGTGACTCTTGTTGAAGCCGTACCCTGCGAAGTACGCCATCAAGTCGAAGACCTCCTCGGCCTTTTCCTGTGTGTGGCCCCGCGCCGTAGCGCCCTCGATGAACACGGCCTTCTGCTTGTCCATCTCGGAGACCTTCTTCTTGCCCATCGCCCGCCGCAACAGATCCGCGCCGCCAAGCGAGTATCCGGCCATCTCCTGCGCGATTTGCATCACCTGCTCCTGATAGACGATGACCCCCCGGGTCTCTCGCAGGATGCCTTCGAGCGACGGATGCGGATACTCGACCTCCTGCCGTCCGTGCTTGCGGTGGACGAAGTCCTTGTCCATCTGCGCGCCCATGGGACCGGGGCGGTAGAGCGCGACCGCTGCCACGATGTCGTCGAACCGATCGGGCCGGAGCTGCTTGAACAAGTTTTGCATGCCGCTCGACTCGAGCTGGAAGACGTTCGTCGTCTCGCCCGATTGCAGCAGTGCGTAGGTCGCCGGGTCATCCATCGGGATCTGATCGATTCGGAAAGGAGTCCCCTGGCGGTCCGGGCGCCGGTCGATCAGCTTCGTCGCGACGTCGATCACGGTGAGCGTACGAAGCCCGAGGAAGTCGAACTTCACGAGGCCCGCCGCCTCGACGTCATCCTTGTGGTACTGCGTGACGTAGACGTCTTTTTCGGGGCAGAACACTGGCACGTGGTCCCAAATCGGTCCCTCGCTGATGACGACGCCGGCGGCGTGCATGCCCGCGTGGCGTGTCAGGTTCTCGAGGGCCTGCGCCGTGTCGAGCAGCTCGTGTGCCTGGGCGTCTTGCTCATACGCGGTCTTGAGCCGCGCCTCCTGCTCGAGGGCATCACTGATCGACACACTCTTCCCACCAACCGGCTCTGGAATCATCGTGGCGATCAAACCCGCTTCGCCCGGCGTCATTCCCATGACGCGCCCGACGTCCCGCACGACACTGCGGCTCTTGAGCTGATGGAAGGTCGCGATCTGACCGACGCTCGCATGCCCGTACTTGTTGCGCACGTACTGAATGACGCGGTCGCGCTGATCCATGCAGAAGTCGATGTCGAAGTCGGGCATCGACACGCGCTCTGGGTTCAGGAAGCGCTCGAACAGAAGCCCGTGCGTGATCGGATTCAGGTCGGTGATGCGAAGCGCCCACGCAACCAATGAGCCGGCACCCGAGCCGCGTCCGGGGCCCACGGGCACTCCGTTATCCTTCGCCCAGTTGATGAAGTCTTGAACGATGAGGAAGTACCCGGCGAAGCCCATCTTCAAGATCACCTCGAGCTCGAGCTCGAGCCGCTTGTGATAGGGGTTCTCTTCGAAGGTTTCACCGCGTTCCCGCATCTCCATCATGCGCCGCCCGAGGCCTGCCACCGATAGTGCGCGGAGATAGTCTTCCTCGGTCGCGCCGCCCGGCACGGAGAAACGCGGAAGCTTCGGGTCGGCGAGCGGGGTGGCCTGGCCGGCGCACATCTCGGCGATCAAGAGCGTGTTCTTCGCTGCGTCGGGGATGTGCGCGAAGAGGTTGAGCATCTGTTCCGGGGTCTTGAGATAGAGCTCCGAGGAGTGGTGATGCACCGCTTCCATCTCGCGGACGGTGCGCCCAGCGCCGATGCACTGAAGTACGAGCTGGGCGTGAGCGGATTGGCGCTCGAGGTAGTGGCAGTCGTTCGTGCCGACCAGCGGAAGCTCGAGCTCCTTGGCGAGCCGATCCAAGACCTCGTTGAGGGGCCGGTTCTCGGGGAAGCCGTGGTCCTGAAGCTCGACGAAGAAGTGACCGGGGTCGAACGAGTCACGGAGCTTCGCGATTGCGTCACGCCCGACCTCTGGCCCCTTATTGAGAATCTCCTGCGCCACGTAACCGCCCATGCAGGCGCTCAGGCCGACGATCCCTTTGCTGTGCTTCTGGAGCACTTCGAAGTCGATGCGCGGCTGATCGTAAACGGCCATCCCATCGACCCAACCCGCGCTGACCAAACGCACCAAGTTCTGGTAGCCCTCCTGCGAGCTGGCTAGCAGCAGCAGATGATTGAGCTGATGGTTCTGCTGGTCGCGGCGATCGCCCGAGGTGAAGCTGACTTCGCAGCCAAGGATCGGCTTCACGTCCGTCCCCTGGCATGCGCGCACGAGCTGTACGGCGCCAAACATGTTGCCGTTGTCGGTCAGCGCGACAGAGGGCATGCCCATCTTGCCTACGCTCTCGACGAGCTGCGGGATGCGGATCGCCCCGTCCAACATCGAGAACTCGCTGTGAACGTGCAGGTGAACGAATTCGGCTGCCATGGGCGGGCTGACTCTACTGCGCCCGCCCGGCCGGATCCACCGGACTTTCGCTCACAAGAGCAGGTCGAGTAGGGCGCCGATGTGTGCCCGCCGCCGCTTTCGGTCCTCTTCGCTGAAGCGGTTCTCGCCGAAGATCTGCTTGATGGCCGGATCGCGGAAGAAGTACACCACCAGCGCGCCGAGTATCGACACGTATACATCCCGCGGGTCACGGCCTGGTTCGCTCGTCGGCGGAGCGTTGGCGGTGAGGCTGGCGAGCCCGCCGGCTATCGTGTCGTAGAAAGCTTTCATCGAGCGCTCGACGCGGTCGTCTCCTGAGGCCATCTCCCAGAGCATGATGCGCACTTGGTTCGGGTGCTCCCAAAACAGATCGAAGCTCGCCAGGACGAGCTCCCGCGCCGTCACCACGTGGCCGCCGGCGTGGAGCTGCTCGAACAACTGCTGGTGGCGCCCAAAGAGGCGGCCGACAACCTCTTCGTAAAGGCCGTCTTTGGAGTCGAAGTAGTAGTGAAGCAGTCCGTGCGTCACTCCGGCCCGCTTGGCGATGGCGACCATCCGGGTGCCGTGAAAGCCCTGGTCGGCGAACTCGTCCTCGGCAGCGTCTAGAATGGTTGCCCGTGTTCGTTCCGGGTCGGCATCTTTGGGTCGCGCCATCGTTAGGGTTCGTTGCCGAAGACGTATGCGGCGGCCGCTTCGCACGCACGCGCATAGTCGTTGTCGAATGGGTCGTCGATCTCGTACAAGAATCCGCCAAACGCGAGAAGCGCAGCGACGATCACGGCGGCCCCCGCCGTCACAGGCACCCAGAGCCCCGGGCCTCTTCGAATGAACCGAGACGCGCGCACGCCTACAACGCCAAGCGCGACCGGGATGCCGTAGAAGGCGTGGTAGAGGCCGGCGCCGAGGACGGCGAGGGCCGTGTTGCTGAGGTGAACCAGGGCGAACAGGGAAAACAGCAACCCTGAAACGGCCTGGACCCGAGCTAGCTTTTGATTATTCACAATAGTGTTAGTAACAGTGTTGTTAATAACCGTCCAGTCGAGCCCCTCGAGGTCCGTCGCCCGGCTTGCATGGCGGGTCCTCCGTGCTACTCAGGGCGCTCCCCAGCCCAGAAAAACCGGGCATTTCGGGGCTATGGTGCATGTGATGAGCAAGTCCCCGCTATCGATTGTAAAAGAGCGCTTCGGAGACGATCCGAAGAAGGCAAAAGAGAAACTGGTCGCTGCCGTGAAAAAGGTGGCTGGCAAGGACGTTTGGCTCGACCGGCTCAACGAGGAAAAGGGCCTCCAGCACGTGTCCAACAAGAAGCTGCTCCATCTCGAGCAGGTCTTTGAAGCGGTCAGCAAGAAGGTCGGCTCCCGCGACAAGCTCATCGGCGAGATTGCGAAGCTCCAGGGGCGATCCGAGGACGAGGACTACAAGACCCGGTTGGGCCAGGAGTCGACTCCGAGCTTGTGGGATCGGTTCCAGTCTGTACAATCCAATGCTTCCGGGAATCCGGGATCGAATTGAAGCACTGCCTCGGCACGGCGTCGGGTCGGCTGCACAGTGAAAGAGTTGACCATGAGTAACAGACTGTTCTGCGGGGGCCTCGCCTGGGGCACGACGACTGAAGACCTTCGGGAGGCGTTCGAGCCTTTCGGTGAGGTGACCGATGCCAAGGTCGTGAGCGATCGAGAGACGGGTCGTTCCCGGGGTTTCGGGTTCGTAACGTTCACGACGGACGAGGCTGCTGCGTCAGCCCGCGACCAGATGGACGGCGCCTCGCTTGGTGGCCGGACTATCCGTGTCGACCTTGCGCGTGAGCGTCAGGGCGGTGGCGGCGGTGGCGGCGGTGGTGGCGGCGGTTATCGGCGCTAGTCGTTCATCGTTGCAACAGGCCGAAGTACCAGGACAGTATAGCGTCTCCCGCGAGAAGATACTCGAGCGCGCCGAGCGCGAGAAACGGCCCAAACGGAAGCTTGAGATGCCCGACGCGACTCGTGTCAAGCTCTTCGGGCGCTTCGATCACCTCGCCATCGATCACGCGCTCATCGATGTCCGGGGTGAGCTTGCGCCCGGTGAGCAATGCAAAGGCCGCGAATACCAGCCCTTGCAGCGAGCCAGCGACAACACTGAACAGCGCGCCTCTCCAGCCGAGGAACGCGCCGATCATCATCAAGAGCTTCGAGTCGCCTTCGCCCATGCCGCGGCGGCCCGTGATGCGCTCGTAGCCCCAGACGAAGATCAGCTGGACGAATAGATACGCAGCGCCTGCGCCGACGGCGGCGGCCCAGAGCCCAGGCTCCACTCGAAACGGCGCGCTCACCAGACCGAGCGCCGCGCAGGGAAGGCTGACTTCATCGGGGATTTCCATCCACTCGAGATCGACGAAGGTAGCGATGAGCAGGCCGCCGGCGAAGACGAAGTAGAGGAGGGTCTCGATGCTTGCGTGGAGAAGCAGTGTTTCCGGCTCTGCTCGCACGACCCAGAGCTCGGCGATCGCGACGCAAAGAACAGCGGCCAGGAGCTCGACCATCGGGTAGCGCGGCGAGATCGAGGTCCCGCAGCAGGACGCCTTCCCGCGCAAGAAGAGCCAGCCTAGGATCGGCACGTTATTCCAGGCACCGATCGGCGTGCCGCAGCCGGGGCAATGACTCGGCGGCGTGACGACCGACATGCCACGGGGCCAGCGATAGATCGCGACGTTGAAGAAGCTCCCCCACGCTGCCCCCCAAGCAAAAGCCACCAGCCACACGAACCAGCGAGCCACATCCGCCGCAAGCATCCCCACATGCTACCAGCGAAAGAGGGACTGTCCCCTTTTTGCAGTCACCCTGAGCCGACGCCGCACCCTACTTGCAGCCCACCCCCCACAATGCGATTCAGAAGCAAGCAATGACTGGCGACCAAACAAGATAAGCCCTGCGCGACTGCAAGCGGCTAGTCGTCAAGATCGGCAGCCGCGCCCTGTGTGCCGAAGGGGGCCGGTTCGCCCAGGTCGCAGAGCAGGCCGCAACACAAGTCAGAGCAGGCCGTAAAGTAGTCCTCGTCTCGTCCGGTGCCGTTGCCCTCGGCAGGGACCGTCTCGGGCTTACCGAACGTCCGAAGAAGGTCTCGCTCCTTCAGGCCGCCGCAGCGACCGGGCAGTCTTTGCTCATGCGGGCCTACGAAGACGCTTTTGAGCCGCTTGGCATTCACGTGGCGCAGGTGCTCTTGACGCACGACGCGGTGACGGATCGTGACCGCTATCTACACGCGCGCCAGGCGATCGACGAGCTCCTCAAGCTCGGCGTCATTCCGATCATCAACGAGAACGACACCGTCTCGATCGACGAGCTTCGGTTCGGCGACAATGATCAGCTTGCCGCAATGGTGTGCACGCTCGTCGGAGCCGACCTGCTGGTGTTGTTGAGCGACGTGGTGGGCATCCTCGACGACCAGGACGAGCGCATCTCGCTCGTGCGCCAGGTCGCCGACATCGAGCATTTCGTCAAGCCGCCGGAAGGCGACATCGGACTCGGCGGCATGCAATCCAAGCTAGAAGCCGCGCGTCGTGCCACGCTCCGCGGTTTGCCGGTGGTTGTCGGCCCCGCGTCGTCGTCCGGTTTTCTCGACGAGCTCATGCGCGGCGAAGACGTCGGTACTTTGCTGTTGCCTCACGGGTCGCCCTTGCCGAGCCGGAAGCACTGGATCGCATACACACTCAAGCCGCGAGGGCGGATCGTCGTTGACGCCGGTGCGTGCCGAGCGCTGGAGCAACGCAACTCGAGCCTGCTTCCGGCAGGTGTTGTCTCGGTGGCAGGTTCGTTCAACGTCGGTGATGCGGTGTCGATCGTGAGCGAGTCGGGCGAGGAGCTCGCCCGCGGTCTCGCGCGTTACAGCGCGGACGATGTGAGCTTGCTTGCAGGCGGGCACAGTCAGCAAATTGCCGAACGCATCGGCAACCACACTGGCGACGAGATCGTGCACCGAGATGACATCGTTCTCACCAAGAACGGCGCCTGAGGGGTGTGGCTCCCGCCTGCTACAAAAGGTGCTACCTTCACGGGCCATGAGTGATGACTTGACCGCGCTCGTCACGGGCTTGGCCCAACGAGCGAAAGAGGCTGCGCGCGTCCTTGCGACGGCAAGCACCGAGCAAAAGAACGCCGTGTTGCGTCGGGTGGCCGAAGCCCTGCGCGGCGAAGCCGGCGATCGCGTGCTTGAGGCGAACGTGAAAGACATGGCTGCCGCCAAGGACATGGGGCTCTCCAAGGCGATGCTCGATCGCCTCCAGATCGATCGCAAGCGTCTCGACGGAGTCGCCGAGGGCCTCGATCAAGTCGCTTCGCTCCCGGATCCGGTGGGCACCGTCGTCGACGAGCGCGTGCTCGCCAACGGCCTTCGCATCGGAAAGATGCGGGCACCCCTGGGGCTCATTGGGATCATCTATGAATCCAGGCCGAACGTGACTGCTGACGCGGCGTCGCTTTGCCTGAAGAGTGGCAACGCCGTCCTGCTTCGCGGGGGCAAGGAGGCGTTTCGCAGCAACACAGCGATTGCCGAGATCTTCGCTCAGGCGCTTCGTGACGAAGGCCTGCCCCCCGAAGTTGTCACACTTTTACCGACCACGGATCGACAAGCGACCTTGGTGATGATCGGTCTTGATGGTATTCTCGACATGGTCATACCGAGAGGCGGAGAAGGATTGATTCGGTTCGTAGCCGAGCATGCAAGAGTCCCTGTCATCCAGCACTACAAAGGTGTGTGTCACGTCTTTGTCGACCGCACTGCCGACTCGGAAATGGCCCTTCAGATCGCGCTCAACGCCAAAGTGCAACGTCCGGGCGTGTGCAACTCCATGGAAACCCTTCTCGTCGACGCCGACGTCGCGCCGACGTTCTTGCCGAAGCTGGGTGCCGCAATGGAAGCCGAAGGCGTCGAGATCCGCGCGGACGCTCGTGCGGCCACGTACCTCAATGGGGTGAAGCGCGCGAGCGACGAGGACTGGGACACCGAATATCTCGATCTGATTCTCAACGTGGGCGTCGTCGACGGCATCGACGGTGCGATCGAGCACGTGGCCAAGCACGGCTCGAATCACACCGAGGCTATCGTCACTGAAGATGCCGCCAATGCCGATCGCTGGATGCATGAGGTTGACGCGAGCTTGGTTCTCGTCAACGCATCGACTCGTTTTAACGACGGGTTTGCGCTGGGTCTCGGCGCTGAAATCGGAATTTCGACAACGAAGATTCACGCATATGGTCCAATGGGCCTGGCAGAGCTTTGTACTCTCAAATGGGTCGGCCAAGGAGATGGCCAAGTCCGGCAGTAAAGGCAAAGGAGAAAACTAGTTGGCCAAACAAGCAGAAGGCGTACAACTGAAAACGAACCCGAGTCCCCCTTCGATCAACGATCCAAAAGTCGGCCGTGAGCTGGCTCTGAAGGTCGCCGAGGCAGCGCTCGACAAGAAGGCAGCCAGAATCGAAATCATCGATGTGGGAGGCAAAGTCGACTACACCGACTATGTCATCGTGATGAGCGGGCGAAGCGATCGCCAAGTGGCTGCCATCGCGCGGGGCATCGAAGAAGACCTCAAGCAGAAGTACGGAACGCGTTGCTCGGGGGTTGAAGGGCTTCCACAGGGCAACTGGGTGCTTCTCGATTTCGGCGATGTGGTCGTGCATATCTTCCATCGGGACACGCGCGGCTACTACGACATCGAAGCGCTTTGGCTCGATGCGGATCGGGTGGAGTTCGAAGGTCAGCAGGACGACGAGGGTTGGGTCTTTCCGTAGACCCTCGCGTCGTGCGTGTAAGAATTGTCGCTGTTGGCAAAGCGAAGGGCCGCGATTTGCGATCGCTGCTCAGCGACTACTACGCGCGCATCGGGCGTTACGCCAAGTTCGAAGAGATTGAACTGAAAGACGGGAAGGCAGACGAGGTAGCCGAACGCCTCTCGCGAAGCATTCCCGAGCGATCCAGAGTCGTCGCACTCGAAGTCGATGGCTGCGCGCTCAGCAGCCGCGATCTCGCCACATGGCTGGGCCGCGCCGAAAACGAGTCAGTTCAAACCGTGGTGTTCCTGATCGGCGGCGCATACGGTCTCCCCGGGGAGCTCTCGAAGAAATCCGACCTCCGTCTCTCGCTTTCAGCGATGACCTTGCCCCACCGGCTGGCCCGGCTGTTCCTTGCGGAGCAGGTCTATCGGGCGTTTTCGATTTTGCGGGGGGAGCCATACGACCATTAGGCGCCGCCAACAGCGGCGCTGCCTCGAACCCCGGGCCCCGATCTCTAGTCGATCTTTGAGGCTCGAGGTCGGAGATGGGCAACCTCGATCCGCGCGGACCGATATGGTCGTATGCGAGATCTCCTGGATGGTTTTCTGAACTTGCTCGCACCGCCTCGATGCGCCGGGTGCGATGAGGCAGGAGACACCTCCGCAGTCTTTTGTGCTTCGTGTACGGTTCTCGTCGAGCGGGTGTCCGACTCCGGTGCAGTCTTCGAGTACGGTGGCCCAGTCGCGCACGCGATTCAGCGCTTCAAGTACGACGGGCGTAGCGAGCTCGGTGCGATCCTCGGCTCGGTGATGGCGGGCGATGCACATCGGTCGGCGGGGAGAGTCGATGCGGTCGTGCCGGTGCCACTCCATTGGCGAAGGCGTCGAGCGCGCGGCTATGATCAGGCCGCATTGCTGGCGAGACCGGTCGCGAAATCGCTTGGGGTCCCTCCCTTGCTCCGAGGGCTTCGCCGAGTGCGCCACACTCCGCGCCAAGTCGACCTGCCCCATGCCGAACGGCAGCGGAACATCGCCGGAGCGTTTGCGCCGTGGCGCCTGCGTGGGGTGGGGAGGGTGCTCCTGGTCGACGATGTGCGAACGACCGGGGCGACGCTCCGGGCAGCCTCGGAGGCTTTGCAGGCTGGTGGCGTCTTGGAGGTCTACACGCTCGTGCTGGCGGCTCGCGTTCTCATCGAGGCCACGTAAAGTAGTCGCGTGCGGTGCCTCATCCTCTGCTGCGTGTGCTTGGTGGCATGTGCGCAGCCCGAGCCGGTTCAAAATCCTCTCGATTATCTGCGAGTCGGCGTCGACCCTCGCGCGGAGGCGGATGCCATCATCGAGGCTCTCCACGCGAGCGGGTTCGAGATTGGCCGCCGCATCGACGAGCGTGACTTCGTGGCCTTCGACGCGCTTCGGGGTCCGGACTCGACCGTCCGTGTGGTGACTTCACGCGGCCCCTCGTTGTCGATCCAGGTTCCCGACGTCCGCTGGCCCGAGCGTCTGCGGGTCGAGCTTGGCCCTGATCCTCGCCCGGACTTCAACCGCGACGGTCAGCACGACGTCGTGGTGCTGATTCGGGAGCAGGAGCGGACCTGCTTAGCCTGGGCACAGGTTGACGCCAATGGCTACGCGTCGGAGGTTTTTCGGCCGCGCTCCGATTGGGGAGAATCGCCGTGCGTGATCGAGATCGACCCGGCGTGGCCGCGGCTTCTTCTGGAGGTGTCGGTCCCCGACTCACCTGTGCCTGATGCGCGGGTTCGAGTCCCCGTCAAAGCCACCGCGCGGAGCTGGGTGCTCGACGACTCCCCTGCTGCCAGCGCGCGCTGGGGCCGTGAGATCGAGCACCGGAAGCACGCCCTCGAAGAGGCTGAAGCACGTGGCGACCTTCCCACGGCCCGTCGCTTAGAGGCGGAGCTCGAGTGGCTCGACCGACTTCGCAAACCCAAACAGCCCGTGCTAGAGGCGACAGGGGATGGCGAAGAAGCGCGTTGATAAGGGCGTTCCAGGGATGGATCTCCTGGTGTGCCGCAATCCAATGGCTGCCAAGCGCTACGACATCGAGGAGCGGCTCGAGGCCGGCATGGTGCTCTATGGCACCGAGGTCAAGAGCCTGCGCGCGCGCCGTGCGAACCTTGAGGGCGCCTATGCCCGAATCGATAACGACGAGCTCTTCCTCTACAGCATGCATATCGCGGCCTATGACCAGGCTGGCCATTCAGGGCACGAGACACAGCGCCGTCGCAAGCTCCTGGTGCACAAACGCGAAATTGAAAGACTCCGAGGGCGGCTTACAACGCGCGGTTATGCGCTGGTCCCGCTTCAGGTCTACTTCAAGAACGGCGTCGCCAAGGTTCAGCTGGGGCTCGGACGTGGCAAGAAGAAGGGCGACGATCGAGAGTCGATTCGCAAACAGGAAGATCTCAAGGAAGCCCGCGCCGCGATGCAGCGCCGGAAGGGCTGAGCTCATGGAGATTCGTTTGCAGAGCGGCGAGGATGCCGAGGCGCGTGCCTTCGACGGAACTCTTCTCACGCTGCTGAGCCCTCGGGCGTTCGCCCCGGGCTCTCCCGTTCGCTTCACGACGACGATCGAGGGCGAGGTGCGAAATTTCGAGGGCAGGACCATCGGCTCGAAGCGCGTCGACGACGGGCGCTTCGAGGTGCGAATGCGGTTCGTGAATCTGCGGCGGGGTGACCGTGAGTTACTGATCCACCGGCTCCAACGCTGACGCTGCCACTGTCCCTGGCGCTGCTACCTGGCGCGGGCTTCTAGCTCCTTGAACACCGAAGCCTTGACCGCCTCGAACTCGCTCGGGAGCTGTAACGGGCGGTTCGGGTGTTTGCTCTCGACCCCGGGGATTTCGTTTTCGTGATAGCGGATCTTGAACTGAGTGAACTTCAGGCCGTTGGCCGTGGCGATCACCACCACGCGCTGGCCTGGCTCCACCAGACCCTTGGCCCGGAGCTTCTCGAGCGCTGCAAGCGCCACTCCGGTGTGAGGGCAGGTGTAGCTACCCGCTCGGTCCGCTGCGGCGGATGCTTCGGCCAGCTCGGATTCGCTCGCCTGTTCGACTACACCGTCAAACGCTTGCAGCGCACGAATCGCCCGGCGAACGCTGACCGGGTTGCCAATTCGAATGGCGCTCGCCTCCGTGTCGGCCGCGGTGATCGGCTCGAAGCTGTCCCATCCTTGTTTGTAGGCTCGGTAGAGCGGGTTGGCCTGCTGGGCCTGCGCAAGGCAAATCCGTGGGCGTTTTGAGGTGAGCCCGAGCTCGAACATCATGTCGAAGCCGGCCGCCAGCGCGGCGACATTGCCGAGATTGCCACCCGGGATGATCACCCAGTCCGGAACCTTCCAGTCAAACTGCTGAACGATCTCGATGGCAACCGTCTTTTGCCCTTCGAGGCGAAGCGAGTTCATCGAGTTGGCGAGGTAGATGCCTTCTTCGGTAGCGAGTTTTCGCACGATGGCCATGCACCCGTCGAAGTCGGTGTCGAGCGCGCAGACGAGCGCGCCGTTTGCCAGTGGCTGGACCAACTGCGCTGTCGTCACCTTGCCCTTGGGGAGCAACACGACGGACGGGATTCCCGCCGACGCGCAGTACGCTGCGAGTGCGGCGGAGGTATCACCCGTGGACGCGCATGCAATGGCGCGGATCGGTGTGCCATCCTCGATCATCTGTTTGACGGTGCTCACCAAGACCGTCATTCCCAGGTCCTTGAATGACCCAGTGTGGCTGTTGCCACAGTTCTTCATCCACACCTCCTTGAGCCCGAGAGTCTTGCCGTAGCGCTCGGCCCAGAACAGGTTCGTGCCACCTTCGGCCGTCGAGACGACGTTCTCTTCGCGAAGGTTTGGCTGCACCCACTCCTTCTTGCCCCATACGCCGCTGCCATACGGCCAGTCGCGCGTCATCCACCGCTGATCGAACAATTTGATCCACGCTGAGCCGCTTCGGTCCTTCAACGCGTCCATGTCGTGGTGGACTTCGAGGAGCTCTCCGCACTCCGGGCAATTGTAGATGACCTGGTCGAGAGGGTAGGTTCCGTGACAACCGGCGACGCAACGAAATGACGCGCTGTAACTCATGAGAGTCTCATTATAGAGAGTTCATCGAGGGGTGCACATCGCCCGCTCGAGGCCTCAAGCACCGCTTTTTCGGAGCGGCTCCGGCAAGAGCGAGAAAGCAGGCGCGCTCGGCCGCCTCGAGAGCTCTTCGAGGTGTGCCACCATCTTCGGATGCGCGGAAACCAGCTCGCGGAAGCGCCGCGCGGACATCCGCACCAGCAGGACATCGGACACGGCCTTGACCGTCAGAGGCGATGGACTTCGAGTCAGCATCGAATGCTGACCGAGCGCCCGCCCGAGCTTGAGGTTCCCGACCTCTTCGCCACTCGGCCGGATGGCGATCAGCTCGCCGATCATGGGGATGTAGAGGCCGTCGGCGCGCTTCCCGGCTTCCAAAATCGCCGTTCCGCGGCTGGCGCGACGAACCTCGAACATACCCGCGACCTTCGAGCGGGCGCCGTCGTCGAAGCTTGAAAACATCGGCGAGGTGCGTACTAGCGTAGCGACCAAGCGGCGCCCAAGGACCTCGAGCAAGATGTCGCCCAGCGCAGGGTGCTCGTCGACGAGCCGGTCCAGCAATAGCTTGCTGATGCGCAACGCGACAACCTTAGTCCGCGCAGTCACGTCCCCTTCGTAATTCACGCGATCGAGCAGACACGAGATCCCGGCGACATCACCCTCCGATAACACGACCGTGTCCTCGTCCGGAGCACGGATGAGCTGAACACTTCCTTCGATGAGCGCAAAGAGGGCATCGGCCGTGGTGCCTCTGTCGATGAGGTTCTCCCCCGGTGCGAGATCGATCAAACGGGACTCCTTGATCATCCTTGCCAGCACCGATTTCGGAACCTCTGCGAACAGCGGCATCGACGGAGCTTAGCAAGGCGCTCCGCCGTCGGTCGCTCGCTGAGACCATCGACGAGCGGCGGCCGGTCCTGCACCTCGGCGTCGGAGATGTCGAGGTCGAGGGTGAGATGTTGGGCCGCCGGCGGCTTGGTGAACCTCAACAGGTCGTCGCCCGCGGAGTCATCCGCCACCAATGGTAGTGCATCGATCGCGAGGCGCTTGGTCTGCGTCACTGGTTCGCTTCCGCCGAAGTCGGCGCCGGCATCTGCCGTGACGATCGCGGACCTTGCGGACCGGTGGAGCCTCCTCGCGACATCCGGGCTCACCCGCTCGAATACGTCCACGCGCTCCGGGGCGATTCCCATCACGACTTTGGCCATGGCCGCAGCTCGGGCCACGAAGCCCTGATTCGCGTATAGGTCGACCGCTCGCTCGTATGCGTCTACCGCCTCGTCACGCCGTCCTAGGCGCTTGAGCAGATCGCCCTTGCGATGGGGCCAGCGCGGCTCGTTTGGCTCCGTCGTTTGCAGGGCCTCGTAGTGCCCGAGCGCTTCCCCAAGGCGCTCCCTGCGAAGCGCCTTGTTCAGTTTGTCTCGGAGCTTCCGGCTACGACTACCCGACACGGTCATCTAACCTTATACCCTTTAGGCCGTCCTCTAAAGCGCTGGGACGTTCTCCAATCGCTGCTATCGTTCCCGACCGTCGAACCATATGCGTCTCTTCGTCCGCCTCGTCCGTGCCCAGCTTACCTTTGGCGTCATTTTCGCCAGCTACATGGCGCAATTGGGCTTGGCAAAGATCTTTCGCTCCTGGCGCAACGACTCTGTGACGAACCAGGAAGAGCCCGTCCTGCCCGCGTGGCTCATCCGCCGTCAGGCCCGGGTCGACGAGAAGAACTCCAAGCGGATGCTGGCGGGGATGCTCAAGCTGCGGGGCGTCTACATCAAGCTGGGGCAGGTGCTGTCGATCATGGGCGGGTTCCTGCCGCCCGTGTACATCAAGAGGCTCGAGACACTACAAGACGCCGTGCCACCGCACCCCTTCGACGAGATCGAGCGTGTTTTCGTTGAGAGCCTCGGCGCACAACCCGAGGCGTTCTTCCGGAGCATCGATCGTGAGCCGGTTGCTGCTGCCTCGTTGGGCCAGGTGCACGTCGCGTACATGGATGATGGCCGCAAGCTCGCCGTCAAGGTGTTGTATCCGGGGATTCGCGACGTAGTCCGGATCGATATGCGCGTCATTGGGCTCATGGTCCGCGTCTACAAATGGTTCGTGCCCGTGCAGAACATCGAGTCCGTTCACGAGTCGCTAGCCGACCTCTTGCGCCGTGAGACCGATTACCTGCACGAGGCCGAGTGCATGCGTCGTATGTCGGCCAACTTCGCCGACGACGACCACATTCTTTTTCCTGAGGTGGTCGCCGAGGTGACGACTAGAGACGTGCTGACGATGACCTTCATGGAGGGCATCAAGATCACACGCTTCGACGAGATACGGGAACGCGGTGTCGACTTGCACAAGCTTGGCGAGCGGCTCGTGAAGAGCTTTTACAAGCAGCTTTTCGTCGACCGGTTTTTTCACGCCGACCCGCATCCGGGGAACTTCTTGGTTCAACCCGTCGAAGGCTCCGATGACGCCAAGCTCGTCGTGCTCGACTTCGGCGCAATCAGTGAGGTCGACGACAAGACGGTTTTCGGGATGGTCGACGTCCTGCGTGGCTTCTTTGAGCAAAACGACCAGCTAGCGCTCCAGGGCATCGAGGCAATAGGCTTCATCGCCGAGGGCGGCGACCGCGCGCTGCTCGAGAAGACGGTGAAGACGTACTTCCAGAAGCTCCTAAAGCTAGAAGCGCGCACCCCTGCGGCGCTCATGAGCGCCAACTCGAAGGAGCTCGAAGCGCTGGCCGACCCGGAAGTCGAGCGCCGCGAGCTCCGGAACTTGATGCGCTCGGTGCATTATCCAGACGGCTGGTTCTACGTCGAGCGTGCCGCCGTGATGATGTTCTGGTTGGCAGGGCAGATCGCACCCGACCTCGATCAATTTCAGGTGGGGTTCCCTTATGTGTTGCCGCTATTGAGCCAGCGCCTGGCATCGAGTCCGCCGTCTTCCTCGTCCGACGGCGGCGTACGGCCTGCGGCAGGCGGCTGAGATGAGCCGCATCGTGGGCGTTGATCCAGGCGAGGCGCGAATCGGCATCGCCATCTCTGACGAGGATGCGTCGATTGCCTTTCCGCGGGAGACGGTTCTAGCCCGAGGAGGCAGAACGGAGGCGGCGCGAAGAGTACGGGAGGCCCTCGCGGAAGATGAGATCTCACTGGCAGTGGTCGGTTTGCCCCTGCGGCTCGACGGAAGCGAAGGCGAGGCGGCCCGACGCGCGAGGGCGTTCGGGGAGGCGCTCGGGGAGGCGCGCGAGGTCGAGATCGTCTACTGGGACGAACGGTTGACGACGGTCGCGGCGGAACGGTCGCTGCGAGAGATGGGTCGGAGAGGGGCCAAGCAGCGCGCAGTCGTCGACCAATCCGCGGCGACCATCTTGCTGCAGGGGTATCTAGACGCCAAGAAGGGTGGGACGTGGACGGACCCGGACAGCCGATAAAGGTCGAGAGTGATCTCGGCAGTGCGATCGCCCAAGCCTTGAGCCTCGCGACTCTGCTGGCGGTGCTTGGCCTCCTCGGCGCGCTGGGGTGGCTGTTCGTGATCTATCCGGACACAGATGGCCCCCCGAGCACGGTCGAGGAGGTCAAGATCGAAGTTTCCGAAGGGATGACCCTGCGACGACTCGCCGAGGATCTGAAGAGCAAAGGCGTCATCAAAGACGCCCAAGTGTGGTCGCTTTATATGCGCATGCGGGGGCTCGATCGGCACCTTCGGCAAGGCAAGGTTCGATTTCGACTGCCGATGACTCCGGAGAACGTTGCGCGTCACGCGACAACGCGCTTGGGCCGGATTCAGGTTCGCATCCTGATCCCCGAAGGCTTTTCGCGATTCGAGATTGCGGAGCGGCTCGAAGAGTATGGAGTCTGCGACGCTGACGATTTTCTCGCCGCGACAGAAGACGCGTCGCTCCTCGCCAGCTACGGCGTCGAGGCGCACGACGCCGAGGGATACCTGTTCCCCGATACATACGAGTTTGACGACCAAACCAAGCCCAGACGAGTTGCCGAGCGCATGCTAGCGAACTGGACCCGGAAGCACGAGGACATCCAGAAGGAATACGCTGAGAAGCTCGGCAATCTGAAGGGCTGGACGACGCACGACATCATGACGTTGGCGTCCATCGTCGAGAAGGAAGCTGCGGTGCCGTCGGAACGTCCAAGGATTGCGGGAGTGTTTTGGAACCGCTTGAAGTCCAGGCGGTTCCTTCCGCGGCGGAGGCTACAAGCCGATCCGACGGTTCAGTACGGTTGCGTCGCGGTGTCCGAAGCGGCCCCATCGTGCGCGGCCTACGACGGGCACATTACGCGCGCGATGTTGGATGACCCGGAAAACCCCTACAACACCTATCGGCATTCGGGGCTGCCGCCCGGCCCGATCAGCAATCCGGGGAGGGCCGCCATCGTCGCGGTCATCGACCCCGAGCAGCACGGTTACTACTACTTCGTTGCGCGAGGCAGCGGGCGCCATCACTTCAGCAAGACGCTTCGGCAGCACAACATTGCAGTCAAACGCAACGGCGAAAAATGACGTCGCCGCGGCGCCTCAGCGCGAGCAGCACGCTCGGTAGGTTGCTCGCCAGGGGAGCCCGGCTATGTTCATTGCCATGAGCGCGCCTAAGGCAGAAAACCTGACCTGGCACATCGGCGAGGTCGACCGGGAAGCTCGCGCGGCTGCACACGGACATCGTGGCGCTGTCCTTTGGTTCACGGGACTCTCTGGGTCAGGCAAGAGCACCATCGCGCATCGCGTCGAGCGCGTGCTGATCGAGCGCGGCGCGTTCGCATACGTGCTCGATGGGGACAACATCCGCCACGGGCTCAACAGTGACCTCGGTTTTTCGGCCGAGGATCGCGTCGAGAACATTCGGCGCATCGGCGAGGTGGCCCGATTGTTTGCAGACGCTGGAGGTCTGGTGCTGTCGGCCTTCATCTCGCCGTATCGCAAGGATCGCGACCGCGTCCGAGCGCTGATGGGTCCTGGCGAGTTCGTCGAGGTGTTCGTCGACACGCCGCTGGAGGTCTGCGAAGCTCGCGACCCCAAAGGCCTGTACAAAAAGGCCAGAGCCGGTGAGACATCGAACTTCACGGGGCTCGATGCGCCCTACGAGGCGCCGGAGAGTCCCGAGGTTCACCTGCAGACAGTGAACCTCAGCATTGACGAGGTGGCGGCTCAGGTGATCAGCTACCTCGAAGAACAGAACATCCTAGGAGAGTC
>PVMS01153941.1_pt1 | contig 18279 bp, 18 predicted proteins | sample 1853461 | NCBI WGS metagenome assembly PVMS01 (sample SAMN08582032, study PRJNA380276) | Marine sediment metagenome, whole genome shotgun sequencing project. | isolation source: ocean sediment barecode stripped | collected 2017 | reverse complement strand
ATGCATGTTTCTACCTCCCTTACTTTTCGTGGCGGAATTCCTGGTGATCGTTTCCAATAATCTTCTTGAAGTGGATAGTTATGTGATGGGAGCTTCGATCATAGGCGTTATGTTGATAACGGTTGGCCTGGTTGGCCTGGGGCTTGGCCTTGGAGCGAAATACCCGGTTTTTGATTATGAAAATATTTCCGATATTGCCACAGGAACAGGCGGTGTTTTATTTATGATTTTGAGCTTGGGTTATGTAGGTTTGGTTTTGGTAATTGGTGCTCGTCCTATGTATTTGCATTTCAATCAAAAATTTTTATTGAAAGGCATTGCAGACGTCGATGTGATGATTTGTTATGGTCTTATTTTTATTTTGACTTTTCTGGTGACCTTCATTCCTCTCAAGCAAGGCCTACGTGCTTTGAGACAAATGGATATTTAATACCGGATATCTATACAGTGGAAAGTAAGTGATGGAATTATTTCCAGAGTATGAAAAGCCCACTTCTCCCAATGCGCCTTTAGCGGAACGTATGCGGCCTTCTACATGGGAGGAATTTGTGGGGCAGGAGCATCTTGTGGGTGAAGGACGTCCCTTGCGCAAATTGATCTCTAGTGGAACGCCGTTATCATTTATTTTGTGGGGACCTCCGGGCTCCGGTAAAACTACTTTGGCTCGATTGGCGGCACGCCTCACTCAAAGTGAGTTCCATGAGATCAGTGCTGTCCATGCAGGGGTTCAGGAGATTCGCAAGATTATTGGCCAGGCGGAGCGAATATGGAATTCCCGGCAGATAAGAACCATTCTTTTCATCGATGAAATTCACCGCTTTAATAAAGCACAGCAGGATGCTGTCCTGCCTTTCGTTGAAAATGGCACCCTGTATTTGATCGGTTCAACTACGGAAAATCCATCATTGGAAGTGATCCCGGCCCTGCGCTCGCGTTGCCAGATATTTAGATTACAGGCGCTGGAGCGGGAGACAATTCGTGAATTGATCCAGCGAGCCCTGCAAAATTCTGATCGAGGCCTGGGAGAATCACCACCACAATTGGACCCATTGGCGTTGAATATGATCGTGCGGTTTGCCAATGGCGATGCCCGGCGCGCCTTGAATGTTCTGGAAGCGGTGAAACATTTCGTTGCAGACGATCCGGCCCAACTTGTTGATAGCAATATTATCGAAGGCATCATTCAGGAAACGGCTGTTCTTTACGAAAAAGGTGGGACGGAGCATTATGACCATGCCTCGGCCTTCCAGAAGAGCCTGCGCGGGTCTGATCCTGATGCGGCTATTTATTGGCTGGCGAAAATGATCGCCGGTGGGGAGGACCCCAAGTTCATCGTCCGCAGGCTTTTGGTCACCGCGTCGGAAGACGTGGGTAATGCCGATCCAATGGCTTTATGCATCGCCAGTGCGGCGGCGGATGCTGTGGATCGTCTGGGAATGCCAGAGGCGAGGATTGCCCTGAGTCAGGCGGTGATTTATATTGCCCGTGCGCCCAAGGACAATTCGGCTGTTGTTGCGATTGATAATGCTTTGAGTGATATTCAGAGGAGTGGTGAATCCTATCCGGTTCCCGATCACTTGAAGGATACGCATTACAAGGATGCAAAAGATAAATATGGGTACGGCGTGGGGTATAAATATCCGCACGATTATCCGGGAAACAAGGTGGATCAACAGTATCTTCCGGACCCTTTAATCGGTAAAAAGTATGTGCCGCCTAAATGAACGACCCCGCTGCAAGCAGACGGGGTATCCTATAAGAATTTTCATTTAAAAGCCGTGGTAAGCCATGGGGAATTAAACCCACTGGTGGGAATCAACGAAATAAGGCTGGACCAATTAATGTTAATTGTGGAAAATGGTCAGCTGTTTTATAGTTCTATTTAAATTTTGATTTTTCGCAAGCACTAAAGGATTTATAGCTATGAATGAAAGCCTTCGGTTTAAGACCGTGAATGATATTTTTACCGGCCGCAGACGTGGCAACCAATTGATGGCCAGCGGTCAGGGCATTACGACGGAAGAGGCTCGCTTGCTTTGGGCCTCGTCGGATATGACTGAAATCACCTGGTTGGATCTGGATGATAACCGGCTGGGCGATGTTGGCGTTGGGGAATTATCAGAATGCGTCTTTTTGGAAAATGTTCAGTACCTCAACTTGAATCATAACGGAATCAGTGATGAAGGAATAAAAATATTGGCTCAATCTCCCCACCTGAAAAAACTGAAACGCCTGCATTTAAAAGATAACCCTATCAATGGAGAAGGGATTCTGGCTTTATTCAATTCCGAAGCACTGGAGAATCTCTCAAATTTCCAGCTTCATGAAGGTTGGAGTTGTAAGAAAAGGGAAGGCTGGCGGTATAAGACCAGAGACTGACAATTAAGGAACTCCAATAATTTATAATTTACCGCGTTTGCTCTCCATTCACCTATTATGTCTGATATAAAAAATAACCGTCAACTTCATGTCCACATATCCAGCCACGACCGGCCTGGCATTCTTGCGGAAGCACTCGAACTGATTGCTCCATCGCGTTGGAACGTCCTCGATATCAAGCAATTTGTGTTCAATGGATTATTGAACCTTTCTATTTTACTAGGTGGCGGTGATGAGGTTGATGACGATCCTTTAGCGCAAACCCTCGTCGAATTTGGCAGGCTCAAAGATATGCAGGTGACCGTCTATCCCTGGCAATCCGACAGACGACCGGATGCGCCGTACAGCCATCGATCTGTTGTCACCTTGCTCGGTGCCAATATGGATACTTCCGTCCTGCTGAATTTTACGGCTACCCTGGCAGATCTGGATATCAACATTGTGAGGATTGAACAACTGGATTATGGTGATCAACACGTATTTGAGTTTGTCATCGGCACCCGTGAGGCGCATTCCAGTATCGATGTCCTCAATGCTCTTGTAAAGTTCAAGGAAAGCCAGGATGTCGATATTGCGGTGCAGGACGATTCCATGTTTCATCGCAATAAAAGGCTGATTGTCTTCGATGCGGATATGACCTTTCTGCAATGTGAGGTGATCGACGAATTGGGGAAACTTGCTGGAAAAGGCGATGAAATGGAGGCAATGACCCGCCAGGCCGTGGCGGGAGAAGTGGACTTCACAGAAGCCTTGAAGAATCGCGTGAGTCTGTTAAAGGGCCTGCCAGTGGCTGAGCTGGAAAAACTGGCAGACCGGATTCCCATCACTCCAGGAGCCGAGGATCTGGTTCGCATTCTTAAATATCTTGGATATAAAATTGCAATCGTCAGCGGCGGTTTTCAGTTTTTTATTGATAGACTGAAAGTTAAATATGGCTTGGATTACGGCTTTGCCAATCAGTTGGAAATTACCAACGGTCAGGTCAGCGGAGAACTTTCTGGTGAAATCATCAACGCTCAGACAAAAGAAGATATTCTTGTATCGCTCGCCGAAAAGGAAGGGTTTACCCTCAAACAGGTCGTGGCTGTTGGTGATGGAGCCAATGATATTAAAATGCTGGCGCGGGCAGGGCTGGGCATTGCTTTCAACGCCAAGCCCATTGTTCAAAAACATGCCAGGGCCAGCATAAATCGACATAACCTGGAATTGATTCTTTATTTCCTGGGGTACAGCGGAAAAGATCTAATGGAACTGAGAAACTTGATCAGCCGAATGGGCGTAGCAAAAGTTCCATCTTCCTAGAAGCTCTCTAAAACTGCCAAGCCAAGAGGGTAAGATCTTCAGATAAGCATGAATTATAATAGTAGGACTTTCTTCCACATAGAGAATAAATCATGGATGACTTTTTCTGGAAAACCTCAAAAGATTTATGGGAGTTTATTAATCCTGATACGTTGATTCTACTGATCCTGGTCATTGGCACCCTTTTGCTCTGGTTCCGTTGGCAAAAATCGGGGCGGGCTTTATTGACCTTGGTGACGGTTGCTTTGTTGATGTTTGTTTTTTTGCCGGTGGACAAATGGCTTCTCTGGCCGCTTGAAAATCGTTTTCCTCCGCCAGTCACTCTGCCAGAAAAGATTGACGGTATCATCGTCTTGGGGGGCGGCGAAAATCCATTGATATCGGCAATACGCAAACAGCCGCAATTGAATAGCGCGGCGGAAAGGTTGATCGCGTTTGTATTTTTAGCCGATCGGTACCCGGAAGCGAAATTAGTTTACTCCGGAGGATCAGGACACCTGAACCTCCAAGAATACAAGGAGGCAGACACCGCGCGTATCATTTTTCAACAATTAGGCCTCAATGTTGACCGAGTCCTGTTTGAATCGCAATCGAGAAATACAATTGAGAATGTTCGGCTGACCCATCGTCTGGTTCAACCTAAGGAAGGGGAGAAATGGATTTTAATAACTTCCGCCGTGCATATGCCGCGTTCCATAGGCTTATTTAGAAAAATTGACTGGCAGGTGATTCCTTACCCGGTTGATTATATATCCACCGGTGTTTTGCAGTATGATTGGATACCAGGTGGGTTTTATGTGATAGGGCAGTTCAATATCGGACTGCGTGAATGGATTGGGTGTCTCGTCAATTGGGTGTTGGGACACTCGTTAGAGCTATTTCCCGGTCCATAATGAACCGGGATTATTTTTCATTTTGTTTGTCGATTTCGTAAATGAGTTCATTCACTGTATTGACAGTATCTAGTTTTTTAAATGGTGAAACCATTCCTAAAACTCCTACACTCAATTTTGAGTCCGCCTCATTGTCACTTAACACAATCGTGTTGTTAACGTACTTTTCTTTAAACCAGGGAAGATCTTTTAAAGTAATTGGTGAATAAAACTCTTCAATATCGATGCTGAAATCGTATTTCTTTTTCAGATAAACGCGAAGTTCATCCACCTCCGGCTCGGTTAGAAAATTATTTGCTCTTTCCTGAACCCAGGATAGGCTTTCACCGTTGTTTTCCATGTCTATATAATCTTCAATTAAGTCACGATACGGTATCAAAGGCTTTTCGCGTAAATAGCAAATCCAATCCACTCGCATATGCGCCTCGTTGAATTCACCTGTCAATCGGGATGATGGAACAAGTGAATATGCACGGTATAAAATCATAAAACATTCCCCCTGAATTTGGTGTCATAGCGTAGCTGTGACAAGTCCATTCCAAAAGCACTTGATTCTTAAAATAAAATTTATACTTCTATTTTGGGCGGTGAAATAAATATATCTTAAAACTAAATAAAAGGCTATAAAAATATTAAAATCATATACTTAGAAAATAAATGTTAATTTTATTGTTAAATTAACGGAGGTGAGAATGAGTAGTATTTATTTTAGAAAATCGGGCGAGGAAGAGGGCTTAAATTTCGTGAGAAATACTAAGTTTCCAGCCGCGTTTTTGCATTTCCTGAGGTAGATTATTTTTATCGAGAGCTTTTTCTACGGGCAGAGCGCCTTTGGGCAATTGAGATTTGGCAGACAGGATACAAATCATGGCCGCATGCCAGCCAGTCAGTTTTTCCATTGCCGTAAATCCACTTATATTGTCTTTGTTTTCAATGAGTTCAAGAGTTGTTGATGTGCGTTGACCATTAGACCATCCCTTGCACTGAGTCCGGATGACGGCGATGTCATCAATGATCTCTGCCTGAATTTTGGGTTCCAAAAGGGTGTGGAATAGCTCTCTTGGCGACACCAGTTGGTCACCGACAAGGACCTGTTTTTCTGCAAACATGCCGAGTCGTTTATAAGCCTCGAATTGTTTCCAGTGTCCGGGATAACGAAGCGTTTTGTTCTCCAGTCGCTGGAGCTTGCCTGTAAAGGTCCAGGGAGCGGTGGATAAACCGCCGGATGTCACTGCCGCCTCCAATTGACCCAAGGGATTGGGGAAATTTAAAAATTCCATTTCTGTCAACGTAGGAACCGCTGTCACCTTTCCATCTCGAATGAAAATGGCATCACCATAGTATTCGTTGGTGAGGCCGTTTATGTTGAACGTCAACTGATAATTCCAGGGTGGTTCTGGATTTTTGGGTAATCCGCCATCCCAGATAAATAAATCCTCGGGTTCTTCGATGAAAGACAACGCGTATACGCCGAGAGAAATGTTCAATCCTGGCCCCATGCCGCAATCCGGAACCAGAGTGATGCCAGCTTGCTTTGCGGATTCATGAAGTTGCATTTGTTGCTGAACGGTTTCGGTATGACCGCCCAAATCGCAAAGATTGGTTTTGGCCTCTATGGCCGCCTGGGATATTTGATAATTGTAGCAATAGGGGACAGCGCTGATTGTCGAATCTATATTGGTGAGGAGGTGGATTAACTCTTTCTGGTTTTCTACGTCTAAAACTTGTGCGATGAATCGTTTGTTTGGGAGAAGATGATTTAATTTACTAGTGGCCTTATCCGCAGTAACAAAATCCTTGTCGTATAGGAAGATATTTTCCGCATCGCCGAAGCGCCCCAGGTCATAAGCCGCAGACACTCCTTGACGACCCGCTCCAAGCACTGCGTAGTTAAATTTCATCTTATAAGAGGTCAGGATTGAAGGATATGGTTCTACTATTCGCTCAAATCAGTTAAGACCATTTTCCACCGGGCGTGATCCGGTTAATGTAAAAGAACCATTCCAAACGGGTATTCTTTTGTGCAGGGCTTATAGGTATTTGAATTGTTCCAACCAAAATTTTCAAGAGTTTGTGCCATGTCAATTCCGCAGGCCTGTAAACTGGGGCGGGCTTTCTCGGGATATTTGCATCCAGTATCAAGTGTGCATTCTTCACAAATTTCACAGGGGCCGGAACAGATAGCAAAGGCTTTGCGATAGCCTTTTTCTTTGCTCAAATTTTCCAGATGTAAAACGATATCCAGAACATTGCGACCGGGGGCACTTTGGATCAGTAAACATTTTTGGTAATCCATCAAAATGCCTGACATCTCATCAGGGCCAGGTGCAAAGGGAGGACAAGTGAGCATGTGGCCATATTGAGCACAACCGTATTGACACTGCAACTTAACCCAGTTGCCCAGCGCAATGGAACGTGTCATCATGACATGAGCTTCGATGCAACCCAACTCCAGAGCCGCATCGATTATGGAACGTAGAGAATGCGCGTTTATGGGTAGTTGTTTTATATTGGAAAGTTCTTTGATCATCGGAGTATCCCGCTTGTCCATCAAAAGTCGATGGGGCAATTAATCGTAGCTAACCAGAATATTCAGGGCCGAAAATTCTTGACTCTTATTTCAAATAGCGCTTTGAGCCAACGGTTGTGACAAAAGCGAAAATTTAAGGGTACTTCTAAAAATTTAGATTTGCTACGAGCCACCTTTGATTTTCAGAGGGGAAGCGAGAGCAAACGCGATAAATTACCAATAATTAGAGGTCCCCTTAAATGTTTTCTTTAGGTGTGATAGTATTATTTTGCATGTGGCAGGTCAAGCAACTTCGGAAAATGGGCTGTCGATGGGGAATTAACTAAAACATATTTCAGGATGCGATGGGTTCATATTTAATAATCTCTCGTCAATTGGCTGTGATAGAGCAGTCAATTCCTTTGACTATGAAGCTAAAATAAAGGCAAAGATTGCATTTAAATGATCAACGAAACAGGATTTAAAGCAGTATTGTTTGACTGGGCCTACACTCTGATGGATTTGTCTGCGGATGAAGAAAAAAGTGCCTTTCAGAAAATGATTGCTGCTCTGGATGCCCATGGAATAGAACGACCCGACTTTGATACCTGTCATGAACTTTGCAATACAATGTTTATGGGGATGATTGAAGTATCGCGAACCAGTCACAGGGAAGCTTGCTTTGAGCAAGTTTTGAATTATCTGCTGATGAGTTTTTCCATCGACCTGGGAGACAAGCTGACTTCCGAGGATTTGCTCGATGCTTATTTTCGTGAACTGTATTCTAAGCGAAAAGTGTTTGCAGACGTGTTGCCAACATTGCGTATTCTTCAGGACAATGGCATACGACTGGGAATTGTGTCGAATACAACTAACCCGGCATTCATGAAAGATATCGAACGCAAGCTTTCCGGGTTGGATCCATTTATTGAGTTTTCCATTTATTCCTCCGCTGTCCCATACCGTAAACCACATCCTTCCATATTTATGACAGCGGCGGAAAAACTTTCATTGCCCGTGGAAGATATCCTTTTTGTCGGTGACAGCCTGGATCACGATATACAGGGAGCACAGCAAGTGGGAATGAAAGCAGTCTGGATCAATCGGGATAAAGAGAATTTGTCCAACGGCATCGTTCCGGATTTTGAGATTCATCAGTTAAGCGATCTCACTGATATCGTCGCGAGTAAAGTTTAAGCCCACCAGTGGATTTTATTCCCCGCCCACTAGCGTGGGAGGCAATTAGTCATAACTTGAATGAGCAATATAGATCGTCAAGCCCTTTACTCTTGGTCCATTACCAGCGGAGGCACCTCCGGCCGCTTGCGGCGAGGTCGTTCATTACCATGCATCGTTTTTTTACTGCTCCTGAAAATATCTCTGAAAAAGAACTGATCCTTCGTGGAGAGGAAGCGGGGCACGCCCGCAAGGTTCTCAGAATGAAAATTGGTGATCCTGCGGAGGTTCTTGATGGTCAGGGGAACCAGTATCAGGTAAAGATTGCATCCCTCGACCAGACCAGCATCCATTGCCATATAATCTCAACTAATAAAGAACCTGCTGAAATCAAGTTGGATATTCGCTTGGGACAGGTATTGCTTAAGGGAAATAAGCTTGACACCATTATCCGGCAATCAGTGGAACTTGGAGTGGGGTCCATTTCCGCGTTGTATTCAGAATACAGCGTAGTTCGCATTGCAGAAAACGAACACCCGGGAAAGCTTGCTCGTTGGGAAAAAATTGCACTTTCCGCCGCAAAGCAATGTCGTCGCACCAGTATTCCACCACTGGCTCCAGGCATTCAAAGCATTGCCCGGTTTTGTAAGGACGCTAGCCAATTCGAAGTGAAGATTATTTTATGGGAAAATGAAATGCAGACACTAAGGAATTTAAAACTCCCTGATAAACCAGAATCCGTGGCCTTTCTTGTTGGTCCTGAGGGAGGCTTCAGTGCGGATGAAGTGGCTGTTGCCCAAAGCTACGATTTTCAACCCGCCAGTCTGGGAAGCAGAATTTTACGCGCCGAAACGGTTCCTCTAGCCTTTCTAACCATATTGCAAAACAAGTGGGGCGACCTGGGCTGAGTATAAAATGCAATTAACTAGTTTAAATTTACATATAAATGGTGTTACATTATTATCAATGGTACCTTTAAAATCAATTTCCACCGGGCGTGGCCCGGCCGGTTTCCTGCCTCCGATCTCCGATCACTAATGAGACGCTTATGACCTACCAATGTAAAATAGATATATTTGAAGGACCGCTGGATTTACTGCTTCATTTGATTCGTGAACAGAAGATGCAAATCCACGACATTCCTATTGCCAAGATTACCCAGCAATATATAGATTATCTCAATCTGATGAAAGAGCTCGATCTGGAAATCGTTGGCGATTATTTAGTGATGGCGGCGGAACTGACACGCATCAAATCGAAGACACTTTTACCGGTGCAGGAAACCGAGGAAGAAGATGGAGAAGCAGGAGTCGATCCGCGTGCAGAGTTGACCCGCAGACTGCTGGAATATCAGCGTTATAAAGAGGCGGCTTTCGAACTTCGCCAGCGCGAGTATGACCGACAACAGGTATTCATTCGCGGCACAGAACTCGAGCTGGAAGATGAAGAGGGTACAGAAACCATGGTAGAGGCATCGGTTTTTGATCTGTTGCAAGCGTTTCAGGGAGTTCTTAAAAATAATTCCTACAAAAAAGATTATGAAATCCATGTTTCCACGTATTCGGTATCGGATCGTATTAGCTATATTCTGGAAATCATTAATGCTTCGGAATCCATCACCTTCGAATCCTTGTTTACCGTGCTGAACAGCCGACAGGAAGTCATCGTCACTTTTTTAGCATTACTGGAACTGATGCGATTGAACCTTTTACGTATCCAACAAAGTAATCAATTTGGCGCTATCCGGATTTATCAGGCGGCCAATCAGGAGATACAAAATGAGGTGCTAAAAGACTATCAAGGATCCTGGGACGAAGAAAATACCTCGGTTGAGGACAAAGATACTTCTGCAAGTTAATAAAACTCAATAATTGAATGCATTTCACCCTGCCTTGATCGTTGCTCGAATAATCCGGTGTCCTTCCTCCAAATAAAATAATTTGAATGTTTAAGACTTACTGTTAATATAATTTAGATAGCATTAAACAGAATCTTGGGTGCGTTTGAACAATATTTCTCGTTCATATTAGGAACAGAGCCATTCTGTTCCCTGTGGGAGTTGCCCACTATATTTTAGCTTGGTAGTTAAATTATTGAGAAAGGATAAGTCAATGCGAAAAACAATTTTATTTCTGGTTTCGGCTTTGTTGTTTACTGGTTGTGCGACCCAAGGCGGTTGGCAACCTACTGTGGATACCTATAATGACCCCAATGCTCATCGTATTGGCAGTGATTTGGAAGATTGCCGTTATTTGGCGAAGTCAGCTTCTGGAGATACAGCACGCGAAACCGGTAAAGGTGCCTTGATAGGTGGCGCGATTGGCGCGGCCTCTGGAGCCGCTATTGGAGCCGCAGTAGGTTCTGCTGGAACGGGTGCTATGATTGGTGCCGCGGCTGGAGGTATCGGTGGAGCGGCCAAGCAGGGATTCGGCACGGAAGAAGATTATAAAAGGGCTTATTCAAACTGCATGCGCAATCGCGGTCACAACGTCATCAACTAGGCGGACAACGTCCGTAGGAAATATGAACGAGACTTGGTTTTACTTGCGCAGAATAATGTAGCTCTATATGAGAGTATGTTTTAAAGAGCTTGAGTTTAACCGGTCTGCGATTTCCCATATTAGTACATTTATTTTTGAGCCGCTTTTTCTTTTTTCAACAATTGGACCTATCGGTGGGTCTATGAGTAAAGGGACCTTCGGATTGGTAACTTTCCTGTGATATAATATTTCTAGTGCTTAATATTCCCCTCAATTATTCTTAGTGTGGATTGATCATGTTCAAACAGATCAAGGAAGATATTTCAGTTGCCTTGGAAAAAGATCCCGCCGCCCGAAATTCGTGGGAGGTTTTATTGTGTTATCCCGGTGTGCATGCACTAATTGGTTACCGGATCACGAGTTGGTTGTGGAAACATGATTTTAAATTGTCAGGCCGACTGATCTCCTATTTTCTCAGGTGGATCACTGGGATCGAAATACATCCTGCCGCGAAAATTGGTCACAGGTTTTTTATCGACCATGGTATGGGTGTGGTGATTGGTGAGACATCCGAAGTAGGGGACAATGTATTTATTTATCACGGTGTTACGTTAGGTGGGTTGAGCACTAAATTGGGAAAACGTCATCCCACCATTTGCGATAATGTGGTGATTGGGGCTGGAGCGCAGGTATTGGGTCCGGTGACAGTTGGCATGAACACTAAGATCGGCTCGGGTTCAGTGGTATTGCAGAATGTCCCGGAATATTCAACTGTCATTGGTGTTCCAGGCAGAGTCGTATTTTCCGGCATTTCTTCTGATGATGAATATGATGGCGAGGAAACTTTTCCCGACCCGGTTGCTAAGGCTATAGAATGTATGTTGGGAAAAATTCCACAAATGGAAAAAGAAATTCGATTATTGAGAGATTCACTTGGATATCCTCAGGGCAAGTCGACTGAAGAGGAACCGGTTCCCTTAAAAAAAAGAGTGTGACTCTATGGGTGTAACCCCCCTTATTTGTTTCAGCCTACGAGTGTGACCCCGATTCACCTTTGTACCGGAGAGCTTCTGTTCTTCCGCACCGCCTGGTCCTCCTTTTAGTAAAGCAAAATAAATCATTTAAAACATATAGTTATAATTAAAACTTTAAAGTATAAGATAGCCATTGATATATCTAGATCATAATGCCACCACGCCGTTGGCTCCAGAGGTTTTACAAACGATGATGCCTTTCCTGGAGGAAAATTTCGGTAATCCTTCCAGTGTTCATACAGAGGGTCGGAAAGTCCGGGTAAAAATGGATGAAGCCAGAGAGCATGTAGCTTCTCTGATAGGAGCTTTTCCGGGAGAGATCATTTTTACCAGCGGAGGCACGGAAGCCAATAATATGGCAATTCTTGGGACGGCCCTTTCTCACAAGGAGAAGGGAAACCATATCATTACTTGTGAAATCGAGCATCCGGCGATCCTGAACCCTTGCAGGCAGTTGGAGGGACTGGGGTTCGATATTGATTTTCTGCCCGTTGATACCAAGGGAAGAATTGATCTTAATGAATTGCAGGCTAAAATCCGATCATCGACGATTTTGATCTCCATTCAACACGCCAACAGTGAAGTGGGAACTTTGCAGGATATTCAGAGTATCGGCGAGTTAGCTAGAGAAAAATCCATTCTTTTTCATTCCGACATCGTTCAGAGTGCCGGTAAAATTCCCTTGGATATTAAAGCCTTACCGGTTGATATGGCCTCGATGTCCTCTCACAAACTTTATGGTCCCAAAGGAGTGGGGGCATTGTTTATGCGTAAAGGCCTGCCGGCGTTATTTTCACCCATTTGTGGCGGCGGCCAGGAGAAGAAAAGACGGGGAGGGACGGAGAATGTTCCGGGCATAGCTGGTTTTGGCAAGGCCTGCGAATTGGCTAAGGAACATCTGAAGCAAGGAGCGAACTTAAAGATAGCTGAAACTCGGGACTATTTGCTTAATTTGATAAGGAAGAAAATTCAAAAAATTGAACTCTACGGCGATCCTGATCACAGACTTCCCAACACGCTTAATATCGGATTCCCCGGGGCAGATGGAGAGTCGCTTCTTATAGGTCTGGACCGAGAGGGAGTTTCGGTTTCAACGGGGTCTGCCTGTAGTTCTGGCTCGGGTTTACCCTCTCCGGTTTTGATGGCAATGAGCATTCCTGAGGAAAAAGTCAATTCATCGTTACGAATCAGTTTGGGAAATTCGAGTTCAGAGGTAGAAATGCAGGAGGTGGCTCATTTCCTGGAAAATTTGGTGAAGTTGAGCCGAGGGACATCATCCTAAGTCCTGTCTATGGCAGAGATACTAGTAGCTACTAGCCTGGATTCGATATTTGGTTTGGGAAATTGTTATAAATTCTTGTAAAATCACGAGTTATTTGAGTTGACAAGGATTCGCCAAATTAATATAATTCTTTGATAATTAAAGGTTTTAATAAGTCTCTTAAATCTGATGGAGATTTTTCTATGTCGCCTGTGAGTAATATTTCCCGCTTTTTTATTTTAGTAATGATAACAGTGAGCCTGAGTTTGGGAGGCTGTAGTTATATTCCCTGGATTGGAAGTGACGAGGAAGATGACTTGGCTTTCGAAGAAGATTTTCCATTTGAAGAAGATGTTCCTGCCGGTGGTGGTACAGGCTCCAGTGAAGACGATTTTTTTGCAGAAGATGATGGCTTTGGCAATGACGATGGATTTGGCAGCATGAATCAGGCGGGAGATACGGGTGAGCTGAAAGGTGATGTGGAAAACTTGCAGAGCCAGCAAGAAGCCTTGGTCAGTAAAGTTCGTGAGTTGGAAGAAGTGATTAATGTTATGGAGCCAAAGATAGCTGCGGCTGAGGAACGCCTGGAAGGCAGTCTTTCTGCAGCTACTAGCCAATCGGAATTTCTTGAGCCGGAAGTAGAGGAGCTCAAAACTCAAGTGGCAATGCTGAATGCGGAAATCGAACAAATAAAGACGCAACAAGCCTCTGCGGCGCCAGTGAGAAAAACCATGTCCTCTAGAAAAATGCGCTCCTCCTCGCAAACATCACAGGAATACGATCAAGCCCTGTCAGCATACAGAAAAGGCGACTATGACGAATCGATTCTGCTTTTTCAAAACTATGCTTTAAGCGATCCACCTGCAAGCTTGCAGGACAATATTCTTTTCTGGATCGGAAGTAATTATGTTCAGTTGGAAATGTATGACGATGCGATCAAACAGTTCAAAGTCGTTGTTGATAAATATCCCAGGGGCAACAAGGTCCATGATTCCCGTTATATGCTGGGAGTGAGCTATTACCGCAAGGGAGAAACCAGCCAGGCCATTAACGTTCTGGAGTCGGCTTTAAAGCGCCAACCACCTGCAGATGTTCGTGGCAAGATCATGGCCCAGCTCAAGAAAATCCAGTAAGCAATTATCGGAAAAAACTCAAACCCCTTCTCTTCAGAGCTTGCCTAAAGAGGACCTCTAATAATTGATCTTTCACCGCGTCGGACCTCGACCGGAACGACCTGTATTTATTTAAGAATTTAAGCAGTCCATTCCTAATTATATGTTAAGTTTGAAGATGAAAGCCGGGCTTACTGGCTAGGCACAGGTCAATGGTTGGCGGGGTAATACTTCCTTGGAGAAACGCATTGAGTGTGACCTCTGTTATATCAAAAACTGGTCCATGTGGTTTGATTAAAATTATTATAATGACCATCTGGAAAGGCTTCCTCAATCGACATGCCTACTGAGCCAAAAGTAATTGCAGTTATTCCGGCTCGCTGGGAGTCCTCCCGGTTTCCGGGAAAACCGCTCGCTCTGATATCAGGACGCCCGATGATCCACTGGGTGGCAGAGCAAGCTTCAAAATCTCAATTGGTTTCCGAGGTAATTGTTGCCACAGACGATTCAAGAATTTACGAGAGCGTGAGTCGGGCGGGATGGCAAGTGGTCATGACTTCTACAGACCACGCGTCTGGCACAGATCGCATTGTAGAGGTGGTGGAGGACATGGATTGCGATATTATTGTCAATGTACAAGGGGATGAACCTATGATTCCTCCAGAAAATATTGACTTGGTTGTTCAGGCCCTGCAAAATGAGCCCAATTCACCTGTCTCGACCTTAATGATAGCTATTACCGATCGGGGTGAAATGTTAAACCCCAACGCCACCAAGGTTGTTGTCGATCAAATGGGGCAGGCCCTTTACTTTTCCAGGGCTCCAATTCCGTTTGATCGCGATGGTGAAACTGCGGAACCATCGGGGGCTGGTATCCTGGGCTATAAGCATATTGGATTGTATGCCTATCGAAAATCTTTTATCCAGCAGTTTCCTAAGTTACAATCATCTCAGCTGGAGCAATCAGAAAAACTTGAGCAATTGCGAATCCTGGATAATGGATTTTCTATTAAGGTTGTGGAAACAAAACATAACTCTATTGGCGTCGATTGTGAAGCCGATCGGGTGAAAGTGGAAGAACACTTAAAACAACAGCAAACATCGAATTAACAGGATGATCCATTGAAAAAGAGAACGAACGGCAAGAAAGTTAAATACATATTTGTGACGGGAGGTGTTTTGTCCTCGCTTGGTAAGGGAATCGCCGCATCGTCTATTGGCAGTTTGCTGGAATGCAGTGGTTTAAAAATTACTATCCTGAAGCTGGATCCATATATCAACGTTGATCCTGGAACGATGAACCCTTTTCAGCACGGAGAAGTCTACGTCACTGATGATGGTGCTGAAACGGATATGGACCTGGGGCATTACGAGCGTTTCACCCATGCCAGTATGCGGAAAATCAACAATGTGACCACGGGCCGCATCTATCATGATGTTATCCAGAAGGAAAGACGGGGTGAATATCTTGGGGCAACGGTCCAGGTGATTCCGCATATCACGGATGAGATCAAAAAACACATTCTTAACGTTAGTAAGGATGTGGATGTGGTCATCTGCGAAATTGGTGGTACCGTTGGTGATATCGAAAGCCTGCCATTTTTGGAAGCGATCCGGCAGTTCAGGTTTGATGTGAAAGCGAAAAATGTTTTATACGTTCATTTGACGCTGGTGCCTTATATCAAAACCTCGGATGAACTCAAGACCAAACCTACACAACATAGTGTACAAAAATTAAGAGAAATCGGCATTCAACCAGACATCTTAATGTGCCGAACGGAAAAACATTTATCGAGATCCATTAAGGAAAAAATAGCCCTGTTTTGCAGTGTGGAGGTGGATTCGGTGATCACCGCAATGGATGTGGTTTCGATTTATGAGGTGCCGATGAGTTTGTATTCAGAAGGTATCAGTAAAATAATCCTCAAAAAACTTGGGCTTCCTGACCATAAACCTAATCTAGACCGGTGGATTGAAATAAATAAAGTTTTAAAGGCACCGGCAGATGAGGTGAATATCGCTGTTGTTGGCAAATACGTTGATCTGAAAGAATCTTACAAGAGCCTATCGGAAGCACTGGTTCATGGTGGCATTGGAAATAATCTGAAGGTCAATATTCATTGGATCGATGCGGAAGCTTTAGAGCAGAATGACAATGACAATCCTTTATCTAAATGCGATGGCGTTCTAGTGCCGGGTGGATTTGGTGAACGGGGAATCGAGGGGAAAATCAATGCGGTTACCTTCGCACGACTCAGGAAGGTGCCCTTTTTCGGGATATGCTTAGGCATGCACTGTGCGGTGATCGAATTCGCCCGTGAGGTGGCCAATCTCAAGAACGCTAATAGTGCCGAATTTTCTCCCAAATCACCTTATTTGATCATCGACCTGATGCCGGACCAAATAAACAAAGCGGAAACGGGTGGAACAATGCGTCTGGGTGAATATCCCTGTCAGTTGCGGAAAAATTCCATTGCCTTTAAGGCTTATGGCTCCAGTGAAATTTATGAACGCCACCGGCATCGTTATGAATTCAACAATAAATACCGAATTCAATTGGAAGAGGCGGGAATGAAAATCAGTGGTATTTCACCGGATGGAAATCTGGTGGAAATAATCGAACTGGAAGACCATCCCTGGTTTCTGGCAGGGCAGTTTCATCCGGAATTTAAATCTTCACCGATGTCTCCCCACCCCTTGTTCACAAAATTCATCGCATCTTCTTACGAGTATAGAAAGAATAATCGCAACGGAAATTAATAACGGGGCTTAAGCAAAGCCTCGAATAAGATCCAGTTTGCCTATTATTCCAACTATAGTTCCATCGTCATCAATGACAGGGATTGTGTGGATATCCTTGTCGGCCATTAAGGTGGCGACTTCTTCGATGTCTGCATCGGGGGATACAGTGACTGCATCGGGATGGTAGATATCTTCTACTTTGGAGCCGGTAAGCTTTTTGACATCTTCCTCAAACTTCTTTTCGCTTTCCAGAAATAGCACAGCATCAAACAGGGTGATGACAGTAGGGATATGAAGGTTTTTATGCTGTTCAATTAGATTACCCTGAGTGACGATCCCGACGAGTTTTCCGTTTTCATCGGTGACAGGAAAACCGTTGACCTTGTGCTCGATGAATTGCCTGGATAATTCTTCAATGGCCAAGTCTTTTTTGACGGTGACCACATTCTTGCTCATAATATCGCTGGCTTTTTTCATGACAGGTTCCTCACTGGATATAGTTTCATTTGGGTGCAATTATTGTTCATATAGTCAGGATGGATTTGGCGCATTTTGTTCTTCTTTGTGAGTATTTTCCTTATTTCTGTCAAGCAGTTCTCTCGCGGCTTTATCTAATGCTTCCGGACTGGAATTTCTTAATGTGCGGGAAGCGGGATTATTTTTTCTCACTGGGATCATTGCTTTTATTAGACGGACAATGCCTTTAGTAAAGTATTCTATTATATTGACCATTTGATCAAAAATTTTAAAGGGCAATTCCTTTTGCATTTTAATCATCAAATAACTGCCGAGAGCAAGAAAAACTATATTAGGTATCCAAACCGATATATAAGGATTGATTTCACCAACTCTCCCCAGATTTTGCATTGATATCAATCCGAGATAATATAAAACGATGATCGCGATACTGGTGCCAAAGCTCCCGGATTTTCCAGATCGGCTGGATTTGACCCCCAGGGGGGCGCCAAAAATCCCGAATATCAAGCAGGTGAAAGGAATTGAGAACTTTTTACTTAGCTCGACGATTGCGCTGGCAGTATTGAGTCCTCTCGCTTCTAACTCTTCGATTTTTTCCATTAGTTTACCCAGTGACAGTTCGCGATTGCCGGATAATGCCTCCCGTTGTAGTTTTTCAGTATCAGGAAGTCTGAGAGTCAAATCATAACGATCAAAATTTAATGTTTGATAATCACCTTTCATATTACTGGTCTGGTGGATGGTGCCATTTTTTAATTTTAATTGTATTCTTACTGATTATGGGTCGGGAATGATCATTCCCTCGCGGGCGGAGATCATTTGTGGTGAATCAGGTTGGGTTTGATCGGCGATGAAAACGCCCTTCATATGGACTTTACTACCCTTTTCTCGCACTAGAATGAATCCCAGCATAT
>PVMS01106088.1_pt1 | contig 18284 bp, 13 predicted proteins | sample 1853461 | NCBI WGS metagenome assembly PVMS01 (sample SAMN08582032, study PRJNA380276) | Marine sediment metagenome, whole genome shotgun sequencing project. | isolation source: ocean sediment barecode stripped | collected 2017 | reverse complement strand
GTATCCCTGTCCATTGGCGCTGCTCGCGATGACAGTCTGGTCGATCCTACTCCCCTCTGATGTCGCTATGTATTTTTTTTCTTGTTTAAAGTTGAACTTCACAGACGAGGTCCTCACGTGCGGGGAGTTGTCCCTAAACGCCTTGTCCGCGTCGGCGAGTAGTTCCAACAGCTCCTCTAGTGGGACACCGAACGGGTTGATTTTACAGTCTGTTTTCCACGTGTCTACGTGAGTCTTTATTGGGACGAGTTTGACCGGCTCCTTTGCCATTAGGGCGCTGGCCTTTGCCAGTTTGACTGCTTTTTCAACTGTGGCTCTCAGGTCGTCTTTACCTGTTTTGTTTGAACCCGCGAACCCCCAACCGTTGTCCACTACGACCCTCACGCCGACCCCGGTCTGAGATGTGTGTGAGACGTTGTCAGGGTTCCCGTTTTTTATGCCGACCTGTCTGTCGTCTCCATCGACAAAACGAACCTCGGCATAGGACGCCCCGAGCTTGGATGCGTACTCTAGTCCTAGTTCAGCTAATTCAGTTCTCATTTCAACTAAATAGTATTCAATGAATTATAAAAAACAGTAACGCTGAGGAAGGGAAAAGTCCTGATTTCTGTCCCCTCCAATCATTATCTGAAGACTCATATGCGTAAATAATCAAGAATTCTTGGTGAGACCCTATAACTATATCAGGTATCGCTGGTACAAAAAAGCCGATTTGCAGGGACTAAAGGTAATGTTGTCTGGGTTTGACGTTATTGACCGGCCGATGCCCTCAAGTGAGGGGGACATCTCGATCTACAGAAACGAGCGAGACGGTATCCAGTGTAAGGCAGACAACCTGAGCGCCTTCATGTATGAGTACAAGGCCGTCCTGTACCAGAGACACCCGGCGCCGTTCACTGAGAACGACCTTAGGTTGAGGGCCGTCATCCTTGAGGCGTACCCCAGCGTACGTTCAAGCATGTTCAGTTTTGCTGTCCAAGACGAGCCAGCCTTTGATACTGTCTGAGTCCCTTGTTTCATATTAATTTCCAGCAATGGAAAATGTATTATATGCTAATGCAACTAATTCTATTGTAAGTGAAGTAATATGACTGAATATTCAGTTTTAATTAAAAACGCGACTATAGTGGACGGCTCCGGGAAGCCCGCCTACAGGGGCTCAATAGGCATCATGGACGACAAGATCGCCGCCCTTGGAGTTGTCAAAGGAGACGCAGCGAAGGAGATAGACGCGAAAGGATTGACGGCTCTACCCGGTTTCATTGACTCGCATAGCCACGGTGACTTCGGTGTAATGTACTTCCCGAAGTGTGAGAGCTACTTGCACCAAGGGGTGACCACAATGATCGTCGGTCAATGCGGGATGTCACTTGCCCCAATTGGGGACTATGTGACGTTACCCGGTCCCGCGGGCGACTACCTCATGGAGATCGAGCCCCACAAGTTCTACCCAAAAAGGACCATATTCCCGCGGGACGAGGTCAACGCCCTTATGAAGGAAAAGTTTGGCTGGACCATTGATTGGAGGTCGATGGATGAGTGGTTCAAGGCGGTCGAGAAACTATCCATCTCTATGAACATGGCGACCCTTCTGGGGCATTCCTCTGTGAGACACACCGTCATGAAGGACGATTATAAACGACCTACGACTGATGAAGAGATCGCAGAGATGGGTGCCCTCATCAGGGAATCACTGGACGCAGGCTGTTATGGGATGTCCGTTGGCCTCGACTATGACCCAGACACGTTCGCCGAAAAAAAGGAACTGGTTGAGCACTGTAAGATAGTTGCAGAGAAAGGCGGCATCTTTGTGCCCCACTCAAGAAGGACAGGCAGAAGAAGAAATATTGGGGCCGGACACAAGCAACATGACAAGATCGACGGGATCTACGAGGTCCTGGATATCTGCCGTGAATCAGGCGTCAAGATGAATATAGCACACCTGTTTACGGGATGGCACGTGACCCCCCAGGGGTACCCTAGCGTCATGGAAGAGGCAAACAGAAGGGCCACCCTCGCGGTGCTAGATGAAGCGATTAAGGAGGGGCTCGACATCAGCTTCGATATAATCCCATCCTCCCTGGTGTCTAACTTTGGAGGGGCATCGTACCTATGCTCTTCATTCTCACCCTGGCTTAGAGAAAAAGGTAGCCGAGAGGAGTTCGCCAAGTGGCTGAAACTAGATGACTACCGACAAGAGGTCAAGGACGCGATAAGTTCAGGAAAATGGTTCATCCGGGTTAACTACAACCCGAACACCAACCCGAGATGGGCTGAAAACTACACTATCCTGGAACACAAGAACAAGGAAACGTTGAACAAAACATTGGACGAGATAGCTAACGAGCGTGAAAAAGACCCCTTCGATGTCTGGTTCGACCTCATAGTCGAGGACCCAGACGCGAAGTGTGGGCAGGTCTTCGTCTACCCAAGCGGCACACCAGACCTGGACGCCGGATATCACAAGATATTCTGGGAGCACCCAACGGCCTGTCTAGGCATCGACACTTGGGTCGACGACTACATGCACGAGTCCAAATCCCCGCCGTGGATGCAGCCGATGGTCATGACCTACTCGGCGTTCCCCAGCTTCTACCAGAAATTCGTCAACAATGACAAGGCGTTCACGTTAGAGGAGGCCGTGTTCAAGACATCGACCCAAGCAGCCATCAGGCACGAGATAAAGGGCAGGGGGGTCATAACAGAGGGCGCGTACGCGGACGTCCTCCTGTTGAACATGGACCAGCTCAAAGTCCTAGGAACACCGCTGAACCCCCGGGTCAAGCCAAGAGGGATCGAGTACGTCCTGGTCAATGGTGTACCAGTAATCGAAAAATCAGTACACATGGGGCTGGCCCCCGGACGTGTCCTGAGGAAAGGGAGGGACAACTAACCCTAGGTGATAATATGATAATTGACGCACACATACACATCGGGGAAGAAAAACCCGACAAGGAATGGGTCTGGGCATCATGGCCCGGACAACCCAGGTTCGGCATAACAGCTGAACAACTCATCGCAAAGATGGACGCGACATCGCCCAAGATCGATAAATCACTGGTCTTCGGCCTTTTCTCGTTAGCCAGCGAAAGCCCGGCTAGTATGAAAGAAGAAAACGATTACGTCATCAGGATGGTGGAAAAATATCCTGACCGACTGATAGGGGCAGGGGTGGTAGACCCCAGCTGGGGTGACAAGGCCATCAAGGAACTACACAGGTTCGTTGACAAGGGACTCAGGATCGTCAAGATAAGGTTCAGCTCGATGCACTACCACGCAAACAGCAAAGCCGGACAACGGGTCTTCGCCGAGACAGAGAAACTCGGCGTATTGCCCATATGCCACAGCGACTGGACACACTACAGCAACCCACTCGTACTGGGAGACCTTGCAGGGATGTTCCCAGACCTCAATATGATGATGCAGCACTTCGGTGAGTACCTGAGCCTTGACGCATTGAGCGTCTGCAGGAGGCTCGACAATGTCTACGTTGACACCAGCGCATTGGTACACCCCAAGAACATCGTTACTTTCATGGACGAGGTGAGTGAGGACAGGATCCTGTACGCATCTGATACCCTTAGCATCAGGGGAGGTCTTCAGCCACAGGACTCTCTAAACCGGGTCCTCTGCCTTGACTTGCCGAATGAAAGGAGAGCCAAAATCCTTGGGAAGAACGCGATTACTCTGTTCAAATCCGTGGGGGTGGAACTATGAAAATAGATGTACATAATCACGTGGGCTATGACCCAGCGTACGAGATCACCAGAACAGCGGAAGAACTTGTAGCGGAGATGGAGAAGAACAACATATCAAGAAGCGTTGTCTTCCCATTCACGAGCAACCCGGACGCACAAGAAGGGAACAAGATCGTAAAGGAAGCGATAGACGCGTACCCAGACAAACTGCTCGGCTTCTTCCTCATGAACCCTAGGAACAAGGATATGACCGACCAGATGTACGAGTACAAGGAGCAAGGCTTCAAGGGGGTCATCACAGACCCCAGGTTCGGCGTAGACCACGGTATGAGAAGGTTCCACGAGCTCGTCGAGTGCGCCCTAGTACTCGGCCTACCCGTTTGGCTCCACTCAGACGACAAGGACACCATGCGGGTCTACATCTCGCCGCTTGAGGCCATGCTGAACAAGTATGGACAGGTAAAGTTCATCCTCAGCAGCATGTACTATGACGCCACAGGGATAGCAGCTAGGCACATGAACGTCTACCTTGACACGGCGGGCGACATGTCAGGGAGCATGACGGCATCAAAAACCCAGCCAATTGGCACGCACCGGATCCTGATGGGATCCAACACGCCCTACGGCATGCTACGAAGAGAGGTAGAAAAAATAGAGGAGGCCCCTGAGCTAACAAAGTTCCAGAGATCTCTGATCTTCCACGACAACGTGGAACGGCTCCTCAAGCTCTAATTTTTTTCACCCATTTTTTATGTAAAATTCAATAACCACCCCGTCTTCTTTACTTGGAATCCATAATAAAATACCGGGGTGCAGAGATGGAAGTAACAAGAAAACAGATAACGTCTGTGGGGATCGACATTGGAACCACGACAACACACCTTGTCTTCTCAAGGTTGACATTAGAAAACGACCCTTTCTCCATAAGCCGAAAACTCCGGGTGACGGGACGAGAGGTCATATATCAGAGCAAGATCTATTTCACACCCCTAAAGAAGGGCAATACAGAGATCGACATCCAAAAAATACTCCCAATAATCCTGGACGAGTACGAGCAAGCGGGGATAGGGCTGAACGAGATCGACAGCGGAGCTGTCATCATCACAGGAGAGTCCAGCCGGAAACTCAACGCCGAGGAAATCATTAAGATAATAGCCGGTGAGTCAGGGAAGTTCGTCGCCGCAACGGCGGGCCCAAACTTCGAGTCAGTGATATCCGCCCACGGCTCGGGTGCTGTTAACTATTCTGAGGTTAACCAAGTAAGGTTGATCCACTGCGATGTGGGCGGTGGGACATCCAATATAGCTGTCATCGAAAACGGGGAGATAGTTCAAACCTCCTCGGTTAATATCGGCGGGAGACAACTCGCTTACAACGACGAGTATGAGGTCATTCGCCTAGAGCAAAGTGGGAAGGTTTTCCTAAACGAACTGGGGATAAACCTCTCAGTCGGGAACCAGGTCTCTGAGGAAACCATGGATCAGGTAGCCCAGTTGATGGCCGAGACACTGATCGCGATATTAAATGGCGCCAAAGACTCTCCGTTATTCGACAGGATCGTTGTCGGGCATGCTCTAGACTTGCAGGGCGACCAATATCTCTACAGCTTTTCTGGAGGGGTGTCCGAGTTCATCTACTCCGATAACAGCTCCCATTATAACGATCTTGGGAACCTACTCGGGTCTAAACTCCGTGAGATAATGGATATACGAGGACTGGACGTTGTTGAGCTACCCGAGAAGATAAGGGCCACCGTAATTGGGGCAAGCAGCTTTACGCTACAGGTAAGTGGGTACACAACCTACACGTCGACGAGCATACACCTACCCATGAAGAACATCCCCGTTATCAAGCCAATCATCGATAAACAGGATCTATGCCCAGGAGCAGTGTCAAGCCAGATTAAAAAGGCGTTGAACAGGCTCGACATACAGGAGGGAGGCCAGCCGATAGCGCTAGCCTTCCGCGACCCGGTAAGGGCTAACTACGACCAGCTGAGGGCTTTCGTCAAGGGAATAGCCATGGCTTTACCCTCCATGGTGAAGAAAAAGACGCCGTTGATCCTGATCTTCGACACAGACATAGCCAACTCGGTGGGTAACGTTATGGTCCGGGAGACAGGGATGGAGGACATTCTCTCCATAGACGAGATCGAGCTGAACGAGGGTGACTTCATCGACGTGGGAGAACCACTGAACGATGAAAGCATCTATCCCATAGTCATAAAGTCGTTGATATTTTCAACATAACCGAGCTGGGATATCAACATAAACCCATGACAATCCGCCTCCCAGACGCCGCTTCATCCGAGAGCTTATTAATTCTGTAAAACGTAACAAATCATGATATCCACCGATAAAATGAACCCAGTCGAAGCAGCCATAAACGCCCTTGTCGTAACAAAGGACGCCACCATCGGCGAAACTATGATCATATTCTGCGACCCAGAGAAACTAGACTTGGGAAAGATGTACTCCGACGCCGGTATAAGGATAGGACTATGGACAAGGCTGGTTGTCCTGGACGCTGGGGACGAGATTCGCACAAAACCAAGCGACCGAACCAAAGAGACGATCACATCCAGCAACCCCGACCTCATCGTAAACATCTTCCGAAGTAAAGGAGGGGAGACCGCATACCGCATCCAGTTTATGAGGCTAGAAAGACGAAGGGCAGACCGGATACTTCACTGCCCCGGTATTACCATGGATATGTTCACCGAGGGCGCAGCGGCACTCACAGAACAAGGCTACAAAGACATGTTCGCTTACGGCGAAAAAATCAAGGACGCCCTCAAAGGCACCCATAAAGTACACGTCACATGTCCAAGGGGCAGCGACTTCACCATGGACTTGGGGGGAAAGGAGTTCAGAGTTGAACGTGGTACCAACATCCCCACCGGCGAGATCAATGTCATGCCTCCCATTGGAGACAGCTTCCAGGGGAAACTCGTCTCTACCAGTGGGGGTGTAGGGAAACTCTACACCGACACCCCCGCCGAGATATACAGCAAGGACGGGCTGGCCGGAGAGGTCAGGTGCGCCTCCGACCACGTCAAGGAGAGAATACTAATCGAACTAGATAGAGACCCTGGGGCCCGCTATCTGGGCGAGTTCGCCATAGGCATCAACCCAAAAGCGAGGATCGTTGATGCATTCATCGAGGCGGAAAAAGTGGTGGGGACCATCCACGTCGCTTTCGGGGGGACCTACCGGCCATCCAAGACCCACCTTGACCTCCTCATCGAGAACCCGACAGTGACGACGTTCAAGGAGGACGGCACATCGTTCCTAATCATGGACAAAGGAAGACTCCAAGTCTAATCTTTTTCCCTTCATTTTAGGTAAAAGCTGTTATTATCCTTTAACCAATTACTAACTATGTTTGATTTTTGTGAAAAAGTAATCATGTATCTAAAAGGAACTGATTACGTCGATGTGAGAGTAGAGAGCTACGACAACACTAGCATTACAGTCATCAACGAAAACGTTCAGAGATGTATCACATACCATAAAAAAGGCGCAGCCATCCGTCTCATAAAAAACGGGGCATGGGGTTTCAAGAGCACCACCGACCTATCCCCAAAAGGACTTGAAGAAGCAGCGGATGCTGCACTCAGCATGGCCAGGGCAGAGTCCACTAGGCTCAAGGAACCAGTAAAAATGGCGCCTACAAAGATATGCGAAGCCACAGTCATCCCCAAGGTTAAGATTGACTTCCGAGACATGCCTCTAGAAGACAAGATCAACCTCAATCTCGAATGGAACAAGGCGATAAAGTCAGACCCCAGGGTTAGACGTGCTATCACACAGTACAACACAATAGACGCCGACAAGTACTTCGCCAGCTCCGAGGGAGCAAAAATACGGTACAAAAGACCTACGTCGTATCTTACCCTCACCGCCTTTGCAAGGGGCAGAACTACCATCCAGTCGTACTCAGAAAACTTCGGAGGGACAGGAGGACACGAGATATTCGAGGGAGGCGATCCCGTGCCCGTAGCCGAAAAACTAGGAGTCACAGCCGCGGAGGTGGCAGACGCACGACCCGCGCCACCGATGAGGGACACACAGGTTATCTTCGATCCAAGATTCATGTCTCTCCTCAGCCATGAGATAGTGGGGCATCCTAGCGAAGCAGACAGAATCCTAGGAAGGGAGGCAGCGTGGGCAGGCACGGCTTGGTGGAAAGGGATGGAGGGACAAAAAATAGGCAGTGACTACTTCACTGTCTATGATGACCCCACTGTCCCAGGAACATATGGGTATTACCTTTATGATGATGAAGGCGTCCCTGCCAGACGAAAGGTTCTGGTTGAGAATGGGATCATCAAGGAAAGGATGCACTCACGGGAAACCGCGGCTTTGTTCGAAGTGGAACCAAACAGCGGGATGCGTTCCAATACATACGAGTACTTCCCAATAATCCGCATGTCCAATACCTTCTGGGGAACAGGCGACTGGACACCCGAAGAAATAATCGAGGATACCAAAGAAGGCGTACTCCTGACAGGTTCACGATCCCCCAGTATTGATGACGCGCGGTACCAGTGGGCCATCTCAGCACAAGCGGGTTGGCTAATAAAGGACGGGGAACGCGTGGAACGCCTAAAAAACTGTCTTGTGACAGCCACATCCCCCGTTTTCTTCAACTCCATTGATGCACTGGCAAAGGACCTGAAGCATGGCACAAGCAGCTGTGGAAAGGGAGACCCCATGCAGATCGCGGCAGTTGGAAATGGAGGCCCCACGATGCGTGGCACGGCCACCATCGTAGGAGAACAATGAGATGATAGACATACATGAACGAAGCGAGAAAGCGCTGAGTCTCTCAAAAACCTACTCCGACAAAGCGGAGATATTCACGGCGACAAACGACCTCCTAAGCATCAGGATCGCCAACAACAGGATAATCGAGTCAAAAGCAATCGCAGACACAGGAATAGGAATCCGCATCATCAAAGACGAAGGACTAGGGTTCAGCTCAACAACCGATTTAACGGACAAAGGGCTCCGGAAGGCGATCAACGACGCAGCCACCATGGCCAAGTACCGAAAAATCGGGTTCAAATACGACTTTCCCTACCCAAAGAAGGCACGGTCAGCGGACACCTATGATAATAAAACCGCAGATCTCCTTACAGACCTGGACACACTGACCGAGTATGCCCATACTATGATGAACGCCAGTATGGAGACCAGCAAGAAGGTAGCAGAAAATTCGGGGATCATCAACATCCTTCAAACCGAGAAACATATTCTCAGCACCAACGATATCGATGTGTCCGAAAAAACAACAGGATGGTCGGCCTTCCTCACCACTACCGCACAAGATAAGCATGAACAACGAGAAGGCATGGTCACGGGCTCAACGATAAAAATCAGAGACTTCGACCCAGAGAAGATCGGTCGGGAATCAGCCGAGATGGCGGTAAAAAGCCTTGGTGGCCGGAAGATCGAGGAAAAAGACTACGAACTCATCCTGCTCCCCAGTGCAGCACAGTGCATAGTCCAAGAGCTTTCAGGATGCACCAATCCACCCACCATGGAAAACTCGATCCCATTGCTACAAGACAGACTCGGAGAGCAGATAGGATCAGGGAAATTAACTGTGCGCATGAACCCCAGACGATCTGGCTTCGCTTTGACCGGAACATACGACGATGAGGGGGTTCCTGCCCAAGAGCTGACCCTATTCGATAGGGGAGTCTTCATGGCGTCACCTTATGACTCATGGTTTGCCCAGAGAAATGGGGTCAAGGGAACAGGGCATGGGTACCGAGCCATGTCCATGTTCGCTGGAGGGACCGTCTACCACGGGAAGATGTATCACAGCGAGCCGGCCCCTAGAGCCGCATGTTTAGAGATGGGCGAAGGAAGCGAGTCCATCGAGGAAATGATCTCGTCGACCAAGAACGGGATAATAGTTGGCGTTGTCTGGTATAGCCGAATCATGTTGCCGACAAGGGGGGACTACATGGCCATAATGAGGATGGGGACCATGAAGGTTGAAAACGGCGAGGTCACAGGGGCCGTCCAGAAATTCAGGCTAGTCGACAACATCCTGGCCTTGGCGCGAAACATCGAGATGGTGGGGACACCTGAAGCCCTTAGTCACTGGCACATGCCATACGGAATGATGGCCCCCCTCAAGATATCGAAAGCAAGATGCATGCCCTACTATGAGTAGCCTTGAGATGGGGGCACTCTTTTTTTCAAATATTAACTAGAGGCTCTAAGCATAAAGAGAAAAAAACATCAGGTTGACCTGACTTTTTCTTTTGCACTGGTAGTTTATAATCTGGGTATTAATCACGCTTGTACTAACCAAGTTCTAATAGGTTGAGAGCGCGGTCGCCATTGGATTTATTATTAAACCTTTTAGATTAGGTCTCCAATAATTAAAGTAAATTATGTCCGCGAAATTTAGAACCTTAAAACTCGTCGTACTATTTGTTTTCCTTGTCTCGCTTTTCTCTGTCCCGGTGTACGCCGAGATAGTCAGCGGCGAGGTACTTGATCAGGAAGGGAATCCGATCCCAGGTGCCGACATTCTCGTATCAGATCAGGGGGTAATAACGGGAACCACACAGTCAGACGGAGGAGGGCGTTTCGAGATCAACGCAAGCCAAAACGCGACCTCCCTTATAGTCTATGCCGATGACGGCAACACTCCGGGGATCGACTATGTTCCGGCGCAAGTCCCGATCCAGACGGAAAATCTGGTGACCTTGGTTGATGGCGCCTCGATCTCGATAAGGGGTAGCGTACAGTTCATCGACACAGAGAACCTACCCATAAACACCTATTACTCGATACTGGACGAAAACGGTAGAGTCCTCGTCCCGACGGGGATCCCCCTCGTGTACAATACCCAGAGGAACATATTCAGAAAAATACTATCATACGACGGGGAACAGCTCATAGTCCCAGCGGGCACGGACATCAAGGTCAGGATAAACGCGACCACACTGATCAGGGCCTCAGGGATATTTGAGACGACGCTTGTCACAGGGACCATTCATACAATGACCCAAGGCAGCACACTCCAACTGGAGGTCTCAGAGTACACCTTCCCGCTGAATAACGAGCGTGCCCTCTCGTCTTTGGACGAGCTCTCCTCACGTCTGGAAGAAATGGCGGGTTACAGTTTTTACCTTGAGAGGCAGGACGCGGCGTTATCGGAGTCCATGGCCCTGTACGTCGAGGCTGGTTCACTAAGGTCTCTCGGAAAACACTCCGAAGCGTTTGACACGTTGAAGAGGAGTTACATAATCTCCAGCTATACGACCCAAGAGGTCTCCAACATGTTTCAGGACGCACGGTTATCGACAAACATTCTGATCGGGTTCCTGGCGCTCACGTCTCTTACTCTGGGTTATCTACTGGTTGAGAGTCCCCTGAGGCAAATTGTGGCAGACATAGCCATCTTTCTCGTGTCTGGGATAATCTTCTACTTCATATATCCTGGGAGCCGGATCATCTCTCTAGGCGGGTTCGTGAGGGCAAGCGTGGGGTACCTCGTTTTGTTTGGTCTATCGGGGTACTACCTCCCAAAAATAATGGGGTCAAAAGGCTGGGACGATAGGGTACACACAAGGAATCTCTTGGGTCCCATTTTCTCAATCGCCAAGAGGAGTCTGAGGAAACGGAGACTGCGTTTCCTGCTGACACTGATCTCGCTCACATTGCTGGTTATGAGCTTCGTCACGCTTACGAGTTTTTCAGAGAGCTATGGGCTGATCTTGACAGCGAAACCCGGGCGCTCGGACTGGGCTGGGGTTTTTATTCGTGCCCCAACGTGGAACGAGAAAGACCCATCGTTCATCAGTCTGAACCCGATCGAGGAACAGTGGCTTCTTGATATACCGGGGATCACTGCGATAAGCATCAAGGCAGAAAACATACCTCAAAGGCGCGCATTCGTTGACTTGGACAGCATCCCGATCATGGGGGTACTGGGGCTCTCCGACGAGGAAGCCTCAATAATCAATCCCACGATCCTCTTGGGAGGTATTCCGGATGACGACGGGGTCATGATCAGCGACATTTTGGCTGGCTCATTAGGCGTAACGGTGGGCGACATTGTACACCTCCCATACTTCGACTTGGAGGTACAGGGGATATTGGACGACGCCGAGTTCAGACGTTTGATGGACATCGACGGCACCGGGTACGTGCCAAATAAATGGGTGAACATCAGCCCACCTGGGGAACCAGGGGTGTTCCACTTGAAACCTTGTGAACCAGAGGAGATAATCATCCTGAGCTCATCTAACGCGTTAACGATCCCCGCGACTGGAGTACAGCGGCTTGGGCTTGAGTTGGACAATGTCTCAAAGGGACTGGAGATCGCAGAACGGCTCGCGTTGGAACGAGGTTTTCAGTCAACCGCGGTGTTCCCCAACGAACGGGTCTCCGTCAGGTTAGGTAACTACTTTGAAGGGAGGGGCTTCTCGCTTGCCATCCCCTGGGCCATCGTTGTCTTGAACGTGGTCATAACCATGATGAACAGCATGTTTGAGAGGAAAGGGGAGATCGAGATACTTTCCAGCATAGGGCTTAACCCTGCACAAGTGTCTGCCATCTTCCTCGCGGAGGCGACGATCACAGGGTTCATCGCGGGGGGCCTCGGGTACCTGATGGGGCTCGGCGTCTATAAGATTATGACGATACTGAACATCGGGCTCCAAGTCAACCAGAAAATATCTGCGGTGTGGAGCATCGCCAGCATCGCCCTTGCCATCTCCGCGGTCCTTTCGGGCTCGTTCATCGCGCTGAAGAACTCCGTGGTTATAACTCCAAGTCTGATGAGGCGGTGGAAGGTGGGGTCCAAACCTAACCTAAGCGCGCCTTTCGAGATCACCGTCCCGTTGAAGCTTTTACCTGACGAGGTCGTCCCGTACCGAGACTATGTCGTCCGCAGGCTGATGGCCCACCGCACTCACCCTGAGAAGATGACGTCCTCCATCAAGTATTCTGAGACCGAGAAAGGCTGGCTGGTCACATTCATTTACAGGTCATTCTCCAACATGACGGGAAACTTTTACACCTCAAACAACCTCTACATTACCATGAACGAGGACGGGGAATATCTGGTGAAGCTGATGACCCGAGGGGAATCTGAATGGGCACACGACATCGGGACTCTGGTCAGGCTGTTCAGCATGGATTTTAGCACAGAAAAAGGCCGATAAAAAAGGGATCAGAGCTTGTCGTACTGCTTGAGAAGCTCAAGGACGTTGTTTGACCAGTTTTCCAGTATCTTTTCACCGGTTTCTGCGGATGAATGGGTCGGATCCCCCATGTATCCATCGCATATGTCCTCGACATTGTAGGTCCCCATTGTACTCAGGCCACTGATCTTAGGTTCACCTGAGCCTATCCTTGAAAAGTCCGGTAACGCGATCCTCCAGTCCGTCGGCTCCTTCGGCATCTTATCTAGTCGCACGTACTCCCCAAGGGCCATCATTATCGATGTCTCGGTTTCACCCGCGTGGCCGCTTCCCGATTTCCCTGATTTAAGGTACTCCTCCCAGTCGTCGTCCTTGTTCTTGGTCCACACCGTCTTCAATAACAGGACTTGGGCGTCGGTTTGATCGTATATTTTCCTAGCGGCGAAGTCTGTCCACATCTGGTTCCCACCGTGGCTGCTCGTGATGAGGATTTTCTTGAACCCCTGGCTGGCTAGGCCGAGACAGATCTCGGTCATGACCGTGACGAGTGTATCGGGTTGGAGGGAGATCGTGCCTGGGTAGTTCATGTGGTGCAGCGACATGCCGAAGGGGATCGAGGGGGCGACAAGGACCCTTTTTCCTGTTTCTTTAAAGAACTTCGCTGCACCTCTCTTTGATACCTCGAAGCCTATGCTGGTGTCTGTCTTTATGGGGAGGTGGGGCCCGTGTTGTTCCATGGCGCCCACGTGGACGATGACTATGCCCGTTTCCTTCATCGCCTCCTTTACCTCCGGGGAGGTCATCTCTGATATCACATAATTCGAGGGGTTATAACTCTCTACCAATTCTACCACCAAAAAAATATAGTGTAATGGATGTATAACATTAATGCTAAAATAATTAAAACTACATAAAATTCTTTCGACTCTACAGCGCGAGCCGCGACTGAGCGTTACTGGTACAACCTTCCACTCATGAAGGGGGTGCCGGGTCCTTGTCCCAGTACCCTGGCACGGGCTCCCAATCTGGGTCAACCAGGTAGTGCATGAACCAGTCGAGGTTCTGCTGCATTACTGCCCTGCACTCCCTTGGCTTCGTAATGGGGTGGGCCATATCAGGGTAAACGAACATCTCAACGGGCACGCCCTTCGCCTTCAGCGCCCTATACACCTCCATCGCGTTGCTGAGGGGCACACGCATGTCCTTGCCGCCGTGCTGGATCAGTGTGGGGGTGTCGGCTGTCTCAATGCCCGTTATCGGTGCTGTCTTCTCATAGACTTCACGGTCGTCCCACGGACTCGCGGAAAGGTAGTGGTCGGTGAAGTACGGGATGTCGTTGCTAATGTGGTATGTGTACCAGTCACTGATGCCTGCGCCCATACACACGGCTTTGAACCGGTTAGACCTCAGGCCGGCGAAGGCTGAGATGTACCCTCCTTGGCTCCATCCCATGCACCCGACCCTCTCGGTGTCTATGTGCCCGAGCCCGTCAAGGTGGTCGATGGCCGACTCCAGGTCCCAGAGGTCGCCCACCCCGAGATTGTCGACGTTGAGCTCCCTGAACGCCTGTCCCCTGCCAATGCTGCCCCTGTAGTTCGGCTTGAGTATCAGTACGTCGGCGTTGTTGAACTGGACCACGGGGTACCGTTGGCAGTCGTATGGCTCAAGGAGCACCTCCCTGCTAAACCAGGACGGCCCACCGTGGACATCGAATAGGAGCGGGTACTTCCTAGACGGGTCGAAATCACTGGGCTTCCTAAGTACGCCTTGTATCACCGTGCCGTCGACGCTCGTCCACTCGATCGTCTCTACAACTCCTTTCTCCCATCCTTCCAACTGGGCGTTGTAGTCGGTTACCTGGATCAGGACGGGCTCATGTGTGACCGGGGTAGTGGTGACATATACGTCGTGCAGTTTCTCGGAGTTCGCCCCGATGAAGGCCAAAAACCCGTCCTTTGAGACATTGAAATAGAGACCTCCATGGATGTCACCCAGTTTGATAGACCTTACGGTGCCATCGAGGGCTACCTTCGCGTACTCCGTTTTCGTCCCGTCGATGTATGAGGCGTATATCCCGAGAGGGCCCCATTCGAGATTCATGATACCCCTGTCTAGACCCACCATCAGTTTCCTCATCTTGGGGAGCTGAGGCTCACCCAGGTCGCTTCCCAGCTCAAGGTGCCAGATATCGGCCTGTGTATACGAGAGCCTGTCCCTCCCCTTGTAAGATACCAGCAGGCTCGACCCGTCGGGGCTCACCGCTGCTATCGTGGCCTGCTCTGGGAGGTCCAGTTTGGTCGCAGCCCCTGACCACTCCCCGCCACTCATGTGGAGCTCAAGGGCTCTGGGGAGGTCTATGTCCAGCACTAGGCTGCCTACCTGGGTAGAGTACACGAGAGGGTCCTTCGCCCTGCAGTTCAAGTACACCCTGCCGTGGCTGTGGAAGAAACTGATGATCTTCATAGGGTCTATCAGGCCAGAGACCTCGATGAACGGCTTCGGAATGCTCTTCGCTTCTTCCTCGGTAGCTTTCCTCACCGAGTCGTCGTACTCCTTGACCCTCGTGGGCTCCGTGTAGTACAGGGTCGAGGCGGACTCCTCCTCCTCGAAGTGGGTCACGTTCCCGAAGCTGTCGCGAAGAGCCTTACGTTTGCTCCTCTCGGGGTGGTCAGCGATAAACAGGACCCCGTCTCCAGCGGTTTTGAAGGCCTGGACGCCGGTCTTTAGATCAGTGAGCTGTACCGGTTCACCTGCTAGATCCTCGTATAACCAGACCTGGGCTTTTCCTTCTTCTTGTCTCAGCGTGATAATGCTCGCGTCGCCGCTCCATTGGAAGTCAGTGGTATCGCCGCCGCGGGTTAACTGGACCCTATCTCCCGTTGATACGTGATAGACGAACAGCACGTGCTCGTACCTGTTCTTGTTCCAGTTGGTCGTCCTGACTGTGTAGGCGACCTTGGCACCTCCTGGGCTGGACTTGGTGAGGGCTGGGACATTGAGTGATATCAAGTCATCGATTGAGGGTTGAACCTTACCTGAGTTCATACAGAAGATATTGTATATGGTTAATATAGAGTTAAGGTTAGAGACCTCCCCCAGTGCAATTACCTCGCTTGTTTTCCGATAGGCCATTGGCATCAGGACTCTACGGGAGGGCACAAATGATTAACACCGGGTTTATACGGGGGCAGTTCAAGAAAAGTTAGGGGTTGGGGTAGGGAGGCGGGTACTCGCCCTTCGACACCTCGACGCGATCCACCTTGAACACAACGGGCCTCTCGGAGTCAGGACAGCTGTAGTACAGTATCTTGTCCATATAGTCCCATGGCTCGGTGACCTCCCTCATCATGGCGCTTGTCAGGGGCAGAATTGCGCTCAGCGCCGCTAGGCAGACGGCGTCCGTCTCTTTCATCACCAGCTGACCAGGGTTCCCCACCACGGTCATCTTATCCCCCACCTTGTACATCTTGCACGGCCCTGATACATGGGTGGGCCCACCGTCGATGCTCCTGGGCTCGCCAACCTCTACCACTGTGTAAACTACCTTGTACATGGTACAAGACTGGGCTCTGACCTGTTATAGGCTTTACAGGTGCATGGACCAACGGGTTTAAAACAATCGGGGCTTTGTTCGGGAGCCAGAGATGCAGTACCACATTGTCCTGACCGAGCGGTACAACAAGCGGTGCACCTATTGCGGGGGAACGCGTCACGTTGATGGCCTCCCACTGGTTCAACAGGGTCTGCGACACACCACCAGGCATATGATCACTGAGCTTGAGAAGTAGGTCCCGCTTGCGATGAGGTTGATGGATGAGGGCGTCCTTGATGCCGGTGCGTTTGATTACCCCGAGATCAACAACGGTTGCGAGGTTATCCCCTGACAACAATAAATATGTCCGAGTCAAAGGGTAGTTGTCTCCATTGGATCAATTATATTTACAGAATGTCAGGGAGCTTTTCCCGCTGGACACCGAGTCCGCTGCCCTCCAGGGGCTTTCAACCCTCTCGCCCTCTACCCGGCTCTACAGGGTTGACATCGAGTCGTCGGGTCTCGTGGGCGAGGACCTCGGCGAGTGCTACATCGTCGACACCCCCGAGGGCCAGATGATAGCGTCCCACCCCCACCTGGTGGGCAAGGAGCTTGATGTTCTATCCCTTCATGTGGCCCGCGAGTTCAAGGCAACCCTACATGAGCTTGATCTGATTACTGGTTCCACCTGTATCCTCCACATCCTGAGGGGGAGCGCCGGGTACATGGTGCATGACGTGATGCCCGAGCTGCCGCTGATCCGCATCAGGACCGAGTACAAGGACGACGGGTACAGGGCCCACAGCGATGACTCAAGGCACATCGAGGTAACCTATTCGGACTATGATGGGCGGGGTCTTGACACGCTGATAATCCCAGACACCTACGCCACTGGCAGGTCAGTGGAAGCAGCGCTTCAGCACATTGCGGGGAAAGGAGGCAAACCGGGGACCATAATCATCTACGGGTTCATCGCCATTCCCAGCATGAGACGCCTGAACGCCCTCTGCAACGAGATGGGTGCACGCCTGATAACATTCGCAATATGCGATATCACCCAGCTGGCGGCCAACAATTATGATATGACGCTGTTCGGCATCGACGAGCATCACCACTCAGCGACGGGCGAGCTGAGGATGCTGGGCTCAATCGTCGGCGATGAGACATTGCGCGAGATGGCGGAGAACTTCATACCCGGCCTCGACCAACCCGGTGACTGGAGTGAACGCCATACGAAGCTCTACGATGGTTACCACGAGGTTCCCGGCGATATCAGGGGACACCTCTCAAAGTCCATCGCGTTCATCGAGTCCTTGGACCGAGTGAACCGTGAGCAGGGCTGGTACAACAACACAATTAAGCGATTTACTGAGACCGAGCTGGGGAATCTCCGCTCCACGGTCTCCAGGTACTAGGCAACCGTGTTCTCTCTTGGTTGAACCGAGTTCAGATACTTTGAGAAAAAAATCTATATCTTATGACAATCCTATTGATCATCATGGAGTCAAGACTTTTCAAGCTAACTCGCCCAGAGGTCGAGGAATACCTCAAGGAAAACGATACGGTCCTCGTGCCATTGGGTTCAACCGAGCAGCACGGCAAGCACATGGCGGTGGACACCGACGCCTTCACGGCCCAGGAAATATCACTCAGGGTCGCCAAGAAGACCGGGGTGCTGGTGGCCCCCTTAATCAGCTACGGCTACTCGCCCCACCACATGAACTTCGCGGGCTCAGTGACCCTCTCGTTCAGGACGCTGGTCAACGTATTGAAGGAGGTCTGCGGGAGCCTCATCCACCACGGCTTCAAGAAGATAGTCATCATGAACGCCCACGGCGGCAACACCAACTCCATCAGGTTGGCCCTCAAGGAAATCGAG
>PVMS01093981.1_pt1 | contig 18286 bp, 17 predicted proteins | sample 1853461 | NCBI WGS metagenome assembly PVMS01 (sample SAMN08582032, study PRJNA380276) | Marine sediment metagenome, whole genome shotgun sequencing project. | isolation source: ocean sediment barecode stripped | collected 2017 | reverse complement strand
GTTCGAGTGATTTTTCATAAAAAATTGTATCGAGAATAGAAATTAAACTCAAAATAATATTCCAAAATGCACAACGGGTTGAATTATTATTTTATACCTGAAAACTAAGCTAATCGACGAGTGACCCTTCCGCTATTTTTACCAATTGCCAATATGGGGGTAAATATCCGTTTTCTTCCTTGAAAACTTCTATTTTAGATGTTGTCAATGATTTGCAGTTCTGAAACCGGTCTATAAAATCATTATTTTTCAATGCTGTAACTGACCCCATACCTTTGGGAATGATTCCATCTTTTCCCACTATATTCAAAACCAAAGAATAGGCTTTGATAAGTCTTGCTAAAGGAAGCGCCCATATATTGTAATCAAGTTTCTCTCCGTTATTTGCCTGGCTAATCAAAGCATCCATAACCGCATTGTCCACATGATACTGAAAAAGAATTTCTTTGTCTCTCCATTCAGCTACAACACTTAACATAGGGTCGTATTCAAGGTCTGAGGGCATTTGAGTCACGAAATTTTCTACACCAAAAGTATTCAGCCATTCAATAATACCATTGGAAGAGATGGTCGATTCAAACTCCCATAAATTAATCCCGAATTGTTTATAGGCATATGATCCTACTTCTGAACAAAACATGGCTGAAGAATCATAATAGTCCATTTTAAAATCATAAGGAATGTGTCTTGTTTGTGATTCATTAAAAATATAAGAAGAGGCCTCATAGGGGAGCATGGGATTAGCTTTCATTTCTGGCAAATCAGCTCTGGGCCTCATTACCATAAACCTCAATTTTTTATCATTCAAATACGCATCAAGTGTTCCTATTGCCACACCTCTTTCTATATGAGCCTCTACAAAATAGGGATTATTGGTCTTTTTGTCAATATGGATCATGGCGACATGAGAAAAATTCCCCGGAAAATCATTTCCTCTGGAAATAAAAGCTGACACTTCGGCCCCGCCCCGGCTTACAAGCAAATCACCACTATGCACTTTTATCCCCAAGATATCTACTGAAGGAGTAACTGATGGTTCTTCCACAACAAACATTGTTGAGACAAACTCTTTATCACTTGATTGCAATAATATCTCCTCTACGGTTGCTCTCATACCATAAAGCATACGGTAAGATGTGTTACGAGCAGTTAAATCGTTGAGATCCCAAAAACGCGAATCAGATTTTATCTTTTTTCTTACCCTATTGTAAAACCCAATATACCAATCTGACTTCTTTTCTTGAGCGGCAATTAATGGCGCAATAAAAAAAAAGTTATCCTCAATCAATCTGTACAAACTGTCTTCAGGGTCATGAATTGTGTCTTGTAATGCCGAAAGTAAACTATCCAGTTCAAGGGTCTTTTCCTCAACAGTGGAATCCAGTTTTTCAGCAGGTATTTTTTTGGCTTGTTGAAAGGATGTTTCCAACGCTTCCCAAAGCTTATCCTGGTTCCAGATAAATGGAATCTGAGAAGCTTTTTGAAGTTCTTGTTTATTTTGAGGTAAAGGAATCAGAAGCAAAAAATACAACCCGGTAATAATTATTAAAAACCGAAAAATCTTTTTCATAAATCCTTATAATTTATAAGAGTTAGTATGTAGTAAAAATCAAATATAGTTTTTTAAGATGGAAATCAGTATTTATTTTTAAAGAAGGATAACATATAAAACATTTAAGTAACAGGATGACTTATTTTGTGTAAAACCCATTGCAAATAAAATCAAAGGTCTGGTAGACCTTTGACGAAAATACCCACTAGCGGACGTTTTAATATGTTAAAACAGAATTTATGATAAACTTCTTTCGAAAAATTAGAAAAGAGCTTGCAAATGAAAACCAGTTTGTGAAATATAGCAGATATGCCATTGGAGAGATCGCATTGGTAATGATTGGTATTTTATTAGCCTTGCAGGTGAATAATTGGAATGAGGAAAGGAAGCAGAACAATAAAGGAGTTAATGTTTTAGTAAAACTGAAAAATGAGTTTATTGAAAACCAGAATCTGCTAAAAGTAATCATACCTCTTCATAAGAGAACAGAATATTCGAATAATAGATTATTAGAGTTAATCAGCCCTATTCCCACTGAAAAGAATTTAGATTCTTTAGCTTACTATGTTAATGACCTTCATTTTTATACCAAAATTCACTCCAAATAAAAGTGTATTGAACTCAGTAATTGCTTCAGGAGATATTAATTTCATCAATAATGAAGAAATCACTTACAAAATCACAAATTGGAATGGAAAATAGAAGAATATAATTATTGGATATCAATTGTTAGTTCAATTTCAATTGACCAAATAATGCCATTTACAATAAAATATTTTCCTTATAGAAATATGAAATCCATGAAGGGACTTGAATACTTTGATAAAGCTGCTTTAAGTGAATTTGTCTTTGACAAGAACAGACTATTGACAAGTATGGAATTTGAGAATCTGGTTGAGCTTAGAAGGCTAATATCAATTCAGTTAAAAATAAGTGTTGAAGAAATCCATAAAGAACAAGATGAAATCATCAGATTAATTAAAAAAGAGCCGGAAAAATAATTAATTATTAGAATAGTTGACAGACTTACATAATATGTAGGTCTTTTCTTCAAACTCATTGAAGATGTTCCCTACATTCCCTAAAAGCATTTATTGTACATGTTTATTTATTACTACTACTGTATAGGTATGGCATGATGCGCTTATACATATTGTAAGTGAGTTGTACAATGACAGTTGCATTTTATATAAATATTAGTGTAATTTATTAGGTTTATGTAACAAGAGTTACATTAAATATAAATTTGCTATATTTAACGGACGATTTAGTCTTTAATAAAAACCTCGAATTCTATATCAATTCCCTAAATATATTTGATAATCGTTTTAAACATTAGAGATGAAATTATTTATTACATAGGATAAAAATTAATTTACTAACTAAATAAAATCTTTATTATGGAATTAAATGAAGAAAAATTACACGAATTTTTAGGAAAAATGGTGGTTGAAATGGGTGCAGCGGCAAACGGTGCACTGATAATTTTAGGAGACAAATTAGGACTCTATAAAGGACTTTCCTCAAACGGGCCTATGACATCTGAACAATTGGCAGATGCTACGGGAACAACAGAAAGATATGTCAGAGAATGGTTATCAGCACAAGCAGCATCAGGATTTGTTGAATATCATAAAGAAAATGAAAATTTCTCGATGACACCAGAGCAAACAGCTGTTTTTGCAGATGAACAAAGTCCGGTGTTAATGACAGGTGCCTTTTACGGAATTTCGTCGATGTATCATGACGAACCTAAAATAGAACACGCTTTTAGATCAGGAGAAGGAGTTTCATGGGGAGATCATGACAGTTGTTTGTTTTGTGGGACTGAAAAATTTTTCAAGCCTTCTTATAAAGCTAACTTAATATCAAATTGGATTCCTGCTTTGGGAGGAGTAGAAGAAAAATTGGTAAAAGGAGGAAAAGTTGCAGATATAGGATGCGGACATGGTGTATCTACAATTGTAATGGCACAGGCCTTTCCAAACTCTCAATTTATTGGATATGATTTTCACGAACCTTCTGTAAAGCACGCTTCTGCAATGGCAAAAGAAAGAGGATTGGACAATATTTCATTCAAAGTAGCCACAGCCAAAAATTTCCCAGGGAAAGAATTTGATTTGGTTGCTTTTTTTGATTGTCTTCATGATATGGGCGATCCTGTTGGAGCCTGTAGCCATGTTGCAAAATCTTTAAAATCTGATGGTACTTGTATGATCGTTGAACCATTTGCCCATGACACTCTGGAAGAAAATTTAAATCCTGTTGGAAGAGCAATGTATTCATTTTCTACCATGATTTGTACTCCTAGTTCAATCAGTCAGGAAGTTGGTCTGGGATTAGGAGCACAGGCCGGTGAAAAACGCTTAAAAGAAGTTGCTTTGGCAGGAGGATTTAGTCAGTTTCGTAGAGCTGCTGAAACTCCTTTTAATCTTATCTTAGAGGCTAAACTGTAAGGATTATATTTTTTGTTTAATTAAGCTTTAATTGCTGTTAGTGTCCTGGCACCATAATATGTGCATGTGCAGTTCCGGCCCACATTAGCCATGGTCTAAAATTGTCAATTTCTTCCGAAAATCCGGTCGATTCTGAAGTACTGAAAGGTACATGTATAACTGTAAGCGGTAAGGCACCCTCAGGAGAGTGTCCTCTTAATGTATAACGCACAGCTAACTTTGGCATTATAATTTTACCGGTTTTAATTTCAGAAGCAACAATTTCCAAAGCTTTGGCATTAGCCATACCACTAGTGGTGAACTCGAGTGTTCTATTCATATAGGCTTCTAAACTTTTAGGGAAACAGACCACAAAAAATGCTCCACGTGGGTCATTTTGACTTGGATTATCTGCCCAGCAAATAATATCATTGCTGCCTTTTTTCAATATTGCCCGTTTACCATCTCGGTTATAACCAATAACAGTTGCATTTTCTTTTTGCGAGTCCGGAAGAGCTCTTAAAGTTTCTGTTATTTGGGTTTCAACATTCTTTATTTGTGAATAAACCTGTGAAGTTATTAGGAATAGAACGCATATAATTACGATTCTCATAATACATTTGATTAAATTTAATTTAAAGCTACAAAAATCAGTATAAATAAAATAGTGTACATTTAGGATTATTATCTAACGAACTAAATTTCAATTGATTCCATAAAATTCTTTGGAATAAATAAAATATTTAAAAGATGAAAACCAGATATTTAATTTTTGTAATTGTTATTTCATTTTTCTATGCATGTACCAGTTCAGGTAAAAAAACTGAAAGATCACCCCTCAGAGTATATGTGCTTGACGGGGGTTATTTTGATTTTAGGAATCTTGCTATCTTTTCTTTGGATAGTGTTTATGAGGGCAGGAGAATGTCACTTGATAATCCAGTGTTTCTTATCGAACATGAAAAAGGCAGATTAATTTGGGATCTGGGATTGCCAGATGGTTATGCCGACCGTGATCCGGAGAAATTGGATACAACAGGCATTTATAACTCCTTTATTAGAGAAAAGCTGATCGACCAGCTTACAGAGATGAAAATCACTCCAGACAGTATTGCCTATTTAGCTGTTTCACATACGCATTTTGACCACATTGGAAATGGGAACTATTTTAAGAATAGTACCTGGATTGTAGATGAAAACGAATACGATTGGGCTTTCAGAGAAGGCGCTTACACTGATAATTATGATTCTCTGAGAAATTCAAAGCACATTTTTTTTGAGGAATCTTACGATGTGTTCAAAGATAGTACAGTAGTCATTTATTCAATGCCCGGGCATACACCTGGTCATTCAATACTTTCCATAAAGTTGAAAGATGAAAATCTACTTTTAACAGGAGATTTATACCATTTCATTGAACAACGGGAATTTAAAAGAGTACCAACCTTTAATACAGATGCTGAGATGACTTTACAATCGATGGAATACTTTGAAAAACTGGCTAAGGAACTCAATGCAAAAGTAATAATACAACATGAAAGAACGCATTTTCAAAAGCTTCCAAAATATCCTATGTGCCTGGAATAATATGCAATTTAACATTGTTCTTATTGGAGTTTTGAAATTACAAAAATGCTGTTTTTTTGCTTTAAATAATATCCTACAATTTTATTACATTTGACTTCTAATGGAAGAAATTATTAATGTAATAATATGGGCAGCGATTACACAAGGATTTTTCTTAGGTATGATTTTCATTACATCCAGAAAACACCGCAGCTTTGCGAACCAACTTCTGGGATTTTTTTTACTTGCCTTTGTCTTTGAAGCATTAACGGACCTTTTACCATTCAGTAAAATAGGAAATTATTCCATTTCAGGATATTTCACCCTGCCAGAAGTAAAATTGATCTTCCCGGTGTTATTTTTGCATTTTGTGCTTGAGAAAGTCGGAAAATCCGCAAGATATAGACCCTTCCTCAAAATTCATTATTTTCTTTCTTTTATAGTTATAAGCCTTACTTTGATAAATCTCATTCTTTTTGTGTTCTTTAGTAATTCTTTACTGGATCTTTTTGGCTGGCAGCTTATGGAACACTTCTATATGGGACATCAGTACTATGCATTTTTATTGACTATTGGTGTATTTGTCATTGCTGTTAGAGAAACATTAAGTTACAGAAAGCTGGTTAGAAATGAATTTACAGATATAGCTCTTCTCAATATTAATTGGTTGTGGCAATTTATATTTGTCATTGCGCCTATCACCTTTTTTTGGGGTGCTGAATTGATCCGGATTGCAATTGGTGGAAGAGGACAGTCCGAGTTAACAATTATAGCCTATGTATTCATTGCGATATTCAACTATTTCGTGAGCTTTAAGGCTTTTACGACCCAGACACTTTTTGATGGATCAGTTGATGCCTTGATAGTCTTAGAGAATAAACCGGTAAATCTGGATAAATCAAACGTACCAATTGATAATAAAATTTGTGATAAAATTAAAAGGGAGATGAAAGCAAAGAAATATTATCTCAATCAAAATCTTACCATCCATGACTTCTCCAAAGAAATAGAGATTTCTTCCCGAACTATTTCTACCTGTATAAACAAAAGCATAGGGTTGAATTTTAATGAATGGATAAATAACCACCGTGTCGAAAGTGCTTTAAAAATATTAGAGGATAAAAAGAACGATCATTTTTCCATTGAAGGTGTAGGAATAGACTCGGGGTTTAAATCAAGATCTGCCATGTACACTGCTTTCAAAAGGAAAACAGGGCAATCACCTGGCTATTTCAGAAACCTTTGATGTCCTGATATCAGTATCTGACACAACAACAAATTCCAAAAATGAAATTTTAGTTAAATATTTAAGTCTTTAATAAAAGTGACCGAAAAACGGAGCTAGAAACTTAAATTAAACAAAAATGAAAACATTTAAACCCACTACAATTAAAACAAGGATTGAAGTTGTAGATGCTCTTAGAGGATTTGCATTGTTAGGCGTATTATTGGCCAACGTGCCATACGGAAGTGATCAATTAATCCTTAGCAATTATGATTTGCCCCAAACAGCACTAAACTTCTTGCTTGATCTTTTAATTTCTAAAAAGTTCATTACCATTTTTTCCATATTGTTTGGGTTTGGATTTTATATACAAATGACAAGGGCAAAAAAGAAAGAAGTCAATTTTAAAAAATACTTTTTGAACGCATGATCTTATTATTCATAATAGGAAGTATTCACAGCTTTGTTTTATGGAACGGAGACATTATAATGGCTTATGCATTTGGAGGTATATTTCTATTATTAGTTAGAAACTGGTCGACAAGAAAATTGATAATTCTTGCTGTTATGTTTAATGTGTTACTTACTGGAATTATATATATCGGGAACAGCGCCTTTGGTTGGCAGATCTATGATTATGATTATGGACTCAATAAAATATACCCAATTACGGATTCTTTTCTGGAATATATTAGAATCAATTTCATTATGGCTCCCTGGGTAAATTTTTTTAAGGATATGCCTATTACATTGGTATACACTTTCGGGAATATGCTGATTGGATTGATTTTAGGGAAAATAGACTTTTTCCATTTACCAGATCGATTGAAGAAGATAAGTAACTGGCTGATCGTATTAGGAATTACTGTCGGTCTTACGGCAAGCTACTTTTTTCACCAGCTGATGATTGGAGAAATTGAATTGGATATTCCATTGTTGTGGGTTCCCTTTGCATTGATAGCGGGAATGCTATTGCAAAGTTTGTGTTATATCGTCATTTTTCTAAAATTATATCGCTTAAGGATTTTTAAAACAGCACTAAGAGGTTTTAAATTCGTTGGAAAAACGGCTTTGTCCAATTATATTTTTCAATCCGTATTTTATCTCATAGTATTTTTCCATTGTACACATGTTTTTCAGTTGTTTGGGAAACTATCACAAAAAGAAACCTACGCTGTGGCATTGTTCTTTTTTGTTTTACAATCATTTTTAAGTTATAAATGGTTGAAAAGAAAAAATCAAGGACCATTGGAATACATTTGGAAAAAAATGAGTTATGGATTCAAAAACCAATAAAATTTTAAAAATTGATAATATGAGGATATAGAATTTATAAATAATGATAGGGTTATTTATTTTTAGTTGAATTAAAACCACTTTGTACTGTTTTCAAGGTGGTTTTTGGATACACAAAATGTACTACAAATAAAAATCTGTATATTGAATGCACTAAACTAACTAACTAAAAACTAATGCTTAACTTCTTTTTTTTGTACAGGTATGATTGCAGCAGTAGCAACAGCTATAATTATGATTTATGCTTTTACGGGACATTAAAATTAGAATATTCATAAAAAAACTCAAATTTTAAATCATATTCATAAAATTTATAATTGATTTTAGGATATTAAAAAATAGTTGTATTCTTGTATACGAAAAATGAAAAACACTTGTATTCATAAAAGCCCAATGATTATGACATTAGAAATGATGTGCGGGAAAACTATGGATAGGTATATATATATTTAATAAGTCACAAATAAAATATAAAAAACCTTTCCTGAACGAAAGGTTTTTTTATTTATGAAAATTAATAAATGATAAATTTTAATCAGAAATATTATCCAATGTCCAATATGATGATGTGTTGTTTTAATTACGACCGGGGAAAGCAATGGAAATATGTTGTTCATAAATAATTGAAATAACAAAACAACCAAAAAAAGAGCCTTCCCGTAACGGAGGGCTTTTTTTATAACAAAAAACGAATTACGAATATTATAAATAATAAAAATGATAACAGAACAAACAACAACAGTAAAGGAAATTACAGTGCAAGAATTGAAAACGTTATTTGACACCAAAAAGGATTTTCAGTTGATTGATGTACGGGAACAGTTTGAACATGATATTGCCAATATTGGAGGAAAATTAATAACGTTGGGTAAAATTAATTTTAAATTGGATGAAATTGAAAAGGATAAACAGGTTATAATCTATTGCCGGAGCGGAAGAAGAAGTGCGGATGCTGTAAAGATATTGGAAGAAGCTACAGGACATGTGAACCTATATAATCTCAGAGGGGGTATTTTAGCATGGTCAGCCGAAATTGACAAAACAGTATCAATAGATTTATAATGTCCTTCTAAAAAGGTAAAATAAAATTTAACTAACACTCATTAGTCAGGTTTTTTGTATCCGGGAATTACAACAAAAAAGTTGAAATATGGGGACAAATAAGTAATTAATTTATTGATTATTACTCAAGTGATTCATATCAGAAAAAAATACTAAAATTTAACAATACAATGATAATTAAATTATGTAGAATAATGAAATATGATTTGCATTAATTAAAGGAAATCATTAACTATAAATACAATTATATTCATTAAAGATTCCTGAGTTACCGGTTTGATTTTAATGTATTTGTAGCTACCGGATCATTCAAAAATCAAACCCTATACCAAAACTAAAAAGAATCCCGTCATCGGAGGAAAATACAGCTATATTTCCAGATATCATATCCATTGCATTAATAAAAAACCCACCACCTACTGAAGTATTCCATTGATCAAGGTTGAAATCAGGATCCGAAACCAAATCATCATCCACCCATACACGACCAAGGTCAAATCCTCCGTAAATTCCAAGTTCAACCGGTAATATTGAAGTTTTGTGTTTCTTAAAACTCAATCTTAGATCTGAATTTTGGTAAAAAGATGTTTTACCTGTAAAGCGTTGATATCGATAACCACGAAGACCATCATCACGTCCAATACTAGCTGCATGATAAAATTCAAAATCATCACCTATGTTAAAATGGGCTTTGGACTTTGTGGCAAATACCAACCGTCCACTTGAAACCAATTTATAATTAAATCCAAGGGATGGAATAATATAACCAAACGCGCTGGAATCATCTGTATTTGATTTCACACCAACTTCCAATTCGGTTTGGAATCCAAGGGTAGGAAAAGCAGGGTTATCGTTATTTTGAAAACTATAAATGGCTTCAGCTCCAACAAAATTATTTGTTGTTTCCTGCATTGGGTTGTTACTAAAAAAAGATTCGATAAAACGCCCTTCCGTTACATCAAGTTCAATAGTCTCATAATTTACACCGATACGAAACTTTCCATAATGCTCTCCCCTCCAAACCAGTGAGGTTGATATTCCCAAAGTGCCTAATTTTACGCGATTGAAATTCTTGTTAAAGTTGTCTTCATCATCGGCATTCTGATTGGGTGTGGAATTTCCAAACCCAAAAAAGTTAATACTATAATTAGGACTTGTATATATACCTTCCAGGGCAAAATTCCAATCACCTACTGCTTGGGCAAATTCTCCACTATAATTCAAATCAAATCCTTTGGTGGCTGAATAATAAGTTGCAGCGATTTTATGGTTGTATGTAAAGGGATTACGTACAAAACCATTACCTGAAAATAGGTTTATAATTCCAACTTTAAATCCATCATCAGGATTACTTCCTATAATAGGTATGTTGGCTCTGGAATTGTATTTGGGCTTCTTGTAATCATAGTTATTGGTCTCGTAATCGTCTATAATTTTTCTTTTCCCAAGTTTTGTCAAATAGGTATTTGACTTACTTTTAAAGTCATAAATATGTGTTTTCCCCCCATTAAGAATATTGTAAGTATCATTATTTAATCCGCCTATTAATCGTAGTTTTATTAAATTACTTCCTTTCCCAAAGGTTTCAATATGATCCTTACCATTCAAGGCGTATAGCCAGATCTCTTTGGTATCTTCACGTGAGTAAATCCTTTGATGAAATATTGCTCCCTTATTTCCTTTTTTTATCCGATATCCTGTTACCTTGGTTTGCCCGTTTGGCAACCTTACTATATCGAACCAATCGTCTTTATCGGTTCCTTTAACAATAGCGAACTTGTTGAAGATCTCAAAATATTCATCTGCTATTTTTTGAAGGTTGGAACGTCTCCCTTTCAACTTAATTTTAATTTCTTGTATTGTTTCACCTTTTACTTCATCCGGAAGATTTGAAAATGCCTGGTCTATGACGCTATCTGTTAAATGGGTGGTAATATACTTCACTTGTTCGTTCCATATCGACCTGCCCGATTTCCTGATCAAAGCCATATCCAAGGGGTATGGTTCAACATTGAACCATTTAACACTTCGTAATTCCTCTTCGTATGAATGCAATATCCGAATCGGGGGAATTATCAGTGTAAGATAACCCGTGACAACACCATCATCCATTAAAGAAAATGCCTGATCTCGATCTCTGGGAACGGGCTTATAGAGAGTCTTTTCACCGTCTTTAAAAACCGCCCAGCGCCACTGATCATGATGCCTGTCCCAATCGCCAATCAGCATGTCAAACAATCGTGCTCTTATATAAGTTGCTTCGTCTACTTTGTGGTTTTCATTTTTTCGAAGCTTCTTCAATAGATCATGTGTACTGATCAATTCATCAGAAAAACCAAAACTTGCTTTATCACCATGACCATCTGCAGCCCTTTCTTCGATCATATATAATTCGTCTCCGTATTCATCATTAAATTTACCGATAGCGTTTTGCTTTGGGACATAAAACAATTCAGGATTCGTATGGTATATCGATACGGCATCCGATAAGACACCTGTGGTAAAAGGAATATAGGGATGTGAACCAGTAAAAAAGTCCATTGTAAACGCCTCAGTTTTAGTGCCTTTAAAATCTTCTTTAATGAATTGGTCCTTAATCATAGATTGCAAATACTGAACCCCGTTTTTACGCAATGCCCTCATGATGTATTCTTTCCCTTGTTTATCTTCAAATCTCAGGGAATTGGATTGATGCCCGCCTCCTTTTCTAATGGGAGTAAGACCTCCAAAGAGCGTGTCAAGATTAACGGTTGGAACTTTAACTATCGTACTAAAAACCTGTCGATATCGGTTTCCCCATAACCAGTTGGAAAAATTGTATTTGTATGTTTCCTCCTGACTGTATACTGAAGCTGATTTTTCACCAGGAAAATCAGAGGGGTAGTCAGGTATGCTAAAGACCTTTTCCTTAAGAACATCCGTTTCAAAAACAGCTGACTCCTCTTCAACCGAATAGAATTTTACATAAGAGGAACCATCTTTAAAGACATCCAATCTTGCATAACCCGGGGTAGCATAAGAAAATAGACCCCCGCCAACATTCCTTGTCGGATTGAGTTTTGACCCTGATCCGCTAATTATCTGTGGCAAATTATCTTCAATCAGGTATTGTAAACTATGTTCGTGACCTGAGACAAAAATAACTTTGTCATTTTCCTGTGACAATGTAATCATCCGGTCTTTAAATTCATCATATCTTTTATGCTGTAGATCAGCAGGAGAAACTCCACTTGTTTTTCGGATGACATTTTTCAATGTACCCAAAACAGGCAGTGGAGTCATGTGTTGTTTAATAGGGTATTGTCCGCCATGAGGACCGTTGGAAAACATGGGATGATGAACAGCAATGATCGTAGTTTTTCCACGAGCTTTCTTTACCAAACTTTCGAATTCATCAAAAAACTTGGATCTGGTATTGAACTCGCAATCATCATTAATGGTTGGAAAATGATCCCAATTACTGAGATACCACTCAGAATCTATGATGATCAAAACAATATCGTCATTGATATCCACCTTTTCAATAGGACATCCATTTTCCGGTAAAAAGGTGTTTTTGCCCAATATACCTTCTACATATTTCTCTTGCCGCTTCAGACCTTTCGGGCCATTGGAGTACCAATCATGATTTCCGGGAATAAAAATGGTTCTCCCTGCAAAATTCTTTACAACACCTGTTTGTACGTTAAGTTGATGTTCTGCAAACGCTCTTTCACTTTGATCCTTTTTTGGCATTCCGGAGGGATAAATATTATCTCCCAAAAAAAGTGCAGTACTATTTTTTGAAGCCCTGAACAAGATTTTTTCAAAAGCTTCCAATGCAACAGATTTTGATCCCAACGGTGAATTACCGGCATCTCCAATTAAATAAAAGGTATGTGAAATATCTTTATTAGAACTTTTGGTTTCAAAGCCTTCTATTTTGTATTGTGCTTTATAGGTTGCACAAGAATTTAGTAGAGTAAGTAATAATATGGCAACTATTTTAATATAATTTTCTTTCATTCTAACAACTTATAAATTATATTATAAAGGCAATTATTATGATATATTTTAACAAACATACTTTAATTTCTCCAAATTTCACTTCAAAGATTAATTTTATTAGTTATTAACATTACTGATTCAAAGTTAATCAGTAAGTGATACTGAAAAAATATTCTAAAAATTAGAACAGGAATTAAGGAGTAACAAAAGGCCAACCTGGAAATGATTGAAAGTTTAAAAATTAAGACTTACAGAAATGTTGTTCTTTTTTGTTTTCAATATTTTATTACTTCAATATTATAATTGATTTCATAATGAGACTATATTTTTTGCTAATACAGTCAATCTACACATAGACTTATTAGCCAGTGTGTTAGGTAGTTATAAAATATCAGTAAACATATTTCAAAGAAAAATTTTATTTGTACTCTATCGTTATATTAGAAGGCACTTACATAGATTGTAAGTTTATTGTACAAGTAAGAAAGTATTCCAATAGCAAAAAGTTTTAAGAAAAAAAGTGTTCTGAGCAAGGTTTGTGCTCAGTTGAAAAGCAGGAATAATGAAATAAATAATGGATTGAAACGTTACAAATTTTACATGAAATATCAGGGTTGAAGATGGAGATTCTATTATTTTTGTAGCTAATTGTTAATATTTTTTTTAAATTAAATGGCTTAGTTCGGAATAATTATTTGCGAAAACATAGTAGAAAGCCTATATTTGTTAAGAATCAGTTTAATTAAAATAAAAATTTATAAAATTATGGAAGGATATTGCGTAAAATGTAAGTCAAAAAGAGAAATTAAAGGTGGAGCAGAAGTTACTATGAAAAATGGTAGAAAAGCAATGAAAGGAACTTGTCCAACTTGTGGAACAGGAATGTTTCGTATATTAGGAAAGGCTTAAACTCATTAAAAAATTATAAATTTAATTTTATAACCCTAACTAGATATAGTAGGGTTTTTTTTTGTCTAAAATCTACGGAAAATTAGATTTTGTATGCTGATGAATCAGAACGAATCAAGGAATACAAGACTTATTTGGGGAGCACAAATGTACGAGTGCCGTCCTGCCTGTTATCAAACAAACTTACCAGATTTATTGCTAAATAATGGATTGATTAAAATTTAAAAAACATTGAAACAAAGCCTTACCAAACAAGGTAAGGCTTTGTTTTAACTGCTGCTATGCCTTATTGGCAAAAGATAATTTGATCATTATAGCCATAAGAAGCCAAATAATGAATGTTTCTCCATGAGACATTTCATACGAGGATCCTGCCAGTTTTGCAATCCCTAAAATAAGGTAAACAATAACAGGCGATAATAATAAACAAACTACAAGATTGATAATCGTTTTTTTAAAATCCGGAAGTTGAAGGATTAATTGGTTAATACCGGATATTTCTTTAAAATCCGGAAGTTGATTGATGTTAATTGTTATTACTAACACATCACCTAAAGACACTATTTTTTTATTACTTGTAGAATAGAATGGCAGTAGAGCCTTCCAGGTTATTCATGCATACGGGCGAATTTATTATTTTGATTATCTTTAATTGATGAAATTGATCACTGTAAGAATAACACTTTTGTTTTTATGCTTTTATAATATGCCCTTTTATGGACAACAGATTGTTGATAGTTCATTTGAAGTAATTATCAGTAAACCCACTTTTGTATTGGGTAAAGGGCCTGTTATTCTTTTGGATGAAGCGCATAACAATGGTGCAAAACTGAATACCGCATTTTATCCTTTGAGCAAAGGACTCCTAAAAGATGGCTATCAAATAAAAACACTTGATAAATCCATTAAAAAGGAAATTTTAGAAGGCGTGGATATTTTGGTCATTATTGATCCATTGTCATCTCAAAATATTGACCGTTGGGAACTTCCTACACCATCTCCATTTGATGATATTGAAATGAATGCTATAGAACAATGGGTAATTAGAGGGGGAAGTCTATTTTTAGTTGCAGATCATATGCCTTTTGCAGGAGCAGCCAGTAAATTGGCGCAAACTTTTAAGGTTGAATTCATCAATGGATTTGCAATAGATACCCTTGGGTGGGATGTGACTAATTTTAAAAGAGAAGATAAATCTCTAATAAATCACCCAATTGTTCAGGGGAGAAATCAAAATGAACAAATTCATAAAGTAGTTAGCTATTTCGGTCAGTGTTTTACAACTTCCAATCCCAATATGAATCCAATATTGGTATTTCAGGATGAAAATGTTGTGTCCTACCAACCTAAAAAAGCCTGGCGTTTTGATACGCATACAACCCTGTTTCCCGCCAGAGGATATTATCAGGGATTGGCGGGTAATTATGGTGAAGGGCGCATTGTTATTTTAGGAGATTCCGGAATGATTTCAGCGCATTTGATCGGGAAGAATTCCAGGCCAATAGGAATGAATGCTCCTGATGCTCAGGACAACTTTCAATTTGCCTTGAATATTTTTCATTGGTTATCCAAAGAAATCGATTGAGGTCTTAATTATTTTCAAACACACACAAAATTTTATTTGACCTTATTTTAAATTATGATGATTGCAAAGTTGTTCCTTGAGCTAATAGTTCAAAGGGTCTTATTAACGCAATATAGGAGAAAAATTTATGCTTAACACAATTTCAGTCGAGAGTCAATGTTTCGTCCAAATAATTAAATGAATATTTTCCGAATCTGATCAGTACATCATGACCTAAAACCATTGGCGCTTCTATGGAACGAGATATGGTACAAGTAATATTTTTGAGAATTTTATTTCCAATCCTGATGGAATAAAATTTAAATCTCCTGCTTTTAGCGATGGTTCCATCTGCCGTTTCAAAATAACTTCCTTCTAACCAATCCTCATCTCTAATGGTGCCTGTTTTTAGCAGCCTTGAAGCGACATATGGAGAAATAAGAATATCCATCGCACCATAATCAAAAACAAAATTAACATCCATGGCCCCATTTAAAACTGCAGGGATCTCATACATTTTTCCGATTTTTCTAAACTTTATGGTATTCGAATAATTATAGGTAGTTATTTCTCTTTTCGTATTATATAAATTCTTGTTGTCACTGAAATTTTGGATGTCTTGCCTGACTCTTAGATATTCAAAACTTACATTTTGAGTTCCTTGACAACCCAGTCCTATATAATTACCAAAAAATGATTCAAATGGTTTTGAATAGATCAACTCACCATTGATAAAATAATTAATGGTTTACCTTTTTTTGAAATTTGAATCCAATTCTTTTCTCCAAACCCCTTAAGATTGGCATCTTTCCATTCTCCCACCCATTTGCCATCAATATATTTGCCGAAATACACCTCTTTTTTTCCTTCCTCTTTTTTAATATGAACAGCGTGGTAGTTACGGTTATTGTCATCAATACCAAACATCAAATAAGCGCCACCATTTTGTTTCCAGTTAAGTGTTACAGCGGCATCAATAATAAAATCCTCATCAGTGTCAATATTAATAAATTTGGAATCCCATGTCAATCTTCCATCTTCTTGCTGGATGATAAAATATTGTCCGTTCCTAAAAAAGAATTCTTTAAATGCATTCTTTGATTCTCTCCAGTGCTGATCATTATTATTGAAATCTTCATTGAATATGATGGTTCCAACTGCCGATTTATTTTTATTCTGAGTCTCTGTTACAGGGTCTAAATACTTTTTATGAAGAAACCCGTCTCTCCCGTTATAAATAACACGATAGAATCCTTTTTCGAAAGATTTATAAATAATTTCAACTTTGGATCCTTTTGGAATCGTTGTGATTACTTTTGAAAGAAGACCACGACTCTCTTTCAATTTTCCATCTTGATTCAATGTTTTGAATTCCTGCCCATATACAAGTGAGCTAATAAAAATGATAAAGACGATTGAGATTTTTGCTTTTGTGAACATGACTCTAAAATTAATAGGTTGCTTTATATCAAAGATACGGATTTTTAGGATAAATATATCGGTAATTAAGAAGTTATAAAACGGCTTAATTCACGTCATTTTGTATCGAGTAATTTTTAGTTAATTTAAAATCGCATTCCTTCAATTTCATAATTTTTTTAATTTCGATTGGTTTTTTCACCATGATCTATATGTAACATTATGCATATAATAAATTTAGTAAGAATTTTCGAAATATATGGACAATGCAAGCGAGTTTTAGCTTTTTTAGAATACTCTTTTTGAGTAAGTATTATTGCATTTAAATCAATAAAGGATGATATACAATAATAAAAACTTAAAAAAAAGACATTAAACCTCTCTTTTTTTGAAAATAATTAAAAAAACTAAAATGTCTAAAGTATGTTATTCTCAGAGATTCTTAATGAATTTTAAGCAATCTTTACTAAGTAAAAAGAAAGGTAACAAAAGTTACATAAAATCCTCAATTAATTATGGAAATGCTAATTTTTTCTTTTCTGATAATTGTCATATTAACCAATTAAAACTAGTTCTAATTTTGAAGGATAATAATAACAATTTAACAAAAATAAATAATGAAAAATTCAAAACTAAGTTTACTTTTAGCAGTAGCAGTATTAATATCTTTAGTAAACTGTACACATGATGACGCCCCGGAATATAAAAATATTGATCCGGGTGTTGGAGAAAGTACTGATGTACTTTTAGTTAAAAAATTCTCAACAGCCCCAACATTTGATGGAGAAATTGATGATGTTTGGAGTGAAGCAAGACCTTTGGTAAGCAGAGCAACTGTTACACCAGCTGGCGATAGAATTATCACTTTAAATGGATCAAGTAATAGTATGATGTCATTAGAACCGACAGATCTAATGGATCCTTATACGGGTGAAAGTTACAACTACTCCTTAAGAGGGGGCCATGACGGTGAATACTTATACCTATTATTTGAATGGGAAGATGATACCGATAGTAAAGACAGACAATCATGGTATATTGATGGTGCGGCAAGTAAATAGAAACAAGAAAACAAATATGCCAATCATAAGAATGATAAATTTTATGAAGATAAATTTGGTATGATGTTCCCAATTTGAAAATCTGAAGGTTTTGCTGGAGGTACTTGTACCGTAACGTGTCATAGTGGTTTAACAGATCCTCAATCAGGAGAAAAAGTAACGCGACACTACATGAAGAATGAAGGCGAATTAACAGATTTTTGGCATTGG